>Ga0065712_10068165_pt1 | contig 13600 bp, 8 predicted proteins | sample MisRhiReplicate1_FD_59099 | JGI IMG/M metagenome (GOLD analysis project Ga0065712, IMG submission 59099) | Miscanthus rhizosphere microbial communities from Kellogg Biological Station, MSU, sample Rhizosphere Soil Replicate 1: eDNA_1 v3... | ecosystem: Host-associated > Plants > Roots >...
ATGGGGGTGACGAAGGCATAGATGCCCTGACCCTTGACGTCGTGCGGGTAACCGACCACCGCCGCTTCGGCGATGCTGTCGTGCAGAACGAGCGCGCTTTCCACTTCCGCGGTGCCGATGCGGTGCCCGGAGACGTTGATCACGTCGTCGATGCGCCCGGTGATCCAGTAATCGCCATCCTCATCGCGCCGGGCGCCGTCGCCGGTGAAATAGTAACCGGGGTAGGGCTTGAAGTAGGTGTCGACCATTCGTTGCGGGTCGCCGTAGACGCTGCGGATCTGCGCCGGCCAGCTGGATTTGATCGCCAGCACGCCGCTGCCGGCGCCTTTGATTTCCTTGCCCACTTCGTCGAGCAACACCGGTTGCACGCCGAACATCGGTTGCGTGGCGCAACCGGGTTTGATCCGTTGAGCGCTGACCAGCGGGCTGAGCATGATGCCGCCGGTTTCGGTCTGCCACCAGGTATCGACGATCGGACAACGCTGTTCGCCGACGGCATTGAAGTACCACTCCCACGCTTCCGGGTTGATGGGCTCACCGACAGTGCCGAGTAATCTGAGGCTCGCGCGGGAAGTTTCCTTCAACGGTTCGGGGCCTTCACGCATCAGGGAGCGCAGGGCGGTCGGGGCGGTATAGAAAATGTTGACATGGTGCTTGTCGATCACCTGCCAGAAGCGCGAGCTGCTCGGGTAGCTCGGTACGCCTTCGAAGATCAGCGTGGTCGCGCCGTTGGCCAGCGGACCGTAGACGATGTAGCTGTGGCCGGTGACCCAGCCGACATCGGCGGTACACCAGAAGACTTCGTCGTCGCGGTAGTCGAGCACGTACTTGAAGGTCATCGCCGCTTGCAGCAGGTAGCCGCCGGTGGTGTGCAGCACGCCTTTGGGTTTGCCGGTGCTGCCGGAGGTGTAGAGGATAAACAGCGGGTCTTCGGCGCCCATCGGTTCCGGCGGACAATCGTCGCTGACGTCACGCAGCGCCTGGTGATACCAGATGTCCCGGCCCTCGACCCAGTCCACTTCGCCCTGGGTACGCTCGACCACGATCACGGTGCTGACGTTCGGGCAACTTTGCAGCGCCTTGTCGACCTTCTGCTTGAGCGGCACGACTTTACCGCCGCGCACGCCTTCATCGGCGGTGATCACGGTGCGGCAGTCGGCATCGAGAATCCGGTCACGCACAGAGTCCGGAGAGAAACCCGCAAACACCACCGAATGCACCGCACCAATGCGCGTGCAGGCGAGCATGGCGTAGGCGGTTTCGGGGATCATCGGCATGTAGATGCACACGCGGTCGCCTTTCTTCACGCCACGGCTTTTGAGCACGTTGGCCAGGCGGCAGACGTTGTGATGAAGTTTTTTGTAGCTGATCTGCGCGGATTCGGCAGGGTCGTCGCCTTCCCAGATGATCGCGGTTTGATCGCCGCGCTTTGCCAGATGGCGGTCGATGCAGTTGTAACTGACATTCAACTTGCCGCCGGCAAACCAGCTCGCCTCACCGGTTTTCAGGTTATAGCGCTGGACGGTATCCCACGGGGTACTCCAGTCGAGAAAGCGTGTGGCCTGTTCGGCCCAGAAGGTGCTGGGGTGCTCGATGGATTGGCGGTACAGGCGCTTGTAGTCGTCTTGACTTAATTGTGCGGCCCGGCGGACGGCATCGGCTTGGGGGAACGTGCTGATATCGAACATGACGGTTCCTTATTCTTGTTGCTACAAGTAATAAAGATGCGCCGAGTGGGGGAAGGGTTCAAGTCGGCTGCCGATCGGTGTGGAAGGGGCTGGCTGCAAAATTTGTGACTGACGCAAACCAATGTGGGAGCGAGCCTGCTCGCGATGGGGGCATGACATTCAACATTAATGTTGTATGTCAGACCGCTATCGCGAGCAGGCTCGCTCCCACAAGTGCTGCCGAGTGGCGTCAGATCAGCCGCGGTGACGACCGCGGAAGTAGTTGATCAAGCCTTGGGTCGAGGCATCGTCAGCCGGGCTTTCTTCGCTGCCGACCAGGCGGTTGTAGACGCCTTTGCCCAGCTCTTTACCCAGTTCCACGCCCCACTGGTCGAAGGCGTTGATGCCCCAGATCACGCTTTGCACGAAGACTTTGTGTTCGTACATCGCCACCAGTGCGCCGAGACGACGCGGGCTGATGCGTTCGACCACCAACGTATTGCTCGGACGGTTGCCCGGGATCACCTTGTGAGACGCAAGTTTCTGCACCTCTTCTTCGCTCATGCCTTTGTCGCGCAACTCGGCTTCGGCCTCGGCAAGGGTCTTGCCCAGCATCAGCGCCTGGCTTTGCGACAGGCAGTTGGCGTACAGCCACTGGTGGTGGTCGGACACCGGGTTGAAGCTGACGATCGGCACGATGAAGTCGGCCGGGATCAGTTGGGTGCCCTGGTGCAACAACTGGTGGTAAGCGTGCTGACCGTTGCAACCCACGCCGCCCCAGATCACCGGACCGGTGTCGGTGGACACTGGTGTGCCGTCCTGACGCACGCTCTTGCCGTTGGATTCCATGTCCAGCTGTTGCAAATGCTTGGTGATGTTACGCAGGTAGTGGTCGTACGGCAGGATCGCGTGGCTTTGCGCGCCCCAGAAATTTCCGTACCACACGCCGAGCAGGGCCAGCAGCACCGGCATGTTCTGTTCGAAAGGTGCGCTCTGGAAATGCTGGTCCATGGTGTAGGCACCGGACAGCAGTTCCTTGAAGTTCGACATGCCGATGGCCAGGGCAATTGGCAAACCGATGGCCGACCACAGCGAGTAACGGCCGCCAACCCAGTCCCACATCGGGAAGATGTTTTCTTCGCGGATCCCGAAGGCCACCGCTGCTGCATTGTTGCTGGAGACGGCGATGAAGTGACGGTACAGCTCGGCTTCCGAACCACCCTGAGCCAGGTACCAGGCGCGTGCGGCCTGGGCATTCTTCAGGGTTTCGAGGGTGTTGAAGGATTTCGACGAAACGATGAACAGCGTGGTTTCGGCACGCAGCTTCATGGTCAGTTCGTGGAACTCACTGCCGTCGATATTCGCCAGGTAATGGCAGCGCACACCCTTCTGGGCGTAAGACAGCAGCGCTTCGGAGACCAGTTCCGGGCCGAGGAACGAGCCGCCGATGCCGATGTTCACCACATCAGTGATCGGCTTCTCGGAGTAACCGCGCCACAGACCGTCGTGGATACGGCCCACGAGGTCGGTGATCTGGTTCAGGACCTTGTGCACTTCCGGCATCACGTTGACGCCGTTGACCTTCAGCTTGTCGCCGACCGGACGGCGCAGTGCGGTGTGCAAGGCCGGACGACCTTCGGAGGAGTTGACGATTTCGCCTTCGAACAGCGCTTTGATCGCGCCCTGGAGGTCGACTTCGTTCGCCAGGCCCACCAGCAGATCGCGGGTCTCGGTGTTGATCAGGTTCTTCGAGTAATCGAGAAACAGGCCGCAGCTGCTGAGGGTGAATTGGGTAAAGCGCTGCGGATCGGCATTAAAGGCTTCGCGCATGCTGAAATCTTGCATGGCTTGGCGGTGGTCATTCAACGCTTGCCAGGCGGGCAGAGCGGTAACGTCTTGAGGGGTGCGGTAATACGCCATCGCTGCGGGTTTCCTTTTTACTTGAACGGCCTTTTGAACACTGAAAATACCGGAGCGCTGTGGGTGGGCCTCCGGTCAACTGCGTCGACACGATTTCATGACACAGGGCGAATACAGTAAACCTCGCGCTGCGATCTGTCTTGACTTTGTCTGACCCGTTCCCGGTACTTTTTTATACATCGAGCAGGGAACGGTCCGACAAACGGAAGGGGAAGGGCTAAGACTGGATCAGGCGACCTGAACCGGAATGGCATTGCTGGTGTGGCTCAGTTCATTACCCGGGGCCATGTAGAGCATGCGTGGCTTGAAGTTGAGCAGCTCGGCTTCGCTGTAGTGGGCGTATGCGCAGATGATCACGCGGTCACCGACCTTGGCCTTGTGCGCTGCGGCACCATTGACCGAGATCATGCGCGAGCCTTCTTCGCCACGAATCGCGTAGGTGGTGAAGCGTTCACCATTGTCGATGTTGTAGATCTGGATCTGTTCGTACTCACGGATGCCGGACAGGTCCAGCCATTCGCCGTCGATGGCGCAAGAACCTTCGTAATCGAGTACAGCGTGGGTGACTTCGGCGCGATGCAGCTTGGCTTTGAGCATGATGGCGTGCATGAGTGTTTCCCCAGGTCGGAATCGAACGGCGGGCATTGTGCCCAAAGACTTGAGGGCCAGCAATACGGCGTGTGGAGTCACCGCCGACCCAATGTGGGAGCGGGCTTGCTCGCGAATGTGGTGTGTCATTCAGTATTGATGCCGACTGATCTGCCGCATTCGCGAGCAAGCCCGCTCCCACATTTGTATTGCGGTGTTCAGGCGGGTGTGTCGAGGTTCAGATGCAGGTTATCGATCAGCCGCGTAGTGCCCAGGAACGCCGCCACCAGAATCACCAGATCCCGATCCTGCGCAGTCGCCGGGCGCAAGGTCAGCGCATGGCGAATCTCCAGATAGTCAGGACGCAAACCCGCCGCTTCAAGCTGCTTGATCTGCGCATCAATCAACGCCGGGAAATCCCGTTCGCCCTGTTTGATTGCGTCGGCAATCTGGCTCAAACCGCGATACACAACTGGCGCAACGGCCCGCTGTTCTTCGCTGAGGAAACCATTGCGCGACGACAGCGCCAGGCCATCGGCCGCACGTACCGTCGGTTCGCCGATGATCTGGATCGGCATGTTCAGGTCATGCACCAGGGCGCGGATCACCGCCAGTTGCTGGAAGTCTTTCTGGCCGAAGATCGCCAGGTCCGGCTGGACCATGTTGAACAGCTTGGTGACGACCGTCGCCACCCCTTCGAAATGCCCGGGACGGCTGGCGCCGCACAGGCCTTCGGAGAGTTGCGGAACGCTGACACGGGTCTGGCCGACCATGCCGTCGGGGTACATTTCTTCAACGGTTGGCGCGAACAGCAAGTGGCAGCCGGCCTGGAGCAGTTTCTCCTGATCGGCCGCGAGGGTGCGCGGGTACTTGTCGAGGTCTTCGCCGGCGCCGAACTGCAACGGGTTGACGAAAATGCTCGCGACCACGAAATCCACCCGTTGGGTGGCTTTGGTCACCAGTGCCACATGACCGCTGTGCAGGTTGCCCATGGTCGGCACGAAGCCGATGCGCTTGCCTTCACTGCGGGCACGGGCCACGGCGGCCCGCAATTCGCGTACGGTTTTTACGGTGTTCATGCAGAGAATCCGTGTTCGATACCAGGGAAAGTCGCCGCTTTGACTTCAGTGACGTACGCACCAAGCGCCGCTTGAATGTTTTGTTGCCCGGCCATGAAGTTCTTCACGAACTTCGGCATACGGCCAGTGATCGACAGGCCGAGCATGTCGTGCAGAACCAGGACCTGGCCGTCGGTGCCGCTGCCGGCGCCGATGCCGATCACCGGGATACCCACCGCCTGGGTGATTTCCTGAGCCAGTTCACTCGGTACGCACTCGAGCAACAGCATGGCTGCCCCCGCCTGTTCCAGAGCGATGGCATCGGCGCGCATCTGGCGTGCCTGGTTCTCGCTGCGGCCCTGGACTTTGTAACCGCCCAGAATATTCACCGATTGCGGTGTCAGCCCCATGTGGGCGCACACCGGGATACCGCGTTCGGCCAGCAGACGGATCGAGTCCGCCAGCCACAGCGCACCTTCAACCTTGACCATGTGCGCACCCGCCTGCATCAACAGGGCGCTGTTGGTCATGGTTTGTTCGAGGGTGGCGTAGGCCATGAAGGGCAGGTCGGCGAGGATCAACGCATCGGTGTTACCGCGTTTGACGGATGCCACGTGGTAAGCCATTTCCGCGGTGGTGACCGGCAGGGTGCTGTCGTGACCTTGCAAAACCATGCCAAGGGAGTCGCCCACCAGTAGCACTTCGACGCCAGCCTCATTGCAGGCGTGGGCGAAGGTCGCGTCATAGCAGGTCAGCATGGTGATCTTTTCACCTTTTTGCTTGAGACCTTGCAGAGTGGTCAGGGTGATGGCTGGCATGAAAAGTTCCTCATTCAGGCGCTGTGGAAACTACTGCGAGTAACGCGCGTGATTCTTCGTTAAATACAGGCGCACGGTCTGTTGTCGTGCTTTTAAGGCCTGGATTGCGCCCTTCAACGCCGTGTTGGCGGCAGCGGGACGCCTATAGTCGTGAGGAGAACTCGGGAAGTCAATTGCGTGTGTTACCGCATTGTTACGTGTGGGGTGTTACCGGGGTAACTGATGCGATTCAGCAGGATTGCCGTCGATCTTGAGTCCGGTACAAAACACTGTGGGAGCGGGCTTGCTCGCGAATGCGGTGTGTCAGTCAACATTGAGGCTGAATGGCACACCGCATTCGCGAGCAAGCCCGCTCCCACAGGGGATTTTTGTCAATTTTGGGAGAGGCGTTCCAGGCCGACGAACGGGCAGGCAGCGAGCAAATCGCTCAGGCTGCGGCCATCAGCCAGACGCAAATCCGCAGGCGCCAGTTCGGCCAGTGGATAGAGAACGAACGCTCGTTCCTGCATATGGTAGTGAGGCACCTTGAGGCGAGGTTCATCGATCTGCCGATCACCGAACAGTACGATGTCGAGATCCAGCGTACGCGGCCCCCAGCGTTCAAGGCGCTCGCGGCCCTGTCCGTTCTCGATGGCTTGCAGCGCATCAAGCAGCTCCAGCGGCGGGAGCGTGCTGTCGAGGGCGGCAACCGCGTTGGTATAACGCGGTTGGCCGGGCAGCAGCGAGTCGCTCTGATAAAACCCGGAAACCCCGATCAGTTCGGTCTGCGGCAACTGTGTCAGCGCCTCGACGGCGCTGCGCAATTGTTCGGCGGGGTCAGCCAGATTGCTGCCCATGCCGATGTAGATGCGTTCCATGGATTACTCGCCCGTGGCGCTCGGTGCGCCGGCGGTGCGTTTGCGCTTGGCACCACCGCTGCGGCGACGCTTGCGTGGCGCGCCGGTGCCGTCATCCTTGCCGCTGAGGTCGCGGATCATGTCGCGACGTTCGCTGTCGTTGGCGTCCTGATAGTCCGTCCACCATTCGCCCAGGCCTTCGGTCTGCTCACCGGCGCTTTCGCGCAGCAGCAAGAAGTCGTAACCGGCACGGAACCGCGGATTGTCCAGCAACAGGTCGGCGCGCTTGCCGCTGCGGCGTGGCAGACGCTCTTGCATGTCCCAGATCTCGCGGATCGGCATGGTGAAGCGTTTCGGAATCGCGATGCGCTGGCACTGTTCGGCAATCAACTCGTGAGCGGCTTCCTGCATGGCCGGAATCGGCGGCATGCCACGTTCTTGCAGGCGCAATACACGGGCCGGCAGGGCAGGCCAAAGCAGCGCCGCAAACAGGAACGCCGGGGTCACCGGTTTGTTCTGTTTGATCCGCAGATCGGTGTTGATCAACGCATCGCTGATCAGCGTGTGGGTGTACGTCGGGTTGTATTCCAGCGCCTCGGCACTGGCCGGGAACAGCGGATCGAACAGCTGCAGGTCGACCAGCATCTCGAAGGTGTCCGCGGCATGGCCGGAGAGGAACAGCTTGAGCACTTCTTCGAACAGGCGGGCCGATGGGATCTCGCGCAGCATCGGCGCCAGTTCACGGATTGGCACGGCGCTGTGCTTTTCGATGCCGAAATTAAGCTTGGCGGCGAAACGCACGGCTCGCAGCATCCGTACCGGATCTTCCTGGTAGCGTTGCTTCGGGTCGCCGATCAGGCGGATCAGGTGATTGCGGATGTCGTGTACGCCGTTGGCGTAATCGAGGATGCGCTCGCTGACCGGATCGTAATACAAGGCGTTGATGGTGAAGTCGCGGCGCTGCGCGTCTTCTTCCAGCGTGCCATAGACGTTATCGCGCAGGATGCGCCCGCTTTCGTTACGGGAAGACTGGTTGCTGTCTTCCTCTTCATCGTTTTGCGGGTGATTGGCGCGGAAGGTCGCGACTTCAATGATTTCGCGGCCAAAGTGGATGTGCACCAACTTGAAGCGGCGACCGATGATCCGCGCGTTGCGGAATTCGGCCCGCACCTGCTCAGGCGTGGCACTGGTGGCGACGTCGAAATCTTTTGGCGTGATGCCGAGCAGCATGTCACGCACACAGCCGCCGACCAGGTAAGCCTGATAACCGGCGTTCTGCAGGCGTTCGACGATGTTCACCGCGTAGCGACTGAATTGGGCCTTTTGCAGCGAATGTTGGCCGCTGTTGAGCACTTCAGGCGTACTGCGAATGTGTTGCGTATGACGCTTGGGAGAACGGAATGACTGGAACAGCTTCTTCAGCATGGGATGCACTGTTTGAAGGAATGTTCGGCCAAAACGAAGAATGACCGCATGATGGGCGGGGATTCTAGCATTTAGTCGGGGGATGGTGTAGGAAGCTGCGCAAGCGCTTGAAGCAGGGGCTTATTGGTGCGGATTGGTTCTGTGTGCCGCTACAAGGGCCAAACACCAGAAACTACAAGGGGAGCCGAAGCTCCCCAAGAAAGTAGTTGCATGCTCTATTTTTATTTTTGATTCGGGCTTTTTGTTTTTGTTAAGTGCCCTCGCCATGAAGTTTTTCCTTCATGACCCTCCCAATCGGGAGCCAAGAGCAAACGGATTGCTTTGGTCGCTGTGTTGCAGTGATCTTGCGATCCAACCAGTTCAGGCTCTGTCTTGTGACAGTTTTTTGTTGTTCTCGGCCTGGTCGTGGGGCAAGCCCCAAATACAACGCCTCTCCAAAAGAATCAGTTAGCTACGCCTCTCGCCGTCTTGTTTTTATTGTGCGTGAGTCGATACGTCTTATTTTTATTGTCTTGTGCATTGCTTGTTATTGTTCTTGTACCAAACATATAGCAGGGTGCGTGCCAACTTTTGCGAGGCCCAGCAAAACAAGGGGTTAGGCCCGTTGGTGAGGTTTTCAGAGGCCAAAAAAAACCGGGGCTTCGTTACCGTAAGCCCCGGCTTCTGTTACGTGGAAAAGGTGAGGTAACAGTTTTTTCACCTTGTCACGTGTTACCCGCACATCAGACAGGTGAGGTTCAGCTCTCGCTGGCCACCCCGGTCTTGCGCCGCGGAATGCCCAGGCGCTGACGGCGTTCCCACAGGCATTTGCGACTGACACCGAGTTTGCGTGCCAACTCGGTTTCGGTCATGTGGTCCTGGTGCTCGAGAACGAAGTGTTGGAAGTAGTCTTCCAGTGACAGGTCTTCGGTCGGCTCATGGCTATTGTTACCGGCGGCGCTGCCCTGTTGTGGTGGCAGGCCGATGAAATCGTCATCGTCCAGATCGCTCAGCTCGATGTCGATCCCCAGCAGCTCGGCGGAAATCTCCGGGCTCTCACACAGAATGACCGCACGTTCTACGGCGTTTTCCAGCTCCCGAACGTTACCCGGCCAGGAGTAGTGACGAATGGCTTGCTCGGCATCCGGGGCGAACTTCAGGTCGGTGCGGTTGACCCGCGCGCTCTGCCGCGCCAGGAACGCGTTGGCAATTTCGTTGACGTCGGCACCGCGCTCGCGCAGGGCCGGCAGTTTCAGGGCGATCACGTGAAGGCGGTAATACAAGTCTTCACGGAACTGGCCGATCTTCGCCAGGCTCTTGAGGTCCCGGTGAGTCGCGGCGATCAGGCGCACATCGACTTTCTGGGACTGCACCGAACCCACACGACGAATTTCACCTTCCTGCAGCACGCGCAGCAGGCGGGCCTGGGCTTCCAGTGGCAGTTCGCCGATTTCGTCGAGGAACAAGGTGCCGCCGTCGGCGGCTTCTACCAGGCCGGCACGCCCGGCGCTGGCGCCAGTGAACGCGCCTTTTTCGTGGCCGAACAGTTCGGACTCGATCAGGCTTTCCGGAATGGCCGCGCAGTTCACCGAAATCATCGGCGCCTTGGCACGTTTGGACAGGTTGTGCAGGGCGCGCGCCACCAGTTCTTTACCGGTGCCGGATTCGCCCTGAATCAAAACATTGGAGTCGGTTGGCGCGACTTTGCGGATCTTGCTGTACAGATCCTGCATCGGCGGGCAGGAGCCGATGATGCCGATTTCGCCATTGTTGTTGCTGGCGCCCGGTTTCGCGGCGCCATTACCGGCTTTGCCAGCGACCGGTTCACCGCTGGCTTGCACAGTTTGACGGTCACGCAGGATTCGCGCGACGGCTTGCAGCATTTCATCGTGATCGAAAGGCTTGGCGATGTAATCCACCGCGCCCATCTTCATCGAGTCGACCGCCGAACGCAGGCTGGCGTAGCTGGTCATGATCAACACCGGAGTGCCCTGGCCGAGTTTGATCAACTCGGTGCCAGGCGCGCCAGGCAGACGCAGGTCGCTGACGATCAGGTCGAACGTGGGAATGGTGAAGCGTTCTTGTGCTTCCTGCACTGAACCGGCTTCGCTGACCTGGTACTGGTTACGTTCCAGCAGGCGGCGCAAGGCGGAGCGGATAATTGTTTCGTCTTCGACGATCAAAATGTGCGGCATTGATTCGATACTCTCGACGGTCTCAGTTCACAGCGGACGTCGCTTCGACATGACGCGGCAAGGTCACCCGGATACGGGTGCCGCGTTGGCTTTGAACATCAGCCGGGCTGTCGATGGTGATTTGTCCATAATGCTCTTCAACGATGGAATAGACCAGTGCAAGGCCCAGACCGGTGCCTTCGCCAGGATCCTTGGTGGTGAAGAAAGGTTCGAACAATCTATCCATGATGTTCTTCGGAATACCGCTGCCTTCGTCTTCCACGATCAAGTCGACCGTGTGCTCGCCGGCTTCGCTTTTGACCCGCACCGCACTGCCGGGAGGCGAGGCGTCGCGGGCGTTTGAGAGCAGGTTGATCAGTACTTGCGCAAGTCGCTGCGGGTCGCCTTCGACCCAGTGATCGGGATCGCACAGGTTGTAGAACTGCACTTCGAAATTGCGTCGGTTCAGCGCCAGCAAACCGATGGCATCCTGGGCCACTTCGGCCAGACAGACGGGCTCGTCGCTGTGCTGATGACTGCCGGCGTGGGCGAAGCTCATCAGCGACTGAACGATGCGCGACACGCGTTTGGTCTGCTCCAGGATCTGCCCGCTGATTTCCTTCAGTTCGCTGTCTTCTTCGCGCTCTTCGCGCAGGTTCTGCGCCAGACAGGCGATGCCAGTGATCGGGTTACCGATTTCATGGGCCACACCGGCGGCGAGTCGACCGATGCTGGCCAGGCGCTCGGAGTGCACCAGTTTGTCTTCGAGCATCTGGGTTTCGGTCAGGTCTTCAACCAGCAGCACCAGGCCGCTGTTACCCGGGGCCAACGGTTCATCGATCGCGGCTTTGTGCAAGTTCAGCCAGCGGGTCTGGCCGTCGAGGGCCAGGTGCTGTTTGTGCAAATGCTCGTCCGGCAGATTGATGAAACCTTGCAGCAGCTCTTTCCAGGGATCGGCAATGGTGCTCAGCCGCGAACCGACCACACGCTGTGCGGCAATGCCAGTCAGCTCCTCCATGGCTTTGTTCCACATGAGGATTTCCTGATCCTTGGCCAGCGAGCAAACGCCCATCGGCAATTCCTGCAGGGTCTGGCGGTGATAGCGGCGCAGGGCATCGAGTTCGGCGGCCAGCCCGGTCAGGCGCGAGTGGTAATCCTCGAGGCGACTTTCGATGAAGTGGATGTCTTCGGTGACGTAGTTTTCGCCGCCTGCCTTATAAGGCAGGAATGTCTCGACCATGTCCTGCGCCACACTCGGCCCCATCAGGCCAGAAAGGTTGGCTTCGATACGGTCGCGCAAGCGACGCAAGGCGTAAGGCCGGCGTTCATCGAAAGGCAGATAGAGGTCGCGCAGGGCCTGTTCGACTTCTTTCTGCGCAGCCTTGGCGCCCAGGGGCTTGGCAAGCTGTGTGGCGAATTCCTGGGGGGAGGCGGCGTGCAGTTCGCGGCGTTGCGGCCGACGCACGTTGTCCACGGCGCAGGCTTCGGCGGCGCTGGCTTCTTCGCTGCTGGCGTTGGTGAACAGCGAGATCAGGGTGAACATCAGCACGTTGGCCGCCAGCGAGGCGATCGCCGCCATGTGCCAACTGGTGTCGTCCAGCACGTAGATCATGTTCAGCAGCGGTATGTAGAAACCCTGCAGATTGCCGACCAGCGGCAGCAGCATGGTTACCAGCCACACCAGAATCCCCGCGAGCAAACCGGCGATGAAACCGCGGCGGTTGGCGGTCGGCCAGTACAGTACCGACAGCACGCCCGGCAGGAATTGCAGAGTGGCGACGAAGGCGACGATGCCCAGATTCGCCAGGTCCTGCTCCGCGCCCAGCAGCAGGTAGAAACCGTAACCGGCCATGATGATCGCGACGATCAGCGCCCGGCGGGTCCACTTCAACCAGCGGTAGATATTGCCTTCGGCCGGCGGCTGATAGAGCGGCAACACCAAATGGTTCAGCGCCATCCCGGACAGCGCCAGGGTGGTGACAATGATCAAGCCGCTGGCCGCCGACAAGCCACCGACATAGGCCAATAGCGCCAGGGCCTTGTTGTTGGCGGCGATGCCGATGCCCAGCGTGAAGTATTCCGGGTTGGTGGTGGCGCCGAGTTTCAGCCCGGCCCAGAGAATCAGCGGTACCGCCAGGCTCATCAACAGCAGAAACAGTGGCAAGCCCCAGCTCGCGCTGACCAGCGAGCGCGGGTTGAGGTTTTCGGTAAACGTCATGTGGTACATGTGCGGCATCACGATCGCCGAAGCGAAGAACACCAGCAGCAGCGTGCGCCATGGACCTTCCTGCAATGGCGTGTGCAACGCGGCGAGGGCGGTCTGGTTTTGCAGTAGCCACAGTTCCAGCTGTTGCGGGCCGTCGAATACGCCGTACAACGCATACAAGCCAACGCCGCCGATGGCGATCAGCTTGATCACCGATTCAAAGGCAATCGCGAACACCAGGCCTTCGTGTTTCTCCCGCGTCGCAATGTGCCGCGAGCCGAAGAAAATCGTGAACAGCGTAATCAGTGCGCAGAAGCTCAGGGCCACGCGATGTTGCACCGGCTCGCGGGTGAGGATGCCGATGGAGTCGGCCACCGCCTGAATCTGCAACGCCAGCAGCGGCAGCACGCCGATCAGCATGAAGATCGTGGTCAGTGCGCCGGCCCAGGTGCTGCGGAAGCGGAAGGCGAACAGATCGGCCAGCGACGACAGCTGATACGTGCGGGTGATTTTCAGGATCGGATACAAAAGCACCGGCGCCAGCAGAAACGCGCCGGAGACGCCCAGATAGCTGGACAAAAATCCGTAGCCGTATTGATAGGCCAGGCCCACCGTGCCGTAAAACGCCCACGCACTGGCATACACGCCCAGCGACAGGGTGTACGTCAGCGGGTGGCGAATGATCGCCCGGGGGATCATGCCCCGTTCGCTGATCCAGGCTACGCCGAACAGCACCGCCAGGTAGGCGGCGCTGATCAGGATCATCTGGGTCAGGCTAAAGCTCATCGGCATCTTTTTGACTCTGCAGGATGAAGGTCACGACGATCAGAATCAGCCAGAGCAGATAAGGGCGATACCAGGCGCCAGTGGCGTCGATCCACCAATCCATGATGGCCGGGGAGAACAGATAAATCCCCACTACCAGGAGC
>Ga0065712_10068168_pt1 | contig 13592 bp, 11 predicted proteins | sample MisRhiReplicate1_FD_59099 | JGI IMG/M metagenome (GOLD analysis project Ga0065712, IMG submission 59099) | Miscanthus rhizosphere microbial communities from Kellogg Biological Station, MSU, sample Rhizosphere Soil Replicate 1: eDNA_1 v3... | ecosystem: Host-associated > Plants > Roots >...
GCGGGCGGCGGCCACTGCATCGGCCGTCCTCTTCAGCAGCGGCCTCATCATCGGCGGCATCGGCCTCGCGCTGCGCCAGGCCGTGCTGGTCTTTGTCGGCATGGGAATCGTCAGCGGGATCGGCTGTGGCCTCGGCTACATCGCCCCGGTCAGCTCCCTCGTCAAGTGGTTTCCCGATCGCCGTGGCATGGCGACCGGCATGGCCATCATGGGTTTTGGCGGCGGCGCATTCGTCGCGGGCTACCTGAACGTCTTTTTCATGGACCGGTTCGGCGTGCCGATGACCATGATCGTGCTCGGCGGCACGTACCTGGGCATCATGCTGACCGGATCGCGCCTGCTCCAACAACCGCCCGCGGGTTGGCGACCGGCGGGATGGACCGGCGTCAAGACAGGCAGGCTGATGACCGACCGCAGCGTGTCTCGCAACGACGCGCTGCGAACGCGGCAGTTCTACCTGCTCTGGGGAATTCTGTTCATCAACGTGACCGCGGGCATCGGCATCCTCGCGCAGGCGTCGCCGATGATGCAGGACATGTTCAAGCGCACGCCGCTCCAGGCGGCGGCGGTGGTGTCGCTCATCAGCATTTTCAACGCCGGCGGCCGGTTCATGTGGGCGTCCGCGTCGGACTACATCGGCCGGCGCAATACCTACGCGACCTTCTTCCTCGCGCAGCTCGTGCTGTTCCTGCTCATCCTGCGGTTCGCCGCCGACGGCCGGTGGGTGCTGTTTGAGATCAGCCTGTTCGGCGTGTTCACGATGTACGGTGGCGGGTTTGCGACCATTCCCGCGTTCCTGGCCGACATCTTCGGACCGCAGAACGTCGGCGCGATCCACGGTGCGGTGCTGACGGCCTGGAGCGCAGCGGCGATTGTCGGGCCCGTGATCATCACCGAGCTGTCGAATCGGGCGAAAGCGGCGCTCCCGCCTGGCGCCGAGCGCGTGCACATTTACGACACGCCGCTGTACGTGCTGGCGGCCTTGCTCGCCGTTGGCTTCGTGCTGACATTACTCGTGAAGCCGTTGCGCGACTCCTGATGCGATGTACCCGTCTCAGCGACCACACCGCGGTTTCAGCCTGCGAGGCTTCGCGCTACGGTATCGATCTCAATCGCCCGATCGCCGCCTCGATCGGTTCAAAGGTCATCACGAAGATCTGGGGTCGGCCACGCTGCTTGTCCAGTTCGACGAACCAGCCGGTGAAACAAGCGGTGTAAGCAAATTTTACCGGTGTGTCCACGAGAATCCTCAGTAGCCAAAACCGTTGCAGATCCCCCGACCGCCACCTTTCCTGCACCGCGCCATCACCGCCGCCATCGATCTTCTTCCGCTCCGGCCAGATGCTTCGCTCCACGCCGCTGCCGGTGTAGTAGTGCATGCGTTCACGTGCGACCGCGTTCATTGCAATGATGCTTCGCAAGAAGATGAAACGGTGCACGTCGCCAAACACTCTGCTGGCGGTGACGTAGCGCTCGCGGTTTTCCATCATACAGCCGGCCAAGTCGCGGCTATCGGTGATCTCACCGCAGGTGTTATCTGCAAAGGCGGTCAGGTCGCTGTACCAGCGGTAGACGGCGAGGGCGAACAAGGTTTCCATGAACAAGTGCTGCTGCTCAAGACCCTTTTTCGCCCCGGTCTTGTCAACCGAGGCCAGATGAGAAAGGATGGCCTCGATCGCTACTCGATCTGCCGCCTCTTCCTGGATGAAGCGTGTCGACGTCGCCTCGTAAACATCCGCCACTTCGCTCCGAAACTGCTCCTCGACCTTGCGCGCGTCTTCGCCTGTCTTGATCAATCGCTCGAGGCCGGGAAGACCGAATTCGTATCGATTGAATTCGTCCACCTGCCGACACGTCCTCAGGACAGCGGCGCGGATCGCGGCATCCGGGAACGCGCCGCTGGCAGGTTCGGAATACCTGCCGAAGTCCGTACCTTCGACCAGGTGCCCCAGCTCGTGGCTGGCAAAAAACAGCAGCGCGATACTCAAATGGGCTCCGATGTGCTCGGCCGATTGATCCGACTGGGCAGCCAACTGTTTGTCGGATCGAAGCCTCTGGAGCGCGGCCGTAGCGTCGACGCGGGACCACCGGACAAAATCGATCAGCGATTTCTCGCGCGACAGAAGATCCCTGGCCTCCTCGAAGCGGCGAATCGCAATCTCCGCCCCGAGCAGGAATGCCTCGTTGCAGACGATCAACGGAGTGCCATCGAGACTATGCACCCCGATGCACGAGTCGGTCCGGTACGGATAGAAGCGCGCGGGAAGTTCTTGAAAGTCCGTTACGAAAAGACGGGCGGCCTTGGCTTTCGTCCAAGCGGGTTTAATGACACCAGGAAGACTCCCGCGTACGGACGCCAGCGCATGCCGGGCAATAGGATCGCGGGTGTCGTGAGCCGCCAGGTAGTCCTCGATCCGCTCCGGTTGTTGCGCAAGGCACGGCCCGACCATCAGGACCGCTGCGATCCATCCACTAAGCCGGCGGAGTCTGGTCATTTCATTTCTCACTGCGTTCTCGAACGAATGGCGGTCTCGACCTTGGCCACCAGTTCCCTGATGCCACGGTAAAGGCTGTCGCGCTGCGCACCTCCTATGACGCGGTGGTTGGTTTCATCCTCGGTTCTTGCGTACTGGCCCAACGTATAGCGGCAATTCACGCCCGATTTCTCCAGCTTGAAGTAGAAAAGGAGGATGTCGATGTAGGACTTGGCTGCCTGCCGGCGAACCAAGTAGAGGGACAGTTCCGGATACTGCACTCTTACCGCGACTTCTTCAAAACCCGCGTCGCGAAACGCCTCGAATGCGGTTCGCCGTACGGCCTGAGCGCCGGCGCAGCCGGTATCGAATGTACTCTCGGGCAAGTGTTCCGCGATGGTCAGGCGGGATGGTTCGTCGTATGACTGAGTGCCGAAGAACGCATCAGCCACGCTCTTCCGCAACTCTGTCAGGGACGGCTCGTCTTCGGCCGCGGCCAGCTCGTTGGCTGCGCCGACATTCTGTCTCTGGGCATCCTGCGTCGCGGCATCGCAGGTCCAGGTCAGTGTCATCCCGACCACGACGGCGAACGCGAGTTTCGCATTCATTTGACGTGCGCTCCTATCATACGAAAGCCGCGCTGGCTGCCGTCGGCAAACGACCAGGTGCCTGACAGGGAGCCGCGATCCGCGCACCCCAACGCCAGGCGCGACTGCGAATACACGTGGCGATCCGTCTGGTTGGGCGCAAAGTCGTTCGTCACGACGGTCGTGAATCCGCAATGGCGGGGGCTGACGTCGCCGCTGTAGGTGTCCGCGAGATTATCAACGCCATGTCCGGGGCCATCGAACACCAGTTGAAGACGGCCTGAGGACTCCGTGATTCTGCAATTGCGGAACTCCATGGAATCGGACGTGCATCGGTACTGACCAGGCAAAGACACCCCTGTCACGCGCCAGGCGATCCAGGCAACGACGGCTGCGCCCACCGTTCCGGCAAGAATCATCGGTTTCGGATCCCACCGCGGTGCGATCATGTCGCACAGGCGCGCTACGTCGAAGCCCCACCGGGATTCGCTCAACTCTACGGCTTGTCGATCCGCCAGTGCGCGGATGGAGGCGGGCAAATCCTTCGCCGCAGGCATCGCAGCGCCCTGCACAAGGACCGGAATCACTCTGAGACCTGCATTCAACGCGATCTCGATCTCGAGACGCACAAAATCACCGGGTAAGTCGATTCGGCGAATCCCCTCGTCATTCGTCAGACCCAGCCAACGCTTCCCGATTAAGACGATGCAGGTGGACGCTGCCGCAATTGCCTCCTGAATGCGCTGAACGAACAGATCGCCGCCTTTCAGGCTGCTCAAGTCTTTGAAGATATTCTCAGTGCCGAAGCGACGCGCGAGATCGGTCTCCAACCGGCCGGCGTGTCCTGCCGTGTCGTCCCGGCGATAGTTGATGAACACTCGAACCTGTCGTCGAGCACGCCGTTTCGCCATGAAAGCTAAGACCACGTTAGCCAGCCCAATCGGTCCCCGGTTACTTTGCCGCCCTCGCGTCTCGCAGCAGTCGGGGAGTGTAGAACCGTTGGACGAACTCCTCGCGGCTTATGACTCGTGACGGGTCGGTGGGCAAGACGTAGTGGATCCGCTTCTCTATGTCTTCCAGGCGATCGGTGTCGAATAGCCCGGTTGGCGTGGTCACCACAGACACTTCATCCTCAAAGAAGTAGAGAGAAGCACGCAAACGCAGAGTGTCCTCTTCGACGCGCCACAATCGGACGGAGCCGTCCGTTCCGGCCGACCACAACTGCGTTCCGTCCCGGTTGAACGTGAGACCCGTGATCTCTCCCGCGTGCCCCTGAACACGCCGCGGCTCACCCTGGAACGGCGCTGACCACAGGGCAAGTCCCCCGCCGGCGTCACCACTCGCAATCCAACGCCCCTCTGGAGCCGCAGCCACTTTGAGAATGGGATGAGCGGTCCCCGTGAGCTGGCCTTGGATTCTGCGAACACGGACGTCCCACAAAACCAGACCACCGTGCCCGTTCCCGCTGACGAGCGTGGTCTGGCCGGTGAAGGCCAGCGGCGGCGAAAGGAAATCCATCTCAGCGATTCGTTTGGATGCCGCGAGACTCCAGAGCCCCACGGAGCCGCCCTCATCCGCATCGTTGCTGCCAGTGCCGCTCACCAGGTACTTGCCATCCGGACTGAATGCCAGTGCGACGATGTCGGAGTCATGACCATCGAGCATCTTGCTGACATGGCCGGTAGCGGCGTTCCAAAGAAAGATTCGGTGAGGCGCAGCCTCGCGCCAACTTCGTCCGGCGGTTGCCACAATCTGCGCCGACGGGTGATGCGCCACTGCCTGTACGTGAGGACGGTGTGGCGGCAGGTCGAGCTTCCCGCTTTGCTGCGAAAACTCCAGCCGCTCTCCGTTCGCCGTCGTCCACCGGAGGATCGTATCCGCCGTCAAATACGAGGTCGTGACTCCAGTCAGTGTGTCCCCATGGGGAGAGAATGCGAGGTCTTGAAACTGGTCCGCCCCATCCAGGAAGTGTTCCACGCGGCCGCGCGCCAGATTCCAAAGAGCGATCGTCTCCCCCGCAGCCACCGCGAGCAGCCTCTCTGCAGGATCCAAGGTAATCGCGTGGACGGATGCAATCCGGCCCGCGGACAGTGTCGCGACGGAGTTCAGGTGGGGATCATAGACCTTGAGGGGACTGATATCGCCGCGTCGACGGGGCGAGAACCCTGCAACGATGCGACCGTCGGAATTGAAGGCGGCGGCCGAGATAGTTCCCACAGGGGTAGAGCGATCTTTGCCGTCCCACGGAGTCTGACGTCCTGACTGCTCTCGGCTGAAGTTCGTACCGCCGATCTTCCCGCCTGTCCGTACGTCGACGACGGCGAGGTCGTCACCAAAGATGATCGCGAGTTTCGCACCTGCGGGATCGAATCGAAGTTTCCTGGCACCGGGCAAGTTCTGATCAGCTGTGCCCGAGCGCACGTCATAGAGGCGCGTGCGTCCGCTCGCCCCCAAGGCCAGCCAGTCTCCCCTCGCGCTCAACGCCATGCTGCCGCCAACCTGACACGTTCCCGGCACGATACCGACGCGTGCGCCTGTATCCAGATTCCAAACCGCCGTGCCTTTCGTTTCCTGATCTGGAGCCGCAGCGAACCCGCCATCGTTCGAGACTGCGATGCACTCCCAGGATCCCGCCGCACGCCCCAATTTCGGGAACTCCCGAATTGTCCGGCCGCTTGCCAAGTCGATCTGCCGGAGGCTCTGACCGGTTGAGAACAACAGCAGCTTTCCAGTGGGAACGAGTATCCAATTGCCTCCCGGGCCGCGCTGCCCCTTCACCGTGTACCGATTCACCAGACTGCCAGTCCTTGCGCTCCAGACTGCTGCGACCGCTCCTTCGGCATTGTCGCTTTCACACACAATATTTTGACTGTCGGCGGTGAACGTGACCGAATCGCAGAGAGCCGGCAGCTCCCTGATTGTTCGGAGCGTGTCGGCATCCCAGATCTTCACAAGCCCCGAGGCGATGCTGGCCATCAACGTGCCGTCCGCGCTGAACGTGAGGTCGGACGTCGTACCGACAGGGGACCGGTCCACGATGATTTCTGGTGGCACGCCCTGGGCCAACGTTGAATCGAACATTGACGCGGCATGAGAAAGGAAGAGAAGGAGCGTTGCGAACACACACCCGAGGAATAATCTTGCGCGATACCCGAACGAGCTGTACATAGGGCTGAGCAGTGTACAGCGATCCAATCGGAAATTACCCCGGTATTTCGTACGTGTTGCGTCCAGTCGTCGACGGACTGCACGGCATCGAGCCTTCCACGGGAACCGGTTCGAATCGCAAGGACCGTCAAGACCCGGGCGACCTGAAGACTCGGAAATTGGCGGGATCGGTCAGGAGGCGAGCGACGTGCTCAGCACGATTTCCAGTTTCCTCGCGTACTCCTCGATTTTCGACGCACGGTCCAAGCCATTGATGACGCGTCGGGCCTGGAGATAGTCGCAGCTGCCAGGTCCGATGAAGTCGGCCAACTTCTTTCCCGTGAAGCTCCCGCGTCTCATGCCAAGAGACATGATGGAATACGCGACGTCGAAATCGAGGGCAAGTTCGGGATCCTCAACGAGGCGGCTCCCCTGGTGGACTTGCCGCCCCAGGCGCTGGTAGTTGGCACGTCCCGTAATCTGCACGAATCCGCGGCCCCGATAGCGGTAGCCATCGCCCGGCTCCGTGTTGCCGAGCTTCACGCCGATCGGTGTTCCTGTTTCGTATTTCTCGAAGTAGGGCCTCTGCCCATGCTCTTCGATTGGCGACCAGCGATTGGCGCATTCGTGCTTCACGGTCGCCAGCATATAGGCGGCATAGCGCACGTCGGCGATATCCGGATCGGTCGCTATCTTCGCGACCAGTCTTCCGCATCCGGTGATTGGACTGGGCGTTTCCGCCGGCTTGGGAAACTGTTCGCGGTAGGCCGCCGCAAACTTATCGGGATCGATGACGAGCACGCCAGAACCTCCTCCACGACCTCGCGACCGTCCAGGCAACGTGTCTGAGTCCAATCGCGCCCAGCATCCGCTGCCAGACGGTCAGCGGTGGCTCGATCGGCTGATACTTGAGGCGAAAGAATCCATCCACTACGGCGTGCGAGAGCTCAGTCACCGGCTCGGGCGCGCCAGGGTCGTAGACGCAGCACCGATTGGCGGATTTGAAGGTCAGCAACACTCGCGGTCCCGCCTTGCCAAAGGCGACCACCGGACAGCATTCGCCTGCGGCGGTGCTTTCGCTGACCGCCCGCCAATGATCCGACGAGCGGTCTCGCAGCCAGGAGATGCCGCCACGCGGTGTGAGCCGCATCTCAACCCGGACGTCCACCGAGGCGACGGCGGCATGCCGGCGCAACTGTGCGGCGAGTCGCTCCTCGATAAGTGTGTGCGGCAGCCACTCGTCAGGGATCTGTTGCTGGACCGCCAGCCACTCGAGGAGCTCGGGACCGTTCGCGCGCCAGCAATCGATATGACGTCGCTGCGCGTACGCGATCAGCGTTTCGTCGTGAGCCGAAGCGACGGCGGGCCAGGACAAATAGTCGAGGACGGCAAATACCCAGCCGGCGCCTGGCGCCGCGTTCGAGGTTGACATCGACCTGAGCCACGGCTCCACGTCATAGAAGTCGACCGCGCCGCCGAATGATCGGCGCAACGAACGCAGCGCGGATTCTGCGCTTTCCGCGACCGCCGCGCGCCAGCGCTCGAGCCATCCCGGTCCCACATCGACCGACACTGGAATGCGCAACTGGTCGGCGACCGGATCGAACACCGGCGTCGCAGGCATTACGGCGATGGTTTCGCAGGCGTCTCGGCGGCCGCTGGCGCGACGACGGGCGTCGACGCAACGCTTTGATCCAGAACCGAGAGCATTTTCATCAGACCGGCGGGCATATCGGCCTGTTCCATCCGGATCTTGACGTTCAGCGCCATCGCCGTCGTCCGCTGCCCAGGCGTCTGCTGCTGACTGATGGCGCCTTTGAGCTCGACGCGGTTCTTCGAGAGGAATTCCAGCCGATCCGTTTTCTGGACCGGCGTATCGGGCCGATGTTCCGGGCCGCGTGATTCGTGGTCGAGTATTCGTATCGCGAAGTCGAATTCGGCGTGTTTGACCTGCAACAGCGGGATGGGAAACAGCGTCAGCGCCGGCACATCGAGCTGGCGTGTCTCCAGGCGTCCCTGGGCGTCCCGGACTTGATGCCTGAACTGCACCATTTTGAGATCGCCGAAATGGCCGCCCTGCTCCAGATCGCGATCACCCGCGCCGCCGGACTCGGCAGACGTTCTTTGCTGAGTGAAGCCGATATGTTTGATGAATTGCGCGCTCACCTGAGCAGCCTGGCTCTCGGCCTGAACCACGGCCAGGAGCGGCGCGCCAATCAGTTCGTACAGGTTCAGGGCCTCTTTATCACTTTGCGCCACGTGAAACTCCTGCGGCTACCATGTCCCGTGAAGCTGCCTCGACTCGTGTTTTGATCGTCATCTGCACAACCGGCCTGGGTCCCGCGACGGCGTTGGTCGCGGTTTCGCCGATCGTGACTTTCATGTCGAGGCTCTTCATGTCGAGAAACCTTCTCATGTCCTCGCTCACACGCTCAGCGGCCGCGCTGCTGCCCCGCGGCGCGCGCGCGCAGTGCCGGATTCTGAGCGCGAACACGAATTCGGCACCACTGACGGCGAGAAGGGGAGGCCACACCACCGGCAGTCCTTCACGCTGCCGTTCTTTGATGGACTCGGCGTTGACCGCGGCGACCTGCGCGCCGACCTGCACGACGGCCACAAGTGGCGCCGCGATGACTTGTTGAAGGCTCAGCGCCGACTTCTCGCTCTGCGACACGCCTTCTCCTATTCAGGCTGGAGAGTCCGCACCGAGGCGAACCCTCGTGGATCCTCGTCCACCTTCGACCACGTGTAATTGCGAATGGTCGTCTTCACGTCGATTCTGCAAACCGACGCGCCGACGGCGTTGACATGATCCGCGTCGACGGCGACTTCGATCTTGAAGTCCTTGGCCCACTTCACGGCATCCTCGAGAGCCGTGTCGCTGCCGAACGACGCGATCTTCTCTTTGATGGCGTCCATCATCGCCTGCAGGCTCGACTCGACCTCCTCGGTCGTAAACGGCGCTAGCGCCTGCTTCATCATCGGTTCGTTGCCCAACCCCTTGATGAAGTCCTCGATGTCGTGGGGCGTCTGGGTGGTGAGAAAGGTGTTGTCCGCGACGAACTTCTCGCGATTCTCTTCGAAGTAGCGGATGAAGCGGGCCCTGAGGATGGCGCGATAGTCCTCTGAGAGAAAGGCGGTGGCGAAGGTGTCGATCGCCGAGCGTTGCTCGGCGGTCAGATCAGGCCGGCTGCGGATGTTCTCGATGACGTCCTGCGCCTTTGACATGGCGGCCAGGACAATCCCTGACGAATAGCGCTCGAAAACCTGCGACAACCGCGCATTCCTGATGTTGACGCGCGATTTGTCTTCCGCCACTCCAGTAATCGCGAAGAACACCGAGAATGAGGCCTCGCTGATCTCGACCCTCGGCACGGGGAACGCACGCAGGACGCGGTCCTCGGCGTAGTAGCGGCTGATATCCCGGGAATACAGATCGGACAGACATCGCGACTGGGCGATATCGCGCAGGATCGATCCCACCACCTCGTAGAGTTCGGTGGCCACGTCAGCCTTGTGCGACGGTCCGGATGTTCTCCGTCAGGATATTCAGCACCTTGGCGAGCCCGGCGGGCACGTCATCTTGCGTAGCGTGAATGTTGACGTCGATTGTTTGCTCGACGGAGTATTTCGAGGTGCTCGTCGCCGTTGAATCCTTCTTGCTCGAGACGCTGCCGGAGAAGCCGACCTTGAGCGGGCCCCAGCCGACCGAACCGTCCGCCTTGCCTTCCAGGGCATTGCTGGTCGTGTTCGTTCCTGACAATTCCGTGGTCGCCGTGATGCTCGTCTTCATGGCGATGGTCAGGTTGTCGATGCGAATGAAAGGAATCGGCATCAACGACAACAGTGGCACGGTGACACTGACCCGCGTATCGGCCATCGGCCCGATCGCCGCGATTTTGGCGGCGAGTTGCTTCTGTTGGTCGTCGCTCAGGGCACCGTCAGGAAACCCGAGGGCCTTTCTTGCGCTCGCCTCGGCATCGTCGGTCGGCACAGATCTGACGAAGTCGAATCTCGCGGTCCTTACGGTGTTGCCATCCAGGCCGACCTTCGTGATGAAGTCGACGCATGCTTGCGCGGCCGCGGCCTGCGCGCCCACGGCCGCGACCAGTGGTGCGCCGAGAATCGCGCCGAACGGTATCTGTCCCATGAGTTGAACGGCTTCGGATTGGATGCTCGGTGGATTGGTCGGATCAGCCATGTCGAAGCCTCTCGCGGAAAATGCCTGATGTCATGAACAGGAATTTGGCGTTGACTTTATTCTCGGCCCCATGTGCTGTCAACACCCGGCCGCCGCTTCTGTCCTGGGATCGCGAACCCGCGGAGGCCGTCATCGATTTCACCGCAACATGGGGCCGACCGCGATCGCCGCGGCCTGGTCTGCACCGTCTGAAGTTGATGAAGCGCACCGGTGTCTTCGGAGGGCGAGTGACGGGTTATATGGTCGCTTCACTATTCTGAGCCGATAGGTATCGCGACCCCGCGGTACTTCGTTCAGCGGTCGCCAAACAGTTTGACGAACTTGGTTGGCGGCCCCGACCATCGAATCGGAGACACACAATGACCTTGACTGAACGCATCGCACTCCCAGGACCCAAGAAGTTACTCGCCATTGATGGAGGTGGCATTCGCGGCGTCCTGGCTCTCGAAGTGCTGCGGCAGATCGAGGATCTGCTGCGGCAACAGGCGGGCAACGAAGAGTTCTGCCTGGCCGATTACTTCGACTACATCTCCGGCACCAGTACAGGCGGCATCATCGCGACGTGTCTGTCGCGGGGCATGTCTGTGGAAAGCATCCTGACGTTCTACCAGGATGCCGGCGCGGACATGTTCACGAAGGCCAACCTGCTGAAACGGTTGCGTTACAAGTTCCGGAGTGAGCCACTCGCGCTGAAGCTGCAGAGTGTGTTCGGGGCCGAGACCACATTCGGCTCCGACACGCTCCGGACGCTGCTGCTGCTGGTGATGCGCAACGCCAGCACGGATTCCCCCTGGCCTCTCTCCAATAACCCGTACGCCAAGTACAATTTGGTTGGACGCCACGATAACAACCTGCAGTTTCCTCTCTGGCAGCTCGTACGTGCCAGCACCGCGGCGCCGACCTACTTTCCACCGGAGGTGATCGTACTGCCGCATCCTGACCCGGCGAAGGAGAAGGAGTTCGTCTTCGTCGACGGCGGCGTGACGATGTACAACAACCCCGCATTCCAGATGTTCCTGATGGCGACGCTGGACAGATACTGGACTCAGCGACCCGATGCGCGCTGGCGGACAGGCGCGGATCGGATGCTCATCGTCTCTGTCGGTACCGGCACCAGCCCCGGTGTGCAGACGGCACTCGAAGCTGACGACATGAATCTGCTGTTCAACGCGACGACGATTCCCTCGGCGCTGATGTTTGCCGCGCTCAACGAGCAGGACCTGCTGTGCCGGGTATTTGGCGACTGCCGCGCCGGGGATCAGATCGATCGGGAAATCGGCGACCTCGTCGGCAGCGTCGGCCCGCTCAGTCGAGAGCAGAAACTGTTTACTTACATGCGCTACAACGCGGAGCTCACGCGCGATGGTCTCGACGCGCTGGGGTGCCGGGATATCGAGCCGGAGACCGTGCAGAAACTTGATTCGGTCGACGGCATTTCCGATCTCCGCCGGGTCGGCCGGCAGGTCGCTCAGAGAAAGGTCGTGGCGGCAGACTTCTCCGGCTTTCCCGTGCGCGAACCCTAGGTGGAGGGCCGAACTCATGCTTCGCGCCTTTGTCATTCGCGGCTTCGGCACCAAGAAGGATTCATCAGGCCAGTCCGTTGACTTCGAACGGGTGCAGGACGAGCTGATCACGCCGGCATTGCAGCAATGCGGCCTGGCTGGCGGCACGACAGCCGAGGTCGTGGACGCAGGCAACATCCGCGCCGACATGTTCGCGTTGATTCTCGAGGCTGACATCGTCATTTGCGATGTCACCATCCACAACGCCAACGTGTTTTACGAGCTTGGCATCCGCCACGCGCTACGGAAGAAGCACACCGTCCTTCTCAAGGGTCATCCGTCGGCCGACACCACGCCATTCGATTTGTCCACGGATCGCTACCTCAAGTACCCGGTCGCAAACCCGGCGGCGGTGCTCGGCACGCTCGTGGAGACAGTGCAGGCGAGCCTCCATACCAACCGGGAGACGGACAGTCCGATCTTCCTGATGCTGCCGAAGCTGGCCGAGGCCGACGTATCGGACATGACAGTGGTGCCGCTGGATTTCATAGAGGAAGTGCAGCGCGCGGAGGCGGCGGGAGACAAGGGCTGGTTGCGCGTGATTGCCGAAGACTTGCGCGGCCTCCGTTTCCAGTGGGACGGCCTCCGCCGCGTCGCGCGCGCCCAGTGGAGTCTGAAGGACCTTGGAGGTGCGCGGCAGAGTTGGGAAGAGCTGCGGAGAAACGGCGGCGACGACATCGAGGCCAACCTGGCACTGGCGAACCTGTACGAACGTGAGTACCGCGCCACCAACCGGGAGACGTTCCTGGAGTCGTCGAACCAGGCCATACGGTCGGTGCTCGCCGCCAAAGGCACCACGGCACCTCTGCGCGCCGAAGCGCTGGCGCTCCAGGGACGAAACCTGAAGACAATGTGGCGCGCCAGGTTCGCCGCCGCGACGGACCCGGTCGTGGCTCGCCAGCAGGCAGTCGACGGACGCGCCTTGCAGTCGTACCAGTCATACCGCGAGGCATTCGAATGTGACCTGAATGCGTTCTACCCTGGCGTGGCGGCGCTGCAGATGGGCCACATTCTGCAGTTGCTCGCCGAGTTGCCGACGTGGCGCAACCTGTTCAAGGGCGACAGGCTGCAAGCCGACCGGGCGCGCCAGGACCTGGAAACCGAGCTCCCGGCTCTGGCCAACGTGGTGGCGGCTGCCGTCAAGCGGTCCACACGACTCCCGGACACGGATCGATTGTGGGCCCACATCGCCGAGGCCGATCTCCTCTTTCTGACCCTGTCGGAGCCGGAGCTGCAGGCGAACCCCGAGCTCCTGGTCCAGGCGTATCGTGAAGCCATCCCGCCCAACAAAGCGTTCGCGTGGGACGCCACGAGCGGCCAGTTGGCGCTGTTCGCACAACTCGGCCACCGTGCAGAAGCCGTGCATGCGGTGATGGACGCCTTCGCCCCGGGAGCGGGCCCCTCGACACCAGTACGCGAACACCTCGTGGTCTTCGCCGGGCACCGGATTGACGAAAACAGTGCGCTCCCGAGATTCCCGCCGGCGAGCGAAATGAGAGCGCGCAGGCTCATTGCGGATAGGCTGCGCACATTCATTCCGGCGCCCACCAGTGAAACGTTGACGGTGCTCGCCAGCGCCGCTCCCGGTGCCGATCTCCTCGTGCACGAAGTGGCCGGCGAA
>Ga0065712_10000536_pt1 | contig 13562 bp, 10 predicted proteins | sample MisRhiReplicate1_FD_59099 | JGI IMG/M metagenome (GOLD analysis project Ga0065712, IMG submission 59099) | Miscanthus rhizosphere microbial communities from Kellogg Biological Station, MSU, sample Rhizosphere Soil Replicate 1: eDNA_1 v3... | ecosystem: Host-associated > Plants > Roots >...
CCCACGTCCACTTCGTCGAACACCAGGGTCGGTACGCGGGAGGTCTGCGCGGTGATCACTTGAATCGCCAGGCTGATCCGTGACAATTCGCCGCCGGATGCCACTTTTGCCAGCGCTTTCAAAGGTTGGCCCGGGTTAGCACTCACCAGCAGCTCTACCTGCTCAAGACCATTGGGTAGCAGTTCATCACTACTATTGGGGCGCAGCTCGATAGTGAAGCGCCCACCAGGCATGCCCAGTCGCTGGATTTCATGCTCCACGGCGCTGGCCAGGCTGTTCGAGGCCTGATGGCGCAAATCGCTGAGCTCGCGAGCCTTTTCCTGATAGTGACGGGCATAAGAGGCCAGTTCATCGCTCAATCGCTCGATGGATTCGTCGTTGGCATTCAGGGTTTCGATTTCATCCAGCAAGCGCTGCTGCATCTCGGCCACTTCGGTGGGCTGGATGCGGTGTTTGCGCGCCATGGTATAGATCGCATCAAGGCGTTCTTCCAGGTATTGAAGACGCGCCGGATCGGCATCGAAGTTATCAAGGAAGCGGTTCAGTTCTCCCACGGCTTCTTCGACCTGGATCTGTGCACTGGTCAGCAGGCTGCTGGCTTCGCCCAGGGCTCCAATCGAATTGTTGACGCTCGAAAGGCGATTGAGGCTGGCGGTGAGGGCGTTCAGCACATTCCCGGAATCACTTTCGCTGCATTGTTCGACCACTTGCCGGCAAATGCCCAGCAGGGTTTCGGCGTTGGTCAGGTTCTTGTGTTCCTGCTCCAGCTGCTCCAGCTCACTTTCGCCGAGGCCGAGGTTTTCCAGCTCTTCGAGTTGATAACTGAGCAATTGATGGCGAGCGCGTTGCTCATCGCCGGAATTGGAAAGGCGTTCCAGCTCCTGGCGGGTCTGGCGCCAGCGTTGGGCGGCCAGGTGTACCTGGCGGGCAAGGTCTGTTGCACCCGCGTACTCGTCGAGCAGGCGGCGGTGCGTGTCGGTCTTGAGCAGGGATTGATGTTCATGCTGGCTGTGGATATCGATCAGCAGTTCACCCAGAGCCTTGAGGTCGCCGAGGGGGCAGGGCGTGCCGTTGATGTAGCCACGTGAGCGCCCTTCGGCGGTGATCACCCGGCGCAGAATGCACGGGCCGTCGCTCTCCAGGTCACGCTCGGCCAGCCAGGCACTGGCTTCCGGGATATCGACCAAATCGAAGGTTGCCAGGATATCGGCCTTGTCGGCACCGGGACGGACCACGCCGCTGTCGGCGCGATCGCCCAGGGTCAGGCCGAGGGCGTCGAGCATGATCGACTTGCCGGCGCCGGTTTCCCCGGTGATCACGCTCATCCCGCGATCGAGTTCGAGATCGAGATGTTCAACGATGGCGTAGTTATGTACGGACAGGTGCACCAGCATAAAGGCCGCTCCCAGGCTTTAGGTCTGGTTATTTATACAGTGTTTTGTTTCTGGCTGACAATGCCCTCCCTTAGCTCGATTTGCTTGATCCGACGAAATCCTTAGTGCGCCAGGGAATGACAATGCAGCTGTTTTTTGTAGGGTTAATAAATAAGCGCCCCTTGAAGCTGAATTTTGCGGCCCCATATAGCTGGGCAGAAGCGCGAGTTGAGCTCGCGGACGATATTGAAAGGAGAAATCTATGGCTGACGAACAGACAGTGGATACGCAAAATCTAGACGCCGATCAGGCTGCCCAGGACTCGGGTGATGAACTGGCGGCTCGTGTTCAAGTGCTCGAAGAGCAATTGGCTGGCGCTCATGATCAGGCTTTGCGTGTAGCGGCTGATCTGCAGAACGTCCGCCGTCGCGCCGAGCAGGATGTAGAAAAGGCTCACAAGTTCGCACTGGAGAAATTCGCCGGTGACTTGTTGCCGATCATCGACAGCCTGGAGCGCGGTCTGGAGTTGTCCAGCCCGGACGATGAAAGCATTCGTCCAATGCGCGAAGGCATCGAGCTGACCCTGAAAATGTTCCAGGACACCCTGAAGCGTTATCACCTGGAAGCGATCGATCCGCATGGCGAACCATTCAACGCCGTTCAGCATCAGGCAATGGCCATGCAGGAAAGCGCCGACGTCGAGCCGAACAGCGTGCTCAAGGTGTTCCAGAAGGGCTATCAGCTCAACGGTCGCCTGCTGCGCCCGGCCATGGTCGTGGTCAGCAAGGCGCCGGCACCGGTTTCGCCTTCGATTGACGAGCAGGCTTGAAATTAGCCGCAAGGCCCCCATTTAGAAGTCAAGCGTTTAAGTGCTACCGCAGATAGCCACCACTGCTGCGGCAACCAAATCCAAAGTTTCGGGAGAGTGAACATGGGCAAAATTATCGGTATCGACCTGGGGACTACCAACTCCTGCGTCTCCGTGCTTGAAAACGGCGTAGCCAAAGTTATTGAAAACGCTGAAGGCACGCGTACCACGCCGTCGATCATCGCTTACGCCAACGATGGCGAAATCCTCGTTGGTCAATCGGCCAAGCGTCAGGCTGTGACCAATCCGCACAACACCCTGTATGCGGTGAAGCGTCTGATCGGTCGTAAGTTCGACGAAGAAGTCGTACAGAAAGACATCAAGATGGTCCCGTACAAAATCGCCAAGGCTGATAACGGCGATGCGTGGGTTGAAGTGAACGGCCAGAAAATGTCGCCGCCACAAATCTCGGCTGAAATTCTGAAGAAAATGAAGAAGACCGCCGAAGACTACCTCGGCGAGCCAGTGACNGAAGCGGTNATCACCGTTCCGGCNTACTTCAACGACAGCCAGCGTCAAGCCACCAAAGACGCCGGCCGCATNGCGGGCCTGGACGTNAAACGTATCATCAACGAACCAACCGCNGCCGCTCTGGCTTACGGTATGGACAAGGCGAAGGGCGATCACACCGTGATCGTTTACGACTTGGGCGGCGGTACTTTCGACGTTTCCGTGATCGAAATCGCTGAAGTCGATGGCGAGCACCAGTTCGAAGTTCTGGCCACCAACGGTGACACGTTCCTGGGTGGTGAAGACTTTGACATTCGTCTGATCGACTACCTCGTTGACGAATTCAAGAAAGAAAGCGGCATGAACCTTAAGGGTGATCCGCTGGCCATGCAGCGCCTGAAAGAAGCCGCTGAAAAAGCCAAGATCGAACTGTCTTCGAGCAATTCGACCGACGTGAACCTGCCGTACATCACTGCAGACGCCACCGGTCCTAAGCACTTGAACGTGAAAATCTCCCGCGCCAAGCTCGAAGCGCTGGTAGAAGACCTGGTTCAGCGCACCATCGAACCTTGCCGCATCGCTCTGAAAGACTCTGGCATCGACATTGGCGCCATCAACGACGTGATCCTGGTCGGCGGTCAGACCCGTATGCCACTGGTTCAGAANCTGGTGACCGAGTTCTTCGGTAAAGAAGCGCGTAAAGATGTGAACCCGGACGAAGCCGTTGCCATGGGTGCTGCTATCCAGGGCGCAGTATTGGCCGGTGACGTGAAAGACGTTCTGCTGCTGGACGTTAGCCCGCTGACCCTGGGTATCGAAACCATGGGCGGCGTGATGACCGCGCTGATCGAGAAAAACACCACGATTCCTACCAAGAAATCGCAAGTGTTCTCGACTGCCGACGACAACCAGGGCGCTGTGACCATTCACGTGTTGCAAGGTGAGCGTAAGCAAGCCGCTCAGAACAAGTCTTTGGGCAAGTTCGACCTGGCCGAGATTCCACCAGCTCCACGTGGCGTGCCACAAATTGAAGTGACCTTCGACATCGACGCCAACGGCATTCTGCACGTAGGCGCCAAAGACAAGGCTACCGGCAAGACTCAGTCGATCGTGATCAAGGCCAACTCCGGTCTGTCCGAGGAAGAGATTCAGCAGATGATTCGCGATGCTGAAGCCAACGTCGACGCAGATCGCCAGTTCGAAGAGCTGGCAACCGCTCGCAACCAGGGCGATGCGCTGGTTCACTCGACTCGCAAAATGGTCGCAGACGCTGGCGATAAAGTGACTGCTGAAGAGAAGACTGCAATCGAAGCTGCTGTTGTTGCGCTGGAAGCCGCTGTCAAAGGCGACGACAAGGCCGCGATCGAAGCCAAGGTTGAAGAGCTGTCGAAAGTCTCCGCTCCAGTAGCGCAGAAGATGTACGCCGAGCAGGCTCAACCTGCTGAAGGTGCTGCACCGCAAGGCGAATCGGCTGAGAAGGCTGACGACGTCGTCGACGCTGAGTTCGAAGAAGTCAAAGACCACAAGTAAGTTGTTGGTCGGCCGGTTGACTGCCTTTAGGCGGTGACTGGTAGGATGTCGCCGCGCGGGGGCTTGCTCCCGCGTTGGCGTGTCTGGAGTTAGCGAATTTTTACAGCATGCGACAAAGGCGGAGTGAGTGGCTTGCTCGTTAGAGCAAGTTCGGATGCCTGGACGCCATAACCAAGGCGCTGCGACGACTCATAGCTCGCTATGGGGAGGAGCGGCAACGCAGGGTTTGGTGTTCAGGCGCCGGAATTGCCTAACGAACAAGCCATTCAGTCCGCCCCCGTGTTGGCGGTATGGCCGGGAATGCTCCTGCTTTTCGAGCCGAAAGTACCGCATCGAATCAAAGACCAGGATCGTTGAATTGACGTGAGTTGGGTCCGGGCCTGTATTGGGGCTCAACGAGTTTGGCAAGGCTCAGGAGAGGTTTGCCGAACGTCCTTAAGAGTGCAAAGACTTATGGCAAAGCGTGACTATTACGAAGTGTTGGGTGTTGAGCGTGGCTCAAGCGAAGCAGACCTGAAAAAGGCCTACCGNCGCCTGGCGATGAAGCACCANCCNGACCGTAATCCCGATGACAAAGCGTCGGAAGATATGTTCAAGGAGGCCAACGAGGCCTACGAAGTCCTGTCCGATTCCAGCAAGCGCGCGGCGTACGACCAGTACGGTCATGCCGGTGTCGACCCAAGCATGGGTGGCGGCGGTGCCGGGTTTGGCGGTCAGAACTTCTCCGACATCTTTGGTGATGTCTTCAGTGACTTCTTCGGCGGCGGTCGCGGCGGTTCTCGTGGCGGCGCTCAGCGTGGCAGCGACCTGCGTTACACCCTGGAACTGAATCTGGAAGAAGCGGTGCGCGGTACGACCGTGAATATCCGTGTTCCGACATTGGTCAACTGCAAGCCGTGCGACGGTTCGGGTGCCAAGAAAGGCTCCTCGCCGATCACTTGCCCGACGTGTGGCGGTATCGGTCAAGTCCGTATGCAGCAGGGCTTTTTCTCGGTGCAGCAGACATGCCCGCGCTGCCATGGCCAGGGCAAGATCATTTCCGATCCTTGCGACTCGTGCGACGGTCAAGGTCGTGTCGAAGAGTACAAAACCCTCTCGGTGAAAGTGCCGGCGGGCGTTGATACCGGTGATCGAATTCGTCTGTCCGGCGAAGGCGAGGCGGGGGCTCAGGGTGGTCCGACTGGCGACCTTTACGTGGTGATCAACGTGCGTGAGCACGCGATCTTCCAGCGCGACGGCAAGCACCTGTTCTGCGAAGTGCCAATCAGCTTTGTCGATGCTGCGCTGGGTGGCGAGCTGGAGATTCCGACCCTTGATGGTCGAGTCAAACTGAAAATCCCTGAAGGCACTCAGACCGGCAAGCAGTTCCGTGTTCGCGGCAAGGGCGTTGCACCAGTGCGCGGCGGCGGTGCTGGTGACTTGATGTGTCGTGTGGCGGTCGAAACCCCGGTCAACCTGGGTCGTCGTCAGCGCGAATTGCTGGAAGAGTTCCGCAGTTCGCTGGCGGACGACAACAGCCATTCGCCTAAAACCACGGGTTGGTTCGAAGGCGTGAAGCGCTTCTTCGGCGATTTGTAAGGAGTCGGCATGCGACGTATAGCTGTGATGGGCGCTGCCGGGCGCATGGGCAAGATTCTGGTCGAGGCGGTGCAGCAACGCGCGCCGCTGACCGGGCTGACGGCAGCCATCGTACGCCCTGGCAGTACGCTGATTGGCGTGGACGCTGGTGAGCTGGCCTCGCTGGGACGTATCGGCGTTCCACTGTCCGGCAATCTGGACGCGGTGGCAGATGAGTTCGACGTGCTGATCGACTTCACGCTCCCGGAAGTCATGCTGAAAAACCTGGCGTTCTGCCGTAAGGCGGGCAAGGCCATGGTGATCGGCACGACTGGGCTGGACGCCGCGCAGAAGCAGCTGCTGGCCGAGGCCGGCAAGGATATTCCGATCGTGTTCGCCGCCAATTTCAGTGTCGGTGTAAACCTGTCGCTGAAGCTGCTCGACATGGCTGCTCGTGTGCTGGGTGATGACGCGGATATCGAGATCATCGAGGCTCATCATCGGCACAAGATCGATGCGCCTTCAGGTACGGCTCTGCGTATGGGTGAAGTCATCGCAAGCGCCCTGGATCGTGATCTGCAGAAGGTCGCGGTGTATGGTCGCGAAGGTCATACCGGTGTTCGCGAGCGTGAAACGATCGGCTTTGCCACTGTTCGCGGTGGTGATGTGGTTGGCGATCATACGGTGCTGTTCGCCTGTGAGGGTGAGCGCCTGGAGATCACGCATAAAGCGTCCAGTCGCATGACCTTTGCCAAGGGCGCGGTACGTGCTGCGTTGTGGCTGGATGGTCGTGAGCCGGGTCTTTACGACATGCAAGACGTACTCGATCTGCGTTAAGATGCGCCCGAAATCGGGTTCAAATCGTGAGTTTGAGCCCGGTTTTACTTCGCCAAGCGACGTCCTGTCGCATTCCCCGGCCTTTTAGGCTCATTGGCGGTAGACCAAAAATGCCTTTTTCTGTAAGCTACAGCTTTAGTGTGTCCACTAAAAGCGCGCAGAATTATTCGGTGAAGAAGCGGGGTGACGTGTCCATACGTCACTCCGCTTTTTTACAACCTGCGATCGCCCTTTCAGGCTTTATTTACGGGAGGTCTTCTTGACTAAGCCAGCCATACTCGCCCTTGCTGATGGCAGCATTTTTCGCGGCGAAGCCATTGGAGCCGACGGTCAAACCGTTGGTGAGGTGGTGTTCAACACCGCCATGACCGGCTATCAGGAAATCCTTACCGATCCTTCCTACGCCCAACAGATTGTTACCCTGACTTACCCGCACATCGGCAACACCGGCACCACGCCGGAAGACGCCGAGTCCAACCAAGTCTGGTCCGCTGGCCTGGTCATTCGTGACCTGCCGCTGGTTGCGAGCAACTGGCGTAACACGATGTCTCTGTCCGACTACCTGAAAGCCAACAACGTTGTGGCAATCGCCGGTATCGACACTCGCCGCCTGACGCGCATCCTGCGTGAAAAAGGCGCGCAGAACGGCTGCATCATGGCCGGTGACAACATTTCCGAAGAAGCCGCCATCGCCGCCGCCCAGGGTTTCCCTGGCCTCAAAGGCATGGACCTGGCGAAAGTCGTCAGCACCAAAGAGAAGTACGAGTGGCGCTCGACTGTCTGGGATTTGAAAACCGACAGCCACGCGACTATCGAAGCCTCCGAGCTGCCGTACCACGTGGTTGCCTACGACTACGGCGTCAAGCTGAACATCCTGCGCATGCTGGTCGAGCGCGGTTGCCGCGTGACCGTAGTGCCTGCACAGACACCAGCAGCTGAAGCGCTGGCATTGAAGCCGGACGGCGTGTTCCTGTCCAACGGCCCTGGTGATCCGGAGCCTTGCGACTACGCGATCCAGGCGATCAAAGATGTGCTGGAAACCGACATTCCGGTGTTCGGTATCTGCCTCGGTCACCAACTGCTGGCCCTGGCCTCCGGCGCCAAGACCCTGAAAATGGGTCACGGTCACCACGGTGCCAACCACCCGGTCCAGGATCTGGATACCGGTGTGGTGATGATCACCAGCCAGAACCACGGTTTTGCGGTAGACGAAGCAACCTTGCCAGCCAACGTCCGGGCGATTCACAAATCGCTGTTCGACGGCACCCTGCAAGGTATCGAGCTTACCGACAAGAGCGCCTTCAGCTTCCAGGGTCACCCTGAAGCCAGCCCTGGCCCGAACGACGTAGCACCACTGTTTGATCGCTTCATCAATGAAATGGCCAAGCGACGCTAATCGCTCGCCGTGATGTAGCAAAGCTTGGGGGCGGTCCCGACACCGGTGGCCCCCTCAAGACTTCAAAGATTGAACAAGACGGCTTGCCGACTGACCTGCGGATTTGAGTGACAAACCCATGCCAAAACGTACAGACATTAAAAGCATCCTGATTCTCGGCGCTGGCCCTATCGTGATCGGCCAGGCCTGCGAATTCGACTACTCCGGCGCCCAGGCCTGTAAAGCCCTGCGCGAGGAGGGTTACCGCGTCATCCTGGTGAACTCCAACCCAGCGACCATCATGACCGACCCGGACATGGCCGACGCTACGTACATCGAGCCGATCAAGTGGCAGACCGTTGCCAAGATCATCGAGAAAGAGCGCCCGGACGCGCTGCTGCCAACCATGGGNGGCCAGACCGCTCTGAACTGCGCACTGGACCTGGAGCGCGAAGGCGTTCTGGANAAGTTCGGCGTAGAGATGATCGGCGCCAANGCTGACACCATCGACAAGGCTGAAGACCGTTCGCGCTTCGACAAGGCGATGAAATCCATCGGCCTGGACTGCCCGCGTTCGGGTATCGCCCACAGCATGGAAGAGGCCAACGCGGTCCTCGAGAAGCTCGGCTTCCCGTGCATCATCCGTCCGTCTTTCACCATGGGCGGCACCGGTGGCGGTATCGCTTACAACCGTGAAGAGTTCGAAGAAATCTGCGCCCGCGGTCTCGACCTGTCGCCGACCAAAGAGCTGCTGATCGATGAATCCCTGATCGGCTGGAAAGAATANGAGATGGAGGTTGTCCGCGATAAGAAGGACAACTGCATCATCGTCTGCTCGATCGAAAACTTTGACCCNATGGGCGTGCACACCGGTGACTCGATCACCGTTGCTCCGGCACAAACCCTGACGGACAAGGAATACCAGATCATGCGTAACGCCTCGTTGGCGGTACTGCGTGAGATCGGCGTGGAAACCGGCGGCTCCAACGTTCAGTTCGGCATCTGCCCGGACACCGGCCGTATGGTCGTGATCGAGATGAACCCGCGTGTATCCCGCTCTTCGGCACTGGCCTCGAAAGCCACAGGTTTCCCGATTGCGCGTATTGCCGCCAAGCTGGCGATCGGCTACACCCTGGACGAGCTGCAGAACGAAATCACCGGCGGCGCTACTCCCGCATCTTTCGAGCCGTCCATCGACTACGTCGTCACCAAGCTGCCACGCTTCGCCTTCGAGAAATTCCCGAAAGCCGACGCACGCCTGACCACTCAAATGAAGTCGGTCGGTGAAGTCATGGCCATCGGCCGGACGTTCCAGGAATCTCTGCAGAAAGCCCTGCGCGGTCTGGAAGTGGGTGTTTGCGGTCTGGACGAGAAGCTCGACCTGAGCAACCCGGAAAGCATGAGCGTGCTCAAGCGCGAACTGACCGTGCCGGGTGCCGAGCGTATCTGGTACGTGGCTGACGCCTTCCGCGCCGGCCTGTCGGTCGAAGACATCTTCGGCATGAACATGATCGATCCGTGGTTCCTGGTGCAGATCGAAGATCTGATCAAGGAAGAAGAGAAGGTCAAGACCCTGGGTCTGGCCAGCATCGACCGCGACTTGATGTTCCGCCTCAAGCGCAAAGGCTTCTCCGACATGCGTCTGGCCAAGCTGCTGGGCGTGACCGAGAAAGCCCTGCGTCGCCACCGTCACAAGCTGGAGATCTTCCCGGTCTACAAGCGCGTTGACACCTGCGCAGCCGAGTTCGCCACCGACACCGCCTACATGTACTCGACTTACGAGGAAGAGTGCGAAGCCGCACCATCGGGCCGCGACAAGATCATGATCCTCGGCGGCGGTCCAAACCGTATCGGCCAGGGCATCGAGTTCGACTACTGCTGCGTACACGCGGCACTGGCCCTGCGCGAAGACGGTTACGAGACCATCATGGTCAACTGCAACCCGGAAACCGTTTCCACCGACTACGACACCTCCGATCGCCTGTACTTCGAGCCAGTGACCCTGGAAGACGTGCTGGAAATCTGCCGCGTCGAGAAGCCAAAAGGCGTGATCGTCCAGTACGGCGGCCAAACCCCGCTGAAACTGGCGCGTGCCCTGGAAGAAGCTGGCGTGCCGATCATCGGCACCAGCCCTGACGCAATTGACCGTGCCGAAGACCGTGAGCGCTTCCAGCAAATGGTTGAGCGCCTGAACCTGCGTCAGCCGCCAAACGCCACCGTGCGCAGCGAAGACGAAGCGATTCGTGCCGCCACCAAGATCGGTTACCCGCTGGTGGTGCGTCCGTCCTACGTATTGGGCGGCCGTGCGATGGAAATCGTCTACGAAGAAGAAGAGCTCAAGCGCTACCTGCGCGATGCGGTGAAAGTGTCCAACGACAGCCCGGTGCTGCTCGACCACTTCCTCAACTGCGCCATCGAAATGGACGTGGATGCGGTCTGCGACGGCACCGACGTGGTGATCGGCGCGATCATGCAGCACATCGAGCAGGCTGGCGTTCACTCCGGTGACTCCGCATGCTCCCTGCCGCCGTACTCGCTGCCTGCACACATCCAGGACGAGATGCGCGAACAGGTCAAGAAAATGGCCCTGGAACTGGGCGTTGTCGGCCTGATGAACGTTCAGTTGGCGCTGCAAGGCGAAGACATCTACGTCATCGAAGTCAACCCGCGCGCTTCCCGTACCGTACCGTTCGTGTCCAAGTGCATCGGTGTTTCCCTGGCAATGATCGCGGCTCGCGTGATGGCCGGTAAGACCCTGAAGGAAATCGGCTTCACCAAAGAAATCATTCCGAACTTCTACAGTGTGAAAGAGGCGGTGTTCCCATTCGCCAAATTCCCTGGCGTGGACCCGATCCTGGGCCCAGAGATGAAGTCCACCGGTGAAGTGATGGGCGTGGGCGACACCTTTGGCGAAGCATTCGCCAAGGCCCAGATGGGCGCCAGCGAAGTGCTGCCGACCGGCGGTACTGCGTTCATCAGCGTGCGTGACGACGACAAGCCACTGGTTGCAGGCGTGGCCCGNGATCTGATCAACTTGGGNTTCGAAGTGGTCGCCACTGCCGGTACTGCCAAGCTGATCGAAGCNGCAGGCCTGAAAGTGCGTCGTGTGAACAAGGTGACCGANGGTCGTCCGCACGTGGTCGACATGATCAAGAANGACGAAGTCACTCTGATCATCAACACCACCGAAGGCCGTCAGTCGATCGCTGATTCCTATTCCATTCGTCGTAATGCCTTGCAGCACAAGATTTACTGCACCACAACTATTGCTGCTGGCGAAGCTATCTGCGAAGCGCTGAAGTTCGGTCCCGAGAAGACCGTGCGCCGCTTGCAGGATCTACACGCAGGATTGAAGGCATGATCAAGTACCCAATGACCGTCAAGGGCGCAAAGGCCCTGGAAGAAGAACACACTCACCTGACCAAGGTCGTCCGCCCGAAGCTCAGCCAGGACATCGGCACGGCCCGCGAGTTGGGTGACTTGAAGGAAAACGCCGAATACCACGCTGCTCGTGAGCAGCAAGGTATGGTTGAGGCGCGGATTCGTGACATTGAAGGCCGGATTCAGAATCAGGTCATCATTGATGTCACGACCATTCCTCACACCGGTAAAGTGATTTTCGGTACCACCGTTGAAATCGCCAATGTCGAGACTGACGAGCGCGTCACTTACCACATCGTGGGTGAGGATGAGGCTGACTTCAAACTCGGCAAGATTTCGGTCGGCTCGCCACTGGCCCGCGCCTTGATAGCCAAGGAAGAGGGTGATGTGGTTGCCGTGAAAACGCCTGGCGGCGTTATCGAGTACGAGATTGTCGAAGTACGCCACATCTAAACGCAGGCGCCCGCTACGTGCGGGTGCCATGCTTTGGCAGCTGACTCAGATGTTGTGGGTCGGCGGCCTGTGGCTGTTGCACATTGGTCTGCTGCCGGTGCTGGGCCGAATTGGTTTGGCACCGCTGCTGATCGACGAAATTGCAGGCATGCTTGATGCGCTGATGGTGGGGTTCGCCGCAGCGTGTGTGATTTTTCAGGCTTTGGTGCTGGTTCAGGCCGAGGGCCTTGCCAGTCTATGGCGCGATATTCGCGGGCAACTGCTGATGATGGCGCTGTATGCGTGTGCGATGTATGTCGCGGTGCGTATCGGCTGGCCGGATGCCGTGCGTTGGCAGGTGTTCAGCTATCTTGTTCTGGGGTTTTCCGGGCTGGTGCTGGTGTTGCAACCGGTGCCTGGATGGAGTGGCAGGGTGCGCGAAGCACACCCTTGACCCTTGTCATCACTTGAAGCGATGAACGTTCGACAGCTGCTTGTTGACGCTGAAGTTCTTGCGGTAAATCAGTGCCATCTTGCCGATGACCTGAACCAGGTCCGCTTTGCCGACCTTGCACAGTTCTGCAATGTTCGCCAGGCGCGACTCGCGATCGAGGATGTTGAGCTTGATTTTAATCAGCTCGTGATCCGCCAAAGCGCGTTCAAGTTCGGCTAACACACCTTCAGTCAAACCGTTGTCAGCCACAGTCAAAACTGGTTTCAGATGGTGGCCAATGGATTTGTACTGTTTCTTCTGCTCTTGAGTGAGCGGCATAATCTGACCCCTGCGTCTGATCTTGTAAAAAGCGGCGGCCAGTTTACCCGAGCGAGTACGGGACCGCCCAGTTAATCACGACCCGTTTTATTTTCGAGGTGGCCCGTGGCCCGTTCCAAGACAAGCCTTAAGTGGCTGCAAAGACATGTCAATGATCCCTATGTGAAGCAGGCGCAGAAGGATGGTTACCGCTCGCGTGCGAGTTACAAGCTTCTGGAGGTCCAGGAGAAATACAAGCTGATCCGTCCGGGTATGAGTGTTGTCGACCTGGGTGCGGCGCCCGGCGGCTGGTCGCAGGTCACTAGTCGGCTGATCGGTGGTCAGGGGCGTCTGATCGCCTCGGACATCCTGGAAATGGACAGCATTCCGGACGTGACTTTCATCCAGGGTGACTTCACCCAGGACGAAGTGCTCGCTCAGATCCTTGAAGCCGTGGGTAATTCGCAGGTGGACCTTGTGATTTCCGATATGGCCCCCAATATGAGTGGTACGCCTGAGGTGGACATGCCAAAAGCCATGTTTCTATGTGAGCTGGCTCTTGATCTGGCGGCCCGGATACTCAAGCCGGGTGGTAATTTCGTGATCAAGGTGTTTCAGGGCGAAGGGTTTGATGCTTACGTGAAGGACGCTCGTCAGAAATTCGACAAGGTCCAGATGATCAAGCCGGACTCTTCCCGTGGCAGTTCCCGCGAGCAATACATGCTGGCTTGGGGCTACCGCGGCCGTAGTGAGTAAATCGAGGTTTTTTTGCGGGTCGATAGGATTTTCGTATTTCGCCCCGTGAGCATTAGCGAATATTGTGTAGAAAGTGTTTCACAAAGGGTTACAGACGGCGCCTGCCAGAGTCGTAGGTAATGTAGTAAGTTAGGCCGGTGAATATCATGCGAAGCGCGCGCCATTAGCGGAGCTTGCTTCAGAGGGTAGTTAATTGAACGATATGGCAAAGAATCTGATCCTGTGGTTGATCATCGCGGCTGTCCTGGTGAC
>Ga0065712_10001052_pt1 | contig 13561 bp, 10 predicted proteins | sample MisRhiReplicate1_FD_59099 | JGI IMG/M metagenome (GOLD analysis project Ga0065712, IMG submission 59099) | Miscanthus rhizosphere microbial communities from Kellogg Biological Station, MSU, sample Rhizosphere Soil Replicate 1: eDNA_1 v3... | ecosystem: Host-associated > Plants > Roots >...
CGTGCTCGCAAGGTACTGGCCGATGGTGTAGGGGATGACGAAGTAGCCGTCGGCCAGGCCCTGCATCAGCGCGCTGGCGCCCAGGCGGTTCGCGCCGTGGTCCGAGAAGTTCGCCTCGCCCAGCACGTGCAGGCCCGGCACGTTGCTCATCAGGTTGTAGTCCACCCACAGTCCGCCCATCGTGTAATGGATGGCGGGGTAGATGCGCATCGGCACCTTGTAGGGATCGTCATCGGTGATCCGGCGGTACATGTCGAACAGGTTGCCGTAGCGCGTGCGGATGGTGTCGATGCCGAGCCGCTGGATAGCGTCGGTGAAGTCGAGGAACACCGAGAGGCCGGTGTCGCCGACGCCGCGTCCCTCGTCGCACACCGCCTTCGCGTTGCGCGACGCGACGTCGCGCGGCACGAGGTTCCCGAAGCTCGGGTACTTCCGCTCGAGGTAGTAGTCGCGTTCGCCTTCCGGGATCTGGGCTGGCGAGCGCTTGTCTTCCTTCGCCTTTGGCACCCAGACGCGCGCGTCGTTGCGCAGCGACTCGCTCATCAGCGTCAGCTTCGACTGGTGGTCGCCGCTCACCGGGATGCATGTGGGGTGGATCTGCGTGAAGCACGGGTTGGCGAAGTAGGCGCCGCGCTTGTGCGCGCGCCACGCCGCCGTGACGTTGGAGTTCACCGCGTTCGTCGAAAGATAGTACGCCGTCCCGTAGCCGCCGGTCGCAAGGACGACGGCGTCGCCGACGTGGCGCTCGATCTCGCCCGTCGTGAGATTGCGGCAGATGATGCCGCGCGCCTTGCCGTTGATGATCACGAGATCCAGCATCTCGCGGCGCGGGAACAGCTTCACGCTGCCCGATTCCACCTGCCGCATCAGCGCCTGGTAGGCGCCGAGCAGGAGCTGCTGCCCAGTCTGCCCGCGGGCGTAGAAGGTGCGCGAGACCTGCGCGCCGCCGAAGGAGCGGTTGTCCAGCAGCCCGCCGTACTCGCGCGCGAACGGCACGCCCTGCGCGACGCACTGGTCGATGATGTTCACCGAGAGCTGCGCGAGCCGGTAGACGTTGGCCTCGCGCGCACGGTAGTCGCCGCCCTTGATGGTGTCGTAGAACAGCCGCTGCACGCTGTCGCCGTCGTTCTTGTAGTTCTTGGCGGCGTTGATGCCGCCCTGCGCGGCGATGCTGTGCGCGCGGCGCGGGCTGTCGTGGATGCAGAACGTGTGGACGTTGTACCCGAGTTCTCCGAGCGAAGCGGCGGCCGACGCGCCCGCCAGCCCCGTGCCGACGACGACGATGGTGTGCTTCCGCTTGTTGGCCGGATTGACCAGCTTGATCTCGAACTTGTGGCGGTTCCACTTGTCGGCGAGTGCTCCCGACGGGATCTTCGACTCGAGCGTCATGCGCGCGCTCCAAAGTAGATCCACAGCGGAATCGACAGGAATCCCACCGCGATGACGAGGGCCAGTGTCCAGCTAATCGCGCGGATCTTCTCGGACCAGCCCGGCGGGTCCACGCCCAGCGACTGGAACGCGCTGGAGGTGCCGTGCCACAGGTGGAAGCCGACGATGATCATGCCGATCACGTAGAACACCACCCAGGCGGGCCGGGTGAAGACCTCCACCATCAGCCGATACAGGTCGCGCGTGCCGGGCTGCGTCACCGAGTCGTAGTGCGGTCCGTATTTGAACGTCGCCAGGTGCAGCAGGACGAAGACGAACAGAAACGTCCCCGACAGGATCATCGTCGTCGAGGCCCAGCTCTTTCGGCTGGTGTGTCCGGCGCGCTTCTTGACGGCGTAGCCAGAGGGTCGCGCCTCACGCGCGCCGAGCACCAGGGCGACGGCTTTCCCAGCGTGGAGGAGGAAGAGCGCCAGCAGCCCGAGCTCCGCCGGGATCAGCAGCGGGTTGCGGATGAGCTTCTCGCCGTACTCGTTGAACGAGTCCGGCGACACGAAGACCATCAGGTTGCCGATCAGATGAAGGACCAGGAAGCCGACCAGGGACAGTCCCGAGACGGCGATCAGGTATTTGGACCCGACCGAGGAGCGGAAGAAGGATTGGCGTGATGGCATCGACAGGCGGTGAGCGTACCCTCGAATTGTACAAGGCCACGTGGCGCGGGCTCAAGGCCTCAGCAATTCCTTCACCGCGGCCTCGATCTGCTGATCGCGGCCGGCCGACATCACGTCGGGGTCGTTGTGCACCTTGATGTCGGGCTCGAGCTGCGTGTTTTCGCCGAACTTGCCGTCCGGCATCCGCCAGCCGCCCATCGGGATGCCGAACACGATCGTCGGATCGATCTGCTTCTCCCACCACACGAACGTGCCCGTGCCCGGCACCGGCATGCCGAGCGTCTTGCCGACGCCTTTCAGCTTGTAGGCCAGCGGGAAGAGGTGCGCGTCGGAGTAGTTGCTCTCGCCGATCAGCACGATGGAGGGCTTGGCCCACTTGTCGTACGGCTCCGAGCCGACGTACTGACCGTGCGGAATGATGTCGAAGTACTTCTTGCCGCTCAGGAAGTCGGACAACTGCTCGTGGATGTTGCCGCCGCCGTTGAACCGGGTGTCGACGATGAGCGCCTGCTTGCCGACGCTGCGGCCGAGCGACTCCTCGAACACCGTGCGCATGCTGGAGTCGTTCATCGATCGGACGTGCACGTAGCCGATCTTGCCGCCCGACAGCTCGTCCACTTCCTTGCGGCGCAGGCGTACCCAGCGTCGATACCACAGCTCGGTCGCCTGGCCTCTCGGAATGGGCTTGACGCTCTCGTCCCAGCGGGTCTTGCCCGCCGGGTCGTACACCGACAGGAGCGTGAGCTTGCCGGCCTTCCGGTTGAGGAGCTGGTAGAAGTCCATGACCGCGGTGATCGGCACGCCGTCGATCTTTTCCACGATGTGCCCGCTCCTGATCTTCGACGCCGCCTTGTCGAGCGGCCCTCCTTCCACCACCTCGGCCACCTTCACGCCGTCACCGGCGTAGTCGAAGTCGTAGAGCAGGCCGAGGTCGGCGGTCTTGTCCCCGCCAGGCGGGTCGTCGCCGTAGTACGCGCCGGTATGGGACGCGTTCACCTCGCCGAGCATCTCGCTCAGCATCTCGGAGAAGTCGTAGTTGTTGTTGATGAAGGGCAGGAACTTCTCGTAGGTCCCTCGGTAGTAGTCCCAGTCCACGCCCTGCAGGTCCACGAAGAGGAACTTCTGTTTGAACTGCCGCCACACGTGGTCGAAGATGTAGCGACGCTCGCGCGCGCCCTGCAGGAGCATCTCTCCGCTCACCTTCAGCGGCTCCGTCTTCGCGTCCTCGGTGGCGACCTTCACCGCCTTCCCGTCGGCGAGCACGAAGATGAACTTCCCATCGGGCGCCATCTCCATTGACGCCGATTCGGCCCCCAGCTTCGCGAACTGCTTGGTCTCCTTCGTCCGCAGCTCCGTGACCCACAGATCGGCGCCCTTGTCGAAACTCGTGAGGTAGTACAGCTTTTCTCCGTCCTTCGAGAGCGCCCAGTCGCCGGCGGGCGAGGTGTGGGTCGTCAGCCGTGCCTTCCGCTCGTCGAGGCCCTCCCAGTCGATGACGATGTCCTTGACGGGCTCCTTCTTGTCGGCGTCGGCCTTGGCCTTCTCGGCCTCCTTGCTCTTGTCTTTGTCCTTATCCTTGTCCTTGTCCTTGTCCTTGTCTTTGTCCTCCTTCTCCTTGACCAGCGCGTACTCTTCCTTCGTCAGGTTGAAGCGATCGAAGGCCGCCTTCGAGAAGAACATCGCGTAGACGTCGCCGCTGACGATGTTCCCGCCCTGTTGCCGGCTGCCTTCGCGATCGGACCCCCAGATCATCCACTTCCCGTCCATGACCCACTTCGGCTGGACGTTGTCGTAGCCGCTGTGGGTGAGGTTGTGGACTTCGCCCTTGCCGTCCGACGACACCAGGCCAATCTCCGGCGTGAAGATGCGCTCGGGCAGGCCGAACTGAACGAGGAACCACTTGCCGTCCGGCGACCACTGGTAGTACTGGTCGCCGTCGGCATAGGAGTAATTGCGGTCGGCGGCGAGGATGGTTCGCGGCTGCTTGCTCGCCAGGTTCACGACCTTCAGCGTGACGCGGTTCTCGAGATACGCCACTTCCTTCCCGTCGGGCGAGAACGCCGGCTGGAACTCCTCGGCGTCGGTCGCAACCACCGTCTCCGTCTTCAGGACGGTGGCGGCGAAGAAATACGGCTCCTCCTTGCGATCGATCGACGCGGTGTAGATGTTCCAGCTGTTGTCCTGCTCCGCCGCGAACACCAGTGACCGGCCGTCCGGGCTGAACCGCACGGAGCGTTCCTGCCATGGCGTGTTCGTGACCCGCTTGGTGATGCCGCCGTCCACGCTGGTCACGAAGATCTCGCCGCGGAACACGTAGGCGAACTCCTTGCCGTTCGGCGAGAGCGTCGCCTCGGTGAAGCCGTCGTTGACCGGGACGATGCGGTCGCGCGTGCTGCGGCCCTCCTCGGAAATCTGAATCAGGACCTTGCGGGGGGCGCCGCCGGGCTCGAGCGTGTACACCTCGCCGTCGTACGTGAAGCACAGCGTGCCGGTCGTCGAGCGCGTCAGGAACCGGACGGGATTTCTCGTGAAGTGGGTGAGCGCGGTGGATTGCGACGGGTTGGCCAGCGAGCTCTTGTAGACGTTGAACGACCCGCTCTGCTCGCTGAGGTAGTAGAAGTCGTTCCCGTTGGCGTCGAACACGGGATTCCTGTCCTCGCCGTTGAACTGGGTCAGCTGGCGGTACTTGCCCGTCTTGAGGTCGTACACCCAGACATCGCGCGTGACCGACGAGGTATGGTGCTTCCGCCAGTCGCTCTCGTAGCCCTTGATGTCGTGATAGATCAACTGCCCGCCAGAGGCATCGGTCGTTGCGTCCAGCGCCGGTGTGGGCAGCACTTGCGACACGCGGCCGCCGGTCACGGCGACGGAGTAGAGCTGCGTCATCAGGCCGACCGGGAACTGCGCGTCGGTCGCCCGCTCCTGCCGGTAGCCGGAGAACAGCACGGCCTTGTCGTCGGCCGTGAAGCTGCTGGGAATCTCGTCGGTGGAGTGGAACGTCAGCCGAGTCGCCTCGCCGCCGGTCGCCGGCATGACGAACACGTCGAAGTCGCCGTACCCGTCCGACGCGAACGCGATGCTCTTGCCGTCGTGGCTCCAGACGGGCGCGAACTCGTAGGACTCGCCGAGCGTTCTCGGAGTCGCGGTGCCCCCCGCGGCCGGCACCGCGTAAATGTCTCCCTTGTAGCAGAACAGAATCGTCTGCCCGTCCGGGGAGATGGCCGTGTAGCGCAGCCAGAGAGGCGCGGCGTCCGCCGAGGACCTCGAGGCCGGCGTGAGCGAGGCCAGAAGCAACAGCAGGGCCGTGAGCAGGCAGGCGCGCGCATGGGAAGGTCGAGGCATCGTCAGCTCCGCGCGTAAAGGATATGTGTGCTTGACCTTCCCGTCGAGCGACGACTACGATCCTCTGTCGCGACGCGCCATCATTTTCCCATCGGACCAATCCCGTGAAAATCCACGAATACCAGGCCAAGTCCATCCTCGGGCGCCATGGTGTCCCCGTGCCCCGCGGGGAGGTCGCCTTCACGCCCGCCGAGGCTGCCGAGATCGCCAAGCGGCTCGGCGGCGGCACCGTCGTCATCAAGGCGCAGATCCACGCGGGCGGCCGCGGCAAGGGTGGCGGGGTCAAGCTGGCCCGGGGCGTCGATGAGGCAGAGCGCATCGCCCGCGACCTGATCGGCATGACGCTCAAGACGCACCAGACCGGTCCCGAGGGACGCGTCGTGGCGCGCGTGCTGGTCGAAGAGGGCCTCTCGATTCAGCGCGAGCTGTATCTGGGCCTCGTGCTCGACCGCGGCGTGGGACGTCCCGTCGTCATGGCGTCGGCCGCCGGCGGCGTGGACATCGAGGAGGTCGCGGCGAAGACGCCGGACGCCATCTGCAAGGAATACGTCGCGCCAGGCGTCGGGCTCGTGCCGTTCCAGGCGCGCAAGCTCGCCTTCGCGCTCGGCCTCGACGGCGCGCAGGCGAACAAGGCCACCAAGGTGATGCTCGCGCTCTACGACGCGTTCGTCGCCACCGACGCCTCGCTCGTCGAGATCAATCCACTGGTCGTCACCGCCGCGGGCGACCTGCTGGCCCTCGACGCGAAGATGACCTTCGACGACAACGCGCTCTACCGGCATCCCGACATCCGAGAGTACCGGGACCTCGGCGAAGAGGATCCGCTGGAGATCGAGGCGTCGAAGTTCTCGCTCAACTACATTCGCCTCGATGGGTCCATCGGCTGCATGGTGAACGGCGCCGGCCTCGCCATGGCCACGATGGACATCATCAAGCTGGCGGGAGGACAGCCGGCCAACTTCCTTGACGTCGGCGGCGGCGCCAACGCGGAGCAGATCCGCAACGCGTTCAAGATCCTGATGGCCGACAAGAACGTCAANGCCGTGCTCATCAACATCTTCGGCGGCATCCTGCGCTGCGACGTGCTGGCNTCGGGCGTGATCGCGGCTGTCAAGGAACTGGACGTGAANGTGCCCATCGTCGTGCGGATGGAAGGCACNAACGTCGAAGAGGGCAAGCGGATGCTGCGCGAGAGCGGCCTCAACTTCGCCGCGGCCGATGGGATGGGCGACGCCGCCGAAAAGGTGGTAGCGCTTGTCAGGTGACAGGAATCGTGTAGCAGGCAGCGGGCAGCGGGCAGCTGACAGCAATCGAGCGCTGCCAGCCGCCAGCTGAGGGCTGCCAGCTACGGCAGTCTCAAAATATGGCCATTCTCCTGGACAAATCGACTCGCCTGCTCGTTCAAGGCCTGACAGGACGGGAAGGTACTTTCCACGCCAAGCAGGCCGCGGCCTACGGCACCACCGTCGTTGGCGGCGTCACGCCCGGGAAGGGCGGGACGACGCACGAGTCGTGGCCGGTGTTCAACACGTGCCACGAAGCGGTGCGGGCGACAGGCGCCAACGCGTCGGTGATCTTCGTGCCGCCGGCGTTCGCGGCCGACGCGATCATGGAGTCGGCCGATGCGGGCATTCCGCTGGTCGTCTGCATCACCGAAGGCATCCCCACGCTCGACATGATGCGCGCGCTGACGTTCCTCAAGGACAAGCCGACGCGCCTCATCGGGCCGAACTGCCCGGGCGTCATCTCCCCGGGCAAGAGCAAAGCGGGGATCATTCCCGGCCACATCTGCCGCGAGGGCAGGATCGGCATCGTGTCGAAGAGCGGCACGCTGACCTACGAAGCGATCCATCAGCTCACCGGCCTGGGGCTCGGGCAGTCCACGTGCGTGGGCATCGGCGGGGACCCGTTCATCGGCACGTCGTTCATCGACGTCCTGCAGCTGTTCTCGCAGGACGCCGACACCGACGCCGTCATCATGATCGGGGAGATCGGCGGCTCCGCCGAGCAGGAAGCCGCCTCCTGGATCAAGGCCAACTTCAAGAAGCCCGTCGTGGGCTTCATCGCCGGCCAGACGGCGCCGCCGGGGCGCCGCATGGGCCACGCGGGCGCCATCATCGCCGGTGGCCAGGGCACCGCGGACGAGAAGATGCAGGCGCTCTCAGCCGCCGGCGTCACGGTGGTGAAGAGCCCCGCCGAGATGGGCGCCGCGCTGAAGAAGCGGCTGAAGTAGGGCGAGCAGGGGCGGGCAAGCCGAGCAAGGCAGGCAAGGCGAGCGGGGGGCAGCAGGACCTGCTCCCGCTCACCATGTAGCCCCTGCTAGGCCCTGCTCGCCCTGCTAGCCTTGCTCGGCCCTGCTCGCCCCCGGCTAGCTCTGGCTCGCCCTTGTTTCGTATACTCAATGGGTTAGGCGCGACGCACCGCCGGTCGGCGGCGTGCCGTGACGCGCCCTGCTATCTTCATGGCCACGACTGACCCTGCGCTTCAACCACGGTCCCGCTCCGCGCACCGCACCGTCAACGAATTCAGCATTCAGGTCGCCACCGTCAACGGATCGGGCAGCCAGACCGCGAACCTGATTCTCATCCGGTCGCTGTTCCAGATGGGGATCCCGGTGTCGGGCAAGAACCTGTTCCCGTCGAACATCGCGGGCCTGCCGACCTGGTACACCATCCGGGCCAACAAGAACGGCTACATCGCGCGGAAGAAGGAAATCGACTTCCTCGTCGCCATGAACCCGGAGACGGCGCGCGAGGACGTCCTGACGCTCGAGGCTGGCGCCGGGGTCGTCTACGACGAGCCGCTGAAGCTCGCGGAGCTGCGTTCGGACCTGACGTTCTACCCGGTGCCGTTCGACAAGCTGGTGGCGGCCGTGTGCCCCGACGCCAAGCTCCGGCGGCTCGTCCGCAACATGATCTACGACGGGGCCGTGTCGTATCTGCTCGACATCGACCTTTCGGAGATGGAGAAGGCGCTCAACAAGCAGCTCGGACGCAAGCCCAAGGCGCTGGCGCTGAACGTGGGCGCGCTCAAGGCCGGTTTCGACTACGCCCAGGCCACCTTCGAGGCCAAGGCGGCGTTCCGCGCCGAGCGGATGAACGCCAACGAGGGCAAGCTCCTGATCGAGGGCAACGCCGCGGCGGCCATCGGGTGTCTGATGGCTGGTGTGACCGTCGTCGCGTGGTATCCGATCACGCCGTCCTCGTCGCTCTGCGAATCGCTCATCGAGCTGCTGCGCAAGTACCGGATGGACAAGCAGACCGGTCAGGCGACCTTCGCGGTGGTGCAGGCCGAGGACGAGATCGCCGCGCTGGGGATGGTGATTGGCGCGAGCTGGGCGGGCGCGCGCGCGATGACGTCCACGTCGGGCCCCGGCATCTCGCTGATGGGCGAGTTCACCGGGCTGGGCTACTACGCCGAAGTGCCGGCGGTGATCTTCGACATCCAGCGCGTCGGCCCGTCCACGGGGCTCCCGACGCGGACGGCGCAGGGCGACATCCTGTCGACCGCGATGCTCTCGCACGGCGACACGCGACACCCGTTGCTGCTGCCGGCCTCCGTCACCGAGTGCTACGAGATGGCCGTTGCCGCCTTCGACCTGGCCGAGCGGCTGCAGACGCCAGTGTTCGTGATGTCCGATCTCGACCTCGGCATGAACATCTGGATGTCGGATCCGTTCCCGTATCCGACCGAGGCCCTCGACCGCGGCAAGGTACTCGACCAGGAGACGCTGAAGAAGCTCGGCGAATGGGGCCGGTACAAGGACGTGGACAAAGACGGCATCCCGTGGCGCACCCTGCCCGGCACCGACATGCCCGCCTACTTCACGCGTGGATCGGGGCACAACGAAAAGGGCCAGTACAGCGAGCGGGGCGACGACTACCAGAACAACCTGGACCGGTTGACCCGGAAGTTCCAGACGGCGGCCACGCTCGTGCCAGCGCCCGAGATCGACACGGTGGCGGACGCCCGGATCGGCATCGTCGCTTTCGGTTCGTCGCACTGGGCGCTGGTGGAGTCGCGCGACCAGTTGCGCGACGAAGCAGGGCTGAAGACCTCGTACCTGCGACTGAAGGCGTACCCCTTCACGCCTGATCTCGGCGCCTTCATCGACGCCCACGAGCGCGTATACGTGGTCGAGCAGAACCGCGACGCGCAGATGGCCGCCTTGATCCGGATGGACCTGGACCCGGCGCGCCTGACGAAGATCCGCAACGTGCTGCACTACAACGGGCTGCCGATCGACGCGCGGAGCGTGACGGACGCGATTCTGGCTCAGGAAGGCCTGGCCGTTGCGCACGCGGCCGCAGAGCTGAACGGAACGCCGCATGCCGCCGGCGTGGGCGGAGAATAGAAGTGCCAAGTTGGAAGTGCCAACTGCCAAGTTAGAAGTGCCAAGTGCCAAGTTAGAAGTGCCAAGTTGGAAGTGCCAAGTGCCAAGTAGGGCCGAACTTCAGTTCGGCCATTCGTAGCGGGGCCGGAAATGACAACACCTGCCGGATCGGCGCCGGGGAAGAAGCTGAATCGCATCGGCCTGGAAGTGTCCCAGTATCGCGGCGGCAAGACGACGCTGTGCGCCGGGTGCGGGCACAACGCGATCTCCGAGCGCATCATCGAGGCGTGCTTCGATCTGGGCGTCGACGCCAAGCGTGTCCTGAAGCTGTCGGGCATCGGCTGCTCCAGCAAGAGCCCGGCCTACTTCCTGAGCCAGTCGCACGGCTTCAACTCTGTGCACGGCCGCATGCCGTCGGTGGCAACGGGCGCGCTGCTGGCGAACCGGTCGATGCTGGCGATCGGCGTGAGCGGCGACGGTGACACGGGTGCGATCGGCATCGGCCAGTTCGTGCACCTGATGCGGCGGAACCTGCCTCTGGTCTACATCATCGAGGACAACGGCTGCTACGGCCTGACGAAGGGCCAGTTCTCGCCGACGGCCGACCTCGGCTCGACGCTCAAGAACGGCGTCGTGAACGACCTGCCCCCGATCGACACGTGCGCGCTCGCGATCGAGTTGGGCGCGACGCTGGTGGCGCGGTCCTTTTCGGGAGACAAGAAGCAGTTGTCGGCGCTCCTCAAGGCCGCGCTGTCCCATAAGGGCACGGCGATGCTGGACGTGCTGTCGCCCTGCGTGACCTTCAACGACCACGAAGGCTCGACCAAGAGCTACAGCTACGTGAAGGATCACGAGGAACCGCTGTCGGACGTCAGCTTCGTGCCGTATTTCGAGGACATCGCGATCGAGCACGAGGAGGGGACCACGCGTGAGGTGGTCCTGCACGACGGCTCGCGGATCGTCCTCCACAAGCTCGATCGGGACTACGACCCGACCGACAGGTCCGGCGCGATGCGCGTGCTGCACGAGACCGCATCTCGCGGCGAGTACGCCACCGGGCTGCTATACATCGACGCCGCAAAGCGGGACTTCTGCTCGCTGATGAATCTCGTGGATCAACCTCTTTCGATGCTGCCAGCCTCGATCACGCGTCCCCCCGCGAGCGTGCTCGACGAGCTGATGGAGAGGCAGCGATAACCGTTCAGTCGCCCAACACATGGAACGTACATTCGCCATCATCAAGCCGGACGCCGTGAAGGCCCGGCATGCCGGTCAGATTCTGCAGCGCATCGAGGAGTCCGGCTTCCGCATCCTGGCGCTGCGCCTGCAGCACCTGACGAAGACCGAAGCGGAAGGCTTCTACGCCGTGCATCGGGCGCGCCCGTTCTTCGGCTCGCTCACCGACTTCATGTCCTCCGGCCCGTGCATCGTCATGTGCCTGGAGGCGCCCGACGCGATCAAGAAGTGGCGGACGCTGATGGGCGCGACGGATCCGGCCAAGGCCGACGCCGGCACGCTGCGCAAGCAGTTCGGCGCGTCGATCGAGTTCAACGCCACGCACGGCTCCGACGCGCCCGAGACCGCCGCGTTCGAGATCGGATATTTCTTCCGAGGCATGGAAATCGGGTAGTGGGCCGATTGCTCGTGTTCGTCGGTCTGGGAATCGTCGCCCTGGGCCTGCTGGTGATGGCAGGATTCCCCCTTGGCCGGTTGCCGGGCGACTGGACGATCCGGCGCGGCGCCTTCACGTTCTACTTTCCCCTGGCGACGTCCATTCTGCTGAGTGTCCTGCTGACACTGGTGATGTACTGGCTTCGCCGCTGACAGCTATCCCCCGGAGAGTGACGCGTTCATGAGCATCAAGGCCGATCGCTGGATCAAGCGCATGGCCCTCGAGCACGGCATGATCGAGCCGTTCGTCGAGGGACAAGTGCGCGAGCACGTTGTCTCGTATGGGTTGTCGTCGTACGGGTACGATATCCGTGTCGCCGACGAGTTCAAGGTGTTCACCAACGTCTACGGGTCCGTCATCGATCCCAAGTCGTTCGATCCGCGCTCGTTCGTGGACATGAAGGCGGATGTCTGCATCATTCCGCCCAACTCGTTCGCCCTGGCGCGGACCATCGAGTACTTCCGCGTGCCGCGCGACGTGCTCACGGTGTGCCTTGGAAAGAGCACATACGCCCGCTGCGGCATCATCGTCAACGTGACGCCGTTCGAGCCGGAGTGGGAAGGGAACGTGACGATCGAGATCTCCAACACCACGCCGCTGCCGGCGAAGATCTACGCGAACGAAGGGATCGCGCAGGTGCTGTTCTTCCAGAGCGACGAGGTGTGCGAGACGTCGTACAAGGACAAGAAGGGCAAGTACCAGGCCCAGCGCGGCGTCACGCTGCCGAAGATCTGACGCCCCGCATGATCCGGCCCTTTCGCGGCGTCCGCCCCACCATCGCGCCCTCGGCCTACGTGGACGAGAGCGCGCAGGTGATTGGCGACGTCGTGATCGGCGACGAGAGCAGCGTCTGGATGAACGCCGTCGTCCGCGGCGACGTCAACACGATCCGCATCGGCCGCCGCACCAACATCCAGGACGGCACCATCGTCCACGTGATGCGTAAGCCGTCGCATCCAACAGTGGTCGGCGACGAGGTCACCGTCGGCCACGGCGTGATCCTGCACGGGTGCACCGTGGCGGACCGGTGTCTCATCGGCATGGGCGCCATTCTGTTGAACGGGTCGTCGGTGGGCGCCGACTGCATCGTAGCGGCGGGGACGCTGCTGACCGAAGGCGCGGCCGTGCCGCCGCGCTCGCTCGTGATGGGCAGTCCCGGCAAGGTCCGCCGCGCGCTGACCGACGGCGAGGTCGCGTTCATCAGGGACTCTGCCGCGAACTATGTCGGCTACCGATTGGATTACCTGTCGTGACAACGCCCGCTCGCGGGATGCGAGACTTTCTTCCAGACGATGTGCGGCGCCGCGCGTTCGTGATCGGCGTCATCGCCGACGTGTATCAGCGGTACGGGTTCGAACCGCTGGAGACGCCGGCGGTCGAGAACATCGAGACGCTGCTCGGCAAGTACGGGGAGGAAGGCGATCGTCTCATTTTCAAGATCCTCAAGCGCGGCGAGGAAGGCCGTCAGACGGGGGAGGCGGACCTCGCGCTGCGATACGACCTCACCGTGCCGCTGGCGCGCGTCGTCGCCGAGTATCAGGGCAAGCTGCCGAAGTTCTTCAAGCGGTATCAGATTCAACCTGTGTGGCGCGCCGACCGGCCGCAGAAGGGGCGCTTCCGCGAGTTCTACCAGTGCGACGTGGACGCGATCGGATCGACCTCTCCGGTGGTGGAGGCTGAGCTTCTCGCCGCGGTTAGTGATGTTCTCGAGCAACTGAAGTTCAGGGACTTCACGATACGGCTGAATCACCGGCAGCTTCTTACCGCGCTATTGAATGCCGCGATGGTTCCGCCGACTCTACATGGACGGTTTCTTGTCTCGATCGACAAGTTCGACAAGATTGGCCTAGACGGAGTGATAGAAGATCTGCTTCGACAGGGCATCGATCCCGGCGTCGCGTCAGGAGCGGCGAACCGCCTTTTCAACTGGCGTGGGGCGGCCTACTCGCCCGACTTCATGTACCGCGTTGAGGAAGTGCTTGGGGTTAGTGCGTCCGAGCCGTGCGTCGCAAATCTGCAGGAGGTCTTGCGCCTCTCCGAGAATACAAGCGCGGGCCAACACATTAGAGTGGAGCCTAGCCTGGCGCGCGGCTTGTCCTACTACACGGGGGCGATCTTCGAGGTCGCCGTACCCGATCTGGCAGGCAGTCTCGG
>Ga0065712_10000553_pt1 | contig 13550 bp, 12 predicted proteins | sample MisRhiReplicate1_FD_59099 | JGI IMG/M metagenome (GOLD analysis project Ga0065712, IMG submission 59099) | Miscanthus rhizosphere microbial communities from Kellogg Biological Station, MSU, sample Rhizosphere Soil Replicate 1: eDNA_1 v3... | ecosystem: Host-associated > Plants > Roots >...
CTGCTCGGCGATGCGATGGAGGGAGACCCGCAACTGTTCGCGCGGCAGGACGCTGTCGAAGCCTCATGGGCGATCGTCGATCCGGTGCTCAACAATCCGACGCCGGTGTTCGAGTACGAGCCAGGCACGTGGGGCCCGGCCGAGGCGGATCGTCTGGTGGCTGACGCCGGCGGGTGGCACTGCCCTGCGCCGTCACTCGCCTATTCGTGATTCTTGATCTTTGATTCTTGAATCGTTGTTGATTGGCGATTGTCGATTGGTGATTGAACGCAGGCCGGTGATAAAGCGAAGGTTGCGTCCTCAATCAGCAATCACAGATCCCCAATCAACAACGAATCAGCGATCCACAATCATCCAATCAACAATGCTCTAGAAGGCAGTGCCGATAAAAGGCAACATGCGTCCGAAGTACAAAACGGCGAACCATGAAAACAACGAGATGCCGCCGGCAAACTTGAGACGCAGCGGCGTGTTGTCGCCCGGACCGACTTCCTGCACCATCGCCTTGGCACGTGGACTGAGCTCGAAGGCGAGAATGTTCAAGCCGGCGATCAGGATAAACGTAACCTTGGCCCACCACGCCGGATTGTGCACGTACTGATCGGGCGCACCGACGAAGAACATCACCCCTGTCACAAGATTGATCGCCAGTCCCAACGCCGCCCACGGCCGCAGATCCATCACCGCCCCGAGCGACACGCGCCGCACGAAGCCGAGCATGCGGAGATCGAAGAGACCCGCGACACCAATCAGCAGTGCCAGCCCGATGAAATGCAGCGTCTCACACAGCGGCCATAGCCACGTGGTCGCGGTCATCGGTGCGCCGATGCCCGTGTGTTTGATCCACGCCGCGGCCAGGTCCAGTGCATGTCCCATCGAGGTTCTCCGCGCGTCTTACGAGGACGCGTAGACGTACGCCATCAGACGCCCAGCCGTGATCGCCGCGACCCAGACTGCCAACGACGTGGCGGCGAGCACTTTTGCGGTGAGGTTAATGCGCGGGCGCTCCGGCGTCGCGCCAAACACCTGGTTCCGGATCCCGAGAATCACCACCACACCAAACATGACCAGGATCAACTTGCCGATGAACAGTCGCGACGTGCCCCGCGTGGTGGCATCTGCTGCGAAGAGCACCGCGCCGGACACCGCGTTGATCCAGAAGCCGATCCACATAATGCGGAACGAACGCGAGAGCTCCTCGAGCGGCAGTCGCGTTCCGAAGCCGAGCAGACGCAGATCGAGGACTGTGTTGGCGCCCACGAGCAGCGCCAGACCAACGGTGTGCATCGTGAGGATCAACGGATAGCCCCAGATCGAATTCGACTCGCGGATCCAGGTCGAGAATCCGCTGCTCTCGAGCGTCATCAGAAGATCCATGTCTGCATCGTGGCATGCAGCACCACCGCACACATCTGAAGACTTGATGAATTCTGCGTCAGAGCCAGACCGTGAATTAATTTGCGGTGACAGCTTTCTGAACGCGCCGTCAGAGTCGTGCGCGGATCTGTCGCACGGTCGCGCTTCCTCTCACACGGTCTCGCTTCGCGAGGCGATCCGTTCGGAGTCTGACGAAGATTTCATCAACTCTTCAGAGTTCATCAGTCGCGAGATCGCTACGCTCGATCGTAGGTAGTGATCAAGGTATCGAGGTACCCATGTCCATCCTGCAGATCTGCGAGTGGATCGCGAACACGTCGGTGAGCGTCGGCATCCGTGAATCGATCTGGACGTATCCGATCATCGAATCAGTGCATGTGCTCGGGCTCACGCTGTTCCTGGGGCTGCTGCTCCTGTGGGACACGCGACTGATGGGCATCGTGCTCAAACGCGTCCCGGTGTCGGCGCTGTGGCGTCAGCTGTTTCCGTGGATCGCGTTCGGCGCAATCATCATCACGATCAGCGGCACGTTGCTGTTCTGGTCGGATCCCGTCAAGTTCTACGGCAACGTCTTCTTCCGTATCAAATTATTCGCGCTGTTTCTCGCCGCACTGAACGCACTCGCCTACCACATGGGCATCGAGCGCCGTCTCGTGGAGTGGGACACCGCTGCGACACCGCGTGCCGCGAAGATTGCCGGCGCGACGTCGATCGCCGTCTGGACCATCGTCGTCGTCGTCGGGCGGCTCATTGCGTACAACTGGTTTGCACCGCTGACGTAGGGGGATGTCATGCTGACGTGGTTTGAATGGCTCGAGCACTCGTGGCTGGGTACCAGCGTGAACAATTCGCTGTGGGCCTTTGCCGCGATCGAGGCAGGACATCTGCTCGCGCTGGCGGTCCTCGGTGGTGCAATTCTCGTCGTTGATTTGCGGCTGCTTGGCTTCGGATTGAAAGAAGAGCCGGTCAGTTACGTCGGCAAGACAGCCCAGCCCTGGCTCATTGGCGGTCTCACCGCGGCCATTCTCACCGGCGTGCCGTTGCTCTCATCACTGGCGGCGGGCAAGTACTACGTCAACGGCGCGTTCTGGATGAAGATGTACTTCTTCCTCGCTGCCGTGATCTTTACCTTCACGATTCGGCGAGCGGTCGTATTAGGCGACGACGTGCGCGCGAACTCGCGGATCGGGAAAGTGGTCGGCCTGGTCTCGGTGCTGCTCTGGTCCGGCGTCGGCATCATGGGCCGGGGGATTGGCTTTTATTGAAGATTTCGGATCGGCAAATCAAGAATTCTGCGTAGTCCCAGTCAGCTCCTCGTAGCTTCCCTTGAAATCGACGATCTGACCATGCTCGAAGTGCCACACGCGAGTGCCGACTTCTTCGAGCAGGTCTTCGTCGTGCGTGACCAGCAGCACCGTGCCCTCGTATTTCTGCAGCGCGATGTTCAACGCATTGATCGCCTCGAGGTCCAGGTGATTGGTCGGCTCGTCGAGCACGAGCACGTTGGGCTTGAGCAGCATCAGGCGGCAGAAGAGCAAGCGCGCCGTCTCGCCCCCTGAGAGCGCGTCGGTCGGCTTCAGCCCTTCCTCCCCGCTGAACAGCATCTGACCGAGCAGGCCGTGGATGTCCTGACGCGACGCGTCGGGATCGAAACGATGCAGCCACTCGACCGCGGTCATGCCCTTCTCGATTGCCCCGGTATGGTCCTGTGGGAAATAGCCGACCGACACCTCGTGTCCCCAGCGCAACGTGCCCGCGTCGAGGTCCTCCGGCGTCGCCGGCTGATCCGGCGCATCTGCCAGCAACGCTCTCAGCAGCGTCGTCTTGCCGACGCCGTTGCGGCCGACGAGCACGATCTTCTCACCACGGTTGACGACAGCGCTGAAGCCGGGAATCACCGGCACGCCGCCATGCGCTTTGCGAACGCCCTCGAATTCGAGCGGCACTTTGCCGGACGGTCGCCGCGTCGTGAACCTGATATACGGGCGCTGAATGTTGGAGCGCGCCAGCTCCGTCGTCTGCAGCCGCTCCACTTCCTTGCGCCGCGACGTCGTCTGACTGGCGCGCGTGCCGGCACCGAACCTGGCGATGAAGTCGTTGAGCTGAGCGATCTTCTTCTCGCGCTGGGCGTTGTCGGCTTCGATCTTCGCGCGAATCTGCGTCTTGGCGACGACCATGTCGTCGTAGCCGCCGGTGTAGGTGATGATCGTCTCGTAGTCGATGTCGGCGGTATGCGTGCACACCCGGTTGAGGAAGTGCCGGTCGTGCGAGATGACAATCAGCGTGCCGTCGTAGCGGATCAGAAACTCCTCGAGCCAGTGGATCGAGTCGAGGTCCAGATGGTTGGTCGGCTCGTCGAGGAGCAGGGCCTCGGGATGGCCAAACAGTGCCTGCGCGAGCAGCACACGCACCTTCTGTCCGCCCTGCAGTTCCGCCATTGTCCTTTCGTGCAGGGCGTCGGCGATGTCGAGTCCCTGGAGCAGCACCGCCGCATCGCTCTCGGCTGAGTACCCGTCCTCTTCGCCGACGATGCCCTCGAGCTCGCCGAGGCGCATGCCGTCTTCATTCGACATCTCGGTACGCGCATACAGGGCGTCACGTTCGGTGAGCGCGTCCCAGAGCCGTTTGTTCCCCATGATCACCGTGTCGATCACGCGATAGCTGTCGAAAGCGTACTGATCCTGGCGCAGCACGCCGAGCTTGCGCGGACGAACGACGGCTCCGCGTTGGGGCTCCGACTCACCAGTCAGAAGCTTCATGAAGGTGGACTTGCCAGACCCGTTGGGACCGGTGAGGCCGTATCGTCGGGCCACCGAAAACGTCGTCGAGACGTCCTCGAACAACACTTTGGAGCCGAACCGCATGGAGACGCCGCTTACTGAGATCATGAACCCTCTATTCTAACCCGAGGGTGCTGGGTGTCGTAATTTGGCGATTATTGATTCCCGGATCTTAGATTCGTTGTTGATGGTCGATTCCTGATTGTGGATTGAAATGCTTGCCCTCAATCAGCAATCGACAATCACGAATCAACAAGGAATCAACAATCACAGATCGGCAAATCCTCAATGCCATTGGGAGCGTCAGCTGTGGCGATGGCTGTCCGGCATGCCCAACCGACTGGCGGTCTCACGCTCGAAATCGAATTCGATCATCACGACGGGTTCTCTGCCGACGACCCAGCCGTCGTGTCCTGGCTCGATCGCAACGATCTGTGGCGCACGATGCTCGATAACGCATCCGTCCGGATATTCGATGTGAATCTCGCCGTGGACCAGGAAGCCGACGTGGGCGTGCATGCACAACTCGGTGCCGACCACGGGCTTCATATCCACTGACCACCGAAACCCGGGTGGATACACCATCCGCTTGACCCTGCCGGCGCCGGCCCTTCCGACCTCGAGCAGCACGTGGCCAACCTCGCGACGCTCGGCGCCGACAACCGGCGCGAAGATTTCGCTGGGCCGGGCCACACGAGCCGATGCCCGTGGCTTCGCAGCCTTTCGACGAGTGGCTTTGCGTGGCGCCTTCTTTCGCGCGGCCAGTTTTTGCGTGGTTTTCTTCGCCGTTCTCTTGGTGGCGGACCGACGTGAGGCAGGACGGGTCACTCGTTTCTTGGCCATATGTCCTCGCAACGACATCTTCAGTGCTATTGAAGATTGGTGATCTTTGTTTGTTGATTGGCTGGTGATTATGGATTTTCGATTGGTGATTGAACGGAATCCACAATCAGCAATCACCAATCAAAAACGAATCAACAATCGCAAACTCCAAGATCAACGATAGTCATCGCGCCAGTTCCTTTAATAGCGCGACAACTTTTTCGTTCGGCTGGCGGGCGCGTGTCGCTGCGTCGAGTGGTGTGCGATCGGCTTTGTTCTTCACGTCCATGCGCGCGCCGTGTTCGACGAGCAACCTGATGATCGCCGGCTGACCACCGCCAGAGGTCGCAGCGGTGTGGAGCACAGTATCGCCGGTGGCGTTCTGCGCGTTGACGTCCACGCCGGCGTCGAGCGCGAGACGGATCGCAGCGAGCGCTTCGTCTTCGCTGACCCGCTCGGGTGTGTCCTCACTGTTGCCGCCTGACACGGCCCCGGCACACAGCATCAGGGGCGTGTTGCCGCTCTTCTGCGTCAGCGTGACGTCAGCCTTCGCATCGAGAAGAATCCGCATCATCTCGACGTCGCACTTTCGCGCCGCGCGCATGAACGGCGTCGCGCCCTCGCCGAGGCGATTGTCGCCCGCGTCGTAGACGCGCTTGAGGATGGGTGCTTTGAGCGGAGCGTTCACGTTGGCGCCGCCCTTGATCAACACGCGCGCGGCGTCGAGGCTGCCGTCGATAACCGGCTTGGCTGGATAGGGCCGGCCGAACGTATCGCCGATCGTGTGCATGTCAACAGCCGCGTAGAGCGGTGTCATCCCTTTGATATCGGCGACATTGGGATCGGCGCCCTTGTCGATCAGCGCCGACACGACATCGTAGTGGCCGTTGATGACGGCGACGATGAGGGCGGTCGTCCCTTCCGGATCGGTGAGATTGAGATTCGCGCCAGATTCGGCGAGCGCCCGCACTGCCTCCACAGCGCCTTCGCGCGCCGCAAACATCGCCGCCGACCAGCCGCCACGCGGCAACACGGTCTGCCCGACGTAGGAGTAGCCCTCTTCGAGCCCGCTGAGCAGCACGCCGTTCTGCGTGTGCGGATACGACGTGACCTTCGACAGGACGTTGAGATCCGCGCCGGCTTCGGCCAACACGCGGATCGCGTTCGCGTGACTGCCAGTCGCCGCCCAGATCGCTGCGGTTGTTCCGGTGCGGGTCTCACGCGCGTTCGGATTCGATCCGGCCGCGAGGAGAGCTTTCACCGACGCGACCTGGCCTGTGCGCGCCGCATGCATCAGCAACGTCTGCCCTTCAGGCAATTTCGCCTCGGCGGTCTTGACGCTGGCACCAGCCTTGAGCAGCAGTTCGATGAGATCGTCGCGGCCGCGTTGCGCCGCCAACAGGAGCGGTGTGACGCCGTATCGATTGGCCGCGTTGACGTCGGCGCCAGAGGCAATCACGCGCTGCACGGCAACGCGCTCGCCGGCGAGCACGGCCTGCAGAAGGGGTGTGGTCTGCGCCTGAGCAGAGAGCGCCTGGGCGAGCACCAATACGCAGGCGCCGATGTAGAGCAGGTAGAGGCGGGTCTTCAGACCCGCCGGTATCGCGCGTGTCATCCGAAGAGCTCGATCGTGCCGGTGCTCTGACCGAATGTCTTCTGCTCGCTGCCGAACTTGTTCGCGACGGTCAGCCAAAGGTTGCCGATCTGCGTCTCTTTCGGGAGCACGAGATGGCGATTGCCGCGGCCCACACCGCCGCCCACCGCCACCATTGGCAATGGATCAGTGGCGTGCACGTTCGAGTTGGCCATGCCGCTGCCATAGAAGATCAGCGAGTGATCGAGCACCGATCCATCACCGTCAGGCAGCGCCTGCAGCTTCTCGAGCAGTCGCGCAACCATCTGTAGACAGAAGACGTTGATCTTGGCGTTGCTCGCGATCTTCTCGGCCTTGTCGCCGTGATGCGAGGTGACGTGCCATGGATCGGGAACGCCAATCGCGCCGAAGGTGCGCTGACTGCCCTCGCGCGACATCATGAACGTGAAGATATGCGTCAGCTCGGTCTGATACGCGAGCGCGAGCAAATCGGTCATCAGCGCGCTGTGCGCGTCGAAGGAGTCGGGGATGCCAAGTGGTTTCTCCACCGTGACGTCGGCGCGTTGCTGCGCCTCGTTGCGCTGAATGCGCCGCTCGATCTCGCGCACATCCTGCACGTACGTGTCGACACGCGCACGGTCGTGCGCGCCGAGCCGCGACTGCAGCGCACGCATGTCACTCAGCATGCCGTCGAGAATGCTGCGATCCTCGCGCAGGTTGGCGCGACGCAGTGCGTCACTGCCGCCATCACCAAACAGCCGCTCGAAGGCACCACGCGGGTTGATCTCCATCGGTAGCGGCCGCGTCGGCGATGCCCACGCGATCGCGTCGTGATAGGCGCAGCTGTATCCTGGCGTGCATCCGCCAACGTACCCGGTGAAATCTTCAGTGCCGAACTCGAGTGAAGGAAACGGCGACGATTGTCCGACCTGCTGCGCCAACACCTGATCGATCGACGTGCCGCAGGCGAGATCTTCAGCCTCGGTCCGCTTCGGGACCGCGCCACTCAACCAGCCACTCGCGGCAGCGGCGTGCATCTCGGCCTGACCGCCCGCGCGCTTCAGATTGCTGATGACGACCATCTGGCTCTTGAACGCTTCGAGCGTTTTCAGCGTCGGCGAGAGCTCAAAGTCAGGACCCGCTGCTGCCGGCGTCCACGACGCCATATCGGCACCGTGCGGGACGTAGATGAAACCGAACCGTGACGGACGCTTGGCGGCGGTCTGTGCGAGCGCGGTGGCGGCTGGCACCATCGCATCGAGCAACGGAAGCGCGAGCGTGGCGCCGACTCCCCGAAGAAACGTGCGACGTGGCAGCGAGACCTTCGTGATGAACATATGAGTGCCCGTCCGGCTAAAGCCGGACACTACGCCTTATCAACCACGAACCACCAACCACCAACCACTAACCAGTCTTGACGCGCATCGTAAACGGCACGCTCTCGACGATGCTCTGGATCAGGGCTGAGAAACGATAGCCCTTCTGGGCGGCGCCGCGCACTACCTTTCTGACCTCAGGCATGTCCTCGTAGGTGAGCCCCCGACCGAGCGCGTAGACCATCAATTTCTCGGTCAATGTCTGCACAAACACGTCCGGCCGTCGCACGAGTGCCTGGCGGAGAGAGACCACGCCATCGATCTTCGTGCCGTCGGTCAGCACGTCTGCGGTGTTGAGTGGCAGGCCGTTGCCGTCCTTCGTTCGCCAGGCACCGACCAGGTCGAAGTTCTCGAGCGCGAAACCGATCGGATCCATCACCCGGTGACAGTTGGCGCAGACCGGATTCGTGCGATGGCGCTCCATCTGCTCGCGCATCGTCTTCGGCGCAGAGCCCGGTGGATCGGTCTTGAGGGCCGTATCGAGATCGGCCGGCGGCGGCGGCGGGGGCGCGCCGACCAGATTCTCGAGCACCCACTTGCCGCGCAACACCGGCGAGGTCGTCGTCGGATGTGATGTCACGAGCAGGACCGCGCCCTTCCCCAGAATTCCGCGGCGTGACTCGTCAGCCAGCGAGACGCGGCGGAACTCGCTGCCGAACACGTTCGGAATGCCGTAATGACGCGCGAGCCGCTCGTTGACGAACGTGTAGTCGGCGTTCATCAAATCGAGCACGCTGCGATCCTCGCGGATGACGCTCTCGAAAAAGAGCTCGGCCTCGCGTTGGAACGCCTGTCGCAGGTTGTCGTCGAAGTCGGGGAACAACTCGGAGTTCGGCACCTTGCCTTTGAGGTTGCGCAGGTGCAGCCACTGTCCGGCGAAGTTGTTCACGAAGGCCGACGCGCGAGCATCGGCCAGCATCCGTGTGACCTGTGCCGCGAGCACACTCGGGTTCTTGAGTTGATCTGCGCGTGCCGCGCGCATCAGCCTCTCGTCCGGGAGGCTGCTCCAGAAGAAGAACGAGAGTCGCGTCGCCAACTCGGAGTCGGTGATGCGATAGGGTGTGCCGGCGGCAATCGACGCCGGCTCTCCTTCTGGCCTGAACACAAACGATGGACTCGCGAGAATGCGACGAAGACCGAACTGGATGCCGTCCTGGAACGATCCGCCTTTCCTCGCCTGCGAGTAGTAGCTCAGAAGATCGCCGAGCTCGGCATCGGAGATGGGACGCCGATAGGCCTTCGTCGCGAGCGTAGAAAGAATGCGTCGCGCGCAGGCGGGTTCGGCGGTGGCGGGCGGGCGACAACTGAACACGCGCGGGCTGGGCGGCGTTCCCACTGTCTTGGTACCAAACGGGCCTTGCACCGTGATCGACTGCACGTGTGGCGCGCCCTCGGCATCGAACGGATTCGAGAAGTCGCGAATGAATCGCTGCAGACGATTGGTCTCGAAGAGCGGTGGTGTGGCGTCCAGGAATGCCGCGGCCACGTCGCGTTGACCGGCTTTCACCGCGCGGCGAACGCGAAGCCGCGAGGCCTCGAGCACGTCGGACGTGTCGGTCGGATTTGTCTGCAGCCCGATCAGGTCCTTCTCACCGCCAATCGAGGCGCGAAGAATCGACTCCTCGTCCAGCGTGAGCTCGAGATCGTGTGGATCTTCGAGACCACGAATGGCGCTGAGATTCGTGCGATAGAGCCTGACCTGAAACTCGTAGTCGCCATCAACCGGGAACGTGTGTTTCGCGCGCATCCCGCCGACGGTGCCGAGGGGCAGGCCTTCGAGGTGCACGTCCTGCGAGAGGTCCTGCCGCACCGAATATGTATCGCTCCCAGTCGCGATGCGCGGATCGCCGACAGCAAACGCGCTGATCTTGCGCGCGGCAGCCAGGTACGCTTGCAGCAGCGCTGGCGAGCTGCCCTGCGCATCAGAGACGTTATCGAAGCCGAAGGCTGAGACATCGGGCGGCAGCAATGCGGCGACGTCGACGTCGAGCCCGAGCAGATCGCGGATCGCGTTCGCATACTCGGCGCGGTTGAGTCGCCTCAAAACCGGGCGACCCGGCGAGCGCATGCTCGTGCGATCCAGCTCGCCTTCGAGAAATGCGATGAGACTATCGGTCGTCTGCTGATCGGGCCGGCGAATCCCCTGCGGCGGCATCGCACCGACGCGCAGCTTACGAACGACGTTCTCCCACGTCTCCGCGTTGGCGTGTAGGTTCGCGATGTCGAACGTGTCGAGTGAGAGTCCGCCGGTCTTCAGGCGCTGGTTGTGACAGGTGACGCAGTATTGGTCAATTGTCGCCTTGTGCTGTGGCGCCGGCGAACTTTGCGCCGACACGACGGTCACTATCGCGATTGAGCAGCCAATGACAACGCCAAGCGCCCGGAGTGATCTCATCCCTGACCTGTGACCCGACCCTTTGACCTGACGCCTTTGGCCCGACACCTTTGGCCTGACGCCTTTGACCTAGCTTTTGCCCTTTGCCTTTTGCCCTTTGCCCTGACTCTCCACATGTTGATCTATCCAGTCGAGGATCAGATCTGCCAGCTGCAGGCTGTTGCGGTCCTGCATCAGCATGTGGCTGTTGCCCTTGATGCCCATCTGCGGCAAATACATCATTACGGCGTCACCGCCAGCGTCCTTTACCTTCTTCACGTAGGTATTGCAGCTGTCGAGGGCCTGCGCCCAGTTGGCCGGTCCGCCCTGCACGTCGCCGAGATGATCGCCGAACATCACCAGGTTCGGAATCTTCGCGAGCTTCGCGATCTGCTCCGCGGATAGATCCGCACACGGCATCTCGATCGAGATCAATCCGCGAATGCCGGACGGATCGAGCAGCGCTGCCTGTTGCGGAAAGAAGCCCGACTCGGAATGGCCCATCAGGATCGCGCCCTTCAACTGCACGGCAAGCGCCGCCATGTTCTTCCAGGTCGGATTGGGATTCGGCAGCAGCGCGTTGAAATCCGGAATCATCTGCTTGTAGAGCTCATCGACCGATTCGATCGGAAACTGGCCGTCGGGAAATGTCTTGCCGAACGCCGGACCGAAGCGAAACACGGTCCACGCGACCTGCTGGCTGGCGTAGATGATGTTCGGCAGCGCGCTCGGCGGCTGCGTGCCGGCCTTCACCTCGCTGATCACCGACGAATCAAATCCCGAACGTGCGCGCGATACCTGATCGGCGAGATACACCGGCCGATCGCGGCGCACGAAATATTCATCCCACCCCATCCGCCCATCCGGCGTCGTCTCCCACGTTTTGCTACTGAGACAACACCCGTGCACCATGACCACCGGCAGATGACGGCTGCCGTTCGGTGGCACCTGGTACTGCACGTACATCTGATTGACGGTGACGTCGCCACCACCGAATCCACCACGCCCACCAGATGATGCAGCCGGCGGTGCGGGCAACGCTTTCTTCTCACCGCCAACGAAGAAGCTGCCCTGACTGGCGATGACGAGCGGCTTCTTCAGATCGACGCGGTCTTTTTGCGCGAGAGCTGACGTCGTGAAGATGAATCCGCAAACGAGACTCCAGGCGATGGCTCTCATGACGCGTCCTCCGGCTCCGAGATACTACAACGCGCAGCGCAGGGCGGGTCTTGCTCTTTAGACCCGCCGGCTAACGCACGCGAAAGCTCTTTTCATCGAGAAGTGCACCGTCCGCCCCACGCAGCTCGACCTTCCACTCGCCGGCGCGCTCAGGGCTGACCGTCGTCACACTGAACGTGCGAAAGCCACTCCCCGAGCTCGGGCTCACGCGCAGGCGCATCGTCTGATGGACGCGACCGTCGCGAGACCACCGATGTTCGACGGTTGTCTCTGAGGTGGTTCGCAGCCGCGTGTAGAAGGTGTATGTGCCGGGCGGCCCGTCGCCGGCGGCCGGCGTACATTGCCAATCCGGCGAGCCTCTTCGTTCAAGCTCGCGACACACCTCTGCCTTGAGCACCATCACAGAAGCAGTCGATGTCTCGACGCGAGGCGCGGGCTTCACGGTCGGCGGTTCAGGAGCCGCCGGGGGAGCGGACGTCGATCTCTTCGGGACGACCGGTGTCGAAGAAGCAGCGGGTTCAGCCGGAGGCTGCGCGACAACTCGAGGCGCGTCGCCTCGACCTTGTCGCGCAAACACGATCACGACGATCGCAGCAACCACGACCGCGGCGACCGCGATCATGCGGACCGGCAGCCGACGTGTGGCTGCGGGCACATCGGCGGCTGGCAACCACACAGCAGCGATCTCTGGCGACGCGTCGCTCTTTGGCGACGCATCGTCGCCGTTGTTCGGCGACGCAGCATCAACATCATCGTCGGGGAGAGGCTCGTCTTCGATCGGCGTCTCCGGCTTCGTCCAGAGCGGAATGCCGCGCGCCTCACAGAAGTCCACGAGGTTCGAGAGACTCGTCTTGATGAACGGGTGGCCGGGACTGAGTGATGCGACCGCAATCTTGTGCGCCCGCCGATAGCCGCGCTCCGCCTCGTCGAACTTGCCGGTGCGTTCGCAAACAAATGCGAGGTTGTTGAGCGTCGTTGCCAGATCCGGATGGGACGAGCCGAGCGTCGCTTCCTGTCGGTCGACCGCATCGCGCAGCCACTGCTCGGCGGCAGCATAGTCGCCGGCAGCAGCCGCGCGTTGCGCGGCGTCAATCATCGACGCGGGATCAGTGGAGGGGCCGCCGGTCACTTTCCAGAAGTGCTACCACCCGCTTTCAGTGTATCGAGCCGTTGCTGCACGCGCGGACTCGGCACCGCGGCGAGCAGCTGCTGCAGCGTCGCGATTGCGCCCTCGCGCTGACCGGCGGCGACCAGCGCATCGGCGGTCAGCATGCCGTGACGGATGCGCACAGCGCGGTTGTCGGCCGGCGGCATGATCGCGCGCAGCGCATCGAGTGCGGCCATCGTGTTCTTGCGATCCAGCAGCAGTGACTCCGCGCGCGCCAACTGCACTTCGACATCGTCTGGAAATCGCTGCGCGGCGATGTCGAGCAGCGCCGCGGCGCCTTCAGCGCGTCCGGCTTTTCGATCCGCGATCGCCTGCTGATAGAGTCCCGCGCGCAACAGATGACCAACGTCCTGCGGGTCGCCGCTGCGCGTGCCCACTCCCCCGGCGTACCCATAGACGATCTCGCCGCCGTGCTCGCCGGCTTCATACAGCGCGCCGAGTCCGATCACTCCCACGACCGTCGAGGTCATGAGCGCGTAGCGCGTCTTCGCCGAGTTTCGCAGCACGAGCGCCGCCAGTTCGGCAACGAGCACGACGAGAAAGATGTTGCGCGCCCAGTTGCCCCAGAATTCATGGTCCTCGACCGCCGGCCGAAGACCTGGCATTTGTTCGACCGGGCCATGCGCCAGGTCGCCCGTATAGGCGGCGACGACGGCGGCCAGTGTGCCAAGGGTCAGCAACACTGTCGCGGCCGGCGAGACAAACGCCGGACGTCCGAGCCATGACCCGGCGCGGAACAGCACGCCCACGAACAACAGCGCGATAACGAAGTGGACTACTTGCGGATGAAGTGCGCCCATGGGCCCGGATTGTAGTCATCCGGCGGGCGTACGAGGAAGGCCTGCGGCATGAACCGACCCGGATCCCGTCAGGGATCCGG
>Ga0065712_10000327_pt1 | contig 13544 bp, 7 predicted proteins | sample MisRhiReplicate1_FD_59099 | JGI IMG/M metagenome (GOLD analysis project Ga0065712, IMG submission 59099) | Miscanthus rhizosphere microbial communities from Kellogg Biological Station, MSU, sample Rhizosphere Soil Replicate 1: eDNA_1 v3... | ecosystem: Host-associated > Plants > Roots >...
GGCGGCCCTCCGTGGCCGCCCGTGCGTGGGGGAGAGAGGGTGGCCACGGAGGGCCACCCCTACAAAGGCTAATAAATGGTTCTGGATCCTAAAGGTTTTCTTGGACGTGGTTGGAGCTTCCCGGTGCGTCTGCATGAAAAGGAGGGGAACATCCTCCTGTCAGAGCACGAAAAGGATATCCGCGAATCGATCCGGATCATTCTCTCCACCGCCAAGGGCGAACGCGTGATGCGTCCCGACTTCGGATGCGGCATTCACGACCTGGTCTTTGAAGTTATCAACACAACGACGCTGACGCAGATCGAAACCAACGTGCAGCAAGCCCTCGCACTATTTGAAGCACGGATCGACATCGTGCAGGTCACTGCTTTATCTGACGGCAGCGGCATCGATGGCCAGTTGCGGATTTCGATCGATTACGTAATCCGCGGCACAAACAACCAGTTGAACTTCGTCTATCCGTTTTACATCAAGGAGCGAACGTAGCTTGATTCCCGCACCCGTAGTTGATGGTCGACGTTTTGAAAGCTTCCTCAGGGAGCTGCGAGAGTTCGCGCCTCACTACGTCCCTGATCTGAATCTTTCCGACGAGCAAGGCGTTGGCGTTGCGCTGATGAAGATCGCCGCCCTGCTCGCCGAGACGATCGCGGTGCGACTCGATCAAGCTCCGCAAAAACACTTCGTCGCATTTCTCGATCAACTCGGTATCAAGCTGCTGCCGGCGCGACCGGCGCGAGTGAACGTCACTTTCCGTCTCGCGTCCGGATTTGAACAATCGGTGCAGGTGCCAATCGGAACTCGCGTAACCGCGCCCGGTAACGATGGCGACATCTCTTTCGAAACTACCGGCGAGTTGGTAGTGATTCCGGGAGTGTTGACAACTGCTTACGGGACCGATCCGGTGAACGATCTGATCTTTCACCATCCGCCGGGCTTTCTCGATCAGGTTCCACGCACACCAACTGAGCTCAATTACACGATCCAGTCATTTGTGCCCGCGGATTCAACGCGTCTGCAACTCAACCACACGACTGAGCTCGTGCCGGGTGCGTTCATCCTGATCGGAGAAAACGAGAAAGCAGTGATACAGAAGGTGGACGAGGGCGGCTTCATCACGCTGCTCAACCCGGTAAAGCAAACCTTCACGCCTGACACGCAGGTCCTGCCGATCAGAGACTTCGAAGTCTTCAACGGCATCGATCTACAGGAGCACGTGCTCTACCTCGGCCACACGGGCATTTTCAACGTCAAGGAGGAAGTCGAAATCAAGCTGACGGTCGCGTTGAATGACGGCAATCTCGAGCCGCTCGATCTTGTCTGGCAATTTTGGACGAAGAAAGAGAACGAAATACCCGAGCAGGACGAGCATTGGCAAGATCTGAAACTAGTGCTCGACGGCACCGCTGGTCTCTCATCAAGCGGTGAGATCGTCCTGGTGAAGGAAAAGGAGCTCGAGATCAAGACGCTCAAGATCGCCGGGCGTGAGAGTCGCTGGATCAGAGCGAAGCTGAAGGAGAAGCTCACGAAGCCCGTGAGAGCGCTACCGGAGATCGAGACGATCAACGTCGGCGTCAACACGCCCAAAGGCACAAAAGGTATTTTGGCGGACCAGGGCTTCTATAACGCAACTCCGCTGGACGTAAAAGTAGACGAAGCCGTTGGTTTTTTTCCTTTCGGCACCGAGCCACGGCAGTTCGATCAGTTTTATGTCGCCAGCAAGGAAGCATTCTCGAAGCGAAAGGCCAAGGTCGCACTGGATTTCGAACTCGACTTGCAAACCCTGGCGGGACCATCAGTGGTTCGTTCTAACGTTGATCTGCATGTTTACTCGATCGGATTGCGCCGCCGGTTGTATGAGCTCAACGTGTCCGGATCAAACTTCAACATTCTCGGCAGTCCGGAAAGTCAGGGCTCGTCGTTCTTGCCCGTAGTTGGCACGACTCCGGCAGCGGTTACGGATTCAGCGCTCGGCATCAACGTCTTCGTGGTCACGCAGGACACTCTCGATCCTGAAGATCCAAAGAACAAGATTTGGGTCAACTTCCACCGCGGCGGTGAAACGGCTGGGAATTGGACTGACCTCGACGCTCCCGCTCCGGCTCAGAATAAAATCAAATTCAGTCCTGCCGCTGTGCGCGCGCCGAGTGGAAATCCAATGGTCTTTGTGGTCGGCGCCGACGACAAGATTTACTCGCGCACGGTGCCGGACGCCGGGGTTTGGACATCTCACAGCTCACCCGGTGTGCCGCTCGACTCTTCTCCGTACGCAGTTGTTATCGGTTCGTCGATTCTGGTTTTCGTCAACGGTGGAGGGACGGTCCACCAGTTGATAGTGAACACCAACACGTGGACGACGCTCACACCTACCGATACGTCACCGGCATTCAAGGCCACTTATCGTCCCTTTGCCCAGCCGTTCGAGAAATCGGGCGCGCCACAGGCCAAAGTGTTTGTCTTCGGATTAGATCCGACAGTTCCGGACAACGGCCATTTGTTTGAGTGTAATACTGCGAAAGTTAAAGACGGAAAGTTCGAATGGGAAGATCTGGGCCGGCCAATCGAAAGCCCGATCACCGATTCTGCACTCGACGCTCACGCACCTAACGGCTTCGTTGAGAACCCGAGCGAGGAGGACCTTACTAAAGAAGGTAAGCACATCTTTTTGCGTGGTGCTGATAACCGGCTCTATGAAAGAGTCGATGGTGGCTTAACGGGAGAACGCGTGTGGAAAGATCGTACGCGACCGGGCGATCCGGAACTTCGCTTCTCTCCCGCGGTCCTGGCCGAACCAACACCGATAACCGGGGCCACAGGCTTTACCATCGCTGTTTTTTCTACGAGTGGCCGAAACTCAATTGTCAGGTGGTTCTTTCAGGGATTTAGTACCACTGTTGATCCTGACAAAGCTAATCATCAAGGTTTATTACTCGACAGGAGCCTTGCTTCAACCAGGAATGAAGAATACTTCCGCAAGCAAATCCAAATCATTCCTCCTGACGACGACGCCGACACTATAGAAAAAACAATTCAAGCTTATGACGGTGCTCTCGCACTCATTCGCGTCAGTAGGCTCGCCGATCTCCCCGACAATACATTCAAAATTCGCATCGACGGGAAAGATCTGGGCGCCCCACAAGCTAATGCGGAAAAAATCCTTGTAGTTCACGCGGCCTTTCCAACGGACCCACTCACCACCACACCGCTTTACGTCCGCATCCATCGCGACTTTCGCCCATTCAACTTTTATAGCCGCGTGACTGGAATGGTCTCGCTGGAGCAGAGCGATTTTCCTTCCTCAACCGATTCAGTTGAGATCTATTACGGCCTCACGGGACTGCAAACCGAATTCAATTCTCCTGAAGACACCAGCACTGTTCCCGAGCTTTCATGGGAATACTTCGATGGTCGTGGCTGGGTATCTTTGCGCGGAGTATCGGACGGTACGGTCAATCTGCTGAAGAACGGGTTAGTACAATTTGAAGTACCAAATGATATCGAGCAAACCGAAGTAGCAGGTCAGGAAAACTTTTGGATTCGCGCTCGCCTCGTCGGCGGCGATTATGGTCGCGAAACATTCAAGATTGAAGGCACTCCTCCAAACCAGCGACTCGTCCCGGAAAAGAGCACGCTCAGGCCGCCGAAGGTTCAGAAACTCAGCATCTCTTATACAGCGGCGCCGGTCGCCCCTGAGATCTGCCTGACTTTCAACAACCTCGACTACCTGGACCAGACCGCTGCTGCCCAGGCGCCTGACTCGGTCTTCAAACCATTCACAACACTCGATGAAGATACGCTCACGATCTTCTTCGGCTTCGACAAACCATTCCGGACCGGGCCAGTGCGAATACTGCTCGACGCCGCCGAGCGCAACGTTGATGAAGACCGCCGCCCTGAGCTTGCATGGTTCTTTCGTAAAGATCGAATCTGGAAACCACTCGATGCGAACGACGACAGCCTCGCACTGACGCGCCAGGGAATTCTCACGCTCTCGGCCTCCGAAGAGCTGACACGAGAGATTCGCTTCGGTGAGCCGCTCTTCTGGATCAGAGGATCGTTGCGAAAGGATCGTATCTCGCAAGCCGAATACCCGCTGCCGTTGTTGCGCGGCATCTTTCCAAACACGGTCGTCGCTTCCCAGGGAGAAACGATCGTTGACGAGATCGCCGGCTCAGGTGATGGCGAGCCGAATCAAACTCACAAGCTGCAACATCCCGACGTGCTCGATAACGAAGACATTCGCATCCAGGAATCGATTTCCGTCGAAGAACGAGAGCAGATCGAACGCGAGAGCGGCAAAGACGCGGTAACCGATCGCGAAGACATCGGCGGAACGTGGGTGCGCTGGAAAGAAGTTAAAGCTCTCTTCGATTGCGGCGACGAGGACCGCTGTTACGAGATCGATCGCGCCGCCGGCATTCTCCAATTTGGTGACGGCGTACACGGTCGAAAAGTGCCGGCCGGAGTCGACAACATCCGCGCGTTCAAATATCGCACCGGCGGCGGCGCGATCGGTAACGTTCCCGCAAACAAGATCGCCGCACTCGCAACTGCGGTCGCCGGGATCGAAACAGTTTTCAATCCGACGCCGGCCGGCGGCGGCTCTGACAAAGCAACTACCGAAGAGATGCTGACGATTGGACCACGTCACATAAGCCATCGCGATCGCGCCGTTTCTGCGGAAGACTTCGAGGAGCTCGCCTTCGAAGCGTCGCGACAGATCGCCAAGGTTCGCTGCCTCCGCACCACCAATCTCGAGCTGAGCGGCGCCGGCAAACCTGATCCGTGTGACCCCGAACAGCGTCACGAAGCATTGGAAGAGCCCGGATTTGTCAGTCTGATCATCGTGCCCAACTCCGAGGATGCGCAGCCGTGCCCGTCACTCGAGCTTCGTCGCACGTTGAAAGAGTACCTGCGTGAGCGCGCGCCCAGCATCGTCGCCAGCGGCGAGCGTCTGGTGGTGCGACCGCCGGATTACGTCGCAGTTGGAGTTCAAGCCACGATCTTCGTCACCTCGATCGAAAAAGCTGCCGAAGTTGAAACGGCTGCAAGAAAAGCAGTCGAGAAGTTTCTTCATCCGGTGCACGGTGGTCCTGATGGTAAGGGCCAGGAGTTTGGACGACCGATTTTGAAGTCGGATGTTTTCGCGCTGCTCGAGCGAATAACGGATATAGATCGAGTTGAGAACCTGCGGTTTCTGTTTCGTGGTCGATCCGATCCGGAACGAGTGGAGATTGGACCAAACGAATTGCTTGCAAGTGGCAAGCACGAGTTGAACGTAACGGTGCAAGACTAATGAACTGCTTCTCTGTGCAACCTCTGTGTCCTCTGTGTCTCGGTGGTGATTTCTGCCAATACAAACCACAGAGACACAGAGGCTGCACAGAGAAATCGTAAAAAATATGCCTCTCGAAATTCCAAATCTGGATGACCGGCGGTGGGTGGATCTCGTTGAAGAATCGCGCGCGAGGATCCCGCGCGACGCTCCACTCTGGACGGATCACAACGTCCACGATCCGGGTATTACGTTTATCGAGCTCTTTGCGTGGCTCGCCGAGATGCAGATTTACCAGCTCAATCGCGTGGGCCAACGGCATCGCGAGCTGTTTGGACAGTTGGCCGGCGCGAATCGTGAGCCGCTGAAGCCGGCCCGGGTCAACATCGAGATCCAGGGCAGTCTCGACACCAGCGTGTCTTTGCGCGCGGGAACGCAGCTCGAAGTAGTCGAGGGAACGCGGTTGATTTTTGAGACTGACGTCGATCTGTTTCTTACGCGTAGTCGTCTCATGAGAGTGATCGTAGACGACGGTTCTGGTCCGGTCGATCAAACGCAGGCAAACGAAAAGTCGGGCATCGCATTTCTCGCTTTTGGTGAAAACGCAGACGAAGGCGCGGAGCTCCGGCTCGGTTTCGATGCTTTCTATCCTGACAAAGAACCCGAGCTCCGTCTCAACGCGCAGGTGTTCACGGCCGATCTCGCCGAACGTTGCGGCTCCGTCGCGCCGCTGAAACAAGACGACGACACGTCAAAGATTCCGGCGCCGGTCGAGATCGTTTGGGAGTTCATCGGCGCGAACGGCCGGTGGCTGCCACTGACAGTTATCAACGATGAAACCGTGGCTTTTTCGCGCAGCGGCGCAATCACGCTCGCGACACCCAAAGGCGCCACGCAACAGGGCCGGTCCTTCTGGATACGCGCGCGCATCACGAAGGGCTTCTACAACATCGAGCCGAGACTAACGAGCATTCGACTCAACGTTCTTCCCTGCTCGCAAAAAGAAAACGTACGCGACAGGTTGATCGGTAAAGGAACCGGCAGACCGGATCAGTCTTTTGAGGTGACAAAGGATCCAATCCTCCCGGGTGATCCGCCTGTGACAGTCGCCGTTGCGAACGAACAGTGGCATTCGGTTTCGTCGTTCGAGCACTCCGCTCACGACAGTAAAGATTACGTTTTCGACGGCTTACTGGTGCAATTCGGTAACGGCGCGAACGGACAGGTGCCGGCTGCCGATCAGGAGATTCGCGCTTCGTACCAGTCGTCGCAGGGCGCCTCCGGCAACGTCGCTAAAGGTCTCAACTGGAGATTCGTCGGCGGTGGTGTTGCCGGCGTGATCTTAACGAACCCGCAGGACGCATCAGGTGGCAAAAATTCCGAATCGCTCGACGATCTCGAGTTTCGTGCGCGCGCATTACTCGATCGCCCGCAACGCGCCGTGACGCTCAAGGACATCGAGTTGATTGCGATATCGACGCCGAGTGCTTATGTCGCGCGTGCGAAGGCGATAACCAACTGTCCCGTGCCTGAAGCCATTACGGTCGTGGCGGTTCCGAAGACACGTCCGGGCCGCAAAGGCGCACCGAAACCCACCTCGGCCCTCTTCCTCGATATGGTCCAACGGAACCTGCAACGATATCGATTGTTGTGTGACAACTTGCACGTCGTTGGACCAATTTACGTCGAAGTAAGAGTTTCCGTTCTGCTGCGATTGCTGAAAGGCGCAGGTTCGAACGAGGTAATCGGGCGAGCAAGACAGGCGCTCGATCTCTTTCTCAACGGGCGGCTTCAACCCGCGGATCAGAAAAACGGTCCACCTCGCCAGACCGACTCTGCTTGCCCGACGCTCTGGCCGTTTGGACGCTCGGTGTTTCCGTCAGAAGTCTACGCGATTCTCGACGGTGTGACTGGTGTCGACTTCGCGTCGAAACTTGTGTTGAGCGCGTCTATCAACGGCCAGCCAGTGCAGCCCAATCAGTCTGGCGCGATACCGATTCCGACTATCGGACTGGTTTTCCCAGGCCCTCACGATCTCCAGATCGAATCTGATGTGACGGGGAGGAACGGATGAAGCCGGTTGAATTTCGCAGCCAGATCTTCCGCGACTCCGCGCAGTGGCAGTACGGATTGAGCTACCGGCTTGATCTGCGCGATAACGGCGTAGCGCTCTTTTCGCGGCCCGCTTTCACCGGGTGGGCCACGCAGGCGGAAGAGGCGCGCGCAGCATCGAGTCTCGCCGTAGATGAGTGTGGCTGCATCTTCTGGATCAATCCGCAGAACTGCCGTCTCTATCGTTACGATCCAACCAGTGGTCTTGTCGAAGTGATGACTCAACTCGCCCAGTGCAATACTCTGCGCAACCTCAGCGACCTCTGCGCCTCTGCGGTGAGCTATGGCGATGAATCAGTTAACCGCAGAGACGCAGAGAGCGCAGAGGTTGCGCAGAGAAATCAACCCGCTTTCGGACGAATGCTCATCGTCGAGCGTCGCTTGTGGATTCTTGATCGCGACGGCTCACGCGTTATCGCTCTACGTCCGGACACATTTCAAATCATCACCGAGATCTCCGTGTCGAACCCGATCGACATCGCATGGAGCGCCGGACGTCTGCTCGTCCTGGACCACAACGGCATCAGCGCCTACGACGTAAACGGAAAACCTTTGCACCTGCAACAACGATGTACGCCGGCAACGGTCGCGCTCGGAGCCGATCCAAAGGGCCAGTGGATTTACGTCGTCGATTCGTTTGCAAAAGGCTTCCTGCGTTTCAAGGCTGACGGATCTTTCGCGGATGAGATCGGCGTTTTCAGTGACGTTGAACCCTGCTTCAGGCCACGCTTGCTCGCCTTGAACCCGGGCGGAAGTCTTTTCGCGTGTGATGAGTCGGCGGTCGCGCATCAGTTTTCCGCGGATGGTGGTTACATCGGCGACACCGGTGATCTGGTTCCACTTTCCGGAATCTCGGCAATAACGTTTGGTCCATCCGGCGATCTTTACGCCGCAGCGCCGGAAGGCATCGCGCGCTTCGGCAGCGCGACCGGTCTCGCCGGCAACGAAGGCGTTTTCTACACCAGAACTCTGGACAGCGGTTGCGATGACGTTGATTGCTGGCACCGGCTCGACCTGACGGCAGATCTCGAATCGGGAGGCGCTCTCGACGTTCGTTACGCAACGGCGTCGAGTAAAGATGCGGCCTTAGTCAACGCCGTCAACAATGTCTTCGCAAAAGAGTCGCCTTTGCAGGAGAAGGTCGCCACTCTGGAAACACTGCTGGAAGACCGCTGGCAAACTCCCGACGAGCTGCGCGCAACAGCCGACGCCACTCCGCAAGCTAGTCTACGAGAGCGTCCGACACACAGCATGTTGTTTCGCGCTCAGACGAGTCGATACCTGTGGCTGAAGTTGACTCTCTCAGGACTCGCTTCGGGCTCACGCGCATCAGTCAGCAGCATGCGCGTCTACTATCCGCGCCTCTCATACCTGCGCTATCTCCCCGCCGTTTATCAGGAGAACGAGGTCAGCAAAGAATTTCTCGGGCGGTACTTGTCGCTGTTTGAAACTGTGTTCAGCGGTCTCGAAGCAACGATCGAAACGATCCCGGAAGTCTTCGATCCGGAACGCACGCCGAAGGAGTTTCTCGACTGGCTCGGGCAATGGCTGGATCTCGGAATTGAAGAAGACTGGAAGCCTGAGGTAAAACGAAAGCTCATCCGCAAAGCATCATCGCTCTATCAAAAGAAAGGCACGCCCGCCGCGTTGACGGAGTTCATCGAGATCGTGATCGGCCGGCCGCCGCTGATCCGCGAGTCGTTCCAGGTCGAACGTCCTTTCATCCTCGGCGAAGGTCGGAGTCTTGGTAACGAGACATACGTGTTTCCACAACCGGTCAAGCCACTTCCGCGGGAACAGCGTACAGTTCTCGGATGCTCCTCGATTCTGGGACGGACGCTCATCAGTGAATCCGCCACCGTTCCGATCAATCCGTTTCGCGCGGCGGCTCATCATTTCACAGTACTACTCGATCTCTCGCCGCTGGAGTTTCAACGACACGAGCGCGGCTTGCACCGCATCATTCGCGAAAACTCGCCGGCACATGTTGGTTATGACATCCGTCTGGTTTCAGATGTTGGTCTTGGACCAAATCTCATGCTCGGGATCAACTTCCGGGTGCAGGATCCTCAGCCTTTCAACCTCGGACATTCATCACTCGGCCGCTCGGTTTTGAGCAGGTTCCGCTACGGGCCTGAATTAGGCATTGACACATTGGTGACCGGCTCTTCATGCGGATCAAATGACGCAGCCCTTTTCTACGGAGAACAATGATGTACGAACAAGAGTCAAAACAACCATCTGAGTGCCACGTCTGCAAGGTTCCGCATTTTGACCGCAACAACTATTTCCACGGCAAGATGCTCAGCGCTCGCGACCTTGCCGCGGAACAGCATTACTTCAACCAAAAGCGTTGGCTCATCAACCGCATGGTGCTTGGTTGGGGAGTTGTTTGCGGCCTCGAAGTGCGTGCTGAAGGCGAATGTTTGTATGTCACTTCCGGCCTTGCGCTCGACTGTTGTGGCCGCGAGCTACTCGTCTGCGATCAGAACGGAATTCATGCCAACCAGATCGCAGAAGAGCTGCACATCGATATCAGCAAGCCGTTTCCACGAACTGAGTGGGCGCTCTGTTTGGAGTACTACGAGCAGAAGATCGAAAGCGTCAGGGTTCCTTCTGCCTGTGATAAGGGCGAGCAAAGCGGCGAGTACAACCGGATTCGCGACCACTATCGCCTCAGCTTCCGGCCTCGAGATGAAGCGTGTCCCACGGATTACGACGAGGAGACGTGTCCGCACCACGGCCTCGGACAACGCATTTCAATTCACCATGCTGTGGTCGAGCAGTCGCGGAAGTGTCCCGAGTGTAAGGATTGTGAGTGTGTTTTGCTCGCTACTGGAACACTGGGCTATCCCATTGGTGGAAAACTCGAGCTCACCCTCGACCAGGACTACTGGAAATACCGGCCGGTGGTCTACACGAATCCGGCGCTCGCCAGTCTCATTCGTTGTTTTCATGGCGAGCTGGCCCACATCGTAAAGGTCAACTGGGAATGGGGACCAAACGCCCATTACACCCTCGATGAGTTTTTCTACCTGCTTTCGGAGAAACATCTGAAAGTGACCTTCGACAAGCACATGAACCCGGGCACCGTCACGGACAAAAGAACTTTCCGCTTGTCAGTCTTCATTGCCAACGACGAGCGCAACTGTCCGGTGCATGTCCTGATCCCGGTGGACCATATCGAATATTACGGCAACGAGGCGACCTACTACTTCGACAATGACTGTCTCGAATACGACTTACGACACGCGTGCCGAAGGCTTACCAAACCGCTGCAAGTCGAGCTCGTACTGCACGGCGACATGGTCCATGACCAGCACGATCGCGCCCTGGATGCGGAGTTGATCAATAACTTTCCCACCGGCAACGGAGTTCAGGGAGGAGACTTTGTTACTTACTTTACCGTCGGCCCGCGAAGCATCTACTCACCACGGCGACTGAATGAAGAGGCAAGCTATGAATAATAAGAACAACAACGAGTGTGAAACTAAAGCCTGTAACTACCCCACGATCCGCACCCGGTTCTACAACGGCATGCTGTTGACGGATCAGCACCTGCGCGATGAGCAGCAATATCACCGCGAGAAGCTAAAGAGCGTCAATCGTCATCTTTTCGGAGCGGGGATTGTTTGCGGCCTCAAAGTTAAGTCTCCGTTTCCTGACCCTGGTCTATGCATCAAGATCGATCCGGGAGTAGCACTGGACTGTTGTGGCAACCTGATCGAAGTGTGCAAATGCATAAACCTCGATCTGTCGAANCTGTGCAAAGAGAAGTACGGGCAAAGCTGTATCGCAACNGAGGATTCCACNCCACGCGTTATCAGGAAGAATCTNGTGTTGAGTTACGCGGAAATTGAATCCGATCCGGAGCCTGTCCTGACGCCTGCTGCTGACTGTCGATCTGCCGGCGAAGAGTCGAACTGTCAGAAGTCGAAGGTTAAGGAAGGTTATTGCATAGAGTTTTGGGACGAGGATAAGTGTCCATGCATGGAGACGAAACGCGGCGGCGTTAAACCGGGAGGCGACCCTAAATCGGGAGGCGACATGCCGATGCCGAATACCCCGGTCGGGGTGCCGAAATCACAGACCGAACAAGCGATGATGGAAGTTCGGACTGCGATTAGACAAAAGACCTGGGAAGATGAGTTGGAAGCCTTCCTCGAGGATAATCCGCTGCCTTGCTACCCCTGCGGCTGTTGCGAAAATTCTGTCGGTCTTGCCTCGCTTGAGATCGATTGTGCGGCGAACACGGTTAAGATCGAATACACTTGCCGCACTTACGTCATCTCACCGCGCCTGATTAGGTGGATCGTTGGTTCCATTGTGACAAAGGAGGGGGCGCGCAGTTCACTGCTCGACTACATGACCGCGCCTGGCGGCGAAATTGAACCCGGTGGTGGCGGCGAGACACCAAAAGAAACTCCGGGAGACACCACGGATAAATCGACAACCAAGAAATCCGCCGCTGCTGCGAAGAAAGCGGCAGATAAAAATCCGGGAGAAGCAGAAGCACCGCCGGCCCCAACAGAGGAGCCCAAAAAGTGAGGTAAGCAGTTCATGGGTTGCTCTGTAGCGAGTAATCAAAAAGCTCAGCGCGTGACCCGACAGCGCTCATTATCCAATCCGCGCGCGCAACTCAGCCGTCGCCGCGAGCAAGATCCTGCGGCTCGTCTGCAGCAAACCGTCGGCAACCGGGCGCTGAGCAATCTTCTGCTCCGGACACCTGAAAAGCTTGTGCAGCGCAAGCTGAACGATGGTCATGACCTCACCGCCGCGCGATTTTCACGAAACCTGGTTCTGGAAGCTGTGTACGACAACGAGCGTTTACTCAAAACTGGTGATACCGGCACTCCCGTGAGACTTCTCCAGCAAGCACTCCTGGATGCTGGTTTTGAGCTCCCGCGGTTTGGCGTAGACGGAATCTTTGGACCGGAAACAAAAGCCGCCGTGATGAACTTTCAACGTTCATCCGGTTTGACGGGTACTCGGATTGACGGCATTGTTGGTCCAACCACGATGGGCTGGCTCGATCAGCGCTTCTCAGCCGGTCCAACTCCGGCCGGAACCTCACCTGGCGCGACCACGGGATGCCCGGTCATTAAAACAGTCAACGTGGATCTGGTTTCCCTCGATGGCTCAACTCGCAATCCGGTGCACGAGCTTGATAGAGCAACCACGATCTTCAACCAGTGCTGCGTGCACTTCAACTTCGGAGGCGGAGGTTCGGAAGATCCCACGCGAACGCAGGCTCTACTGGGAGGTGACAACGTCCTGACTAAATCAACCGCCTGTGGAACGGCGACGGGAGAAGAAACGAGTTTAGTTACCGGCGCGACCTCCGACTTCGGTCTGTCCAGCCGTATCCGCGCCTTTTACGTTGACTCAACGAGCCCGTCTGAGTCGGCTTATAGTTTCCCGCCGTTCTGTGCGACCGGCGGCGCTTCTGGAGTCAGAAATATGGTAGTCGTTACCAACAGAGCTTCAGAGAGGGGATTGGCCCATGAGTTTGGACACATACTGTTGAACAACTCCGCGCATCCAGCCGATCCGATCAACCTGATGAGTGCACCTGGAAGCCCACCGGGTGAACAACTCAATGCCACCGACTGCGCGACCATCTTCGCGAACGCCTAAACATGCCAAAGAGAATCGCCTGCCACCGTTCATCAATGAGACGCGCGAGCCCACGCAGTGTGCCAACGCTGAGTGGTCTGCGGGCTGGGCGGCCTGATCTGCAAACAACGGTCGGCAATCTCGCGGTTAGACGGTTGTTGAGTTCGACTCGAGGGCCGCTCATACAGCGTGACCGCGCAACTACAGCGGCACGTCGTCAGTTAATCGAAGACACTATTACCCGTTTCAATGGGAGCGCAACGCTTTTTGCCAATCCATTAGTCACGATGAACCGTGCAGTTTTTGACAGAGTCGTCAACGGTCATTACGCCGCGGTCGTCCATCAGGAACAGATCATCGATAACGATCTCGGAGGAGACGCTGCTCTCAAAGCTCGATTGCGTGCTGCCTACATTGCGGCTATCCGTGTGGTAATGACGCGCGCCGCTACTGCGCTCGGTAAAAGTGAGGACGATCTTTATCGCGAGAATACCGGGCGCATTCCGATGTGGGCGTGGAGAACTCCACACCACCTGGAGCCAGG
>Ga0065712_10068170_pt1 | contig 13533 bp, 14 predicted proteins | sample MisRhiReplicate1_FD_59099 | JGI IMG/M metagenome (GOLD analysis project Ga0065712, IMG submission 59099) | Miscanthus rhizosphere microbial communities from Kellogg Biological Station, MSU, sample Rhizosphere Soil Replicate 1: eDNA_1 v3... | ecosystem: Host-associated > Plants > Roots >...
CGGGCTGAAAAAATAAAAAACAGAATAAATTCTAAAATCAGTTGAATTGGAAAATATTTTCCAATAGAGTCGTTTTCAGGTTACCGACTATCGAACCCTCTGGGCTGTCAGACATGTCTGAACGTCACAGGTAGCAAGCCAACAAAAACAAGATAGGTAATGTCGATGAAAACCCCCACCTCTGGCGTACCCGCCAAGCGTTCTGCACCCCCTGCATTCTGGATCCGGCTTATGGAGCGCTTCCTGACCCTCGTCGCAAGCGGCATGTGTGTGCGCCACAAGGATGCGTTGCTGTTCTGCATCCCTGGTGCGACCGGCGTGCGCCTGCCCCGATAAGTCACCCCTTGCTTGATAGCTTCATCGCTACGTCGTTACCAAGTCCGAACAACAACAAGAATTTGGAGACAGACCTTCATGAAGACCCCGATCCGTTTCACCGCCATGGCTCTGGCCCTGATGCTCGGCAGCGGCGCTGCCCTGGCCGATATCAAGGTGGGCGTGGCCATGTCGCAATTCGACGACACCTGGCTGACCTACCTGCGCGAAGACATGAGCGCCAAGGCCAAGACCATGCCCGATGGCGTGTCGCTGCAGTTTGTCGACGCCCGGGCTGATGTGAACAAGCAGCTCGATCAGGTCCAGGAACTGATCGGCAAGAAAGTCGACGCCCTGATCGTCAACCCTGTGGACACCGCCGCCACCGCAAGAATCACCAAGATTGCGGTCGCTGCGGGCATCCCGCTGGTCTACGTCAACCGCCGCCCCGATGATCCCAAACTGCCTGCAGGCGTTGCCACCGTTACCTCCGATGATGTCGAGGCCGGGCGGCTGCAGATGCAGTACATAGCCGAGAAAATGGGCGGCAAGGGCAGCGTGATGATTCTGCTGGGCGATCTGGCCAACAACTCCACGAAAGGCCGTACCGACGGCGTGAAGGAAGTGCTGAAAAAATACCCCGGCATCAAGATCGACCAAGAGCAGACCGGCATCTGGTCGCGCCAGAAAGGCATGGACCTGACCAATGACTGGATTACCCAGGGCCGCGATTTCAACGCCGTACTTGCCAACAACGATGAAATGGCAATCGGTGCGGCGATGGCCCTGAAGCAGGCTGGCAAGAAGCAGGGTTCGGTCTTCGTTGCCGGTGTGGACGGCACGCCCGACGGGCTCAACGCGATCACCAAGGGTGACCTGACGGTCTCGGTCTTTCAGGACGCAAAGGGTCAGGCCAACGGCGCTATCGATGCAGCCGTGAAGCTGGCGAAAAAGGAGACCCTGGCGTCTCAGACCATCGTCATTCCGTACCGCCTGATCACGCCTGAAAACGTCGTCACCTTCAAATAAGAACAGCCAACAGGCGGGGCGGATCCTGCGCCCCGGTCCTGTCGCTTGAGGAGCTTGTTACCATGCCCGGTTCAGCGACTGCCACCCCCACGCCCGCCCAGCGCGATTCCTCCGGTAGTGCAGGTCACGATGCCCTGAATGCCCAACCGCCTTATCTGCTGGAAATCAGCAACATCAGCAAAGGCTTTCCAGGCGTCATTGCACTCAATGATGTGCAACTGCGGGTCCGTCCCGGCAGCGTACTGGCGCTGATGGGCGAGAACGGTGCCGGCAAATCGACCCTGATGAAAATCATTGCCGGCATCTATCAGCCCGACGCAGGCGAAATTCGCCTGCGAGGCAAGCCCGTCACGTTCGACACGCCGCTGTCGGCCCTGCAGTCCGGGATTGCCATGATCCATCAGGAGTTGAACCTGATGCCGTTCATGAGCATTGCGGAGAACATCTGGATCGGCCGTGAACAGCTCAACGGCCTGCACATGATCGACCACCGGGAAATGTTCCGCTGCACCGCCGAACTGCTCGAACGCCTGCGCATCAAGCTGGATCCGGAAGAGCTGGTGGGTAATCTGAGCATCGCCGAGCGGCAGATGGTCGAGATCGCCAAGGCAGTTTCCTACAACTCCGATGTCCTGATCATGGACGAGCCCACCTCGGCCATTACCGAAACCGAAGTCGCGCATCTGTTTTCGATCATTTCCGACCTGCGTGCGCAGGGCAAAGGCATCATCTACATCACCCACAAGATGAATGAGGTCTTCGAGATCGCAGACGAAGTGGCGGTGTTTCGTGACGGTTGCTACATCGGCCTGCAGCGCGCCGAAAGCATGGACGGCGACAGCCTGATCTCGATGATGGTCGGTCGCGAGTTGACCCAGCTTTTCCCGGAACGTGAAAAACCGATCGGCGATCTGCTCCTGTCGGTGCGTGATCTGCGCCTGGATGGAATTTTCAAGGACGTGTCCTTCGATCTGCATGCCGGTGAGATTCTCGGCATTGCAGGGCTGATGGGCTCGGGCCGTACCAATGTGGCGGAGACTCTGTTCGGCATCACGCCCAGCGACGGTGGAGAAATTCACTACGATGGCGCAGCGGTGCGCATCGGCGATCCTCATCAGGCCATTGGGCTGGGTTTTGCGCTGCTGACCGAGGATCGGAAACTGACCGGACTGTTTCCCTGCCTTTCAGTGATGGAAAACATGGAAATGGCAGTACTGGCCAATTACGCAGGCAATGGCTTCGTCAAACAGAAGGCGTTGCGGGCGCTGTGCGAAGACATGTGCAAGAAGCTGCGGGTCAAGACACCGTCGCTGGAACAGTGCATCGACACATTGTCCGGCGGCAATCAACAGAAGGCGCTGCTGGCCCGCTGGCTGATGACCAACCCCAGAGTTCTGATTCTCGACGAGCCGACCCGCGGTATCGACGTGGGCGCCAAGGCCGAGATCTACCGCCTGATCGCCTTTCTGGCCAGCGAAGGCATGGCGGTCATCATGATTTCCTCGGAATTGCCCGAAGTGTTGGGCATGAGCGATCGGGTCATGGTCATGCACGAAGGCGAAATGATGGGGATCCTGCCGCGCAGTGAAGCGACTCAGGAAAAAGTCATGCATCTGGCTTCCGGACATCGAGTCCATTGAGTTCGCAGGGCTGGCCTCGGCCAGAAGAACACGCCAGAACAAGAACAAGAGGGTAACACCATGAGCAACGCTATCTTGCAGAACAAGCCGGCCCTGGCGCCGACCAAGAACAAACGGCGACTGCCGACCGAGCTGAGCATTTTTCTGGTCCTGATCGGTATCGGTCTGATCTTCGAGCTGTTCGGCTGGATCGTCCGCGATCAGAGCTTCCTGCTCAATTCGCAGCGGCTGGTACTGATGATCCTGCAAGTGTCGATCATTGGACTGCTGGCCATCGGCGTGACGCAGGTGATCATCACCACCGGCATTGATCTGTCTTCAGGATCGGTACTGGCGTTGTCGGCGATGGTTGCCGCCAGCCTGGCGCAGACCTCGGATTTTTCCCGTGCGGTCTTTCCTTCGCTGACCGATCTGCCCGTATGGATACCGGTGGTGGTCGGTCTGGGTGTTGGATTGCTGGCCGGTGCGATCAACGGCAGCATTATTGCCATCACCGGCATTCCGCCGTTCATCGCAACCCTCGGCATGATGGTGTCGGCTCGCGGGCTGGCGCGCTTCTACACCGAAGGCCAGCCAGTGAGCATGCTGTCTGACTCCTACACCGCCATTGGCCAGGGCGCGATGCCGGTGATCATCTTTCTGGTGGTCGCGGTCATTTTCCACATCGCACTGCGCTACACCAAGTACGGCAAGTACACCTATGCCATTGGCGGCAACATGCAGGCGGCCCGTACTTCCGGGATCAACGTCAAACGTCACTTGGTCATTGTCTACAGCATCGCCGGTTTGCTGGCCGGTCTTGCCGGTGTCGTGGCGTCGGCGCGGGCAGCAACCGGGCAGGCCGGGATGGGCATGTCCTATGAGCTGGACGCCATTGCCGCTGCGGTGATTGGTGGCACCAGTCTGGCGGGCGGGGTGGGGCGCATCACCGGTACGGTGATCGGCGCACTGATCCTCGGCGTCATGGCCAGCGGGTTCACGTTCGTCGGGGTGGACGCCTACGTTCAGGACATCATCAAGGGGCTGATCATTGTGGTGGCGGTGGTCATCGACCAGTATCGCAACAAGCGCAAGACCAAGCGCTGAGAGCAACCTGCGCACACAAGGGCCTTCGAGGCCCTTTTGTGCGTTATAAGGTAGCTGGAACCGATTGGTTCTGTGTCGGTCAGACCCTCATCCAACCCTGCGTAATACAGGTTTGGTGCCCGGTTTTCAGGGGCTGCCGCGCAATTGTTGGCCAAAAGACTTCAATTGTGTTGCCGAGTGCGCGAGGCGGCCTTAGACTGCCGCCCCTCGTAAATTGAGTGCCAGGTGGCGCTTGGAGATCATGGCGCTTGTACGGCAACGTTGAGCCGCTCCTCAATGCACGTTTTTTTATAGAGAAATCAATGACAAAGGAAAAGTTGCTGGCCATGCCGGCCGATGACTACATGAACGCCGAGCAGCACGCTTTCTTCGTCGAGCTGTTGCAGAACATGAAGGTCGAAATCCACGAGCGAATCGAGCAAAGCCGCATCGCTATCGAGAGCCTGGATACCCCAGCAGATCCCGCCGATGCTGCTTCTGTGGAAGAAGAGCGTCACTGGCTGGTGAACGTGATCGATCGTGATCAGCGCATGCTGCCGCAGCTGGAAATGGCGCTGTCGCGTATCGCTGAAGACACTTTTGGCTGGTGTGATGACAGCGGTGAGCCGATCGGCCTGAAACGCCTGCTGATCAGCCCGACGACCAAGTATTGCATCGAAGCGCAAGAGCGCCACGAGCAGATCGACAAGCACCAGCGCCAGGCCTGATTCACAGGCAGTGGGCAGGTGTCACGAAACCGGGAGGCAAGCGATTGCCTCCCGGTTTTCTTGTGCCTGCGTTTTATTGAAAGGAATATTGCCCTTACCACCAATGGCTCATGGCAGATGGCCGGTTTCTGGCGTTTAATGAGGACAAACAACGATAAATAAACGCTTGGGGTGATGCAGCATGTCCGACAACGCTTTCGTGGCAAACCGGTCCTGGGTGCCCGTTCTACAGACGCTCGCGCTGTGCCTGCTGTTGGCGGCGATCAATTTTGTCGGCGTCTCCCTTTACCTCGCCGTGCCGGTCGCCCTGTTGGTGATCTGGCTGCCACGTCTGCTGCCTGCCAACGCCGCCCGTCCCGCGGTCGTGTCTGAAGACAGCGCCATCGGTAATCTGACCCGCGATCTGTCCCGCACCACCAGCCACAACGCGCTATCCGCTGCGCAAGTCGCGTTTTCCGTGCGTCAACTGGCCGGTCGGGTGCAGTCGCAACTCGATGCGGCGGAGCAGGTGGTGAGCAGCGCGGATGTAATGATCACGACAGAACGGCAGACGGCCCAGTTGAGCCAACAGGCCCTCAGCGCGGCCAGCCAGGCCCGCCAGCGCAGTGATGCGGGCAGCGTGGTTCTGAACGAATCCATTCAGCGCATGCACCGCCTGAGTCAGGGAGCGGTGGAGAGCCGTGAACTGATCGAGGCACTGAATCAGCGCAGCGAGGAAATCCAGCGCGTGACGATGGTGATTCAGTCCATTGCCAGCCAGACCAACCTGCTGGCGCTCAACGCTGCCATCGAGGCTGCGCGTGCCGGTGAGCACGGGCGCGGCTTTGCCGTTGTGGCCGATGAGGTGCGCGGACTGGCCGGTCGCACCGCCAGCGCTACACAGGAAGTCGGGCAGATGGTCGCCGATATCCAGCAGCGCACCAGTCAGGTTGTCGAGCAGATCCGCCAGTTGTCGGCGGACTTGGATAGCGGTGTTCAGCAGGTGGAATTGACCGGCGAGCACCTTGAGAGCATTGCGCGTCTGGCGGTCGAAGTGGAAAGCCAGGTGGGTGAAATTGCCCATGGCGCGCAAACCAATCAGGATCAGTTGTCCGGTCTGTTCGTCGCAGTCGAGCGCATGCGCAGCGATCTGGCCGTCAGCGATGAGCAGACCCGGCAACTGGCTCAGGCGGCCGTGCAGATGGAAGGACAGGCTGAGACCATCAGCCAGCGTCTGGCGCAGGTCGGTCTGGATGACTACCACCAGCGTATCTATGACCTGGCCCGCGAAGGTGCACAGCAGATCGCTGCGAAGTTCGAAGCCGACATCGAACGCGGAACCGTCAGCCTCGATGATCTGTTCGACCGGCAGTACAAACCCATCCCGAACACGTCGCCGACGCGTTTCAATACCCGGTTCGACCGCTACACCGATCAGGTCCTGCCCGCTGTGCAGGAACCGTTACTGTCACGGCATGAGGGGCTGGTGTTCGCCATCGCCTGCACGCAACAGGGTTACGTACCGACTCATAACAATGCCTTCAACCAGCCCTTGACCGGAGACGCTGCTGTCGACAACGCCCGCAACCGCAGCAAGCGCAAATTCGATGATCGCACCGGCATCCGTTGCGGCAGCCATCAACAGCCCGTGCTGTTGCAGACCTATACCCGGGACACCGGTGAGCTGATGCATGACCTGTCGGTGCCGATCATGGTCAAGGGCAGGCATTGGGGTGGACTGAGACTGGGCTACAAGCCTGAAGCTGCGGCCATTAAAGAGCAGGTCACTCAACGCTGAATGGGCGCAGTTCAAAATAGCGGCGACTAGAGTGAACGCGCCCGTCGTCGGGGTTGATATATAAAAATATTGTTTCTCTTTTTATTGTGTTTGTTTTTCTGGTTTTTTTTGTTGTTGTTTTATTGTTGTAGGATGTTTCCGAAAAGTACTTCCATTCCTTGACTGTTCTTATGGGCTGAGCAAGCTAGTTGAATCGACAGCATAAGTTGTTGACTTGACAGTTGCCGCTACAGGGAATATCTAAGGACGGAAACAGCATGAAAAACACAAAGGATGTTAAAGAAGACGCTGACGTTTCGAGCGTGTCTGCACTGCGCGCGACCATACGGGCGGGCATCTTCTTCGATGGAACAGGCAATAACCGGCTCAATAGCCGGATCGGCGCTGATTGTCAGGCGCTTATGGAAGTCAATGGCGAGCGGCACATCAGGGAATGTGCAGGTCGCCATTCCGATCCTTCCAGCAGTTACAGCAATGATCTGACCAATATCGCCCGACTGGCCGATCTTTACCGTGATCAGCAAGTTGCCGCCAATGACGGTGGTGGATTGCGGGTTTATTGGCCGATCTATGTGAGTGGCGCCGGAACGACCTCGGGCAGTCGCGATTCACTTTGGCCAGGACAGAGTTTTGGGCGAGGTCCCACGGGCGTGGTGGCCAAAGTCGAGCGTGCGATCAGAAAGCTGGACTCGCGGCTCAGGGCGTTCCCTCTACTCAATCCCGGGTGCGTGATCGAGGCGATCGAACTGGATATCTTTGGGTTCAGTCGGGGCGCCGCGTCAGCCAGGCACTTCGTCAACGAAGTGCTCAAACAGTCCGCAGGCCTGCTTGAGCCTGTGCTCGGCAGTCGCAAGGTTCGGTTGAGCGAAGATTTCAGCTGGAAAAACAGCAGTGTGCGGGTCAAGGTGGTCGGTCTGTTCGATACCGTCGCTGCCATCGGCAGCCTCAAGGATCTGGGCAACGTCAGTGACTCGGCCAATCGACGCGTCAATCTCTACCTGCCGCCCGATTGCGCACAGCAGGTCCTGCATTTGGTGGCCCGTGATGAATTGCGCCGCAATTTTGCGCTGAACAGCATCAGACCGGTGTGGCCGCGAGAAATCGTGCTGCCGGGCGCGCATGCCGACATCGGCGGCGGGTATCTGCCGCAGATGGAGGAAAGCGTGATGCTGACCCGGCCACGTGTCAGCACCCTGTACGCAGATGATCTGCATGAATCGACGTCTGCATGGCTGCAAGCGCAGGCCGAGCTGAGCGAGATGGATGCAGAGCGCTGGATTGATCCGCTGGACACCCAGGCGTCGCTGCAGGTTCAGGTGTGTGATGAACAGTGCCGGTCTCGCGGCAGGGGATCTTTTGGGGGGCGTTCGACGGTAATTGCTGTCTGTCTGCGGCGTCAGGTGTTCGGTCATCTGTCACGGGTGCATCTGCGCGTCATGCATGCACTGGCCTGTGACGAGGGCGTACCGTTCAAACCGATTCCCATCGTGCAGGAACTCAAACTGCCGCCCGAACTTGAGGGCATTGCCTGCAAGCTGATCGATTATGCGCGGGGGGATCCCTACACGCTGAGCGACGATGAAGAGAAAATTCTTCGCTGGCGCTACATTCATCATTCGGCGCACTGGAGCGCGGCGATAGGCAGGCTGGGCAGTCTGGGTGACGCGGTGTTCGTGCATGCGCCGGAGCCAGGCGGACGGGTGCTGCATCCCAATGTCGGACAGCATGGCTATCCTCAATAAGCCTGGGAGAGTGATGCAGTCTGACCTGCATCACTCTTTTTTGGTCAGGGTTGCTTGTGCAGAAGTACGTTCAGTTCGTCTACCACAGGTGCCCACTCGGCATCGGCGCGCAGCTCTTCCTTGAGGAATGCTGCCTGTTGGGGAGTCCAGAGTTCGGCGTCGATCAGCTTCACCTCATCGGGCAGTCGATGTTGGGCAACAAAGGCATCAATGCTTTGCTCGTCGTTATCCAGACCCAGTTGGGCGAACAGGCCTGGCAGGTCAGGGTTGGGCAAATCCATGTCATCTCCTCGACGAGGGCGAACCCCGTACAGTCATTGGTCCTGTATCGGAGTGGTGTGGCCCGAGAAGAGTTCGATGCATTTTTCCGTGGTGATGAGCCTACTTTTCTTATACGCAAGGCAAGTGCTATGTTCATACAAGCGAAGAGTCACTCCTCAGTGAGAATCAGGTACCCCTTATGTGTCCAGTGCGTCTCGGGTTCATCGCAAGTGACGCCTGCGCGACATCGTTTGTACAAAAGGTATATATCCTGCTGACGCTGTGAGCCGGTAGAATCCGTCGCCAGCCTGCACAGGGTACGGGGTGGCCTGCCTGGCACACCGCAGTGCAGCGCGTCAGCAGGTCTTGAACACGGATGAACGACTTTCAACTGCCCGCATACCGGGCAGCATCATTTATCACGTTGGGGGTTTGTACTTTGGCGGTAAGCAACCTGGATACGCACGCGTTATTCGTGCTCGGCGATCTGCGGGCACAGCTGGTCAAACAGTTTCAATCACGTTTTGTCTATGTCACCGAACAGTCGGCCGAAGGCATCTATATCGCAGAGATCGACACCGAGTCCACCATGGTCGTCGATGACAAGCCGCGCCTTGAACTCAAGGTCGGCGATCATTTTCGCGCCTCTGTATTGCCGAGTCGTGAAGGCGGGAAATTCGAAATCAGGTTCCGCGATATCAAACTGACCGTCTACGGTCTTGGCGAGTACGCGTTCGTCAATACTGCGGAAGGTCACGGTATTGTGTTCAAGGAAGGTCACACGGTGTTTATGGTGTTTGCCGCCACAGAACAGCTTCAATCCGGCATGAGCAAGACGCTCAAGACGGCCGTCGGCAAGGCTGCAAAATGGCGCAAGGGAGAACTGTCGTTCAAGGCCAGCGAATAACGCCGGCGAGTGCGCGGGTCATCCGCCAGCGGACTCGCCTTCGTTGCGTCCGCCGCTGACTTCCGCCGGTACGTCATCGCCGGCCATGCGCTTGCGAAACAGCGCGGTTCGCGCCAGCAGCAGTGTGGTCACAGGGACTGTGATCGCCAGCAGGACAGGAATCAGCCAGGCGTGAATCACCGGCTCCGACTTGAGTGCGGAGAAGTAGATGATCGAGGCCAGCGCGACGCACCAGGCACCCAGTGTCGAAGCCAGGGCAGGCGGGTGCATTCTCTGGAAAAAGTCCTTCAGGCGCAGCAGCCCCAGTGCTCCGGTCAGTGTGAACAGACTGCTGGCAATCAACAGCACGGCAGTCAGTACCTCGGCCCAGAAAGGCACGTTCATCGGTAGTGAAGTCATTCGATTACTTCTCCGCGCAGCAGAAACTTGGCCAGGGCAAACGAGCCGACGAAGCCGAACAGTGCGATCAGCATGGCGGCTTCGAAATACGTGTCACTGGCATAACGGATACCCAGCACCAGCATCATCAGCATCGCGGTGATGTACAGGTAGTCCAGCGCCAGTACGCGGTCCTGGGCAGACGGTCCTCTGATCAGCCGGATCAGGGTAATGACCATGGACAGGGCGAAGATCAGCAGGCTGATCAGAATGGCAGTGTCGAGCAGGGCACTCATTGGAAAATCTCCATCAAGGGGCGCTCATAGACGGTCTTGAAGTGCTCGATGAATTGCGCCTCATCCTCAAGATCGAAGACATGCATCAACAGCACGCTGCGATCCAGCGCCAGTTCCGACCAGACAGTCCCCGGTACTACCGTGGTTACCATCGCCAGCGCGGCAAGGCCATGGGCGTCGTGCAGGTCCAGCGGTATCCGGACGAAGGCCGAGCGCGGCGGGCGACGCTTGAGTCGCCAGACACTCACGCCGACCTGGAAGTTGGAGACCACCACGTCCCACCCGACCATCAGCAGGAATTTGAGGATGACGCCCGGCTTGCGAATGCGCACCGGCAACGGTCGCAGCGGCGCCATGAGCAACGGCGCCAGAAAGCCCAGCACGGCGCCCAGCAACAGATGCCCCGGACTGATCGACAGGTTCAGCACCAGCCATAACACCCACAGGGCCAGAGAAAAAACGGGGGCGGGGAACAGGCGTTTCATGGCTGCACCTCCGGCGCGCCAGCATTGCTGTTGGGGCCTGGCACCGGACGCGTTGCCAGAACCGACTGCACGTACTGCTTGGGTTCGTGCAAGGCGGCTGCCGTGTCCTGGGTGTAGCGCAGCAATGGTTCGGCCTTGAACGTCAGGGCAACGCACAGCCCCAGCAGGATGATGATCGGCAGGCATTCGTTGCGACGCAGGATGGGCGATGGGCGTTCGTAGGGGGTCCAGAATCGTTGGGTGCCAAGTCTGGAAAAGGCGATCAGCGAGGCCAGCCCCGAGAAAATCAGCAGGGCGATCAGCATCCAGGCAGGCGTCGACAGGGCTTCGTCCTGTGCAACGTCCAGGCCGAGCGGGTTCATGAGCGCGCTGAGCAGGGTCAGTTTGCCGATGAAACCCGACAGCGGTGGCATGCCGATGATCAGCAGCGCGCAGATCACGAAGCTCAGACCCAGAAATGCCATGGTGACCGGGATGACTTGCCCGACCACGACTTTCTGCTCTTCGTCCAGGTTGGTGCCGGGTGGTGGATGCAGTGACTCCAGGGTGCGTGGCAACTGGTCGGCGTCTTCTTCCAGCGGAATCTCGTTGGCCGAGCGCGAGCGCTCGACCAGCTCGGCCAGCAGGAACATCGCGCTCAGGGCCAGCGTGGAACTGACCAGATAGAACAGCGCGCCGGAAGTAAGGCTTGGCTGCGCGAAGCCGATGGCCGACAACAGAATGCCTGCCGAGACCAGAATGCTCAGGCTGGCCATGCGTTCCAGTCGCTGGGCCGCAATGATTGCGATGGCCGCCGTGACAATGGTTGCCATGCCGCCGTAAATCAGCCAGTCGCCGCCAAAGAACGCCGACGCCCCCGCCTGACCTGAAAACAGCAGTGTCCACAGACGCAACAGGGTGTAGATGCCGACCTTGGTCATGATCGCAAACATCGCCGCAACCGGAGCGCTGGCGGCGGAGTAGGCGGGGACCAGCCAGAAGTTCAAGGGCCACATGCCAGCCTTGGCCAGAAACGCGGTGGCCAGAATCGCGGCCCCAGCGTGCAGCAGGCCCTGATCGGCTTCGGATACTTGCGGGATCTTGATCGCAAGATCTGCAAAGTTCAGGGTGCCTGTCACCCCGTAGATCAGGGCGGCGCCAATCAGGAACAGCGATGAGGCCAGCAGGTTGATCGAGATGTAGTGCAGACCCGAGGTGACCCTGGCGCGTCCGGAGCCGTGCAGCATCAGGCCGTAGGAGGCTGCGAGCAGGACTTCGAAAAACACGAACAGGTTGAACAGGTCGGCGGTCAGGAAGGCACCGTACAGGCCCATCAGCTGAATCTGGAACAGTGCGTGGAAACTGGCGCCGGCCCGGTCCCAGCGGGCCAGGGCGAACAGCAGGGCGCAGACACCGACAATGCCGGTCAGCACCATCATCATGGCCGACAGATGATCCACCACCAGCACAATGCCGAACGGTACGCCCCAGTTACCCGGCAGGTACACGCCTATCGAACCGGTGCTGCCGGTGTCCTGGACCCAGAACAGCAGCACGACGGAGATACCCAGCCCGAGCATGCTGGAAAACAGGTTGATACGGCCCTTGAGCGGGCGACGTTTCTCGCCCAGCCACAGCATCAGCCCGGCCGTCGCCAGCGGCAGAAGGATGGGGGCAATGATCAGTTGATTCAGCCAACTCATGCCTTGGGCTCCCGGCCATCAACGTGGTCGGTGCCGGTCAGTCCTCGGGACGCCAGCAGCACCACCAGAAACAGCGCGGTCATGGCAAAACTGATCACGATGGCCGTCAGCACCAGCGCCTGAGGCAGGGGATCGGTGTAGTTGAGCAGGTCCTGGGGAACGCCGTCCTTGATGATCGGCTCTCTGCCGATGAACAGACTGCCCATGCTGAAGATGAACAGGTTCACGCCATAGGACAGCAGGCAGAGCCCCATCACGACCTGGAAGGTTCGTGGTCGCAGCATCAGCCACACACCTGACGCGGCCAGAACACCGATGGCAATTGCGATGACTTCTTCCATCAGAGGGCTCCTTGCGGGTTGGCGACAGGCTTGGGCAACGGGGTCGGGCGATGGCTGCGTACCGACTGGTGAGCCAGCGCGGTGAGGATCAGCAGCGTCGCGCCCACGACCACGGCATAGACGCCGACGTCGAAGAACAGTGCGCTGGCGAAGTGGATATCACCCAGGATCGGCAAGTGCAGATGCGCGGTGTGGGTGGTCATGAACGGATAACCCAGCACCATCGAGCCTGCTCCAGTGAGCACGGCGCACAGCAGGCCGGTGCCCATCCAGCGCAAGGGCCTCAGGCTCATCTGCGCTTCGACCCACTGCGTGCCGGCGACCATGTATTGCAGAATGAACGCCACCGACATGACCAGCCCGGCAACGAAACCGCCGCCCGGCTCGTTGTGGCCGCGCATGAACAGGTACATCGACACGATGAAGGCGATCGGCAGCAACAGGCGTACCAGTGCGGCGGGGACCATCATGAAACCCAGAGCGGTGTCGCTCGCACTGCGCGGGTTGATCAGATCGGTGACCACGTCGCGTGCCAGCAGACGCTGCTGGGCGGGTAATGGAATGCTTTCCTTGGGCGGGCGGAAACGACGCAGCAGGGCGAAGACCGTCAGGGCGACAGCGGCCAGCACGGTGATCTCGCCAAAGGTGTCGAAGCCGCGGAAGTCCACCAGCATGACATTGACCACGTTGGTGCCGCCGCCTTCGGGAAGGGCACGGCTGAGGTAGAACGAGGAGATGGCGTTGGGTGTCTGGCGGGTCAGCATGGCATAAGACAGGATCGCCATGCCAAGGCCGACCATGACCGCCAGCACGAAGTCGCGGATCCGGCGGGTGCGGGCTCTGAGTCGAGTGCTGGTGGCCGCGACGTCTTCGTTACGGCGGGGCAG
>Ga0065712_10068172_pt1 | contig 13496 bp, 12 predicted proteins | sample MisRhiReplicate1_FD_59099 | JGI IMG/M metagenome (GOLD analysis project Ga0065712, IMG submission 59099) | Miscanthus rhizosphere microbial communities from Kellogg Biological Station, MSU, sample Rhizosphere Soil Replicate 1: eDNA_1 v3... | ecosystem: Host-associated > Plants > Roots >...
GCGGCGCGGCGGCGTGACGCGCGGCCGCTCCGCCACTCGAGACGACGGTGAGTGCATCGTCGAGCGTCGCATGGGTGATCGTTTCCGTCGCCGCGGCGAGGAGACACGCTCCGCAGAGATCCTCGGGGGCGTCATCGGCCAACGTCTTGCCGCACCGGGGACACAGTCGTGGCAGGTAGGTGACGTCTTCCATACGGTGATCAGACAGAATCGCGCGACGGGGTTACGCGCCGAGTGCCCGCACGAGGTAGCGAATTTCGTCGTCCACGTCGCCGGGATCCGAGACGGTTTCGGCGATGTCCTTGCGAAGCGCGTTCTGAAACTTTCTGCGCAAACGGTGCACCGCCGTTTTCACCGCGCCTTCACTGGTGCCGAGACGTGCGGCGATCGCCGCGTAGCCTCCCGACGGATTGACGCCCAACAGGCATGATTTGAGTTCGGCGAATTCGGTCTCGCGACCGTCTGCTTCCCACTCGCGTCGCAGCTCATTGAGCACGCGGTCGATGACCGTCAGCGCCCAGCGGCGTTCGTAGAGTGTCTCCGGCGTGGTAGATTCTGCCGGCTCGATTCGATACCGGCCTTCGGCTTCGTCAAACGCAAGCGGAAGAAACGTGATGTCGCCACCCCGCTTCTGCGTCCGGCGCCGGGCCGCATCGTTGGCGAGAAAGTGCTGGAGCGAGGCCAGGAGAAACGCCCGAAAGCGACCGCGCTCCTGACGCAGATGCTCGAAGTCTCGTCGCTCCAGCAATGACGTGAAGAATCCTTGCGTGAGATCGCGGGCATCGTCCGCGCTCGTGCCGCGACGACGGACGTAGGCGTAGAGCGGATACCAATAGGTGTCGCACAGCGTCGCCAGCGCTGCGCGCGCCGAGGACGAGTCGCCGCTGCCGGCGGCGACGACCAGGCTCCACCGTGTGGTCTCGAATGGCACGGCGAATAGTAACCTCTGTAACCTTTCCGCGCGAAAGCGTCTGAGGTGAGTATGGGCAGCGATCAGCTGAATGTGTCAGGACCGGGCAGAACCATCGCACTGGTGATCGGGCTCACGCTGCTATTGGGCGTATTGGCGGGTGCCGCAAGCGGGCTTGCCAGATTGCCGCCGTGGTTGATCTGGGCCGTCATCTTTCCGACCGTTTACAGTTTGTTGGTCGGTCGCCGCCGATCGAAGGTGACCGATCACAGCGCTGGCACTGAAACGCTGCTGCTCGAGGCCGCCGACACGCGTCGGCGCGCGATCCAGACGATCGTTCCGATGGCCGGGGTCCTGCTTGGCGCCGCCGGAGTCGCGATGTGGTTTCGTGCCGGTGGTGGCCCGAGTGTAATAGCGGTCTCGTCGACGGTGATCGGCATCGCGCTGATCGCTGTCTCCCTGGGGTCGGTGATCGCGTGGGACGTGACATACAAAGGCCATGCGATCCGGTTCCAGAACGATCCGTGCTTCGCGGAACAATTGTTTATCGATGGACAGCGTGTTGCGCGAGGTGGCGTGGGCTATGTGATGCTGCTGTCGGGAACGATTCCTGCGGGAGAGGGTGCTGGCGAGCAGATCCGCGCGACGTCGCGCGCTGGCCTCTTCTCCTTCTCCTGCCGCATCGTTGCGATATCGCCAGGTCCGGCTGAAGCCGGACACTACGCAGGAAGTGTCAGCGTTCGAACGGAAAGCTCAGTCCGGCGGTAAACGCGCGGCCGACGTGCGTGTCGGTGCCGGCAGCGTAGTAGACGTAGGACGCGAATACATCCACCTTGGGCAAGGAGTACGACACGCCGCCGGAGATGTGAAAGTTGTTGTCCTTGAGAATGCGGTCGTACTGCGAGAACTGCTCCTCGGTCGCGACTTCGTTGGACGTCAGGCCACCGTGTGAACGCTGCCAGGCCACGCCAACACGCGTGGCCAACTTTCTCGTCGCGAGAATGTCTGCATCGACCGCGATGTTGCTGCGGTTGTTCGGCAAATCGAGCACTTTCTCGACGATGGCATAGGAGTAGCGAGCTGATACCGACAGCCTGTCGGAGATCGCATCGAGCCGGCGACCGACGTCAATAGCCAGACGAATCTCATTGAGGTTGCGCCCGAGCACGGCTTCGCCGAAGTAGTCGTAGTTGTGGCTCGGCACGCCGAATGAGATCGACGGTGTCACCGCAAACGGTCCGTTCGCGACGTTGTAGCGTGCAGTGGCCCCGAAGTCCTGCCATCCATGTTGCCAGCAGAAGCAATCGTCCACAGCCAGGCCAAAAAAGCTCGGTTCGGGTCCTGTGTACTTCGAGCCGAGATAGGGAATGCCGACGGTGATCGACAGGCGATCGGTGAAGGCGTAGTCGAGCGAGAAGAGAACGCCGCGGCTGAGGCTGTCGTAGCCGTCGAACAACGAACCATCGGCGAGCCGATGGTTCGTGTTGTTGATCGCTTGATAGACCACGTTCACCACGCCGATGCCGGCAGGCGGAACCCAGGCTTGCGCGTGCGCAGAGACACCGCTGATCGCAAGAGCGAGCGCGACGAGGATCGGTCGCATGCTCGCTTATGCGGTCTTCGATTTCAGGAGCTTGGCGCGCTGTGCGAGCAAGTCGTCGATCGCCGAGAGGAACGCGTACGTCTTGATCGGTCCTTTGAGCACGCGTTGATATTCCTTCTTGGCGAGCGCGAGCTCCGTCCCGGTCACCTGGTACGCAACAGGGACGACCAGTGGCGCCGTCGTGCCGGTGACCCGGCCACGTATCGTCTGCATGTCGGCGAGATCGGTCAGCAGCAGATCCCAACCGCCCTGACGAAGCGCTTGTTCGAGCTCGCTGGTGTTCGATACGTTGATCAGTCGATAGCCGGCTTTCCGCGTCACGTCTTCTGAGACGCGGGCCATGGCTTTCGGCAGCGTTGACGAGGCTGGCAGATAGATGAGGATTGACGCGGTCTCACGTGCCTGACCGGCGCGCTGATAGCGCGTGCCGCGACTGGCGACGAGGAACTTGTCGCCGCAAGCGAGCAGCTCGCCTGACGTGATGCCGTAGATGACCAGGACCCCCAGCGCGAGCAGTGTCTTCCGCATGATCCGCTCCTGGTGTGGTGACCGGTACGTAGGGCTTAGCTGAACAGTAATCCTGCCCACAAAACGCTGTCAAGTAAACGCCAGGTCTAGGGCAGGCCTACCTGACGGATAGCCGCGGCAAACCGCGCGTCGTCTCGTATTGGGTCCCACGCGCGATCGACTTTCAGAAACACGAGTCCCGGCGAGCGATCGACGAAGGCGGCGTCGAGATACTTGAACGCCTGTTCCTTGTTGCCAAGCTGCGCGTACGCTCGTGCGAAGTCGAGTGGTGAGACATATTTGGTCCGCTCCCGCTCCTTGAGTTCATCGAGCTGCAACCGCACCCAGGCCTCGTCGATCTGGCGATATCCGGCCTCGCCTTTCGCGGTGGCGAACAATGGGGCAAGCCGGTCGTCGCCGGCCGTCATATGCGCCTTTCGCCGCGCCTCAATGGCCTCATCGAATCGTTTCTGGCGCATCAGCGTCTCGGCCAGACCGAAGAGCGCATTCGAATTCTCTGGATCGAGACGAATCGCGTATTCGTACAGTGCGATCGCCGCATCGAACTGATCGTCGCGCAGCAGGTAATCGGCCTCGAGGACGGCGAGATACGGACTGCGCGTATCGAGCTCGCGCGTGCGTCGCGCGAGTTGCAGCGCCTCTTTCGTCCGGCCCATCGCCCACAGTTCCACCGCGAGCGCTCTGGAGAACTGCGGATCGAAATCGCCGACTGGCGATGCGAGAAACTTCTTGCGCGCGGCTTCGGCAGCCGCCCAGTCCCAATCGAAGAGGAACACCCTCGCGTGCTCCATGACGGCGGCCTCAGGGAGTGAGGGATCGAGCGCGAGTGCTTGACGCATGTAGCGGCTCACCTGGGGCCATGCGTCGGTCGGACGTTCGAGGCCATCGACGGCCATCATGCCGTAATTGCCCGATAGAGCGACGTAGGCGAGGGCGAACTTCGGATCTCTCACCACAGCCTTTTCGAGCAAGCTGCGGGAATCGAGGTAGTCCTCTTCAGTCGCGAGCCGCTGACTGTAGCGCGCCTGCAGGTACAGGTCGTAGGCCTCTGCATCAGTCGTCGGATGTCGCACGAGCAATTCGCGCTCGTCGCTCGTCAGACGCACGCGCAGCCCGTCGTTCATGATCGCGCTCGCGATCTCGTCCTGCACATCGAGCAGATTCATGGCGTTGCGATCATATGTGCTGGTCCAGAGTTGCCGCCCGCTGGCCACGTCGACGAGCCGAGCAGAGATCTTCAGCCGTTCAACTTGCCGTTCGAGCGTACCTGCGAGGACCGTTTCGACGCCGAGCTGACGGCCCGCAGCTTGTGGATCACCCGACGGCCCCTTGAAGGGCAGCACCACGCCCAACGGACGCACGCGGAACGAACGAAGCTTCGACACCTGCTGGATCAAACTCTCGGTGATGCCGTCGCAGAGGTATTCGAGGTCCTCATCGTTTTGCGTGTTCACCAGCGGAAGCACCGCAAGCGTCCGAGGCGTCGCCTCGCTCAAGAGGAAACGCCACCACGCCACGCCGGATCCGGCGACCACAAGCGCACTGGCACCCAGCCAGATAACCCGGCGCCGGTTGAACGTCAGCGTCATGACGCCGGACGAATCGATCTCGTTCGCCGGCTCCGCCGCTGGAAGTGGAGGCAGTGCCGCGACCGCTGTCTGTACGCCGTCGAGCGCGGCGCGTACATCTCCAGCGGTTGCGAATCGACGTCGCCAGTCCTTGACGAGACAGCCACCGATGGCTGAATGCAACTCCGGTCTGATCTCTGCCGGGATCTGAACGGGATCGTCGCTGAGAATCGCCGCGCTCAGCTCGAATGGTGTATTGCCCGTGAAGGGGCGAGCGCCGACCGCCATTTCATAGAGCACAACGCCGAGCGCCCAGATGTCACTCACGATGCGCACCGGCTCGCCTCGTAGCTGTTCGGGCGACATGTATGGCAACGTACCGACTGCGGTACCGGCTTGTGTCAGTGACGCGTGGATTGCAGTCACCGCAGCGGTCATGTCCGAATCGACGGCTCTCTTCGCGAGCCCGAAATCAAGAACCTTGACCCGCCGATCCGGCGTCACGATGACGTTGTTGCTTTTCAGATCGCGATGGATGACGCCGCGCTCGTGTGCGTGCGTGAGCGCATCCGCCAGTTGCCGTCCGTAGTGCACGACGTGCTCGGCTGCCAGTGGGCCCGCGTGCAGCATCGCGCTGAGTGTCCGTCCTTCGACGAGCTCCATCGCGATATAGGCCTGGCCGTCGGCCTCGCCGACTTGGTACACCGTGCAGATGTTCGGATGATTGAGCGCTGCGGCCGCGCGTGCTTCACGGGCCAGCCTCAGGCGCGCGTTGGGATCGTCGAAGCTCGATGCAGGCAGGACCTTGAGCGCGACGTCTCGAGCGAGATGCTCATCGTGGGCGCGATACACCTCGCCCATGCCACCAGCACCCAGTTTGCTGATGATGCGGTAGTGCGCGAGCCGCCCGCGATTCACACCGACCTCTACTTCAATACAAACCGTTGCGCGCGCCGGTTGGTGACGATCTCCGCTGTATAGAGGTTGCCCTTCGAGTCCGCGGCCATGTGATGCACGATGTCGAACTCACCGGGCTTCGGACCGCGCATCCCAATCGTACCGATCTGCGTCATCGTCGCGCGGTCGAAGATGGCGACCTGCATCGGGCCTGAATCGACGACGTAGAGATACTGCTGCTTGCGATCGGGCGAGAACGCAAAGCCGGCCGGCACCGGGACAACCGTGCCTTGCTGCGCGAGACGCACCTGCTTCACAAACTTGCCTGCAGTCGTGAAGGTCTGAATGCGGTTGTTGGTACGATCCGCAACGTAGACCACGCCGTCACGTGAGACCTTCACCGCGTGGACCAACCCGAACTGAGGCGGACCGTCAGGTCCGCCTTGATTCGGCTGCGGCGTCGGAGGATTCGGCGCCATCGCCGCTGGCGGTGCGTTGCCGAACGCGCTCCACATACGCTTGAACTTTCCGCTGTTGGCATCGAAGACCACGACGCGCTGATTGCCGTAACCGTCGGCCACGTACAACTCGTTCGTCTCAGCATGCACGAAAACATCCGCTGGTTGGTGCACGTTGGAAATATCGGTGTTGCCGGTGCTTTGCCCCCGCTTGCCGATCTGCATCACCAGCTTTCCGGCGGTGGTGAACTTCAGGATCATGTCGTCACCGCTGCCGGGTCCCGTTGGTTTCGGCCAGCCGCCGTTGCCGCTGATCCACACGAAGTTCTTCGTATCGACAAAGATGCCGTGCTCGCGTTCGGGCCAGTCATAGCCGTCAGCCGATCCACCCCAACTCGAAAGCAGCTTCCCGGACGTGTCGAACTCGAGGACCGGAGGCGCGGCCTTGGCGCGCTGCGCCTCGGGGATCGAGCGGGGCCGATGCAGAACCCAGATGTGATCTCGAGAATCCACCGAGATCGACGACACCTCACCGAGTACCCAGTCGTTGGGAATGCTCGGCCAACCTGGATCGACTTGAAACGTCGGAGCACGCAGTGAGCTCTGCGCCGCGAGCGATGCGGCGGCGAGCGCCAGCCCCAACACGACAACCACCCTGCACGTCACGGTCCGGCTTGTCATAGCGGCGAAATTCTACGTTTTCAGGAAGAACAACACCACGCAGGCGATACCCAGACACACGATCGCCATCGTCATCCAGCGAAGCTGTCTCCGATGCTGCTCCTCGGATAAGCGCAGCTCGACGATGTTCTCCCACAGCGCCCGCTGCAGAAACGGCTCGGCGGGGGTGCGGACGTCCAGTGTTTCGTCCTTATTCGGGACGATGACTGGGGCGAGAAACCGATAGCCGCGCTTGGGTACCGTCTCGACGTAGATCGAGTTTTCGGCCCGGTCCCCGAGCGCCTCCCGCACCTGCTTTACCGCGAAGTTCACGCCCTGTTCAAAATCGACGAACGTGTCGTTCGTCCAGAGAGAGGCTTGGATTTCCTCCCGCGTGACCAGCCGGCCTGGTTGGGCGGTGAGCAGCCGAAGCAGCTTGAATGGTTGGGGCTGCAGGCGGACCTGACGGCCGTTCTTGAGCAGACGTTCGGCCTCCAGATCGAGCTCGAAGGCGCCAAACCGCACGACCGGAGGCCGGGTGGGGCTGCTCATTTGGAGCTCAGCCTATCATTGAGACGCCCGGCGAGGTGCTCAGGCATCGTGTCATGTTGTTGAACCGGCGAGGCTTGTTCGCACATGGAGCTATCCAATACGGCGCATCGTCCGCGTATGGCCGTTCGCGCGGTTCGTCCGTATATTTCCGCAACCATGTGGGGCACGAACTTGGCGGGCGGGTGGCAATTCGAGCCGAGGGTCGCACTACCATAGCGTCACGTTGAGGCGAGAAGGCAGGAGAAGAATCGTATGAGGCTCTTGATCGCAGTCGTTCTTTTGATTGCTGCACCATGGCCGAGTCCGGCGCAGACGCTGGCTCCTGCTCCTCCGGCGGCAACGCTCGGCCCGGCGGAGATGGAGAAGTTCCTGCTCGACGGCCGCATCATCAAGAAGAAGGAGTCGTCGAAGGGCGTCACCGACGCATACCGCGTCACCCTGTCGGACGGTGTGCTGACCCATGACGCGCAGGTCCAGAACGTCGACATCGCAAAGTCGTACTTTGATGTCGGTCCCAAGAAGTCTGAGGTGAACTTCAAGGATTCATATCGCTACAACGTCGCCGCGTATCGGCTCGCCGTGGCCCTCGGCCTCGACAACGTGCCGATGTCGGTCGAACGCGTCGTAGATGGGAAGCCCGCGGCCATGACGTGGTGGCTCGACGGCGTCAAGGACGACGGGGACCGGCGTAAGAACAAAGAGCACAATGCGAATCCGTTGCGCGCCGCCGATTACTACAGCGTGATGTTTGTCTTCGACGAGCTGATTCAGAACCGCGATCGCAACCAGGGGAACATCCTGTGGTCGTCCGACAGCAAGATGTGGCTGATCGATCACACGCGAGCCTTTCGATTGGGTCGAGACCTGCAGACGCCAGGAAACCTGACGCGCATTGACCGGTCGATGTTCGAGAAGATGCGCGGCCTCGACAAGCAGGCGTTCACCGATTCGATCGGGAAGACGCTGTCGAAAGATGAGATCGAAGCGCTGTTCATCCGGCGCGACAAGCTCGTGCAGCTCTTCGATCAAAAGATCTCGGTGTTGGGAGAGGACAAGGTTCTCTATACGATCCGCTGAGTGGCCCAACCGCCTCTGGCATGCAGCGTGCGCGGCTGCGCGCTGCCGCTTCTGCGCCGCGACCGTACGTTCGTCTGTGCCGCCGGGCATTCGTACGATGTCGCGCGCAGCGGGTATCTCAACCTGCTGCAACCTCAGGACCGAAAATCGACAACGGCAGGAGATACACGCGCCGCGATCGAGGCGCGCGCGTCCCTGCTCGCCGCGGGTGTCGGGCGCAACCTGATCGATGCGGTCGCCAGCCGCGCGGCATTCCTGGATCTCCCTGAGTCGCCGGTCGTCGCGGATCTGGGTTGTGGCTCCGGAGATGCGCTCGCGGCCTTGACCAGTCGGGCCGGCCTGGGCGTCGGCATTGATCTATCGGTCGCCGCCATCGAGCGGGCGGCGCGGCACTTTCCCGATCGCACCTGGGTTGTCGCGAATGCCGACCGTCGCGTGCCCTTGCTCGATCGCAGCATCGACCTGGTGATGTCACTCCACGCGCGCCGTAATCCCATTGAGACCGCCCGGGTGCTCGCGCCGACAGGCCTTCTCCTTATTGCGGTTCCAGCGTCAGACGATCTGATCGAGCTTCGCGAGGTTGTGCAGGGTCAGCGTGTCGAGCGCGATCGCAGCGACGTCGTCCTTGCCGAGCATGACGCACTGTTCGAGCTCGTCGATCGATCGGTTGTGCGTGAGGCGCGGGACTTCGATCGAGATGCACTTCTCAAGCTGCTGCGCGGAACCTATCGTGGAGTACGGCATGGAGCCGCCGAACGTGTCGCGGCCCTCACGCGCATGACGGTGACACTCGCGTCCGAGATCCTGGTGTTTCGTCTCAGATGAGTCCGTCGAGCGAGACGATTCGGCGTTCATATCGGCGACGCCCGCGATGATCGGAATCGCGAGCCACCGCTTAGTCCCCGCTCAGGTTAGTCCCCGCTCAGGCCTCCCCAGGGCGAGTTCATGTGATACACCGCCGAAGGTCCGATCATCTCGACGCGTCGGATTTTGCCGTTCTCGATCAGGAACGCTTCGCTGACGAGGATGCTGCTCGGTCGATTGAAACCCGGGTAGCTGTGCTTGGTGCCATCAGACAGCACGCCTGAATTCACTGTGCCCTGATCGAAGACGACATGCGCCCAGACAATGCCGCGCTCGGCATCGACGAGTGGATAGCGGCGCTGATGAATGTTCTGGACGACGTAATAGAGGCCCATCTTGAATTGTGTCAGGCAGTCGTACCAGAACGGACTGATCTGGCCCGGTGCGGCGTCAGGCGGCTTCGGCACATTCGTCGTCGGTGAGCCGTTCTCGATGCGATGGCAATCGTTCGTGAAGGGATACGTGCCCGTGTTGCCGATCCCCTTGCCGTCGTTCTTCTGCAGGCCGGTGAAGTACCCGTCGGCGACCGCAATCATTTCCTGGCGCGACAGACGCTGCGCAGGCGGGATGGATTTGAGCCACATGTCCTCGACCTTGCCGTCCTTCTCCATCGCCGCGATGTTGTTCGGTCCGCCGCCGCCTGGCTTGAAGAGGATCGCTTCGGCTTCAGTGATGCGTCCGAGCTCGATGCGAAGACGAAGGCTATAGAGCAGCGGTGCTCCTGCCTCCATCATCGTCCCCATGAACGCGACTTGCCCGAAATCCGGATCGGCGAAGTAGTGCTTGTACCGGCCGATGCCTTGTGCCGTCTTCCAGAAACCGTCGCCGACGTCGATCACCTGATTGTTCTCGGTGTACTTGATGTCCTTCGACAACGGCGCCTTCTTCGGATCGTGCGCCACGACGGCGGCGAGGAATTGATCCATCACGCCTTCGAGGCACGCCCGATTGCAGTTCAGGGGAATCGGGCCGGTCGAAGCTTCAACAGTGAGCCCTCTGGTGAGTGCGACGAGGACCACAGCGATGACTAGGAACGCTGCACGCATTGAGACCATCCTCCTGCCAAGGCAGAGCATTTTATGACGGCACGTCAGGTCAAAGGGCAAAGGTCAAAGGGCAAAGGTCAGGGCAAAAGGTGCAGGTCTGGGTTCCAGGTCCAGGTTCTAGGTGCCCTCCTACACCTGGCGACTTCGCCTTTGACCTTTGCCTTTTGACCTTTGCCTTTTTGCCCTTCGTCTAGTCGATTCCAAATGCCAGTAGCACGTTGCCTGGGCGCCCGATGAGACTCACGTATCCAGACGTGACGTAGACCATGCCGTCAGCGACGATGGGACCGGGGCCGTCGATTGCACCGCCGTTCGCAGTGACGCCGTTAACGGTTTCGAACTCTTTGTTGGTGTCGAACTGCCAGACGATCGATCCGTCGGCAGCGGAGTAGGCGCGCACGCCTCCATCCTGTGATCCGGAGAAGACGATGCCGGGGATTGCAGTCACTGCCGCGCCCTGAGCGGAACTGCAGCCGCGCGCGGTGCCGCACAGTTTGTCCGCCGCCGGCTTTGACCACACTTCCTTCCCGTCAACGATGGTCGTTGCGCGCATGCCGCCTTGCGCCGTGCGCGGTCCGTTGACGCCGAAGTAGACCTGCTTGTCGTCGGCGGCGATGCCCCACTGTCCGCCGAGCCCGCTGCCGTCGCTCGTCTTGTATTGCCACACGAGCGTGCCCTTCTCGGCATCCACGGCGTAGGCCATGCCCGACTTCTGCTGCACGATGACCAGGTCGCGCCCGTTTGGTGCCTTCGTCAGCAGAGGCGCGATCGAAAAGTCATGATCGGGTCCGAGCTTCTCTGGGCAGTTTGAATCGGCGGGATTCTCTTGTTTGCAGCCGCCGGTCCACACATCGTTCGGCGTCGGCTGATACACCCAGCGATGTTTGCCGGTGTCCATGTCCATCGCGATGACGGCGTCGGTCGTGTTGGTCGCGGGTGCGGAGTAATTGTTGCCGGTCGTTATGTAGACGAGACGACGAGCGGGATCGATCGTCGGTGCGCCCCAGACGCCGCCGCCGGCAGGTCCCCATGTCTGTACACCCGACGCGTTCTTGTGTCTCGGCTTCGGCTCTTCGGTGATCGTGTACGACTTCCAGATCACGGCTCCGGTCGACGCATCGAGCGCCGACACGCTACCGCGGAATGTGCAGCACTCGTAGCGCGCGATGCCGCCCTGGCCCTCTTCGCCAACACCGGCGATTGGCACGTACACGCGACCCTGATAGACCGTCAGCGAGCCGGTCGCGCGCGCGTAGGTATGGTCATCAAGTTTGCGTCGCCAGATTTCGCGGCCGGTGTGTGCATCGACGGCGTAGGCGATCGCGGCGCCGTCGGAGAAGTACACCGCGAAGCCGTTCGTCGCCGCCGTTTTGTACGGCCCGACGCTGACTGCGGTGCGGATGCCTGCCTGTGCGTGATAGCTCCAGAGCTGACATCCACGCTTGGCGTCGAGCGCGACGACATCGCCGTTGTCGCTGGCAACGAAGAGCCGTCCACCGAGGACCGCGGGCTGCGATCGCGCGGAGTTGACGCCCGCGAATCCGTAGGCCCATTTCAACTTCAGTCGCGGTACGGACGTCGCATTCAGACCAGCCTTGGCTGCAGGCTGAAAGCGGGTGTTCGCGACATCAGCGCCCCATCCATTCCATCCGCTATTGAGCGCCGATGCCTGAAGCGGTGCCGGCTGTGCCTGGCATCGTCCGACGATCGACGGCGGCGGCGCCGTGCCCACCGGACGTCCAGCGAGATACGCTGCGACCGCCCGGCGTTCGGCGTCGGTGATCTCGGATCCCTGGCGGAACATGTTGCCGACCGTCAACGCTGTGAGGATCGCCTCTGGCGCAACGGTGCGAAGCACCTCGCGGGTCGGCGCGCGCGAGTCAGGACCGGGATTCGCGTGGCATGAGGCGCAGGCTTTCTGAAAGACGGCGGCACCGTCTGGTGTGGTCTGCGCGAAGACAGGAGCGGATAGCAGGATTACGGACGGCAACAGGAGAAGTACGCGTCGCATCGGTCTACCTCGCGGCCCTTCGAACCCAGGGCAGGGCAGATTCTGTCATATCCGGGACACCTGTGTGGTGGCGCGCAGCCGCATGAATCTTGTTGCTGTCCGACCCTTCGTCCAGATCCGAAAAGACAGGAGATCGGTAAGGAGGCAAGCGAATGTTCGACCGCAAGAACTGGCTCGTGAAAGAGCGAGTCGGGTTTCTGAAGCTCGTGGACACCTTTGACATCTACGACCCTTCCACTGGACAGCAGATCGGGATCGCCAAGGAGCAGCTCAGTGTCTGGGTGCACATCCTGCGATTCCTCGTCAACAAGCGACTTCTCCCGACCTACGTCGAGGTGCGCGAGCGCGAAGACGGACGCGTCATCCTCGGCATTCGCCGCGGCGTGAGCTTGTTGCACGCGACTGTCACGGTGACCAACGACGCCGGACGGCCGATTGGTCTCTTCAAGAGCAAGCTGTTCTCGTTGGGCGGCGGCTTTCACGTGCTCGATGGTGCGGAGCGTCCGGTCGCGGAGATCAAGGGTGACTGGAAGGGATGGAACTTCAGGTTTCTGACGCCGGATGGCGCCGAGATCGGGACGGTCACCAAGAAATGGGCGGGAATCGGTAAAGAGCTGTTCACGTCGGCGGACAACTACATGATCTCGCTCAACGAGAGCCGTGGCTATCGGCCCGAATCGGCGCCGCTGCTCCTGGCCGCGGGATTGGCGATCGACACCGTCTACAAAGAGAAGTAGTCTCGCGCGTCGCCTCTGGCACAATGGCACGTCGTGGAGTGCCCGCGCTGTGGTTCGCCGATGGAGGAGGCGACGTTCGATGCCCACCTCGGACGTCGCACCGCCATCGACATCTGTCATGTCTGTCATTCGTTCTGGTTCGATGCGCACGAGAGCCTGGCGTTGACGCCTGGATCGACGCTCAAGTTGTTTCGCATCATCGGCGAGAAGATCACCAGGCCAGAGCGTTCGAACGGCGATCTCGCCAAGTGTCCGCGCTGCAAATCCAGACTGCGCCGGACCCACGACATTCAGCGGAATACGAAGTTCGAGTACCTGAGCTGCCCGCACTCACACGGCCGGCTCACGACCTTTTTTGATTTTCTTCGTGAGAAGGATTTCATTCGGCCGCTGACGCCTCAACAAATTGAGGAATTGCGCCGAAATGTAGGGAGCGTGCACTGCGCCAACTGCGGCGCGGCGATCGATCTGACAAGCGGCGCGCCTTGTGCACACTGCGGGACGCCGTTGTCGATGCTCGATATGAAGCAGACGGAAAAGCTTGTCGAGCAGTTGCAGAAGGCGGAAGATCGGGCACGCCAGCCG
>Ga0065712_10068173_pt1 | contig 13463 bp, 15 predicted proteins | sample MisRhiReplicate1_FD_59099 | JGI IMG/M metagenome (GOLD analysis project Ga0065712, IMG submission 59099) | Miscanthus rhizosphere microbial communities from Kellogg Biological Station, MSU, sample Rhizosphere Soil Replicate 1: eDNA_1 v3... | ecosystem: Host-associated > Plants > Roots >...
CAATTCCGTCCTTCGAACCAAAGCCCAACGTAACAAGTTCATTTATGAAAAGATGGACGCGCTCGCACGCGAGCTGGGCGCGTTAAAGCCGAGGCACCCGCGTCGAGCAGACATAGTGAATGAAATTATTCGACTGCGCCGGCTTATTTTGAAGTGACCGCTGACCACACGCGCCCAAGTAGTTACTCTCGCCGAATCTCCCGCGGCTCTTTATCTTTTCGAAGCCCTACAAAGCTCGCGTGTCTCAAATGTCCGTCGGGCATCCATTCATTAAACTCGATGTGCGCTACCAGCAGAGGGCTTTAACCACTGGCAGTTTTGCATCTCATCGCGCGTGAGCGAATAAGGCGTTTGCCGCTTTTCAGGTAAGTCAGCAAACGGGCATTGCTCCGCCCGCAGTTCCTGCAGCAGCGGATACCGGGCACAAGCACGTGCAGGTCAACTTCACGTTTCCCCGTGTGTTGAATGGTGTGCGTTGTCAAAATGACGTCCTAGCATTTTCAGGAAGCGGGCTTTGCAGTGCAGGCAGCGGTAAGGCCACAGGCCAAAGATGCTCAGGGGTTTTTCAAAAAAATGCCGATGAGACCGCCGCATGTGCGTGTTCGAACAATACGGACACCATTCCTTCGTCAACAATCCGAGTCGAACGAGCAATTTGGACGAGCTTAGCTTCTCAAAGAACTGGGCAAGTGAATTAGACAGCGATCGGTGAGCGTCCGTTTTTTTCAACCATGCCAACCCTTTTTCATAAGCAAAGTCTACAGCAATGATGAGGACGGTAACCACAAGAACAATCAACGCGGTCTGCATTGAAAGAGTTTAGCAGCGCAGACCGGGTTGAGCTATTGAGGTAGCCATTTTTGAAGAACCAAATGTTGAGCGGTGACAGATGAGCCAATGCAGCATCAACCCCCGCGATACCGGCATTGAACGCGAATATCGGCGGTTGAAAGACGCATCACTGAGCGAGTTGTGGAGGCTTATTCCATGTTGGAGTATCGGCACGTGTAACGGTGCCTGCAAGAGGCTGGATTCATTTTATCGTAGGAACGCGACGAACAGCCACATGAGAAAAGTTGCCGCCAACAGCTCAGCTGCCCCAATCCAGAGCAGTGCGATCCTCGGAGAGGCTTGCGCCAACTTGATTGTCTCCTCGAGAGTCGAGCGATACGTGAGTTGGGGTGAAGGCCCAAGGTTTTCATTGGGGCCACTTTTGTAAAAGCATGAGGGCACTAACAAAGAATAGGAACAGCATAGAGGCGAGTACGGCGCTCGTGAGAGTCGCCCAGAAAAATGTCTTCAGCTGCATGATCCGCTTTGCATCTATTTGGCGGCTTTCTTTGGACGGACACGCCACTGGCTTCCGACCTTCAAAGCGGGCGATTCTTTGCACTCGATCATGCCTCGTATGACTCGCGGAGTTACTGCCAGCAACGCAGCGGCCTCCCGGATCGTCAGCAAGTGCCGCGGCCCAAGATCATTTTCCTTTGGTTCCACGCACCCAATATTGAGCAACGCCAGTGCCATGACAATTCTAAGTGTCGCCGCCCGTTTGTTGGCAAAAGCAGCAGTGTTGCCGTTCAGCCGGGTGGGACAGAGTTTGACAATCCCGGCGAAAGCTCATCGGCGAAGTAGCGGCAACGGTAGAGCTATTGGTTCCGTGTTTCCCGAGGGTGATTGGCGAAGCTCAACCGGTGCTTAGCGGTGACAGATGAAGTCCCCGTAAAAATCTCGAGATGATTATCAGGGCGGGCGAATCGTTATCGGCATCGCCATCGCTAATATTCATTTCGTGGTCTTGATCGGCTGTGGGATATTGTTTTCAGCGTCCAAAACACGAGCTTCTACCCAAGGGTTGGCCTGAAAACCACGAGTGTTTGTAAAGAGTAAACGTAAGAGAAGACCACTCGTCGGGCTTTTTCGTTGCGAGCTGCAATCGTATCAGGCAAGTTGCGATCACCGGAAACAGCCAGATTGTCGAACCGAATATATTTGTTTGGAAAGAATGATGAAACGCCAATCTAAGCGCCCACCATCGGCCCCGTTGAGTTCATCGACAAAGTGATTCGCCGTCGACGAGAAGGGAGAGCGCGTTTTGCTTGGTTACTTTATCAGCGCCGCATGCTGGAAATGGCGCTCAGGCGTGACCCGTCCGATGAGCATGTATTTCGCACGACGGCCCGAACTGGCATAAAAGGGGGACGCCCCGCTTGTCAGGGCTTTCGACAATCCCAGCCCGCTTTCACTTTCCTGTCTAAGTTCTGCTATCTCCGGCTCGGTCAGATTTGCCGAAGCACAGCTTTGCTTAAACAAAAGGAGAATATTTTGTCAAAGCGATCTCGAGGAGGTCAGGAGAGCCATGACAGCGTTCAAGAGGCGAACGAAAAGGGAGTCTCGTTTTCGGCCAGTAGATTTCTCCAAAATCTGATCAGAGTATTTCACTCGACAAGCTATGTACCATTTGATCAAGTAAAGCGTGTCACCTCAACAAATTTTGCATTTACGAAAAACACTTGGCCTGACGCAACAGGAACTCGCCGATCTTATAGGTGCGCAGCGACACACCGTGGCGCGGTGGGAATTGGGCATGAATGAAGCGAGAGGTGCGAATCTGAAAGCGCTACGGCGACTCGCCGACAGGACGAAGGCAAAAAAGCGTCGCGGGCGGAGCAGGCGAATTACAAACCGATAACAGGAGGGAAAATATGCAGAAACGAGCATCACCCTGGGAACGGGTGAAAAGCACCCCGCACTTGTGGCGGCGGCGATATCTAACAATCAATGGCGAACGGCGCGAGAAACTTTACGCACGATTTACGTGCAGACTAAAGCAAAAAAGGCGGTGTGAGCCACTTGGCGGTGATTTAGCCGCAGCGAAAGAGCGTCTCGCGCAAATTTTAGCGGCCAACTATAGCGCTAAGGATTTCGATGAGGCAAATGAACCCACTAAGCAGGGCATTACGTTTCGAGAGTGGGCCGCCGACTACTTCGCGCATAAAATTGACCCTACCCGCAAAGCTGGCGGAATTGATCGCGAGAAACGCTCATACAAACCGCTGGAAGCATTCTTCGGCGACCTACTGCTGACCGACATCAAGCGCAGCGTGATAATGCAATACCGCAACAAGCGGCTTCAAGAAGCTATAAAGCGGCGCGGCAAGGTGGTCATGGTAGACGGCAGGCCGCGCACGCCGACGTTTTTGACGGTCAATCGGGAATTGGCGCTTTTGCGGTCCCTTCTGAATTTGGCCGAAGAGGATGAAGTCATCGAAGCCGCGCCACGCTTCACGAGCAAGAATGGCAAAAACGCGCTGATTAAATCGGAGAGCGACCACTCCCGCAAGCGTGTGTGCTGTGCCGATGAGTTCCGGGCGCTGTGCGAAAACATGCCGCGTGCCGCAGTGCGTGTCATAGCGGCGCTGTACTACACGGCGATGCGGGTGAATGAGGTCATCAATCTGCCGTGGTCATATGTCGATGAGAAGGCGGAATTCATCCGATTGCCCGCGCAATACGTCAAGGAAGGAAAGCCGCGAAACGTGCCGATTACTCCCGAACCTTCCGCGATATTGAATGAACTGCGCCAAGAGCAAAAAAAGGTTGCAACCATCGGCGGGCGGGTCTTCACGCGAAACGGGAGACCGATGAAAAGCATTCCGACGGCGTTCGAGCGTGCCCGCAAAACGGTGGGAATTACCGACCTGCGGCTGCATGACTTCCGGCACAGCGCAATCACGCGCTGGGCTCTCATGGGTATACCGCAGGCGGTAATCATGGCGGCGGCGGGTCATCACTCGATACCGCAGAACCTAGCCTATACGAACCTGCAACCCGACGACGTGAAAGACGCCTTCAAATTGGCAACACAGGTGGAACAAGCAAACACGGTTGAAACGAAGAGCAACGTAAGCTATTGAATTCCTTTGCGCCCGGATGGTGGAATTGGTAGACACACGGGACTTAAAATCCCGAGGACCCGGAAGGGTCCGTGCCGGTTCGAGTCCGGCTCCGGGCAGATAAATCAATGACTTAGCCCGGTATATGTGAAGGAGTTTAAGACCGGTGTGTGAGCCAAAATGTGAATGAAGTGTGAATGTGCTGCCCAGCGCCATTGTCAGTTCCGCTTAAAGGCCACTACGTTGGTCGTCCTCTCTAAGCTCTCTGCACGAATAGACATTTTACGCGCGGCCTCTTCCAGGTCATTCTCGCTGGTGATGTTGTAACGATCAAAAACGCTGCGCGTTTGATGGCCTGAAATCATCATGGCGACTGTCTCGGGCGTGCCGTCTCGAACCATGTCTCTGACGGCCGTTCGTCTAAAGTCGTGCAGCGTCTTGGTCGTAAGTCCAGTTTTCGTGCGTGCCTTGTCCCATGCTTTGCGGAAGTCCCTGATCGGCTTTCCTTCCCGATGAAACACGTAAGGGCAAAGCAGAGTAGGGGACTCGCCAGGAATCTCTGCGACCTTGCGCCGTTCCCACTGAGCTCCGATGGTTTCCAACAGCTCGCCGTTGAGCTTAAGGACTCGGCCTTTACCGTTCTTCGTCGTGCCGGCTTCCAACCGGACTGTTCGCGCGTTCAAATCAATCTGGTTCCACCTGAGCTTCAGAATTTCCTGCTTGCGCCATCCGGTGTAGTAAGCGAACGTGACCACGGGCTTGAAGTAATCAGGCAGAGCATTTCTGAACGCGACAAACTCGCCATACTCGAAAAACCCTTGTCGCGGGGGGCTTTCCGTGAGTAGGGGGATGTGCGGACGGCGGTAAATCTTCTCGGCTTGGATCCCCAGGTTGAACATCCTTTTGAGTCCGCTGAGTTCTCTGTTGAGCGTCCCATTCGCTGCATCTTTCTCTTTGCGCTGCGCGATGTAACGCTTCACCAAGTCAGTGGTTACACTGTGCGCTTTGAAATCGCCAAAGAAAGCCATGAACTCCGAGTCGATTTCCTTTCCGTCCTCATTGAATCGCTTAATCAAGCGCTCGGCTTTGTCTAGGCTCTTTCGCTGGTTGACGCTGTAGTCGTTCAGATAATCTGCCGCGAGCTCACGAACCGTTACCTTTTCGGCATCAGGCCCGATGAACCTCCCGAGCGAGATTTCACCCTGCCTGCGCTTCAAGAGCTTTCGCGCCTCTTGCTCTTTCTCGGAATGTGAAGACTCACGGTAGAGCTTGCCGTTTCTGTAGTACGCGACCCAATAAACGGCGCCGCGGCGGTAAATGCTTCCTGTCCCTCGGTGCTTCACTTCTTGATCTCCTTTCTGGCCCGTTTCCGTTCTTTTAGCCAAAGCTCGATGGCCTTTCGCAAGGCTTCGGCCATGCTCACACCGTCCTCAATCGCGGCGATCCGCAGGGCCTTATGCGTCTCTGCGTCGAGGCGGAAATTTGTTTGCGCTTGCACGCTCTTAACCTCCTTTCTTGCCATGATGCTGCATTACTACCATTATAGCACTTAGGAAGTCAAGGTTATTTTGGCTGGCGGGTGACGTAGATGTCCTAGGGAAGGATGTTGGCGGTAATCGTCTGATAAATTTGTTCGACGGCTTGATAGCCAGCTTGAGTGAGTGTCTCGATGGAATGGTTGTTGTAAATAGCGTCTAACTGAGTCTTCGCTTGCTGCAACCGCTGGATCTGCGGGTCGAAGTAGGCGCGGGTTGCGTGCTGCCCTTCACGCGCAATGTATCTGGTCCGTGCAAGACCATAGTCCGCCGCGAACCACCACGGCGTGAATCCAGCATCTCGAAAGCGTTCGATAAGAGCGATACACAGCGGATTGGGGGGAAAGCCCCACGTCACAACAACATCCCTAGCCACCAGAGCTAACCAGCGGGGAAGTTCGGTGGATATGTTGGGTGCCTGAATCGGTGCCGGCTTTGCAGGCCGAGGTTCGAGCGAATCCGTGCTGATCGCGCAACCAGTCGCCAAAGTGAGTTTTACCGCAACATGGGACACCGCTAATGATGATTTTCATAGGGCGTGGTCTATATGTTAGCAGTTACTCTTTCGGTCAAGCCACTTTTTTAACTGTGAGGGTGAAAACTTGCGGTATTTGCCGACCATGATGGATGGGAGCTTCCGGCTTCGGGCCTGCGCGTGAACATGGCTAACCTCTACGCCAAGAAGCTCGGTAACTTGCTCGGCGTCGAGCAGCGGTTCCAGTTGACCGTCGCCTGCTTGTTTTTGAAACTCTGAGCGGATAGTGCGCAGCTCCCGATCTGCGCCAGCAGTGTCGTTTCGATTTGGTCAAGTCTTAAAAGTGCTTCCGGCAGGTCCATTTACATTCACACTGCGTTCACACTGGCGAATTTCCTTAACGATTACGGCAAACTTAAATGGGACACAGGATTACTCATCCCCTGTATTCGCACGGTTTCTCACGTTCGGGCATTGCGCATGACCTGTAAAAGCTGATCGTCCGACAATCCACTCAGCAACTCTTTCGCTCGTTTGATAACCGACGCAGCCTGTGTACATTGAGTCGAGCAGTACATCCTCACCGGTGCATGTTTTCTTTTGGGTGGAATTGAATTACTCCAGGTCGGATTATGACATTGTGGCTGTTGACCAGAATGGCCGTGGAACTCGCTGCATTGAGTTATAAGCCACTTTTCTTCGTTGTTGTCGGTACGGTCCATCATGGTGCGTGTAACTCGCTGCATTGAGTTATGAGCGACTTTTCTTTCCATCACGGTGTTGATCTCGCGCGTTTTAAAATTCCGGCGCACTCGCTCATAAGATCGCGCAGCGCTCCTCGTTCCGCTATCGCCGTTTGGCAATAAAGGCCGTGACGATATTTCCCGTTGCGCTCGCCTGTAGGAGCTCCACCGTGGGCACCGTGAAACCGGCAGACGCTCCAGCCCTTCATAGCCGGCGCCATGCAGCCCTTTCGGGTTCGCTTCGAGGTTGCCGTACAGCGAGGACTTTTTTGGTAGGGATAGATGGTGCTCATCGTTCAACGGGTTGATTCGGGTTTTTCCTTGCCCCCCACTCCCGATGAGGACACGTTACCGACAATCGCCTGCCCGCCCGCGTTCACATTCACATGCTCCACACGAACTGTCTGCTCGCCGCCGCTGCGGTAGCGCTTTAGCGTTTCAACTTGAACCGCAAAAGTTCGTGCAAGTTTATTCACTGTTCGCTCTGCGGAGTCCCTCCATGCAAGGTCTCCTGCGTTTGCAAGTCGACTGGCAAAGTCCGAGCTCGTCCTGCGGGGCGATGCTTTTAAATCACGGCCAACATAAAATTGGGTCGTTGTTCGTTCGCCTGCGAGCCTTTGGTTGATGCTCCGTACAACTGGGCCACAACCTCACCCGTGAAATCGTCATCCTCCGTTGCAAAGGCGTCCATGAGAAGGACGTGACCATAGGCGGGATTAGGGTGATCCGGGGATAGATTGTTCGCCCCCGTCCCCGTTGGGGTCACTTTGATCCTGATCTGTGGTATCTCGCTCCTCCGTGCGCGGATGGCCTCCATCGCCGCTTTTTCTCTGTCTGTCGACTCGTACCGTTTCGCTAGAACTAAGACTTTTTCCTTCGGTTTTATGTTGTTTTTCATGTTGATTTCAGCGAGAGCTGTTCGCACTCTTCTGCTCGAGCTTCGACTGCACGCCGCGCCGGTAGTAGTAGCGCACTACCTTGCCGGATCTTCATTCAAGCCTCGATCATGCGCTCGGCTATCTTGCGCACGGTTTCTTGTTCGGCCTCTTCGGTGCGCTTGTGGCGCTCCCAACTCTCTGCATCGATGTACCACTCTATTGCACCACGCACTCGTCCGCGTAAGCCGTTCGGGTCCATGGCGTCGAGTTCCCATGCCTCAGTCCCGTACCGCGCAACATACCAGTCATAACGCGGGTCGCTTTGCTTGGCTGCGAATGACGGTAGAGCGCCAATATCGTCCGCCGTCAACGCAACGCGCAGAAGCACAAACTCCTTGGCACCGTAGCGTCTTAACCGGGCGGGTAAATCGGTTTCGCTCATGTGCATACCGCTGCAATCGAAATCGCCGACGTAAAGAAAGACGTGGGCGCGTTTGTCGTTCTGGATCTCTTGGGCGAGCTCGTACACCTTTGTTGCCGAGTTGTAACCGTGCAGCGCCATGAACGGCACCCCGTATTCATCCAGCACCGGACGGAGGATGCCGGCAACCGTGGCTTTCTCGCTGATCGCCACAACCCGGACTTGCTGGTACTGCCAAAAATCCCGACGATAAGAACGTTGAATCACTTCGCAGTAATCCCGGAGGTTCTGCCAGTGTGGTTCGCCCTCGGTGCGGCGTGAGTCATCGACGATCCACTCCCAGGGGATAACATCGGCCTCGCGCGCCTGGACTAACAGCCTGGAGATTTTCTGCGTGTTCTTCACGGCCATCGAATCAATCAGTCCAGCAACAAATAGCCGATAACACACGCCGCGGACGGTGATCGGATGCACCTGCTCAATTATTTCTTTACAGGTATCAATTAAATCGAGAGTCCCCTTCGCTCGGCCGCGTTGGCCGCGAGACCTTGCTACCATCATCACATTCATCTTCGCTGCCCTAACGCCTTCGAGATTGTCCCTTCGCCGTATGTGCGGCCATCGCCATGGTGCCGCTGGTCCCACTTGTCACGGAAAAGTCCCGATGATCGAAAAAGTCGATCAAGTTGCGCTGGATCCGATGTGTAAAAGGCGAGCCCGCTACAAAGGGCAAGATCGGCTTCAGAGCGCGACGGATAGCTTGAAATCGATCCGTCATAGAGCGCTTTGATCTTAATGCCGTTCCGTGCGGCGATTGCCTTTTTTAAAAGATCGCTGTCGTTCAATTCAAGTCGAAGATTTTTTTCGCTCCGCTCGGGCCTCGGTGCTTCCGTAAACACCCGCTTATGTAGCGCTTCGATCGCGTCCTGGCGATATTTAATCGTTCGTGGAGATTTCTGGTACTGCTGTCCGGTGACAGTCAGATAACGACCGCTTTCATACATTTCGATTGAGCCCCGCTTACGTCCGCCAAACGGTAACTTGCCGCTAAGAAAAATCCGAACACCCGAGCCGGAAGGGGAAAATTCGCTGTAGCTTTCTAACTCGAAGATGATCTTCAACGCCCATGTCGAAATTTTCCCATCACTCACGCAGTGATCCAAGTCGATGCCAACGAAGTCGCCATCTTCCCGGAGCACAAAGCCGATCCCATCGATGCCGCAATCGCCGAGAAAATAAGTCCGGAACGCTCCGGCAAAGTCGCCCCACGTCGATGGATCGGTAGACGAAGCGGTGTACTCGCCAGTGGGATCAAATGGCACCTTTGTTAATTTTCCTTGTGCGTTTTTTTGATATCGCCAGCACACCCACTGTCGGAGCGCCTAGATCTCGGCGGGAATATTCTCGGGTTCAACAGGAAGGATAGGGGGCTTCATTCCGTCCATGAAAGTCCCCGCGATCGTTCTCGAACCGCTGCGCATTCCTTGTCCCACTGGAGAACATAATTTAGGCGCGGGCCGTTTCTATTCTTGAGACAAAACACTTGAAGTTCGTCATCGGGTTTTTCATCGTCGTAAAATCCCGGCCGATAAAGCCCGAGCGCCAAGTCCGCGGCTTCTTCGAGTCTGCCGCTGTCACGAAAATCCGAAAGCTGCGGCTCTCGATCTTTTCGCTTCTCGATCTCGCGGTTTAACTGCACACTGCAAATCACCGGAATTCCGAGCGTCATCGCTTGTCGCTTGAGCGCAAGCCCGATTTGCGTCACGGCGGCATACTGATCCGATGGCCGAATATCGGGCACGTAGATGAGTCCCAGAAAGTCGATGTAAGCCACGCTTCGAGAGTTCGGCGGGATTTGAGAAAAGAGCTTTTCGATCGCGGGCAGCGGTTGATCGGATGCCCAATCTCCGGGAAACATCTTGATCTCGGGCAGTGACTTTACCACTCGGTAAACTTCGTCCTCGTCAAGTTTGCGCTCGAGAATATCCAGAAGGCGAACGCCGGTCTTGATCGACACAATCCGAGCGATCATGTCTCGCATGGGCATTTCCAATGTGAAGAAAAACACTTTGATTCCGGCTTCGAGTTGCCTTAGAGCCCATGAAAGCAGAAGCGCCGTTTTTCCCATGCTGGTCCGTGCGCCGACTAGTGTTAGAGTGCCCATGCGAAGTCGGCCGAGTACTTTGTCATGCGCTTCAAAACCAGTGGCGAAAAACTCATCTTCGTTCGGAGCGTCGAAGCTCTTCTCGAATTCCAAGACGGCATCGGCCATCGAAGTGAATTTCGGTTCTTCAGGCATTGACGAACTTATGCTCCTTTCGGACTTGGTTGCCGTTCATGAGTGCGGCGTTTTTGTATTTTTCAAACTTACCCTCACGAAATAGAGTTTCGGGGTTGAAGTACTCTTGCATCTCAGGCTTGTCTCTCCAGGCGCGATGACGATCTTCGACAACAGCAATGCAGTCCGCCTCCGTAGCTCCACCACTAAGGCGCGGTACAAGCCCCTCGACAACAATTTTGGAATCTGGCCTGTAATTGGTGCCCGCTAATTCGTTTATGCGACCAATGATCTTGAAAACGGCGGGTTGAAGCTCAGGCGGGACGATCCGTGCGGCGCGGGCTGTTCTCCTTTTCTTCGACGTGGAAGAAATAGACACAGGCGCTTCAGCGCCATTCTTATATTCCTGTTCCTGCTCCTGCTCCTGAGATGGCGAACGTTTGGGGTAACGTTCGGGGTAACGTTTCGCTAACGTTTGGGTGAACGTTTCACGTAGATTTTCGGCCAGGTGCTGAACGTTTTCTGCAAATAAATCAATCAGGTGCGATTCTGGAACGTCGTCGAGGTCCTTTAAATTTCCAATAACATTGTTCGAGTTTTCGGGCGGATTGTATTTCCACCAGGTCGGCAAATACAGCACTCGAAACCTTTCATCCCAGCCCAAATTGAGAGCCAAACAAACGTTCCTGAAACGTTCGGCGAACGTTTGGGGTAACATTCCAAGGTCCTCGCCTGCCTCTCCCGGCGAGAAGCTAAAAATTCCGATTCGATTTGATTGGCCGGTGAAAAGGTAGAGGGTGATGAGCTTGTCCTGCGGATCGAATTGCGTGATCTTCTCGTCTTTCCAAAACCGCGGGTCAATTTTTCTGTAACGATTCACAGTCCAATTAGTCGGCTTTCGTCGGGATGAATTCACGGTGTCGGAGCCAATCGCGGAGAGCGGTGGGACGGAATCTGAGCGCACCGCCAACTTTGATGAATGGTATTTTTCGCTCATACACCTACTTGTAGACGGTTATCGTTTTGACAGTGAGGATCTTCGCGGCTCCTTCTGGGTCAATTAACTCTTCATCGATCGCTGACGCTTCGTCCATTTGGAGTCTCCAAAAATAAAAAAGGCTGAGAGGTTTTTAGCCAGTCTCAGCCTTTTTATCGAGATGCGTTATGGTGCACTTACCTTAACGCTGATATTTTTTTGAGGTCCGCCGCCAGTTTCGTGAGCCTCTTTTCAGAAAGAGGATGTAGTCGAAGGTCGGGGGGGCCACGGAGTGGCGTGTATGAAAGAAGGGCAAGCATCCTTTGCCCCTGACTCTACCCACTTTGTGTATCATCGCTTAAATTCATACGCGATTTCATCGAGAGTAGGTTTATAGCGAACGGGCAGCTTTTTCTCTCTTTGTCGCCTGACAATTCTTCGTCGAATGTCTTCGGTTTGCATTGAAACGGGGCTTTCACCGGGTCCCTTCTTTCGTTTGTATTTCATGGGTGGTGCGCAACTCATCAACTGAGCCACAGTGGGCCATTGCGGAGCCCCCGTTTTCTCCTTGAAGTGGTTTGCTAGAACGAGGGCTACAGCATCCGACCAAAAAGCATCCGACTTATCACCGTCTTTCTTCTCAAGTGCCTCCTTGTAACTCGGGAGTGAGTAGGGTGGTTCTGAGTAAATACGTAGCGCTTCGATCAACTCCGAACTGGGTCGTAAAGGTTCGATTTTTGGCGAATTAAAGACCGTTGTTCTGGCCGCTTCCGCGTCCGATGGGCGCCTCCGTAAATCTTCCGTAAGTTCATCTGAGGCGGGTTCAGATAGGCCGCGCAGGAACGTATCTAGCGCACGACACGAGGCTATCCACGCCTTCTCGATCCTTCGCTGCTGAGGATCGCGCCACTTCATAGCGATGTACGTCTGTTCCCGGAGAAGATGTAAAATGTACCCTTGGTCGATTTTTCGCGGGAGTTTGTTGCGAATAGGCCATGCCTTCTCGAACGTGTCCCGGATTTCCTGTTGCCAAGAACCCCAGCAAAATAGCGATTCAAGCTGACGGGTTTTTTGCGACATGATCTTCCACCTCGGATTTCTTCCACTGAAAATTCGGCAGGAAGGGAATCAAGGCTGGCGGTGGAAGTCGCCAGCCTTGGGCGCTGCAGGCGCTTAGATCCCGTGAACTGAAGAAATTTACCTCTTCAGAATTAATTCGTCGACTGCCTGTGAACAAATTTGATCGCCTTCCGTTCGGCTTCGGGCTCCAGCCAGCCGAGTTAAATATAGGGTTTGACGGACCTCCGACAACTGCGGTAGGAGAAGCCTTCGCGCCGCAACGATGAAGACGCTCGTGATCATTACTGGCATAACCATCGGTTACTTTGCACTTACGTGGTTTTTCTTCGGTTCGCCGCATCCATGTGGAATTCTCGAGGCGAGGCAAAAACCTGACGTGATCCGGACAGCCCAAAAATCATAGTTTGCTGAGTTGAAGAATTGGTCTGATCTCATGAAACAGACCGACTACGAGTCGAGCGTGCTCGATGCCGCTACTAAACACATCACGAGTCGCGCCCAACAGCAAAAGGACGCTATCGAAGAAATGCACTCGCGGATCTGAGAGAAAACACCAGCGCAGTGTATGTGGGAAGCGTTTACATGGCGACCCCGAGTCTCAGTAAGGAGAGAGGACGCTCTTCACCGAAGATCTCCAATTCAAATAGCGGCAATGGAACTGCCGAGTGAAATGACAAAGCTAACCGATAAGCGCCGTGCTTGCCGCCTAGTCAGAGCGAATCGCGCCTCGAACAGCACAGTCCGGTCATGTCAAATATGGTCGAGGGGACACAAGCTATCCGGGCGTCTCAGACGGTCGTTGCCCCTAGCGAGAATAACCAATCGATCAACTCCCACCGAGGCGCAACAGAAACTGAGCAGGAACTAACGAAAATTAGGCCGGCTTCTTGGCGGTTTGGGTGAGCGTGAAGTTGCGTTTTTTGGCCACGCCTTTGATGTATCATTTCGCGGCTACGTTTGTCATTTGAAATAAACGGCCAAGCCTTCTACCTCGCTTTTAATTTGCGCCTGAGATACCAACAATCTCGACTCGCAGGCCCGTCGCGCTTTGGAACGCCGTTGGCTCAATCCCCCCATAGCCGAGGGCCCTTTCGCCTGTTAGCCTATGCTTATGGCGCGGGCGATCGGCAACGGGGTTCTTTCCTTCGGCCTTGTCTCCATTCCCGTCGAAATCCATTCCG
>Ga0065712_10000573_pt1 | contig 13456 bp, 9 predicted proteins | sample MisRhiReplicate1_FD_59099 | JGI IMG/M metagenome (GOLD analysis project Ga0065712, IMG submission 59099) | Miscanthus rhizosphere microbial communities from Kellogg Biological Station, MSU, sample Rhizosphere Soil Replicate 1: eDNA_1 v3... | ecosystem: Host-associated > Plants > Roots >...
CTCCCAGCGCCGGAAGTTATCACAAAACATCTGAGCCCTATTGTCTCTTCGCAGCGATACGACGGCGACGGTTACATGGTTGAGTCAATCGGACCCATTACATTGGACCAATTGGGAATCGGCATTGCCATTTCTAGCAGTTTCGGTGCGGCGGCAGCGCGAAAGACTGGTTTAGTCGCCCCGGCCGCAGTGCTTCCCTCAGCGCCGAGTCCCTCTCCAACGCCGTGAAATAGCGCAATTTGGCGTTTCGCGTTCGAAACCTACAAAATTCCGAGCCTAAACCGCGCCGGGCTGTGCCATTCCGGCACGGCTTGAGTTTCCCTAACGAAAGCGAAGAAAACTGCTGCAATTTTTCGAAAATCTGCTATCATCCTGCCCCTATGGCTATTCTAAAGAAAAATGCATTCTCCCGTCGTGTTCCCGATCTGGTAACTGAGGAGCTGGTTGCTGTCCTCTCCAGGCGTTCATCGTTCGAGTTCAAGCAGCTCTTCGATATCGTGCACGAGAATCTTCGGGCGCGAAATGCTGCCAGCGGCGGCGAGGAAATGCTCCGGCTGCGAGCGTACGAGAAGTTGCAAAATCTCGTGGCGCGCGGTGCGGTCAAAAAGAATGGCAAGAAATACAAGGGCTTGCCGTCGGCTCTGGCTCAGGCAATTGCACAACAGAATGGTCATCTGGCTGGCGTGAAGTAAGCCGGTTTTCAGAACGAACTGCCTTCAGGCAAAATTTCAGGATGCTGCGCGATTATTTGCCGGTCCTCCTGCAAATCATTGTTGTCGCGCTGTTTGCCGTTTCAGCACTGCTCGTAAGCATCCTGGTGGGCAAACGCGGGAAACGCACGCGCGCGAAAGACACCGCGTATGAATGCGGGATGATTCCCCAGGGCGAACGGCAGCCGCGGTTCAGCGTCAAGTTCTATGTAGTGGCAATGCTTTTCATCCTGTTCGATCTCGAAATCGTGTTCATGTATCCCTGGGCGGTCGTTTACCGCGACGCGATTAAGCAAAGCAGCGCAATTTTCTGGAGCATGCTCAGCTTTATTGTGATCCTGATGGTTGGGTACGTGTACGCCCTCAAAAAAGGCGCGCTGGATTTCAAAAAATAGCCTCCGAGCGTTGGCTCGGCGGTCTCCGATTCGTTACATCCCACTGTGATGCACGTATTGCAGCAATCCGCCCACAACGACGTTGGAGCTCTCGAGCACATTCTGCCGCATGGCACGACGCCCGACGATGTGGACTTGAGCATCGTTATTCCGGCTATGAACGAGGAAATCACCGTGGGTGAATTCATGGAATGGTGTAAGGAAGGCATCAAGCGCGCCGGGGTGACCGCACAGATCCTCATCGTCGACAGCTCGACTGACAATACGCCGAAGATTGTGCTCGAACACGGCGGCGAGATCTTACGTGTTCCGAAAAGAGGAGTCGGTAGCGCGTACCTCGACTCAATTCCGTACATCCGCGGAAAATGGATTTTGATGGGCGACGCCGACCTAACTTACGATTTTCGGGAGATCGCTCCGTTCGTGGAGGAATTCCGCAAAGGCGCAGAGTTCATCATGGGTAGCCGGTTTCGAGGCAGCATTGAAAAAGACGCAATGCCGAAATTGCACCGTTANTTCGGTACGCCTCTCACCAACTGGATTCTCAACCAGATNTATCGCAGCAACTTTTCCGACATCCATTGCGGCATACGCGGNGTGACTCGTGAAGCATTGGAGAGAATCAACATCACGTCGCGGGGTTGGGAATACGCAAGCGAGATGGTGCTGAAGGCGGCGCGACTGAAACTCATCAGTTCAGAAGTGCCGATCAAATTTTACAAGGACCGCGAAGGACGATTGAGTCACCACTTGCGAGTGGGCTGGAGATCGCCGTGGCTCGCAGGTTGGGTCAACCTCAAAGTGATGCTGGTTTACGCGGCAGATTCATTCCTGCTCAAGGCCGGTGCTGCGCTTTTGGTAATTGGATTAGTACTTTCTGTCGGCCTGGCAGCGGGGCCGGTGAGGATTGGGAGAATCGGCTTTAGCCTGCACTGGATGTTGCTGGGAGTGATGTGCGCGACTTTGGGTTACAGCTCAATCCAAATCGGAGTTCTAGCGCGTGTCATGCACGGATTGAAACCCCGGTTCGTGGAGCGGCTCGAAAAAATTATCACGTTCGATCGTGGAATGATCGCGTCGGCCGGTCTCACCTTCGCGGGTTTGGTGCTTCTCGGGAATCTGACCTATCACTATTTGAAACACGGACTGCAACTGGAAGCGATTTCGCACCCTGCTATTCTCGGTCTTCTGCTGGTAATCCTCGGATTTCAAACATTCGGTTTTACGCTGCTAGTGGAAGTGGCAAAGCGCGTCATTTCAAGACCCCGGCATTGAGATAGATGCGATTACGGTATCACAAGTTCGGTTTGAATTTCTTTGTAGCTGCCAAAAGGGACCCTGCCGACGCAGCATAATTAGCGGAATTGGACTCACCTCGACTGATCACATTTCAGTCGGCATTATATTAGTTCCTGTGGAGACAACTGACGGCAACCGGGCGCCGAATCTTCTACCCGTCACGCTCGTTCTCACGGTGGTCCTGTGGTTGTTTACCATGACCGGCGGCCGAGACGTTTTTGTTAAGGAAGTGCTTAGTGGCGCCTACGATTCGCAGGCGGAACATTTTCTACGCGGGGACGTGGATGTCGATGCGGAGGCGATCGGGCATGAAGCGATGATCGTGAACGATCACGTCCGCATGTATTTTGGGCCATTCCCGGCCTTGCTCCGTATGCCGCTAAATTTCCTTTACCCAGCGGGACACGGGAAATGGTCGCGAATTTCAGGATTTTGCGCGGGCGCCATCATCCTGTTTGCCGTGGCCGGCCTCGTGCGCATGGCCCTGCCTTCGTCCCCGCTTTCATCGCGCGCCCGTAACTGGCTCGGCAACGCGTGCGTAATCGGGTTCGCGTTTGGCTCACCGTTACTCTTGCTGCTTGGGAATCTTTCTATCTACAATGAGGCCATAGTTTGGGGACTTGCCTTTTCGCTCGGCGCGATTTTTTTCGCTTTTCGCTCGCGACAAACCGAGGGTAGCGCCCTGACGCAGGCGTTGCTGGGATTCTCGCTGTGCGCCGCTGGTGCTTTACTGTCACGGGTCACGTTCGGAGCGCCTTTGATGCTGATCGCGCCATTTCTTGCTCTAAGATTACCGTGGGGAAATCGAATAATTAATCTCACGGCGCTGGTTCTCCCGCTTACCGCCGCGCTCATTTTTTACACTTGGCTAAGCTACGCGAGATTCGGCAACGTCACTGGAGTAGACTTCGATTACTACATCAACCCGGTTCACCGCGAGTTTGCCCGCAAATTTGGCGTGTTTAGTCCGCGCCGGCTCCCTTACAGTTTCGCTGACTACTTCAGCCTGCATTTTCCGTCCCTTCAGCGCGAACCACCGTACTTAGCGGCGAATCGCCACTCTTATGATTACCCGTCTCTCTTTTCGAATGACTTCAGCGAAGTATACCTCCCTCTCCCGTGGTGTTCGGGCTGGCTTGTTTTCGGTGCGATTATGGGAATTACCTGCCTAGTTCGACGCCACGGTGCCGCCGCATTTGAGCGGGGTGCGGCCGTGGCTCTCTTTGCCCAATTTCTCTGCATCCTATCATATTTTTTGCTTGCCCAACGTTATGCCGCCGATCTTTGTCCTTTCCTGATTTTCTGTTTCATCATTTTTCTCGGGTCGGGCGGCGTAGCCTTATTCAGGTCGCGTCATGTAATTATCGGACTAATCGCTCTCTCGGTCGTGGTGAACTCGCTTGCGACCGTTTCCTGGCTCGTGGAAGCAGACATGAACGTGCCGGCCGAAACCCGGGCAAAATGGGATCAGTTTCTAGGCAGAACGTCACGAAGCTAACCGGCGAACTGGAGCGCTGGACAAGCCGCTCTGGCTTTTCCATGTTGGCGTTCCCGAAATGATCATCACCCGTTCTCCATTACGAATCTCGCTAGGCGGCGGCGGGACCGATCTGCCTTCGTATTATCGCAAGCACGGCGGATTCCTACTGGCTGCGGCAATCGACAAATACATTTACATCACTGTTCATCGGCGGTTTGTCGATGGCTTCTTGTTGAAGTACTCCCAACTCGAGGAAGTAGCCAGCGTCGACGAAATTAGACACCCGATCATCAGGGAAGCACTCAAACTAGCCGGCGTACAGGAACGGAACCTTGAGATCGCAAGCATGGCCGATATCCCGGCTAGGACGGGGCTCGGCTCCTCAGGCAGTTTTACAACGGCGTTGCTCAAGGCCCTGCATGCGGTGCGCAAGAATCTTGTGCACCCGTCTGAATTGGCCGAGCAGGCCTGCAGTATCGAGATCGAAAAACTGCGCGAACCAATCGGTAAACAAGACCAATACATCGCGGCGTATGGCGGGATCACTTGTTTTGAATTTCTGCCCGATGGCCGCGTGCAGGCATCACCGCTCAACGTCTCTGAACAAACTTTGTTGGAGCTGGAGGATAATTTATTGCTGTTCTTTACAGGCTATGCGCGCTCAGCCTCAAAGATCCTGCAGGAACAACATGATAAAAGCACGCAAGCAGACGAAGCGATGCTGGAGAACCTGCATTTCGTAAAAGAACTGGGACGCCAAAGCCAACGCGCATTGGAAGCCAATAACCTTCGCGAATTCGCGCGTTTGATGGACGTTCACTGGCAACGGAAAAAGGAACGCTCGTCGATCATGAGCAACGAGTTTATCAATAACTCTTATAATGTTGCGATGGCGAACGGCGCGGCTGGCGGAAAATTAATTGGCGCGGGCGGGGGCGGTTTTCTCATGTTTTACGCAGAGGACAAGGCTCACCTGCGTAATGCAATGCGCGAGAGAGGATTGACTGAAGTGCGCTTCCGATTCGAGCCCGAGGGCACAAAGATCCTCATTCAATGACGGTGCGGATGAGAGACATCGACCTGGCGAATTGGCCCGTGGCCATTCTCGCTGGCGGCCTTGCCACGCGACTCCGGCCGGCAACTAGCAACATTCCGAAGGCACTATTGAGCGTGGCTGGCGAACCATTCCTCGTACATCAGTTGCGGCTGCTCAGTTCTAAAGGTTTTCGTAAGATCGTACTGTGTGTGGGCCATCTTGGCGAGTTGATCGAGGCGAAGATTGGCGACGGAAAACGGCTTGGCCTGCAAATTGATTATTCGTTCGATGGACCAATGCTTCTCGGAACGGGCGGTGCGCTGAAGCGCGCCATTTCCAAGCTCGGCGAAGGATTTCTAGTAATTTACGGAGACTCATATATGCCGGTCGATTACGCCGCGGTCGTAGATGCTTTCGTGCGGAGCGAGAAACCGGCTTTGATGACAGTGTTCGAGAACGAAGGCCGTTGGGATGCAAGTAATGTTTGGTTCGAAGCGGGCGAAATTTATCGCTATGACAAGAAAGTGCGCACACCGCAAACGCGGCACATCGATTACGGCATAAGCGTTCTGACTTCAGGGGTATTCTCTGGCTTTCCCGACGATGCGCCATTTGATTTGGCCGATCTGTACTCGCGTCTCGTATCCGAGAAACAAATGGCTGCGTATGAAGTGAAACAACGATTCTATGAGATCGGCTCGGCGGAGGGTCTTGCGGAACTTGATGCGCTGTTGCGCAATAACACAGTTTCTCTTTCTGGATGAGCTATTCAAAACAACACTTGCGCGAGGCGAGCGAAATCGTCGCGAAGCTTGACCCAACGCTTTGCGAAAAAGCCGTGGAATTGCTCGCAGCAGTGCGCGCGCGCGGCGGCCGGCTTTTCATTCTCGGCGCAGGAGGCAGCGCGGCGAATGCTTCCCATGCGGTGAACGATTTCCGCAAGCTTGCAGGGATCGAGTCCTACGCGCCTACCGATAACGTCTCGGAGCTGACCGCTCGCACCAACGACGACGGATGGCCCTCAGTTTTTGCAGAGTGGCTTAAAGGAAGCCGACTCAACGAGAAAGACGCGATTCTTGTGTTGTCAGTAGGCGGCGGCAGCTTCGAAAAAAATGTCAGTCCAAATTTGGTGAGCGCACTGCAACTCGCGAAGGAATGCGGTACCGCGATCCTGGGGATCGTAGGCCGCGACGGAGGATATACCGCGCAGGTTGCCGACGTGGCCATTGTCATCCCGACAGTCAATCCCGCAAACATCACGCCGCACACTGAGGCGTTCCAAGCTGTGGTGTGGCATTTGTGGGTTTCGCATCCCACTCTCAAAGTCGCCGAGACGAAATGGGAAAGCATGAAGTAGGGCGTCCGGCAGTTTTTCTGGATCGCGATGGAGTAATCAATCGCGTCGCAGTCCGGAACGGGATGCCTTATCCCCCATCTCACGTCGGAGCGTTCGAGCTTTATGACGATGTTCCAGACGGGTGTGCGCGGCTTAAGGCTGCGAACTTCCTCCTGGTTGTCATCACCAACCAGCCCGACGTTGGCCGCGGAACCCAGAGTCGCGAAGCCGTTGAAGCGATGAACCTGAAAATGCAATCGACGCTTCCGCTACTTGATCGTATTGAGATTTGCTATCACGCCGGCGAGCGTTACGGCCAACCGTGCGATTGCCGCAAGCCGCGACCTGGCTTGATCCTACGCGCAGTTGCCGAGCTGAACATCGATCCCAAGAAGAGTTATGTCATAGGCGATCGATGGCGCGATGTCGATTGCGCGCGCGCCGCAGGTTGTCGCGCGATTCTTATCCAGCGCGGTTACAAAGAAAGCTTGCGGGAAGCGCCGGATTTTACCGTCGCAAATTTCAATGAAGCCGTGACCGCCGTTCTCCGCGACGCGGATTCCTGAGAACTGCTTGCATATGGCGCTTCCCGTTTAATAGGGTTGAATGGATGACTGAACGCCTGCTGGATCTGTCCGTGAAAATCTTCGCGGACGGCGCCGACCTTCAGGGGATCGCGGAGCTTTCGCGGCAGCCCTATATCCATGGCCTGACGACCAATCCGACTCTGATGCGAAAAGTCGGTCTGACCGATTACGAAAGCTTTGCCAAAGCAGTATTGAAAGAAGTGAAATCTAAACCGATCTCGTTTGAAGTTTTCTCCGACGACTTTGCAGAGATGAGCCGGCAAGCACTCAAAATCCACGGGTGGCAGGACAACGTATATGTTAAGATCCCAATCACTAACACTAGTGGCGAATCCTCTATTCCGTTGATCGAGCGATTAGCTGATGAAGGTGTGAAGCTAAACATAACGGCGATGCTAACGCCACGTCAGGTAACAGCCGTCGCAGCCGTGCTGAATCCGAGCGTCCCATCGATCATGTCAATCTTCGCTGGACGAATCGCCGATACCGGGGTCGACCCATCGCCGATAATGAAGGAGTCACTCGAGATCGTGCGGGCTTTGCCGAAGGCCGAACTGCTCTGGGCCAGCGTTCGTGAGGTGCTTAACGTTTTCCAAGCTGCGGCCTGCGGTTGTGATATCGTCACCGTGCCGCACGACATTCTGAAAAGACTCCTCGAGCTTGAAGGCAGGGACCTCGACGAGCTCTCTCTTGATACCGTCCGCATGTTCCACCGGGACGCCGTCGCTGCCGGCTTCAAGCTCTGATGGAGCCCGAAACATCGAAAAATTCGGGAGGGAACCAGGTTTGGGTGGCGATTGCTACCTCATTGCTCGCCGCTGTCGCTTTCTATTTTTCGACAAATCCGACGCTGCACAATCTGGATTATACCTTCGAGATCGCTTCGGCATTCCTGCGCGGTGATCTCGGCCTCCGCGAAAAGCCGCCCGAATGGCTTAACGAGATGATTCCGTACGGGGATAGATCTTATTCCGCGTTTCCGCTGGGCGCTGTGCTTAGCATGGTGCCGGTTGCACTGCTACAAAAAGCGTCACTGATTCACGATTTCCCGGCTCGCATTCTGGCCGCGTTGATCGCCGGAGCTTGCGTTTATTTCTTTTTTCAACTCGCGAAGGCATTCGGACCTGACTACTCCAGTCTGAAACCAAAACCTCTTACTCGGCGAATTTTGCTGGCGCTGTTCCCAGTGTTTGGAACCTGTACATGGTGTAACCTCGGCATGGGCGGTGCGTGGCAAATCGCTCTGGGGCTCGCGTTATTGGGACAAACCGCAGCTCTTTACTTCACGTTGGTGCGACCGTCGCCGTTCATCGCCGGGGCGTTCTTCACTCTTGCTTTTGGAAATCGGACCGAGCTTCTCATCACGGCACCTTTCTACCTCTATCTTTTCTGGCGCCGCCCCGAGTCTGTAGGTGAGGCGCCTGACCAGCCGCAGCCCGCCAAACGGAGCGGTTGGCCTACAATGGCCGGATTGTCAGCGTCAGATGCTAATGCTCCGAAGGTAGCAGCGGTCCCTTGGAAAAACTTTGGACGAGCGCTTCGTGTAAACGGACCAATGGTCTTCGATTTCTTAACGCTGCCCGTAACATTGGCACTGCTGACTGGCGCTTATAATTTGGTCCGATTCCATTCAATGTCCGATTTTGGCTATTTTCACATCCCTGAAGTGCGCGACGAACCTTGGTACGCACATGGGTTGTTTTCGCTCCACTCGATTCCGTGGAACGTCAATACAATGTTGTTCGAAGGATTCCTCGACGACCCCGACTTTCCGTTCTTTAGTTTTCCGCCGTTTGGGTGCTCCATTTTTCTCAGCACTCCGTTCCTCTTCCTCCTTTTTAGGGAAGGCGGAAGGTATAGGGCCATATCGTGGATTGCTATTGGCATTATGACGTTCGTGCTCTGGTGCCATGGAAATCCGGGCGGGTGGCAATTCTCCTATCGCTACGCCATGATCCTTCTTCCGTGGATGTTCCTTTTGCTCACAGGCAACGGAGCACCCAAGATAACCATCACCGAAATCTCACTTTTCGCCGTGTCGATCGCGATTAACGGAACAGCGACGTGGTTATTTCTTTGGACCGATCGAATTCAAGCCTAGTGACATGTATCGGACCCTTGCTGGTTCATATCGCCGGAGAACTTGGAACGTGTTTGACGAAAAAAATCATGCGTTTACGATTTGCGCCTGTGTCTGGTACGTCAAAGACGAGTGCGGGGGTTGAATCAGCGAGGAGTCGGGTATGCTGGCTCTGATTTATTTGGTGCTCGCCGCTCTTGTCGGCGATTCTCTTTGCCGGCGTTTTTACCAGTTCGAGTCGGTCGTACACCGGTGTGCGACTGCAATCCTCGTCGGCATACTGGTGAGTTCATGGTTCACGTATCTGTTGGGGCTGGCTTTCTTTTGGACGCAACAACCCCTTTTGTGGGCCAATCTGTTATTCTTTGTAGCGGCAGTCGCGCTTCTGTCCTGGCCCAAATGGAAAGGCAAAATTCTCAAAACCACCCCGGGCGAAACTTACCGGAAACGATCGAATTTGTATCTCACCCGCCCTTCGGGATCGAGCATAGCCGACTGGCTACTCATAGCCGGATACGTCGTCCTCGTCTCGTGGATGATGTTTGCCTCGTTCAACGCCAAGGAAGGTAAACTCCAGATCGCTACCGCTGAGTACAGTGATTTCGGGCCGAACACTGCCCTGATACAGAGCTTTGCAGTAGGACACAATTTTCCAACGGAGTATCCGCATTTCTCCGGCGACCGGATTCGTTACCACTTCTTGTTTTATTTTCAGGCGGGAAACTTGGAGTTCCTCGGGTTCAATCCAGCGTGGAGTCTGAACCTACTCAGCATATCCACAATCGTGGCGATGCTCATGATGGTCATGACGCTTGGGGAAGTGCTTTTCAATTCGCGCGCAGTCGGGCGCCTCGGGTCGCTGCTCTTTTTCTTTTTCGGGTCGCTCTCTTACGCCCCGTTTCTTCAGAAGCAAGGTTCAATTCGGGCGGCTATTCAAGCGATCACCCATCAACGGGACTATCTTCAGACGATCTTTCCCTATCGCGGTGAAGCTTGGGGAACCTGGTCTCAGGTGACTTATCTCAACCAGCGACACTTCGCGAGTGCGATCGGGATACTCCTTCTCGTCCTGGTTTTTCTCGTGATCCGCTACCGCGAAGTGGTGGCTAAACGAGCCGCGGCACGCGTTGCTGCCCGGACAATAATACCGCTGACAAACAGAGTGCCTGAGACTGCGCCTGCCCCGGTTTCCAGCGACCCCGGCGGGATTCAAGATGTTCGAGAATCACAAATCGAGGTGCCTTCGGAATCGCTGGCCACTCAATCGAAAGAAGAAACTCCCGTTTCCAGTGATCTCAGCGCAACTCAAAATGTTCGAGAATCGCAAATCGAGGTGCCTTCGGAATCGCTGGCCACACAACCGAAAGAAGAAACTCCCGTTTCCAGTGATCCCAGCACCACTCAAAATCTTCGAGAATCACAAATCGAGGTGCCTTCGGAATCGCTGGCCACTCAACCGAAAGAAGAAACTGCGATTTCCAGAGATCCCAGTGAGCCCCAAAAAGTTCGAGAATCACAAATCGACATGCCTTCGGAATCGCTGGCCACTCAATCGACAGAAGAAACTGCGATTTCCAGTGATCCCAGTAAGCCTCAAGATATTCGAGAATCGCAAATCGAGGTGCCTTCGGAATCGGTGACGACTAGATCGAGAGAAGAAACTGCGATCACTAAAGAGCCTTTTCTCGCTACTCTACCGCCGTTCATTTTTTCGGGTGTCCTTTTGGCTTTACTGCCGATGTGGAACAGCGCGGTGTTTATCGCTGCTGCCGCCATTCTCGGATTGTTATTCATCCTTTGTCCGCTTCGACTTCAAATGCTGACGCTAGCCGTTCCAGCGGGATTGCTCGCATTGCCACAGATGCTCTTTCTAAGCGGTGGCAGCAACCGCGCACCAATGCCGCGCCTCCTTCACTGGGGTTATACGATTGACCAGCCCACAGTCGCGAATGTTGCCAAGTATCTCGGCTTCACCTTTGGTTTCAAGTGGCTACTGATCGCGCTGGCGCTGGTTTTAGCAACAGGTCTCCAAAGGCGATTCTTTATCGCAGCTTTAAGCCTTATCGCCGTTGCCTTTTCTTTCCAGTTCACCATCGAGGTGCTTGCCAACCAAAAGTTCCTGCACATCTGGGTGATTATCGCGAACCTGTTCGTCGCTTTTGCCCTCTGGCGGTTGTGGCGTTTCTCACTGGTCGGAACCACGCTGCCCGGCAAATTCGTTTCGGTTGTGCTTTTTCTGCTGGTCATTCCGGGCGGCTTGATCGATTTCTTCCCGATTCATAACACTGGCTGGAGCGAGGTGACGTATCGGGACGATCCATTCATAGACTGGCTCAAGAAGAACACGACCCCGCGAGATATCTTTCTGACAGATCGCTTCGTCAATCATCCCATCTTGATGGCTGGACGGCGGGTCTTGTATGGCTGGCCTTACTATGCGTGGTCAGCGGGTTACAACGCGAGCCACCACGACAAGCTTTACCTAGAGCTGCTCGAGGGCAAGGACCCATGGAAAGTGTATCACCTTCTGAAAGAGAACGGTATCACTTATGTGGCCTACGACAATGCTGTTCGGCACGGTGAGTTCATCAGGCGCCCGAATGAACAGCTTTATGCCACTTATTTTCCAAAGGTGTTTGAGGACAGCCGGATTAATGGGCTAACAATTTATAGGGTGCCGGATACACCGCCTCCTAAGCTCAGCTCAATGCCTGAAGGCGTGACTAACGTCTTCGAAGGCGGAAAGGGCACCGGAAAAGGAGAATTGGATTCGCCGAGTGGAATTGCTGTCGATGGCAACGGAAATATTCTGGTCGCCGACACCAATAATGGGCGCATCGAGAAATTCTCGCCGACTGGCAATTTTCTTAGTGTTATAGCAAGTAAGGGAACCGGCCAGGGGCAATTAGGAGAGCCGAACGGAATCGCCGTCGATCGTGCCGGCAATATTTACGTGGCAGAAGTCGGGTCCAATCACCGCGTGCAGAAACTCGCTCCGGACGGGACATTCATCGCCGAGTGGAAAGGTCCNGACCTTGGCTTTTACGGGCCCCGCCGGATCGCCATTGGTCCNGATGACTCAATCTATGTCGTCGATCAGGGACACACGCGAATCGTTAAGTTCGGNCCGGATGGACACGTGCTCTCGAGTTGGGGCAGCAAAGGCTCTGGCGATGGACAACTCAATGACCCTACTTCTGTCGCCGTTGATTCCACCAGCGGTAAAGTATACGTCGCCGATCCAATTAACAAACGCATCCAAGTATTTGATCAAAACGGGAAGTTTCTGACTAAATGGGTAGTAGCCGAGTGGGGACAGCCAGCTGGCTTCGAAGATTTGGCTATAGATTCGAAAGCAGGCCGATTGTACGCATCGAGCGCAAACATGGGCGCAGTGCTCATTTTTGATTTGAATGGAGCCGGAATTGGTGCTTTGACACCAAAGTCGCCAGATCGGCTGGAAAGGGCGTCAGCCCTGGCTTTGTTTAATCGGAAGCTCTACGTCGTGAATATGGGCGGGAATCGGGTGAGCGTGTTCGATCTGTAAACGGANTAGCGAGCTGCCGCTCACATAACCGTGATNNTCTAGAACTCATTCCAAAAGTGGCGCTGTCATGTTGAGCCCTTCGATTTCACTCAGGACAGGCTTTGCCNAACATCTCTGAGCTGGTTCCGATACGTGATCGCTCAAAAAATTGATCTGAGATTGAANGNCTNGCCTCGCTTCGAAACTTTTCGGGGCTGCGTTGCAGCTTCGTATCGCTCAGAATGACATTAAGGCTATGAAGTTAGCTCTGGGAAAATCGCAACTTCTTACACCGAGGATCGTTCTACTCGGGTTATCAATTATTAGCCTGGTCATTTGCGCCTGGGCTGGCGCGGCACACTACCGCAAAGCGCCTTGGGGAGATCCCTGGCAGCCGATCGGATGGCTGCTTAGCATGCTCTTTTTGCTTTGCGCCTTCCTGCCAGACCCGTGTGGCCTGGCAACCGGATTCAGATCGTTAATAAAGCCAAAAACAGCATTCTTTCTTTTCTGGATCCTGTTCTTTGTTGTTTCGCACCTGTGGAATTTCCGCACCGCGCCCTGGAACGGCAATGCTCTATTTGATGAGTCCGGTTGGGACCTCTGGTTCTTGAAGAGTCGTATTATGGGTCATCCATTTCAGCCGGTATGGCCTGACCATATTACGATGGCGCGAGAGACCCTTTTCCATTATTATGTTTGGGCATTTCTACGTCTGTTCGGCTACAACATTTTGTCTTATGAGGCAGCCCTCTTTGTTATTTGGTGTACGATCTTTATCTTCACTCTACTGTTAGTTCACCTACTTTTTAGATCTTACATTGTCACGTCGGTTACTGCGCTGGTCTTTAACTTCCTGCCTTTTGCATTCATCTTTACCTTTGCTGGATATCGCTACCCCATGTCGACTGCTTTGGCCGTGGTCTCTCTATACTTCTTGCATCTCGGCTTCAAAAGTGCCTCGTCCTTTTATCTATCGCTGGGTGGCATCACGGCGGGACTGTGCC
>Ga0065712_10068174_pt1 | contig 13452 bp, 19 predicted proteins | sample MisRhiReplicate1_FD_59099 | JGI IMG/M metagenome (GOLD analysis project Ga0065712, IMG submission 59099) | Miscanthus rhizosphere microbial communities from Kellogg Biological Station, MSU, sample Rhizosphere Soil Replicate 1: eDNA_1 v3... | ecosystem: Host-associated > Plants > Roots >...
TGAAAATATCGAAATGAAAGTGGCGCTGGATCCCTTTTACCTCTCCGGCCGCTGGCCGAACATGCGGCGCGGCTCGGTGTGGGTGGCGCGCAAAATCGCGACGCAGATGGGGAGCCAGCGGCCCATCGAACAGATCGCCAACTATCGAACGCCGGTCGCCGGGCTGTATCAGGTCGGTGTGGCGATGCATCCCGCAGACGCAGTAATTGCCGGCTCGGGCTACAATTGCTGGCAGGTGATGAAAGAGGATTTGAAACTACAGTAACGATTTGAACAAATTTAATTTTTTGAACCCATCGTTCGTCCCTCTCTTTACGTCCGTCCCCACGACGCGTCGTGAGGAAAGAGGTTTGGGGGTGAACAGAGCGTAGTGGTTAAACGGTTTGAACTCCTTCAACCAAGTAGATGGCCAAAATACTTGAATACGACGGCGTCGTGATCGGCGCCGGTCACAATGGCATGATCTGCGCCGCCTATCTGGCCAAGTGCGGGCAGAAAATCATGGTCGTCGAAAAGAACATGGAGGTCGGTGGCGGGCTGGATTCGCACGAGGACCGCAACTATCCGGGTTTCTGGCACAACATCCACTCGGTGTTTCACCGGGGTTTGATGATGCTGCCATGGTTCAAGGATTTAGAGCTGGAGAATTTTGGGATTCATTACTACCGTCCCGATCCGGGCGTGGTGCAGCATTTTCTCGATCAGACTTATCTCGGCTGGTTCGCCGAGGTGAAGAAGACGGTTCAAACCATCGAGCAATTCTCGAAAAAAGACGCGGCTTCGTTCATGGACATCTGGACGCGCTGGCAGCCGGTGGTACAAAAAATTGTCTTTACGGAAACCTACGCTGTGCCGCTAACGATGGAAGAGAAGCGTCCGTTACTGGAGAAAATCCCTGAGGGACGGGAGTACCTCAAGTATTTCGACACAACGCCGGAGGAGTTTGTGCTGCGGCACTTCGAGCATCCACGCGTGCGGGCATTTATCGCCTTTCTTGGGGTAATGCGCGGCTTCGAGCTCGATGCGCCACAGACGGGCTATCTGATCCCGGCGATGATCGCCTGGGGCGTCAATCCCCAGCTCTGCCGCGGCACTTCTCACGCACTCGGCGACAATTTAGCGCACATGATGTCGCATAACGGTGTCGATTACATCGAAGCGAACGGCGTCGAGCGCATTCTCGTCGAGAACGGGCAAGCCACAGCGGTGGTGCTGGAAGACGGCACCGTGATTAAGGCAAAAAAATTCATTGCCTCGAATGTGAATCCGGTGGAGACATTTATCAAGCTCGTCGGTGAGGAAAATCTCGAGCCGAAGTTTGCCGAACTTGCGGCGAACTTCCGTTTCTCGAAGACAACGCCGATCTTCGCCGTTAATCTCGCTTTGAACGAGCGGCCTAAATACATTACCGAAGAAAAACATCCCGAGGTCGCCGGCTCCTTCATGCATATCGTGGGGCTGGACGAATACCAGGATTTGGTGAATCTCTTCGACGACTGCCGCAGCGGGCAGCTACCGCGCAAACCGTTCATGAACGGCGCAACACCATCCTTCCACGACCCGACTCAGGCGCCGCTCGGCAAAGCGACGGCGTTCATGTGGCAATTGATGACCTACAATCTCTGGGGCAATCCGCTCAACTGGGACAAGGCGCGTCACGACTGGTTCCAAAAACAACTAGCCGTGTGGCAGAAATTTGCGCCGAATTTGGACGAACACAATATTCTTTCCAGCGATTCCACCACACCCCTCGACATCGAACGGCACGACAAGAATATGTACTGCGGCGACTGGATGATCGGTGAATATTCCGGCGATCAAGCATTGGAGAACCGGCCATTTCCCGGTTGGGGACAATATCGCACCCCAATCGATGGACTATTCATGTGCGGTTCGTCATGTCATCCTGGCGGAAATATCACCGGCGCGCCGGGCTACAATGCGGCGCAGGTGATCGCGGAATCGCTTGGTATCAAGCCCTGGTGGAAACCGGTGGACTTTCGCGAGCATCTCAAGGGGTTGGCATGAAGAAGACTTGGAGGTTGCGGTGAGACTGGCGGGGAAAGTCGCCATCGTTACCGGTGGTGCGCGCCATATTGGTTCGGCGTACTGCCAAAGATTCGCCGAGGAAGGCGCCGCGGTGGCGATCGCCGATATTCTCGACGGCCAATCCGTGGCGAATGAAATTCGCTCAAAAGGCGGCAAAGCCATTGCGCTCAAGATCGATGTGGCGAACGAAAATGACGCCGAGCGAATGGCGGCAGAAACGATCCAGGCTTTCGGCCGCATCGACATTCTTGTCAATAACGCCGCGATCTTCATCAACATCGAGCGCCATCCATTCTACGAAATCACCGCTGAAGAATGGGACCGCGTCTCGGCGGTGAATATCAAAGGGCCGTTTCTGTGTGCCAAGGCAGTCTTTCCTCAGATGAAACAAAGGCGAAGCGGGAAGATCATCAACATCTCATCGTCAACGGCTTATTGGGGTACGCCGAACTTTTTGCATTACGTCGCGTCGAAGGCGGCTCTAATCGGCATGACCCGCTCGTTGGCGCGAGAAGTAGGAGAGTACGGCATTTGTGTCAATGCGATTGCGCCAGGCTTGGTCGAGCATGAGGGTCAGAATGCGCCCAAGGCGCTCACGGAGTTGCAGTTGAAAGCGCGCTCGATCAAACGCTTGCAAACACCGCAAGATTTACTCGGCACGTTGGTGTTTCTGGCATCATCCGACAGCGATTTCATGACCGGACAGACAATCGTGGTGGATGGCGGCAGCGTGTTTCACTGATCTTGAAAAACCGTAGGATGGATCGAGCGAAGCGATAACCATCGACTCGAAGGCGGTGGGTTACGCCGGTAGCGGCTAAGCACTTTACGGCAGAACAATGAGCGGTGCATCGGTTGATTGATTGCACGCCGGCGCGTTTCTTGGGTATATTTTGCGTATGGCTGAACATAATCATGATGATAGTGAAGGCTCCAATCTTTCTGAGATGGAGCTGCGGGTGCGCGCGCTCGAAACGATCCTCGTCGAGAAGGGGTATGTCGAAAGCGCCGCGCTTGATCGCATCGTGGAGCTTTATGAAACCAAAATCGGCCCGCATATCGGCGCGCAGGTGATCGCCAAGGCGTGGAGCGATCCTGGGTTTCGCCAGGCGCTGCTCGACGACGCAAGCAAGGCGGTTGCTGCCTTGGCACCGCACGTAGGAAACGTAGGCGATCACTTGATCGCGGTCGAGAATACGCCCCAGGTGCACAACATGATCGTGTGCACGTTGTGCTCGTGTTATCCGACCGACGTGCTCGGGCTGCCGCCGACCTGGTACAAATCGTTTGCCTACCGCTCGCGCGCCGTCAAGGAGCCACGCGCCGTACTCGCGGATTTCGGCGTGACCCTGCCGGTCGAAACCGAGATACGAGTTTGGGACTCCACCGCCGAGACTCGCTACCTGGTCGTGCCGATGCGTCCGGCAGAAACCGAGGGCTGGAGCGAATCACAGCTCGCCAAGCTGGTCACGCGCAATTCGATGGTCGGCACCGGTCTGGCCAAAAAGCCGAGCGAGGTGGCCTGATGGACGGCGTCCACGATATGGGCGGCATGGACGGGTTCGGCAAAGTCGAGCCCGAGGTGAACGAGCCGGTATTTCATCATCGCTGGGAGGGGCGCGTACTGGCGATGAGTCGCGCCATCGGCGTCTTTCGCGCCTGGACCATCGATAGCAGCCGTTACGCCATCGAATTGATGGCGCCGTCGTTCTATTTGACCCGCTCCTACTACGAGAAATGGTTTCTGCGTAATCAAAACCTGCTCATCGAGCGCGGTCTCATCGACGCCGACGAGGTCGCGGCCGGGCGCGCCCTGCGTCCTGCTAACAATCTAAGCCGCGGACCGTTCACGCTCGCCGATGTGGAAAAGGTCACGCGGCGCGGTTCCTATGGACGGCCGGCGCGCGCGCCCGCGCGCTTCAAAGTCGGCGACCACGTGCGCACGAAGAACATTCATCCAGCGACGCACACGCGTTTGCCACGCTACGCGCGCGGCCGTGTCGGTGTGGTGGAGCGTCTGCATGGCGCGCACATCTTTCCGGACGCCGTCGCCGCCGGCAAGGGCGAGGATCCGCAGTGGCTTTACACCGTGCGCTTCGACGCTCGCGAGCTTTGGGGCCCGGATGCCGAGGCGAAATTGAAAGTCTCCATCGAAGCCTTTGAACCTTATCTCGAACATGTCTGAATCGGCGTCCATCGAACCAGCGGCCGCCCGGCGCGCCGCCGAAGCTCTTCCCGGCATACCGCGCGACGAGAACGGCCCGGTCTTTCGCGCGCCGTGGGAAGCCCACGCATTTGCCATGGCGCTGGCGCTCTATCAAAAAGGTCTGTTCGCCTGGAGCGAATGGTCCGCGATGCTTGGCGAGGAGATCAAAAAGGCACAAGCCGCCGGCGATCCCGACACCGGCAAAACTTACTATCTTCATTGGCTCGCAACGCTCGAACGCATGGTCGCCGAAAAAGGCGCCACCTCGGCGCAAGCCCTAGCGCAGCATTACCAAGCCTGGAAGCGAGCGACGCAGCGTACACCGCACGGCAAACCGATCGAGTTGAAGGCCGAAGATTTTTGCAAATGAGAAGTCCGGCGGCGATCATGGATCATTCCCGAAGTTCGTGCTTGGCCTGAAAACCAAGGTTTCACACCAGAGATGTGGACCGCCGTCGGCATTCCGTGCTGCTGAGTTTTAAGTCTGCCACGCCATGCACTACATCGACCTGGAAATTGGCGAAGGAAGAGAAATCGACCCTAAAGACGTGGCCAGTAAGCGCCATGCGATTGAGTCGATGACATGAGGGATGAAATTCGTTCAAGCCGTCAAAAGATTTAGCCAATGCGTGGCTATTGCTGAGGAATCTTTCAAGAAGGATTTCTCGGCTGCACCTCGAAAATAGCACTTAGGAACGTCGGATTCTGACCTGTGGCCAAATCCCTTCGGACTTTCCTCGATGATATGCGCCGGAGTTATCCGAGCGATGTAGTCTCGATCTCCAAAATAGTCAATCCCCTCACTTACGACATTACCGCGATCGTCAAGCACCTCGGCGCTCTGAAGAAATTTCCGGTGCTGATTTTTGAGCGGCCGCTCAACGCTCATGGCCGCGCTAGTGACATGCAACTGGTCATGGGTGCGGAGAATTCGCAAAAAAAAATTCAGGTGGCGCTCGGCTTGCCGAGCGATATGAACCGCGCGGAAATGGCGCGCGAGTGCTTGCGGCGCGAAGACGGCAAGATCGGACCGGTCATGGTGCGCAAAGAAGCCGCGCCGGTCAAGGAAATCGTTCAAATAGGAGATCAGGTCGATCTCTACGAGCTTCCGCTCATGCGTCATCATGAGATGGACGGTGGTCCTTACATCGACATGTCGAGTGTGGCAAGGGACAGAAGCGGCGGGATTTACAACTGCTCGTACCACCGGATGGAAGTCAAAGATCGCAATCGTAGCGGGTTTCTCATGACGCTGCAGCACATGTGGCGGATTTTCCGCGGCTATGAAGAGACTGGCGAAGAATGTCCCGTAGCCACGGTGATCGGCCATCACCCGGCCTATCAGATGGGCGTGTGCTACGGCGGCTCTTTCGAGGTGAGCGAGTACGAGATCATCGGTGGCTATTTGCAGGAGCAGCTGCGGCTGACGCCTTCGGAAACCTGGGGCGAGCGCCTGCTCGTTCCGGCTGACGCGGAAATCGTTGTCGAAGGGGCGCTGCTGCCCGGCAAGCGTATGGTGGAAGGACCGTTCGGCGAAGTGAACGGCTATTTGGGTGTGCAAGGCTTTCAGCAATCGGCGCATTATGAAGTGCGCGCCATCACGCGCCGGCGCGGCGCGATGCATACCTCGATTTTAACTCCAGAAGGCGACAAGCCCTGGATGGATCTCGCGCGCGAAGGAGCTTATCTGCGGCGCTGTCGCGAAGCCGTGCCGAGTGTGCAGACGGTTTGCGCGAGCGGCCGGCACGCGTTGCTCAACGTTTTTATTTCGATGAAAAAAATGTCCGAGGGGGATCCCGGCCGCGCCGCGGCAGCGGTTTTGACCTGGGATTGGGCGAAGAACGTTTTTGTCTTCGATGAAGATATCGACGTTTACAATCCGACGGAGATCCTCTGGGCGCTGGCGACACGCGTGCAGCCGCATCGGCAAATTTCGATTGTGCCCGAGCTGATGCGCGGCAGCTTGATCGATCCATCCATGACCGATGCCCGGAAAACCTCGGTGATGATCGTCGATGCCACCAAGCCTCTTGATCGTCCCTTCTCTCCGGTTTCCAAATGTCCCGATGAGGCGCTCGAGAGAATCAAGCTGGAAGACTTCGTGCCCGGTGAAGTTTTGCAGCACATCCCGGTCGATCGAACGACCTACTGGGCGTGATCGGAGGTAGGATGAAAACCTGCGGAGGCTTTTTACTGATCTTTTCACTGTCCGGGTTTTTTATCCTGATGCATATGCAGGCGTACGCCGCTTCCCCGCGCGAGCCCGAGGAGATCTGGCAGGAGTTGCTGAAGTCCCAGCCGACGAGCGGCAAAAACGGCTTGTTGCTGGTGCGCGGGCGGAAGGCAAGGCAATTGTTTATGGCAATATCAGCGCGGATCATCTCGAGCGGCTGCGCATCGACTTCGATAAACGCTACGGCGTCAAACTTGATGGCTACCGCGCGGCAGGCGAACGAGTCGCGAACCGGCTCTTGACCGAGGCGAGAAGCGGCAAGCTCGATGCCGATGTGATGGCGCCGAGCAATGAGCATATTCCCACGCTGATCAAGGCCGGCGTCGCCGGGCGTTACAATTCGCCCGAGCGAGCGGCATTTCCGGATTCGCACAAGGACCGGCTCGGGTACTGGACTGCCTATGATTACAACGTGGCGGTGATTGCGTACAACAGCCGGCTCGTGCCGGCGCTGGCTAATCCCTTTCTGCAAGTTTTTTCCGGAAAGGACGTGATTGCGCAGAACAACGACTGGCAGGATGGCCCTTCCTGCAATGGGTTTGTCTGCGGCACGGCGGCGCAGATCGCAGCCACGGGCTTGGATCCCTGCCAACCCAACCCGGGACAACCGACCTCTCCTCCGAATTGTACTCTGGAGTCGGCGATTCTGATCACTCTGCCGACGGGTGCTTATACCGCGATTGTCAGCGGAGGCGGCGGCGGAACCGGTGTCGGGCTAGTGGAGGCTTTCGAGATGGATTAAGGGGGGATGGTCATATGGGTTGTCAGGGGCGCTGAAAATCCGCTGCCTGATGACCTAGCTTACTATCGATGAGTAACTCTAGAGCAAGGAGGTGGTTCCATGAACCGGATTCTCACCCATATGATCGGTGTCTTCGTATGCGGGTTATCCTTATCGCCACGAACAGCAATAGCGCAGCAGGCACTTGTCGTCAAAGCACTCGCGGAAAAGAAAATAACGGAGCTGCCCACTGGTCCGCTCTACTGGCGGCTAGAAAACTTTCCCACGCTCGAACAAGCACAGGCCGCAGCGGGTCCGGCCGCATTAGTGGCAGAATCGGGACGCAAGATGTGGCTCTTTACGCTCGGTCCTTCCGGTGGGTCATCCCCCGGTGGCGCCAAGGTTGCCGAAGTCGGACCGCTCCCCAAGGTTGTCGCAAACGAATATCTCCTGCGCATTAACGAAGCCAGTGGCCCGCCTGGGAGTATAACGACCGTGCACACCCATCCAGGCTCCGAAGCGTTTTATGTGCTGGCCGGTGAGCAGAGCATCCGGACTCCTGACGGAACGATCCGTGTGAGCATTGGCCAGCCAGAGACAGGCCCTGGAGGCAATACGCCCCTCCAAGTCTCCAACAGCGGCTCTTCGGAGCTTCACGCGTTGGTGCTGTTTCTAGTGGATGCTACCAAGCCGTTTTCATCTCCAGCCAAGTTGCCTTAAAGCGAGGGCAGGATAAAAGGAGCAAAGTCTGTGATACGATCATGGAGCACAAACTGGGAAGATTCTTACACCGGCGTCGGAAGGTTGCGTGAGAACACGACCGCGACACGGCGCGACGTCCAGCTCCACCCCGGCGCTGAGAGATCGTACCAGGGAAGACAGCGCACTACACCGCGTTTAAAATACGGCATCCGTTTCGCGCCGGCATTGGCCTGACGGCTCCGGTTCCAGGTGGCGCGGGCACAGTGCTTTGCGCAGTTGCCGATCCGGCATATGTCGCGAATGCGAAAGAGGTGACGAGGGCGAGGGTAAATGAACTCATGATGATGCTCCCGTTTTCTGGAGAGAAATTTTAAACCACCTTTGTTTATCGTTAGCGCGCCGAGCCTGTTCAAATACAGCCGAATTGAGTATGGGGTTGCGGCCTGTTCTTTCCATACATGCAACGCGCAATTACGTTCATGGCCGGAAAAAACAAAAGGCCCCTCTCTCCAAGGAGCCCTTTGAAACCGTCAGCCTAGGACGGTCTTTGTTTTTCGAGTCCGCAGTATTACGCAGCCTTGGACTCGATTGTCTTGCCGACCTCGATTTGAATCGGGATCTTCCTCCCAGCAAGCTCAACGGGCAGCGGCACCACTAGCTCAAGTACACCATGCTCATAGTGTGCGGTAATTTTCTCCCCCTTTACACCATGGGGCAATGTCACTGTGCGCTCAAACTTGCCATAATAAGTCTCCCGATACTCGGGCCCTCTCTCTTCCGCCTTTCGCTCCGCTTTGATCGTCAACAGCTCGCCTTCCACATGGACATCCAGGTCTTTCGGATCAATACCAGGAAGGTCAACCCGCACGACGTAATTGCCATCCTTCCTGTATGTCTCCATTGGAGGCACTCCACCGATCCCGCGAAGTTCAGAGCGTCCAAAGAACCGGCCAAACAGATCGTCGATATCGCGATGCCAGCTGGACAACTCTTCGTCAAACGGATTCCATCTAACCAGTTCGTTCAACATAACCAGTCCCTCCTTTCTTTATTATAAATTCCCGGGGATCTCGCTTTATGTATGGGCAAGAAAAATGCCACCGACTGATTGATAATTCTTTAAGAATTTCCACAGCTGTCCAACCGGTATTTCGTAACTTTAGGAAAAAGTGCACTAAAGCATGTGCGAAAATGACTCTGGCCAAATCACAAGCTCCAAGCCATCATTCATTTCTCGAATCACTCCGTCGTTCGTAAAGCCAATCATCGACGAAACATCGAAAACGATAAAAAGCGCAGAGGTTTTCTTATCCTTGCAGAAACTCCGCCGCTCACGTTGAACGAGAGCTAAAATGAAACTCGCGATAAGCTTATACAAATGACCCGCCATTTCTTTTGGAATGACTGTTGCGGTCATAAACAACTAAGTCTCGATGAAAGTCGAGCGCAGAGATTGGTTAAATCCAGTCGCAGCTTGCTTGGTTTAACATTAGCCCGGACTGGATGCGTCCAGCCGGGCTTTTTTATTTAGTACACAGGAGCAATGAGGAGGTCAGTATGTTTCAGCACATCTTAATTCCTAGTGATGGATCTGAGCTATCCGAAGCTGCAGTTCAAAAAGGAATACAGCTCGCGAGAAGCCTCAAGGCTAAAGTGACCGGATTTCATGTGATCCTGCCATTTCATGTCTTCACCAGTAGGACAGAAATGCTAGAGGATACGAAGGAGCAGTACGAACGCGAGTCAAAAATTCAGGCCGAGCAATTTCTCGGTCTTATTAAAAAGGCGGCAGAAGAAGCTGGCGTAAGCAGCGACTCAGAGTATGCAATATCAGACCATCCATACGAGATGATTATCAAAACTGCTGAGAATAAGCGGTGTGATCTCATCGTTATGGCATCCCATGGGCGAAGGGGTGTTCAGGGCGTGCTGCTCGGCAGCGAAACGCAAAAGGTTTTAACCCATAGCAAAACGCCCGTGCTGGTGGTTCGTTAGCTCCCGGCGGTCTTATGGGTATGCATTTGAGTGATCATTTCTCGTGGAAGATGAGGGAACGACTATGTTTCTGACCCTAGTGACATTGGTGGCACTGACTATTGTCCTTGCAAGGGCAGTCAAGTCTTATATGAAATGGCGCGGCACGAGAGTGATTATATGTCCCGAGTCCAGACAGCCCGCCGGGGTTGAGGTCGATGCAGGACATGCGGCACTGCTTGCACCGATACATTCAAGCCTTCGCTTGAAGGATTGCAGTCGCTGGCCCAAGCGGAGTGATTGCGGCCAAGAATGCTTGCATGACATCGAAGCCTCGTCTGAGGACTGCCTCCTCCGAAATATACTGGCTAAGTGGTACGAGGGGAAAAAGTGCGCTTTATGCGGCAAACCGTTTGGTGAGATCAACTGGCTAGATCGGAAACCGGCATTGATGGTACCTGGCAAGCCGAGCTGTGAGTGGGGCGAGATTCGTCCGGAAGAAGTATGGAACGTGTTAGCTATCGCTACCCCGGTTTGCTGGAACTGCCATATCGCCGAAAGCTTTCGACGCCGCTACCCGGAGTTAGTGGTGGATCGTCCATGGAAACCAGGGGAGGCGCACCGGGTTCTTTAGTTGCAGGGAGGTGGTGGTGGGTGGTCTAATGATTTCGGATTCCGTGTCGGACGGCACGCCGTGACCGGCACTGAGTCCTAATGCAGAAGTAGCGATTATTAGTTTTGGATCGCGCGAAATTTTGCATTCAGAAACAGGTTCACAGGTCATTAGCGGCAGCCGCGCCGGTAAATAAAGTGGTACACCAGGGTCACCATTACGCTCCCGCCGAAAATATTGCCGAGAGTTACCGGCAGTAGATTTGACCAAAGAGCGAACCATGAAAGATTTTCTGCGATACCCTGGCCCACCTGGTTTTTCAACAAAATTCCCAACGGAATGAAGTACATATTGGCCACGCTGTGCTCGAATCCGGCGGCAACGAACGCCGAGATCGGAAAAATAATGGCAAAGACCTTGTCCACAACACTGCGTCCGGCTAGAGCGAGCCACACGCCCAAGCAGACCAGGATATTGCATAGGACACCCTTGAAGAATGCTTCCCAGAACGGGAGTGCCGCTTTGGCGGAGGCAATCTTCACCGCCGTAATTCCGACGCCGTTGGAGTTCATTCGCCATTGTTGCGACCAGAGCACTAACAAGACCAAACCAAGCGCGCCGACAAAATTCGCCAAATAAACGATGATCCAATTGCGGAGCAATTCGAACGTTGTGATCCGCCCGCCTGCGCAAGCCATTACCAACAGATTGTTGCCGGTGAATAGCTCCGCGCCAGCGACCACGACCAGGATGAGTCCAAACGAAAACGCGACTCCGCCCAGAATCCGACTGGCAGCAAAACCCAGGCTTGCATCGCTCGCAACGATTGTGAAATAAAGTGCTCCGAGGCCGATGAAACCGCCTGCCAATAACCCAAGGGTTATCTGCGATAGAACCGGCAAGCGAGCCTTTGTGACCCCAATGGTCTCGATTTTTTCGGCGATCTCTTTAGGAGCATAGACATCAAACCCAAAGAGCTCATTCATATTAGAATTTTTTCAAAGTTTGTGCGTGTGAATTGGCGGAATTTCACTATCAGTGAGTAAATCGAACCGCAGTTTCATTCCTGGATATATTCCAAATAGAAAGATCTCTTTCTGAAACTTCTGCGCCTGAGTTGCGGCATTGATGGAACCTCCTTTCCGTCCCCCAGGGACGTTAACGGCTTGCAGCGGGCAACGAAGAAACCGGCGAGCCATCGTCGGAGAGAGTGTCCGGCACTTGAAGATCTGCATATTCTCCGCCGGGTATGAGAGTCCTCCACAGATCCGGCCAAGTTCTACGTAAAGACTCAACGGTCGCATCAAGGTAGGGCAGAATTCCTTTCGCACAAGTCTCGACACTTAACCGAGTGCAGTATTGGACTAATGAGGTCAGATATATTCCTCGACCGCGTATATCAAAACTATCATAGGAAAGGGTCGTAGAAATCGCGCTTGCCCCCGTATCCTTATCGACATTGATGGTTGCTAGATAAGCCACAATTCTTGGAAAACTCGGTGCCACTTCGTCATAAACAAAACGAAACGATTTAGATCCGCGAATAGCCTGTTTTAGAGCCGCCGCTACTTGCTGACCGACTTGATCATTACCTCGATGGTTGACTGAAACGGCAACCCTTGTGTCCTGCGCGATGGCTAACGACGAAGCCAGTAACCAGACTGCAATTGCTGCTAATATTGTTTTCATTGTTCCTCCCCTTATGCTGCCTCGCGATGTTCAATGGCAGGCTGCTGTGGCTCGGGTTTCTCGACACAGGCCCAAATTAAAGCGGCGACCCAACCGAGCACCGTCCAGCCGAATAGAAGATTGACCCATGTAATAGCGGTCGCGTGCTCGGCATCGCGCATATCGGCAATGATCGCGGGCAGCAAGTAGAGGAACATGCCCAAAATGAGGCCGAGTACGAACAACCCGTAAGCTACAACTTGCATAAGACCCCTGGTGTGCTTCCGGGCGTTTTTAGGCGCATAACTCGTACCACGGTCAAGCGGACGCCCGGCGCGACGGAAATCTATTCATTTCAACAGCAACCGCGCCGCCGCTCTGTCACTAATGGAAAGTGTTTTGGGCGAGATTAGCAGCGATGAGAAAGTCTGCACGAGCGAACGGAAGACTCTTCTGAATCGTTATCCAGTCTCACGTCGGAAAAGCTCGAGCGCTTTGTTCATGGCCCTTTTGAGAGTGGCGGGATGATTTCATTCTTCAGCGCCTCGTGGCCCGGCCGGTACAAAAGGAATCTCTGCTAAACATCGCGCGCATAGGTTACTGCATTCAATAAGTCTTCAACCGCCGCGTGAGGCAGGCAGAAAACGATCTGTCAATTCGCGATATTACAGCGACAGATGAGCGGCCTGGCGGTGCTTACCATCGGCTGCGACTTGCCTGAAAATGGGAAGAGTTACAGCCCCCGAGTTCACCGAATAGCGCGGCCCTGCACGAGCAGGGGAATGCGGCGGGTGGTAGATAGCGGGCCGGCAGATGGTCAAGAATGGCGATTACCTAGCCGCCTATCCCAGCGTCGCATGGGAAGGACAATGCCGTGGCTTCGTATAGTGCGACTTGAGCGGCGGGAAATAGGCTCTGACGAGCGGTTAACTGCTGCAGCATTCCGTTTGGAGTTACTGACGGCGGGCGCTCTTTTTTCTGTCTCTGTTGATTTACTGACCCATTCCGACAGCCAAGCGATTTCTTTCGGGTCGTCGGTCCATGAAAGCATCTCCGTTTCGCTGTTGACCGTAAACCAGGTCTTTGAGTCTCTAATGTATACCAAAGCGGGCGTGTTTCCCCCGTTTAGCCATTGATTCATTTATTCTCCTCGAAATGGATTGAATTGCCGCAATATGGACCCAATTGGGTAAAAAAGCAAGTTTTATATCGAAATTTTACTCTACAAAACAGGTATTCACCTAAGCCTTTCTCGGCCTTGCCGAACTTATGAGCGTAATTCGACC
>Ga0065712_10001986_pt1 | contig 13447 bp, 16 predicted proteins | sample MisRhiReplicate1_FD_59099 | JGI IMG/M metagenome (GOLD analysis project Ga0065712, IMG submission 59099) | Miscanthus rhizosphere microbial communities from Kellogg Biological Station, MSU, sample Rhizosphere Soil Replicate 1: eDNA_1 v3... | ecosystem: Host-associated > Plants > Roots >...
CTGATAACTGGCAGCCGCGCCTTCCGCAATCATCGTTCTGATGATCGTTCCGGTTACCTCGACCGGTTCAGTTGTAGTTGCTCCTTGTTTCTTATCCGTTGAATTCGGCTGGGCGAATGCCAGCAGGGGAATCAGCACACAGCCGAGCGTGACAATTATCTTTTTCATGTTCGTCTCCTTTTACTAATGGTTTTTCTGCTGAGGCACTCTCTGGAGTTGGCGAACCTTCAACAAGAGCCACTTCGCGTGTTTCCAACAGCCCACTTTCCGTGGCGCTGGCAGGGTTGAAGACGTTTAAACAGCACTCGTGCGTCTGCGAGAATTTGTTAGAAGATCCCGGGGATCAGGCGCCATGTGCGAGAGCGGTATGCGTTGTAATTATCTCCAAATTCCGAGTGCAGCAGGGTTTCTTCTGCACTGATGCGCGCTAGCANCGGCGGAATAAGCAANCCTGTGAGAAGCACGCCGACTCCCGAACGGAAAGCCAAACTCCATCCTAGTGAGTTGATGAGCANACCAAGGTAACTTGGATGGCGGATAACTCTGTAAATGCCGCNAGTTACCAGAGTATGCCCTGGTTGGATCGCGACGAGGCCACTGAATCGGTGGCCAAGCACAAACACTGGCCAGATCCGCAACGCACCACCAATTGCGAACAACGCGACACCGAGCCAGCGAATCGCGTCGCCATCGATCGTCCATAACTCTTTGCGATCTGTGTATGCCGGTAGATAGGCGTTGAGAAATCCAATTATAACGAACACGGCAATGACCCAGCGGTTGCCGCGATCTTCGCGCACGCCGGCATTCACATTTCCGCCGGCGAAAAACGATAGAATCGAAAGCGCGAATAGTACCACCACAAGCGCTGTCAGCGCTGCGTGAGAGAAAAAAGGACGTAGGCCGCCCCAACCTAACACAGCAAGACCGGCATAGGCGAAAATACCGATCACAATGAGCGCGAATCTGAGAACCGATCGCATCACTGTTTATTATTCTGCAGCGGCCGACGGATACAACTGAACTGACTCCGGATGATTCAGCAGCGCCGATGCTAAATGCGACTCGTATCCGCTGTTGGTAGACGGATCGAGGTTTTAGGCGATTGTGCGTCAGTCAAAACTTACTCCGTTATGACCGGCTTCTTTGAGGAAGTGCAGCGGCGAAAGGTCTATCGCGTTGCGGCCGCGTACATCGTCGCGGCTGGTTTTATTATTCAAATCGGCTCGGCGGTTTTCCCGGCGTGGGAACTACCAAACTGGACATTCCGTCTCGTGGTTGTACTGCTCTTAGTCGGATTTCCGATCGCGTTGATCCTGGCATGGGCCTACGACGTCACGCCGCAGGGCATCCGCGTAACACCGACGTCCAGCTCACCCGGATCGCATCGTCGACGCAATGTGATCATGTTGATTGCGATCGGTGTGGCCATCTCGGCTGGAGCGGGTTTTTTTCTTTTGCCACGGCTGTCGGCGCACAGGATCGACAAATCTATTGCCGTCCTTCCGTTCCAAAACTTGAGCGATGAGAAGGAGAATGCCTACTTCGCTGATGGCATACAGGACGATATCCTCACGAATCTCTCGAAAATCGGTGATCTGAAGGTGATCTCGCGGACATCAGTCATGTCTTATCGCGGAGATGGTGCGCGCAACGCCCGTGAAATCGGCAAAACGCTGGGAGTAGGCGCGCTTCTGGAAGGCAGCGTCCGCAAGATTGGTAATCGCGTCCGGGTGAGCGTGCAGTTGATCAACGCAAACGATGACGAACACATCTGGGCGGAGGACTACGACCGCGATTTGACTGACGTCTTCGCCATTCAAACCGATCTCGCGCAAAAAATTGCCTCGTCTCTCCAGGCGAAACTCTCCCCGAACGAGAAAGAACGGTTGGATCGCCAGCCGACGCAAAATCCCGATGCCTATTTGCTCTTTATCCAGGCGCACGACTATGCGAACCGACCGGATTATTTTCGCGACGAGCTTTTGAAGGCCGAGGAGCTTTTCGAAAAGGCGATCAAGCTCGATCCGAAATTTGCAGCTGCTTTTGCTGGGCTATCGAGGGTTCAGAATTCGATGTACCACGAGTCCGATCCAACACCGGATCGTCGAGAAAAAGCGCGTCGCAATGCCGATGAAGCACTCCGGCTGCAACCGAATCTTCCGGAAGGACATCTGGCGCTCGGTTTTTCCTATTACTACGGTGATCGCGATTATGCCCGTGCTCTCGCCGAATTTGAAATCGCGAAGCGTGATCTGCCAAACCAATCCGAGGCCTATTTCGCGATCGGCGCGATTCAGCGACGTCAGGGCAAGTGGGCTGAATCAAATGCGAATTTTGAAAAAGCGGCCGTGCTTGATCCGAGAAATGCAAGCATCCTGATTAACCTGGCTTACAGTTACATGGCCTTGCGCAATTTCGAAGCAGCCGACAAAACACTGGATCGGGCGATTGCCATAGCGCCGCAGTCGTTCGCAGCGGTCGGCTTGAAGACACTCCTCGCAGTTTTATCGAAGGGGGATCTCAGCCTGGCTGAAAAACAAGTTTCGTCGATTCCAGCCGAGAGCGATCCAAGTGGCATGGCGACTTGGGAGAAATGGTGGCTTCTCACGTGGCAGCGCAAGTTTCCCGAAGCTCTCGCCGCCGTGGAAAAGTTCCCCGGTGAAACCCTGCTTATACCCGACTCCACCGCACCTGCACCGAAGGCTTTGCTGGAAGGCATTATTTTTGTGCTCGAGGGCGATACGACCAGGTCCCAAACGGAATTTAACAAGGCTCGCCTCGTCTCGGAAAAGTTGCTGCGCGAAGCGCCGGATGACCCAGCGCGACACGGGCAACATGGACTTATCCTCGCGGCTTTGGGTCAAAAAGAAGAAGCCATCGCCCAAGGCAAACGTGCAGTTGAATTGCTGCCTGAATCTCAGGACGCCTTTGCTGGACCGAGATACACCGCCATTCTCGCACAAATTTACAGCTTAACTGGCGAGTCGGATAAGGCGTTTCCGTTGATCGAACATTTGCTTGAAGTTCCAAGCGAGCTCACGATTCCAGTACTCAAGCTCGATCCAAGATGGGATCCATTGCGCAAAGATCCCCGCTTCCAGGCGTTGATTGACAAGTACGCAGCCAACCGCTGACGCGCCTTCGTCGCCCAGGCGTGAAAGCGCTGCGAAGCGATCAATCGAAATCTTAAAGTTCGCGGGCGACGCCTTGATCACCTACACGCAAAATTTAAGGCACACTGCGAAAGCAAATCCACGGTCCGCGATGCGTGACCCCTAATCAAACCCGCGGCAGGAATTCTTCGCGAACGATCTTGCCGTCCTTGACCGTGTAAACGCCCACTTCGGACATTTTGTGGCGCTGTTTGGTTTTCTTATCCGACACGTCAGCGTCGTACTGCACAACGAAACGATCATGCGCGACGAACGGTCCCTGCACATCGAAGCTGTGCACATCCATGCTATTGACCCACCAATCGACTTTGCCGCGGACACCTTCCTTCCCGCGCGTTTCAGGCGAACCGCCGCCCATACCGGAAGCTTCGACGCTGACAACGTTATCGTCGTAAAGGTCGAGCGCGTCGTACCACGCCTGTTTTCGAGTTAGTTCTACCACTTTTTTGGCTATTTCTTCTGTGTTCATCGTTCCTCCATTGTTTATAGGGACAATTTACTTGCTGATAAATTGTTCAAGCCGATCGAGTAAACTATTCCAGCCTTCGTTGTGGCGATCGCGCGATTCCTCGCTCGGCAATTGCTCGTGCCTTAATCGCAGTTCCGTTCCACCGCGGCGCTCGAATAGTTCAATTGTTACGACGCTAGCCCGGTTCTCCCAAGCTTCATCGTCATCCCACTGCCATGTGAAAACAATTTTCTTTCCCGGAATGAGTTCCTTGTATTCGCCGAACGCGCTCATCTCCTCGCCTTCCGGGCTGGTNAGGTCCCAGCGATATTTGCCGCTGATACGCACGTCCGCTGTGATATTTCGGGTACGCACGTTTTCTGGTCCAAACCATNGTCTTCAATTGCGCCGGATCGGTCCACGCATCGTAAACGCGATCGGGGTGCACGCTGATGAATCGTACAATTTCGAGTGACGTCTTCTCTGCGGTTTTCTCTTTCATGGTTTTGCTTTCGACCTTTCAATGAATTGCTTCAGCTCCGATCCGATAATCGCGGTCCAGCCAGCCTCGAAGTTCTTCCGCGCATACGCCGGCGTTTTTGGAAATGTTTCGATTCCTGTGTGCGTCAGCTTCAGTCGCGTCTTATTGCCGTCGGGAAATAGTTCAAAGGTCACGAGAGAATCTCCGGGCTCGCCTTTGTAGCGCCAGGTGTAGGCGATCTTCTTTTCCGGAACGACATCAGTTACGCGACAGAGGTGATGATAGCTGTTGCCTTCGTGCTCAACGATAAAGTCGAATTCAAACCCGACCTGCGGCTTAAACTCCTTTAAATCAAAATACCACTCCCGCATTTGATCGACGTCGGTGAGCGCTGTCCAAACTCGCCCGACCGGTGCATCGAAAGTGCGCTCCAGCACGATCGCTTCAGCTAAATCGTTTGTTTTATTCATAATGTTTACTCAGTCGTATTGTATCCGGCGTTATCGTTTTGTTACTTCCATCGGCTCGCCCGCGAGGAGAGTGATCATGTGGTGTCGCCGCTCGCTTGCCCGCCTTCGCGGCCCCGGCGGACCTGTTCGAGAACCCTGGCGGAAGCCTCGTCGTTGCCGTACTCGTCGTGCCAATTCCACCACTCATACGGTGTTGTCTGAGGATAACTCTTGGGCGAGTCTTCCCATTCCTCCTGGCGGCCCAGCGCAGTGATGTCGAGATAGTTCCACGTTCCCCCCATCTGTTCGTCGCCGCGATTGTTGATGAAGTAGGTGCGAAACACGCGGTCGCCATCGCGGATGAACGCATTCGTGCCGTGCCATTCGTCCACGCCGAAGTCCTTGTCGAAGTGATCGGTGATCGTGTACCAAGGGATAAACTCCCAACGCATGCGCAACTTCAAACGCTTGATGTCCTTCTGAGGCGCCCGCGAAGCAAATACGAGAGTGGTATCGCGGGCGTTCAGATGAGCGGGGTGAGCAACCTGATCGGCGACCATGGAGCAGCCGACGCATGCATGTTCCGGCCAACCGACGACACCCGGCTCGAAAAATGCGCGATAGACGATCAGTTGACGGCGACCATCGAACAAATCGAGGAGGCTCAACTTGCCTTGCGGTCCGTCAAATTCGTACTCCTTCTCGACGGCCACCCACGGCATGCACCGACGCTCCGCGGCCAACGCGTCACGAGCCCTGGTCAATTCCTTCTCTTTCACGAGAAGCTGCTGGCGGGCAACCTCCCATTCCTTCGGTGACACCACTTTTCGATCTAATTCCAGCTCTGTTGTTTTCATTATGTTGTGTTTCCTCTTTGGGTTGTCTTCTGCTGCGAAATGTTTTGAGCGCAATGGCCGCCACTCCCCCGCTCGATGTCGTCGCCAGAACAGCAATGTTTGCGATGCATACCGGACACATAACTCAGGTCTTTCCCTTTTTGCTGGCGCCCTTGTTCGTCTTCTCCAGATAAGCCGCCAACCGATCGAGCGATCCCTCCCAGAACTTTCGATACTCCTCCACCCATTGCGCGGCTTTTTTTAAGGGTTCGGCGTTTAGCTGCATTTCATGGACGCGTCCGTAGCGCCGCCGCCGGAGTAGCCCGGCACTTTCGAGAACCCGCAAATGTTTTGAAACCGCGGGAAGCGACATGTCGTGCGGTTTGGCGAGGTCGGTAACGCGCCTGTCGCCCTGGGCCAGGTGCGCCAGAATTTGCCGCCGCGTTGGATCGGCGAGCGCGGCAAAAGTTCGGTCTAGCGTTCTCGAAGAATATTTAACCATCTGGTTAACTATTTAGGCAGGATCATGCGATATGCAAACATTTTTTTCGTTACCACTTAGAGAAGCTGCCAGATCCAACGCTTTGCGTTCGCGAGGTCAGAATCTGCAACCCTAAATGCAATCAGCGTCGAGCATCCCGACGAGTACGCTTCATTTCAATGTAGAGGCGTTTGTGTCAAACGCCTTGCCATGTCGGCGCTTGGCACAAGCGCCGCTACAACAATGTCTATGAATGCGACTGCGTGAACGCTTCTTTGTTTACCACGTAGGGCATTTTCGTCGGATCACCGCTGTAGTTGCGTTCGAGAACGTCGATCAGTCCCTGCACGCAACGTCCCGCCATGCCTTTCTCTGGATCGACATCAAGGCGCGTGATTTGCGCGCCGCTGGCGAAATGATGGAAGAGACGAGTACGATCAGCGATTTCAGGATCAAGTAACGGCGAATCGGGCGGAAGCGGCTCTTTTTCGAACACGTCGAGCGCTGCGCCTGCAATGACTTTTTCTTTCAATGCTTTCGCCAGCGCTCTCTCGTCCACCACTGGGCCGCGCGAGCTGTTTACCAAGTACGCGGTCGGTTTCATCAGCTTGAGTGTATTTTCGTTGATGAGATGATAGGTCGGCTTGTCCGCCTCGCCCTCTCTTAACAGTGGCACGTGGAGGCTCACGTAATCGGCATCACGCAATGCGTCCTCGAACTCGACATACTTAATCCAGGTTTTTTCTTTCTGAATGCCGCGTGCATGGCGCAAGTCCATCAACTCCTGAATCGCTTTAATGAATTCGTGATTCTGATACGCCGGATCGTAGCAGAGGATATTCATGTCGAATCCGGAACATTTTTTGATCATCGCCAGACCGATGCGGCCCGTACCGATTATGGCGACGGTTTTACCTGTGACTTCATCGCCAAGGAACGGCAGGAACGGATGCCATGACGGCCACTTCTGTTCGCGCACGAGTTGTTCGCTCCGCCACATTTTTCTCGCGAGCATGCCCATCATGAAAAACGCAAACTCAGCCGTGGCTTCGGTGAGCACGTCGGCTGTGTTCGTAAACGGAATTTTGTATTTGTTCGCGTCGGCGCGATTGATGTTATCGAACCCGACAGCTATTTGCGCCACGGCCTTTAGTCTCCCCTTCCCCGCGTCGAATACTTCCGCATCAATCGGATCGCGCAGTGTGGTGATTAATCCGTCGATGCCGCTCTTCACTTTCTCGATAATCAATTTCTTCGGCGGCGCTTCAGGTCCCTGGAAGACCTCAAGGTCGTAACCCCGCGCGCGCAAAAGGTTCTCCGCTGGATCTCCGATGCGCGACGTCGCAAAAACACGGAAGCGTTGTTGTTTTGCCATATCAGAACTTAATCAGGAACTCGAGAATGGAGCGAGTGGGACGAGCGACATAGAAGGTAAAAGCTGCGAGGGTAGCAGCGACCGAGCGGGGAAGCGAGGGAGTTTCACGGCAGGAAATTTTCGATCGAAGGGATATGCTCCTCGCTCGCGGCCGCCCAAATGCAACGGATGAGCCCCGGAATCTCTGACAGGCTTCCGAGTACATAATCGGCTTCCTTTTCGTACTCCCGCGGATCCACAAAGCGCCTATCGGGAATAGCAGCGACGCGCATGTTCGCGGCTTTCGCCGCGGCGACGCCCGTAAGCGCGTCTTCGATCACAAGGCATGTCTCAGGAGAGATTCCGCGTTTCTTTGCAGTTCGCAGATAAATGTCGGGATGTGGCTTGCCCCGTTGAACTTCATCTCCGGTGACCACGACGTCAAATAAGCTTCTGATTCCGGTTCGATCGAGAAACGGATGCGCGGAAGCGCTCACCGAACTCGTGGCTATCGCCAGGGGTACCTTCATCTCGACCAATTCTTCCAGCGTCGTTTTTGCGGAGGGAAACAAACCCACACGGTTCGCGAAGAAATCGGTCGCGATTTCGGCGCGCCGCCGCATCAATTCCTCAATCGACGCGCAAATGTGAAAGGCATTCTTGTAAAACTCGACTGCGATCCGGTAACTCACGCCGAGGACGTTTCTGTGGTATTCGCCTCGATAACTCACTCCATGTTCTGCGAGCAATTTCACGTCGATCTGGTTCCACCACGGCTCGGAGTCGGCGAGGACTCCGTCAAGATCGAAGATCACCGCATGAAATGTTGGAAACATTGTCCGTAGCATTTGTTACCCACGTGAAGTCGGTAGTTTCAACCGCTCTCCCAAAAGAGGGAACGGCAAATCATACATATTTTAAACGGGGTCGGATTGTACGCGGTCTTAGATTTGTGCTGATGGAACCGAATGGGGGAGCACTTTTGTCTGCTGTCCAATTGGAGCAGCCCGTCAAATCTCCAATCCACGGCGGGCGCCAAAAGTTTGGTGCGGCAGGCAAACCGTTTCGCGTCAACGCTAATGTCCTCTTCTCGCCTACCGCAGCAGTAATCGAATCCGCTTTGCTAATGCTGCTGATCGGCTGGGTTGATTATGTTACCGACTTTAACGTCACAGTCTTTTATTTCGTGCCGGTAGTCTTGGCCACATGGCGGGCAGGACGCAAAGCGGGTTGGTTTATCGCGGCACTTTGTGGAGCGACAGTGCTCATCGCGGACTTGATAGTGCCCCGTAGCGGACGTGTCCTTGCCCTCGCCTACGTTAACGCCGGTATACTTGTTTTGGCGTCGGCTGCTCTCGCTGAACTAGTAATTTCGTCCCATCGCGCACACGAACGCCTGAAGACGCTGCTCGCGCTAAAGACTGTTTCGCTCGCGGAAATTCACCACAGGGTAAAGAACAACCTGCAAATTGTATCCAGCTTGCTCAAGCTTCAATCTAACAAATTTGCTGATCCCGTTGTTCGCGACGTTTTCACCGAATGTCGCGATCGCATCAACACCATGGCTCATCTTCACGAAGAACTCTATGACGAGCGGGGGCAATCACACCTCGATTTCGCGCCGCATCTGCGCGAGCTGGCAGAAATGCTGCTGCGCTCGCACAGCCCGGCGGGCTGCAAACTTACACTTAACCTTTCCGCCGATCGCGTTCCGCTCGATCTCGACCAGAGTATCTTGCTCAGCCTGATTGCCAACGAATTGCTGCTCAATTCTCTAAAGCACGCATTCCATGGCCGCGCTACGGGAAAGATCGATGCTCACCTGCGAACGAGTGGCGGTCGAGTAGTGTTAACGATCCGTGATGATGGTACCGGATTTGTCCACCAGCCGCCCAAAATTGAAGAGCAACGCGGAACCGGCATAGACCTCGTCCAGGCAATGTCACGTCAGCTTGGCGGCGAGTTCGTTGTCAACCGCATGGCTGTGGGCGGAACGTGCGCAACCATTTCTTTTCGAAGCAAAATAAACAACCAGTCGTTCATCTGTAACTCTAGATAACCACATCATGTCAAAAAAACGTATTCTCATCGTTGAAGACGAAGCGCTGACTGTGTTAGCGCTTAAACACGAACTCACGGAACTCGGCTACGAGATTGCCGGTGACGCAAACACTGCTGCCGACGCGCTCCGCGCTGCCGAAGACAATCGCGCCGATCTTGTCCTCATGGATATTCAATTGGATGGCGGGGTCAGTGGTATTGCAGCTGCCGCCGCAATTCGCGGGCACCTCGATATTCCAGTTGTGTTTCTGACCGCGCACGCGTCGGCTGAAACAGTGCGGCGGGCGGTCGAATCAGGCGCGTTCGGGTACTTGTTGAAGCCTTACACCGTGCCGGAATTGAAAGCGGCGATCGAGATTGCGCTTCACAAACACAACACGGAAATCGCGATGCGCAGGGCGCTCAGTTCACGATTGCAGGCCGATGTGGCGCAACCGCAGTCCATTTGAGCTGCACTGGATTGTGCAAAGCGCGCAGCGCGCTCCAAAATTTGGCGAGGACGTAGATTCGTTGAGCCAGTTCGAATCGCAACAGCTCAGCGAGCTTTTCATTCAACCAAACGTTTGCCGGCGTATTCAGATAGAACGCTTTTAGTTGAACGTTGAGCGTTGAGCGTTTAAGCGTTGGGGGATTGAAGAAGATCGCGATCTATGGCGGCACCTTCGACCCGGTCCATCACGCGCATCTGATTCTCGCTCGCGAAGCGATTGAAATACTCGACCTCGACAAAGTTATTCTGGTGCCGGCGGCGATTTCCCCTCTCAAGAAAGCCGCTCCGATCGCGAGCGGCGAAGTACGATTAGAAATGTTGCAAGCGGCGATCAAAGGCGATCCGAAGTTTGAAGTGGATGAATGCGAGCTACTGCGACCACCGCCTTCGTACACAATCGATACGGTTGAGGAAATTCACCGGCGTGAATGCGATCTGTCCATCTACTGCTTGATCGGTGAAGACAACGTTGAGCAACTGCCCCGGTGGCATCGCTTTGCCGAACTGGAGAAGCTAGTTCGCTTTGTGGTTCTCGACCGCAGCGGGAAACAACCCTCGCATTCTTACCAGTTGATCCACCGTCGTATCGATATTTCCGCTACTGAAATAAGACGGAGAGTTGCGCAACACGAATCGATTCGTTATCTCGTACCGGACTCGGTGGACGAAATTATTCAGCGCGAAAAACTTTATCGGGAGCAATCGCAATAACGCCTGAGAATCTAGCAAAAACCTGCGCTGAACTCGCCTCGAATAAGAAGGCCGAGGACATTGTTGTGTTGGATTTGCGCGGCATTTCGAGCTTTACCGACTTTTTCGTGATCTGCTCGGGCACGTCCGAACCTCAACTCAAAGCGATTGCTAACGAAATCGAGACTCACTTACGCGAGCATTATTCGCTACGCCCCGTAGCAGTGGACGGATTTCCTGCCAGCCAATGGATGGTCCTCGATTATCTCCAAGTGGTTGTCCACATTTTTCATCGCGACAAACGCGCCTTCTACAGCTTGGAGGGATTGTGGGGCGATGCCCCGGTGCTGCAGTGGGAATCAGTTCTGAAGGAGTGACGGCTTCGTAGCCCCGAAAGCTTTCGGGGCTGTTCAAGTTCGCCGCAGCGAATCCGTCCTGTGGCGGACCGTCGCTCCCTGAGCCGTCGCGTCAGCGCTACTTCTTTGTTGGCGCCGGTGCCGGAGGAGGTGGAAGCTTCGGAGAACCCTGCGCAGCAGCTGGAGCAGGTGTTGGAGGCGGTTTCACATCCATCAGCTCGACGTCAAAAATCAGGGTCGAGTTCGCACCGATGTCCGGCCCCATTGCACGCTCGCCATATGCGAGGTTCGCCGGAATGAATAGCTGATATTTTGCTCCCTTCTTCATCAGTTGAAGCGCTTCCGTCCAGCCTTTAATCACTCCGTTGACCGGAAAGGTCGCCGGTTGGTTGCGCTTGAACGAACTGTCAAACTCCGTCCCATCGATCAGAGTGCCCCGATAGTTCACGGTCACCATGTCGGTGGCTTTGGGCTGCGGTCCGGTTCCTTCTTTCTCGACCTTGTACTGCAAACCGCTCGCAGTCGTCTTCACACCGGGTTTCTTCTTGTTGTCTTCAAGAAACTTCTCACCCTCAGCTTTGTTTTTTTCGCCCACTTGTTTCTGTTTCTGCTCCATGTCCTTTTCAAATTGGCTCATGATTTCCTTGACCTGATCGGTAGTCAGTTGCGGTTTGCCCGCAAGGGCGTCTTTAATGCCAGCGGCCAAAATATCGGGATTAATGTCCACCTTTTGCCGGCCGAGATTGAATCCGATTTGCATGCCGATGCTGTAGCTGACCTTGTCTTTTTGGTCCTTGAGTTGTGTCGTTTGCGCGCCGGCCGCCTTTTGGTCCTTGGGCTGTGGTGATTTGTCTTGCCCGAACAATGGGAATGCAAGTAAGGATGCGCTGACAATAACAATAAAACGTTTCATAAGATCGTGTTTCCGCGCCGTTCTAGTTTAAGGTTGGTCGCCGCAGAAAGTCGCACGCTAACGGATAAATGCCGCCCGTCAAGAAAACAGCTTTGCCTTGGATTCGGCGGCGCCGGCTTCCCATTTGCAGTGGTAGCCACAGGACTGGTTGCACTCTGGCCGGAACTGGCGCAGGCCTTCACGCTCTCGCACAGCGATGCCTTGAAAATTGGGAAAAGGGTCTGGCAAAATGAGTGTGGAGGAACAATTTCCGGGCTGACTTCGTGGAACCAGGGCGAAGATTTCGCATCGCTCGGCATCGGCCATTTCATCTGGTATCCAAAAGGACGGCGGGGCCCATTCGAAGAGAGTTTCCCGAAGCTGGTAAGCTTCGTATCGAGTCGCGGAGCGAAGTTGCCAACATTTCTTCTGGGCGTCGGCCCTTTACAGCCGTGTCCGTGGAACTCGCGTCCGGAGTTCCTACATTCGCAAAATACAGGTGAGATGAACCAGTTGCGCCGGTTTCTGACGGACACAATCGATCTCCAGGCAGAATTTCTTGTTGCCAGATTGGAAGCTGCTCTGCCTAAGATGCTGGCCGAAGCGGCGCCTGCCGACCGAACTAACGTGCAGAAACAATTTGAACGCTTGACGAAAACACCACAGGGATGCTACGCCCTCATCGATTACGTCAATTTCAAAGGAGAAGGCGTTTTGCACACAGAGCGTTACCAGGGACAGGGATGGGGTTTGCTTCAGGTGCTGGAAGCGATGCACGGGAATTCCGATTCAGGCGCGCCTGAAGAGTTCGCGACCGCGGCCAAAGTGGTCTTGACGCGCCGCGTCCAGAATGCTCCTGCCGACCGCCATGAATCACGGTGGTTAACCGGTTGGCTTCGGCGCGTAAATAGCTACAGTGGCCGCTGATAATTATGCCGAGAGCACTTCGAATATCTCTTAGCGCGGTTCTTTTGACGGTTCTTGCCTCGTCAATCAGCGCGCAATTCCGCCTTTTCGGACCAAGATCACCAAGACCGACACCGCTGCCAAAAATGCGCGGCGCGTCCGCTTACATTAGCAGCCAGCCTCCGTTGAAGGTAAATCAATCTGTGCTCAGACAGGCAACGTCCGACAACGTGCACGTTCGCGTCTCTATTCCCAGGCAGCGCGCCTATTTGATGGTGGGCGAGCAAATCGCAGCCGATAGTCCAATCTCTTCCGGCAAAGCTGGGCACAGCACACCCCAGGGTCATTTCTCCGTTCTGGAAAAGGATCCGGACCATCGTTCGAGCATCTATGGCGATTTCGTTGACGGGTCGGGTCGGGTTGTTCGCGCCGGCATCAGCGCCAAGGCCGATTCCGCACCCAGCGGAACACATTATGTCGGTGCGCCGATGAGGTGGTTTATGCGGCTAACTGGCGAAGGCGTCGGAATGCATGTGGGGATTTTGCCTGGATATCCCGCATCCCATGGCTGCATCCGGATGTCGTCGGATGGAGCGAAGTTATTTTACGACACTGTAAAAGTCGGCACGCCGGTGACCGTGGGCGATTAGTATTTTTGTAATTCAAAGAGTGACGGCGAGGAATCCATCACTCCTTGAGTAATTTCCGTCGCAAAAGATCGAGTGCCGTTTGGGCCGCTAATTGTTTGAATGTCTCGCGATCCGTAGAAAAAAGGAATTTCCTGGCGACAGTCTCTGAATTTTCTGAAGCCAGCGCGATGTAAACCG
>Ga0065712_10068177_pt1 | contig 13441 bp, 13 predicted proteins | sample MisRhiReplicate1_FD_59099 | JGI IMG/M metagenome (GOLD analysis project Ga0065712, IMG submission 59099) | Miscanthus rhizosphere microbial communities from Kellogg Biological Station, MSU, sample Rhizosphere Soil Replicate 1: eDNA_1 v3... | ecosystem: Host-associated > Plants > Roots >...
TCTGCGCGGGCGAAATGATCGACTGGGAAGCACCGACCGGCGGCTACCTGCTGACCGCCTGTTTCGCTAGCGGGCGGGCTGCCGGGCTGGGGATGGTGGAATGGTTGCGCGACAGGCGGTGATTACTTTTGCGTCGCTGCGGGATGCTTACGCTCGTTATACAAGCCGCACTCACTGCGCGTAGCCTTTCAACTTTTCCTGCATGAAATCCAGAAAACACTGAATCCTCAGCGCCAGCTGCGAGTTGCGGTAGTACACCGCGTTGATCGGCTGGCGATAACCGCTGTTGGCGTCCTGCAGAATGCCGACGAGTCGCCCTTCTCGCAGGTCTTCGTGGGTCATGAAGTCGGACAGACAGGCAATCCCCACCCCTTCCAGCGCCAGATGACGCAAGGTGTCACCACTGGATGCCACAACCGCAGGTTTGATCGGATAGCGATCACCCCCGGCATGGCGCAACGGCCAGCGGTTGAGCACTTCCACCTGATTGAATCCCACCAGCGTGTGTTGCGACAACGCTTCGACGGTGTGCGGCGTGCCATGGCGCTCAAGATACGCCGGGCTGGCGACGATGTTCAGCAGGCAACTGCCCAGCGCGCGGGCATGCAGGGTCGAATCCGGCAGAGCGCCTATACGGATGGCGATATCGGTGTTCTGCTCCAGCAGATCAATGAACCAGTCGTCGCTGTCCAGCTCCAGCTGTATATCCGGGTAACGCTGCCGGAACTCCGCCACATGTGGCACCACCGAATGCAGCATGAACGGCGACGCGGCGTTGACGCGCAGGCGTCCGGCCGGTGTCTGCCGTGAAGACATGAGGTGCTCTTCCAGACTTTCCATCTGCTCGAGAATGAGCCGCGCACGGGCCAGGAAGAACTTGCCCTCTTCGGTCAGGTCCATGCGCCGCGTGGTGCGGTTGATCAGCGTGGTTTCAAGCTTGGCCTCGAGCCGCGACAAGGTGCGGCTGATCCCGGACGGCGTCTGCCCCATCTTCTCGGCGGCGGCGGAAATGGAGCCGCTTTCGATCACCGAAACGAACACCTGCAATTCATCGGACCTGGCTTTCACTGTTGTCCCCTGCTCAAGAGTCCGGGGATATTAGCGGTGTTTCAAGCAAAGGCGTGAGTTGCGCTGATCGTTCCCACGCTCGGAGTGCCTGCGCATCAAGACTTAAACGGCAGGGACTGAGTGAATACAGATACCGCAGGAGATGCCCCTGTGTCTCTGACACAGCGCTGTCTTGCAGCAAACTGGACCGTGGGAGGCGGCTTGCCGGCGATGCAGTCGACGCCGTATGTCAGGAACATCGCGTTATCGTTCATCGCCGGCAAGCCGCCTCCCACAATCCGCTGGTGCCGCAAGACCTGCGTCTAACACAGAATGCAGGGACGATCACCTCAAACGCCAAACACTTTGGCCAGATGCGCTTCATACCGTTTCACATCACCCCCGATGTTGGGCATTTTCATCACATCCACCGCCAGAAAGGTCGGCAGGCCGGTCATGCCGAGGAACTGGTTGGCCTTGTGAAACGGGAAGTACACGGCATCGACGCCTTTGGCTTCAAAGAAATCCGATGCGTCATCGAACGCTTTCTGCGGTGCATTCCAGGTCGCGGAGATCATGTACTGCTTACCGTGCAGCAAACCGCCGCTGCCGTATTTCTGCGAGGCATCGGAACGGGTGCGGCCGTCGTTGGCGTACAGGCTGCCGTGCCCTTCGGTGAACACTTCGTCGATGTACTTCTTCACGGTCCACGGCGCGCCCATCCACCAACCCGGCATTTGCCAGACGATGACGTCGGCCCACAGAAACTTCTGCACTTCTTCAGCCACGTCATAACCACCGTCGATGAAGGTTTCCTTGACGTCGTAACCGGCGCGGTCCATGAACGCCACTCCGGCTTCATGCAGCGTCGCGTTGTAGCGGCCGTCGGAGTGGGCAAACTGTTTGCCGCCGTTGAGAAACAATACTTTCTTCATGCCAGACCTCTGGATGTTCGGCCATGCCTTATGGTTCGGCTGGGCCAGTCATTAATCGATGGGGGCAAGAATAAAGACGAAGTGGCTTGAGAATAAGCCGAGGGAGGACAAATCACTTTTGCCTTAGCGTCACGAATCAGCACAACATTGTTGATTTAGAATGCGATCACTTTCAGCAGAGGACCACCCAGATGAGCGACCAATACGGCTTCATCCTTCATGCCCACACCCGCCCTGAAAAGTCAGCGGAGTTCGAAGCGCTATTCAGTTCCTACGTTGCGCAGAGCCGCAGCGAGCCAGGCTGCATCGAATACCACATGTTGCGCGATCAGCAGGATCCGGCGCTGTTCATCTTTTTTGAGGTGTGGGCCTCAAAAGAGGATCTGGACGTTCACTCTGCGCAGCCGCACATGAAAGCGTTCGCTGAAAAGCGTTTTGAGTATCTGGTCAGCGATTTCGACATTCGCCGCATCGACCTGCTCAGCCCTTCACCAGCAAGTGCAGCCCCAGCAGCGCCATCCCGATAAAGAAAGTGCGCTTGAACATCACGGCGCTGATCCGCTCCCGCAACCATTGGCCGAGCAGCATGCCCAGCAGCGCCGGGAGCAGCGCCAGCAATGAAGCACCCAGCTCGCTGCCGCCGAGCGCGCCGGTCGAGGACAGACCGATGGCCAGCGCCAGCGTCGAAACCGTGAACGAGAGCCCCAGCGCCTGCACCAGTTGATGACGCTCCAGGCCCAGAGCCTGCAGATACGGCACGGCAGGAATCACGAACACGCCCGTCATCGAGGTGATGATGCCGGTGAGCAGGCCGCATACCGGGCCCAGCCAGCGCTCGGTGTGCGGGGCTACCTTGAGCGTCGGCAGGAACAACCCGCTCAGCGCGTACAGCAGCAGCGCCCCGCCCAACGCTCGCGTCATGGAATGATCGCCGTTCATGCCCAGCCAGAACGAGCCTGCCGAGGTACCGACGAAGACCATCACCAGCATCGGCCAGAGACGACGGATCAACCCGCCCAGGTGCCCGCCTGTCGCCAGTTGCCAGAAGTTAGTCACGATGGATGGGATGATCAGCAAGGCGGCAGCCTGCGCCGGGAGCATAGCCAGCCCCAACAAACCCATGGCCACCGTCGGCAGGCCCAGGCCGATCACGCCTTTGACGGTGCCCGCCAGCAGGAAGGTGCCGAAGACCAACGCAATCAGACCGATGCCGAGCGCTTGATACGTATCGAAGAGTGTATTCATAACGCGAGTCTGGACGTTCCAGAGCGTACTGAAAATCTGGCATATACTGAGCCAGCCTCTGGCACGGACAGAGGCTGATCAGCCAAGGACCGTCTTTACATGCACTTCGACCTCACAGACCTGCGCCTTTTTCAGCACGTGATCGAGACCGGCAGCATCACTGCCGCCGCAACACGCAGTCATCTGTCACTGCCATCGGCCAGCGCGCGCGTTCGGGCGATGGAAGCGTCGTTGCAGGCGCCACTGCTTGAACGAGGCCGACGGGGCGTGACACCAACGCCTGCGGGCAAGGCGCTGGCCCAGCATGCACGGGTGATCCTGCAACAGGTCGAACGCATGCAGTTCGATCTCGCTGATTACGCCAAGGGTTTCAAAGGTCAGGTCCGGCTGCTGTGTAACACCTCGACGCTGAGCGAGCACCTGCCGGAACGGTTGGCCGACTTTCTGGTGGCGCATCCCAACATCGACGTAGAACTTCAGGAACAGACCAGCCTGCGCATCCTGCATGCGTTGCGTCACGGGACGTCAGACATCGGGATCGTGTCCGACGCTGTAGATGCCAGCGACCTGCAGACCCTGCCCTTTCGTGACGATCCGCTGACACTGGTCATGCCGCTTGGTCATCCGTTGAGCGAGCTGACCCGTGTCAGCTTCGCAGAGGCGTTGGACGAGGAGTTTGTCGGCCTGTCGGTCAACAGCGCGTTGGGCATTCATATCGAAGAACAGGCGTTACACATGGGCCAGCGCATGCGCATCAGGGTCCGCGCCGAAGGGTTTGATGGTGTATTGCGCATGGTCGCCCACGGCGCCGGACTGGGCATCGTGCCGCAGGCAGCAGTGGACCGCACGACCCGCCCACGGCGCTTTGCCGCAGTGCGATTGAGCGATCCTTGGGCCGACCGCAAATTGCTGCTCTGCGCAGCCGACTTCAAAGCCCTGCCCGGCTACGCCAGAGCACTGCTGGATGCGTTGAGGCAGTAACACTGATCAACAGCGGACGCGGAGCGTCCCGAGAGGCGTTACCACGCAGAGCGTAGGAACGATCAGTGATCTTGGACGCCGCGGACGCGCCGGGGAATGGCCGATCACGACAGCGCTTTTGCCTTGCGCTCACGCAAGTACGCGACTACCTCGTTCTGAGTCCCGGCGAACTCGATACGTGAAGCCTTGTGCTCGCGCTGGTAGGCGTACATCGGGTCGTAGTATTCGCCGAGCAGGCCTTCGATCCAGCCACGGTGCAGATCAACCTTGCCGCTGCGTCGCTGTTCATCGAGCGCGTCCTGCATGATGGCTTGCAGTCGCTGCAAGCGCTCGCCGCCAAGGCGCTTGTGGATATTCTTCAGACTTTGCAGCAGGCGCTCGGCGAACAGGTCGAAACCGGTTTCCTCCCCATGCAGGCTGATGAACTCGGCACACAGGTCGGTCACGTAATCGCGAAGAATACGCTCGACCCGGTTTTCGAAACTGTCCTCCAGCCAGACCATCGAGCAGTCCTGCATGGTCTGGTGCAGTTCCAGCGGCACGTTGCAACTGCCCACCAGACGGCTTTCGTCTTCCAGCACGAACTGCTCGATACCGACGGCGCGCTTCTTGAGCAGGTCGATGGCCAGACGGTTCTCGAAATCGATCTGCGCCGGCTGGCCGGTCGCCCGCTTGCCGAAGCTGGAACCTCGGTGGTTGGCGATGCCTTCCAGATCAAGGCTATTGGCAAGCTGGGTAACAACCTCGGTCTTGCCCGTACCCGTCATACCGCCGAGCACCACGAAATCACATTCGGTCACCGCATCGTGCAGGGTGTCGAGCAGAAAGGTCCGCATCGCCTTGTAGCCGCCAATGATCCGCGGATAATCGACGCCCGCCTCCTGCAACCAGCGCTGCACGGTCTGTGAACGCAGACCGCCACGGAAGCAGTACAGGTAGCCATGCGGGTTGGCTTTGGCGAATGCCAGCCAGGCCTCGACGCGCTCATCCTTGACCGGCCCGCAGACCAGTTGGTGGCCCAGCGTGATCGCCGCATCCTGCCCATGTTGCTTGTAGCAGGTGCCGACCTTCTGCCGCTCGATGTCAGTCATCAACGGCAGGTTGATCACGCCCGGAAACGCACCCTTGGAGAACTCCACCGGCGCCCGGGCATCCATCATCGGCACATCGTTGAGAAACAGAGCGCGGTAATCACTGCTGTTGTCGGCCATCAGAACACCTCGACGGCGTGGGTCTGTCGCTCACGCAATGTGCCGATAGGGTTCAGTTGCAGGCCCAATTCGGCAGCCACTGCCAGAAACTCCGCCTCACCTTCCGGGGTGACCGCGACCAGCAGACCGCCACTGGTCTGCGGGTCGCACAACAGATCGCGCTGGGCGTCGCTCAGCGATGCGATCTTGTCGCCATAACTTTCAAAGTTGCGCAACGTACCGCCCGGCACGCAGCCTTCGGCGATGTAATGCTCGACACCCGGCAGACGCGGCACGGCGGCGTAATCCAGACGCGCCGTCAGCCCTGCGCCATCGGCCATTTCGACCAGATGGCCCAACAGACCGAAACCGGTGACGTCAGTCATCGCCATCACGCCAGCCAGTTTGCCGAAACGGCTGCCGGGCTTGTTCAGGGTGCACATCCAGTCACGCGCCAGACCGACGTCCTGCTCGCGCAGCTTCGCCTTCTTCTCGGCGGTGGTCAGAATACCGATACCCAACGGCTTGGTCAGGTACAGCGTGCAGCCTGCCAGCGCGGTGTCGTTGCGTTTCATGTGTTTTTTCTGCACGACGCCGGTAACCGCCAGGCCGAAGATCGGCTCGGGCGCATCGATCGAATGGCCGCCCGCCAACGGAATACCCGCAGCATCGCAGACCGCGCGGCCGCCACGAATCACTTCGCGAGCCACTTCAGGCGGCAGCACATTGACCGGCCAGCCGAGGATGGCGATGGCCATCAGCGGATCGCCGCCCATCGCATAGATATCGCTGATTGCATTGGTTGCCGCGATGCGGCCGAAATCGAACGGATCGTCGACGATGGGCATGAAAAAGTCGGTCGTCGAGACCACACCGCGCTCATCGTCCAGCGCATAGACAGCGGCATCGTCACGCGAGGCGTTGCCGACCCACAGGTTCGGGTCCAGGTTCTGCGCGCCGCTGCCGGCCAGGATCACGTCCAGCACCTTGGGGGAAATCTTGCAGCCACACCCAGCTCCATGACTGTACTGGGTCAGGCGGATTGGCTCACTCATCGCGACACTCTCGGTAACGGGGAAACAGGCTGCGGAGTCTAGGGTCTGTTGCGGTTTCAGCGCAAACGGCGTCGCCGTTCGGTCATGCCATCAACACGATGCGCCTGCCGAACTGGCCTTTCTCGCCGCGCCTCTTATAATCCCGCGCTCCAGTACCGAATCCATCGAAGCGTGCCTGCTTGTCCAGAGTCGCTTTGCCTTGTCGTTTTTTCCGCTATTGAACCGGAGAACTTTCATGCTCAAGCGTACCCTGGCGCTCGCCGCCGGCCTTGCCCTGTCCTTCACCGCACTGACCAGCCACGCGGCCGATGTGCTGCGCGTGTCGGCCATTCCCGACGAAGCACCGACCGAACTGCTGCGCAAGTTCAAGCCGCTGGGCGCCTACCTGGAGCAGCGACTGGGCATGAAGGTCGAGTTCGTTCCGGTTGCCGATTACCCTGCAGTGGTCGAAGCGCTGGCAACCGACCGTCTGGACATGGCCTGGCTGGGCGGCTTCACCTTCGTGCAGGTCAACCTCAAGACCGGCAATGCCGTGCCCTTGGTACAGCGTGAGCAGGACGCCCAGTTCACGAGCAAATTCATCACCTCCGATCCGAACGTGAAAAGTCTGGCGGACCTGAAAGGCAAGACCTTCGCTTTCGGCTCAGTGTCGTCGACGTCCGGCAGCCTGATGCCGCGTTATTTCATGCTCAAGGAAGACATCAAGCCGGAAACCTTCTTCAGCCGTGTGGCCTACTCCGGCGCGCATGACGCCACGGCCGCCTGGGTTCAGGCGGGCAAGGTCGATGCGGGCGTGTTGAATGCCAGCGTGTGGGACAAACTGGTCGCCAACGGCAAGGTTGACACCAGCAAGGTGCGCGTCTTCGCCACCACGCCGACCTACTTCGATTACAACTGGACCGTGCGCGGCACCCTGGACAAGGGTCTGGCGGCGAAGATCAAACAGGCCTTCCTGGACCTGGACCCGGCCAACCCGGAGCAGAAAGCGATTCTTGATCTGCAGGCGGCCAGCCGCTTCATCGAGACCAAGCCGGAAAACTACAAGGGCATCGAAGAGGCTGCCCGCGCTGCCGACCTGCTGAAATGACGCTGCGCCTGTCCGGGATAGACCTGCGCCACAGCAACGGTACGCTCGCGCTGCGGGGCCTGGAACTGAGCATCGCGCAGGGCGAGCGGGTGGCGATCATCGGTCCGTCCGGGGCGGGCAAGACCACGCTGCTCAACCTGCTGGCCAGCGCCCTGCCGCCCAGCGCGGGGCAACTGGAAATTCTGGGGACCAGTCCCTGGCAGCTTTCCAGTCGGCAGCGCCAGCAACTGCGCCGTCGTATTGCGCTGATCCATCAGGCCCCGCCTCTGCCGCCGCGTCAGCGCGTGGTGACAGCCGTGCTGGCTGGCAAGCTCGGTGAATGGGGATTGGGCAAGTCCTTGCTGAACCTGCTGCACCCACTCGACGTGCCGGGCGCGCGCAACGTGCTGGCGCGGCTGGATCTGGCGGACAAGCTGTTCGTGCGTTGCCAGCAGCTGTCCGGCGGGCAACTGCAACGGGTCGGCATCGCCCGCGCCCTGTATCAGGCCCCGGAAGTGATGCTGGCGGACGAGCCGGTCTCGGCGATGGACCCGCGTCTGGCGGACCACACTCTGGCGCTGCTGTGTCAGCACGCCATCGAACACGGCGTGACGCTGGTCGCCAGTCTGCATGCCGTTGAGCTGGCCTTGGCGCATTTTCCGCGCATCATCGGTGTACGGGACGGGCAGATTCATTTCGACCTGAACGCCAGCGACGTCAGCCGGGAACACCTCGATACGCTGTACGCCAACGAACAGTTGAGCACACCGGCCATCACCGAAACACCTGCCACTGCGCCCTGGACGCCGCGATGCTGAGTCGTGATCGACGCGACCCGGCCGCCATACCGCGTCTGTTACTGGCGCTGCTGGCGGTCGCGCTGCTCTGGCCGGGCATTCGCCTGGCTGAGCTTGATCCCACCGTTTTACTTAAAGCGGAAAATGCCCGAACCATGGGCAGTTTTGTCGCCGGCTTCTGGCCGCCCGCCCATGACCCCGAGTTTCTGACGCTGCTGATCGACGCCACCCTGCAGACGCTGGCGATTGCCACGGCGGGCATGGCTCTGGCGCTGCTGCTGGCCATACCGGCAAGCCTGCTGGCGAGCTCGGCACTGTCCTTGTCGGCCGCCTCACGTGCAGGACGGCCCGGCTGGCTCGGTCAGTGCTTGCGCTGGCCTGCGCGCGGCCTGTTGATTTTCCTGCGCAGCGTGCCGGAAATTGTCTGGGCGCTGCTGTTCGTGCGCGCCGTCGGGCTGGGTCCGACAGCGGGTGTGCTGGCCATCGCCATTACCTACGCGGGCATGCTGGGCAAGGTTTACGCCGAGATCTTCGAGTCCGTTGATCAACGCCCGGCCCACGCTCTGATGCAGGCGGGCAGCGGACGATTAGCCGCGCTTGTGTACGGCATCCTGCCCAATGCCGCTGCCGAACTGACGTCGTACACGGTCTATCGCTGGGAATGCGCGGTCCGCGCATCGGTGGTGATGGGCTTCGTCGGCGCAGGCGGACTGGGCCAACAGATCGATCTGTCGATGCGCATGTTCGCCGGTGCCGAAGTGGCGAGCATGCTGCTGACCTTTCTGGTGCTGGTGCTGCTCGCCGATCAATTGAGCCGCCTGCTGCGCGGGAGGTTCACATGAGGCGGGCTGGCAACTGGCTGTTATTGATCGCGATCGTTGCGGCGGTGATCGGCTCGTTCGTTTATCTGGGCATGGACCTGTTCGGCCTGAGCAGCCCTGAAAGCCTGACGCAGATGGGCCGCTACGCCTTGCGCTTCATGAGCCCGGACCTGAGCGCCGGTCACTTGCAGGCCATCGGCAAGGGCGCCCTGGAAACCCTGGCGATGTCGGCGCTCGGCACACTGCTGTCGGTGATCGGTGGATTATTGCTGGCCCTACCTGCTGCCGGTCGCCTGGGCTGGCCGCTGCGCAGCCTGAGCCGTCTGCTGCTCAATGCGTTGCGGGCCATTCCGGAACTGGTGTGGGCGGTGCTGATGGTGTTGGCCGCAGGGCTTGGACCCAACGCGGGCACCTTGGCACTGGCACTGCATACCACAGGCGTGCTGGGTCGCCTGTTCGCCGAAGCGCTGGAAAACACCGCCCCGGAACCCGCCGCTGCGATTCGTCTGCAGGGCGGCAGCGCATGGCAAGCGTTCTGCTACGGCACGCTGCCCAATCTCTGGCCGCAACTGCTGGCCTACACCCTGTATCGCTGGGAGAACAACATTCGCATGGCAAGCATTCTGGGTTTCGTCGGTGCGGGCGGTCTGGGACAGATGCTCTATGTCAGCCTCAGCCTGTTTCAGGAAGCCCAGGCCAGCACCGTCATCCTCGCGATGCTGGTACTGGTGTTTGCCGTGGATGCGCTGAGCGGCTGGAGCCGTCAGCGGTGGGTGCGTGGCTGATCACCAGAGATATGCGGATCCTGTGGGAGGCCCCACCACGTCTTCGACGTAGCGCTGTCGCGCAGCAAACTGGTGGGAGCGGACTTGTCCGCGAATGCAGTATTTCAGCCACTGCATATGCGTCGGATGTACCGACCTTTTCGCGGACAAGTCCGCTCCTACAAAAATCGCGTTTCTTCAGTAAGTTACAGGTAGTTTGATAAGAGGGGGCTGGCCCGCGATGAGCGATGACGCGATTTTCCTGACCTACCGCGCCGACTGCATCGCCGGCAAGTCGCCTCCCACGGTCCGGTGATTGCGGGAAGCAAGCGGTGTGTCAGGTGTACAGACACAGCCACCAGCTTGCCGCGATACTTCCGGGATCAATACCCCAACGACAATCCCGTATTACGACGCGGGTCATTGGCGCCGTAGAAGCGGTTGTTGCCGACCGGTTTGCCGTCCAGCGACGGAGCGCCCACCAGAATCGCTGCCACGTGGTTCATGGGCTGTGGACCTGCAAACTTGTGGCCCCAGCTTTCGAGGATCTTCAACGTATCCGGGCTGACCGCGAAGGTGTCCAGGTTGGTCGTATCCGGCTGCCATTGCTGGTGGAAACGTGGCGCATCGACCGCTTCCTGAATGTTCATGCCGTAGTCGATCACGTTGAGCATGGTCAGCAGCGTTGCAGTGATGATACGGCTGCCGCCTGGCGTGCCGACGACCATCACGGTCTTGCCATCCTTGGTGACAATGGTCGGGCTCATCGACGACAGCGGCGTCTTGCCCGGCGCGATGGCATTGGCTTCGCCCTGCACCAGACCGTACATGTTCGGCACGCCCGGCTTGACGGTGAAGTCGTCCATCTCGTCGTTGAGGATGACACCGGTCTTGCTGGCCATGACGCCTGCACCGAACCAGTTGTTCAGGGTGTAGGTCACCGAGACCGCGTTGCCCCACTTGTCGACGATCGAGTAGTGCGTGGTGTTACTGCCTTCATGCGGCGCGACGCCCGGCTTGATCTTGTTCGAATCACCGGCCTTGTTCGGATCGATGGCGGCACGCAGTTTGTCGGCGTAGCCAGGATCCAGCAGGTGCTCGATAGGATTCTTGACGAAGTCCGGGTCGCCCAGATAGCTGTTGCGATCCACGTAGGCGTGGCGCATGGCTTCGATCTGATAGTGCGTGCCCTGCGCCGAGCGGAAGCCCAGTTCCTTCATCGGGTAGCCTTGCAGAATGTTCAGGATCTGGCAGATGACCACGCCGCCGGAGCTCGGTGGCGGCGCCGACACCACGTGATAGCCGCGGTAGTCGCATTCGATGGGCGCCAGTTCACGGGTCTTGTAATGATCGAGGTCGGCCTGGGTGATGATGCCCTTGCCCGCCTGACTGGAGTCGACCAGCGCCTTGGCGACCCAGCCTTTATAGAAACCGTCGCTGCCCTTCTCGGAGACTTCGCGCAGGGTCTTGGCCAGGTCTTTCTGGACCAGTTTCTGGCCGACCTGCAGCGGCTCCCCCTTATTGAGGAAGATGGAACCCGAATCGGCCATGTCCGCCTTGAACACGTCGGTCGCGGTGTGCAGCATGTCGATGTCGCCCTGGCGCAGGGTGAACCCGTCTTCAGCCAGCTTGATCGCCGGCGCAATCACATCTTCGCGCTTGCGTGTGCCGTATTTACTCAGCGCCAGCTCCATTCCTGACACGGTGCCGGGCACGCCGACGGCCAGATGGCCCTTGGCGCTCAGGTCCGGGATGACATTGCCATCCTTGTCCAGGTACATGTTGGCGGTAGCGGCCAGCGGAGCCTTTTCGCGGAAGTCGATAAAGGTCTTGCGGCCATCGGCCAGCTGGACGGTCATGAAACCGCCGCCGCCCAGGTTACCGGCTGCGGGATACACCACCGCCAGCGCGTAACCGACTGCAACCGCAGCATCGACAGCGTTGCCGCCATCCTTGAGTACATCGACGCCGACGTGAGTGGCCAGGTGCTGGGCCGTCACGACCATGCCGTTTTCGGCGGCGACCGGTGCCTGTGACGCAGCGAAAGTAGGGGAATACGCAACAATCAGTGCCGTCGCAATCAGCGATCTGGCGAGGGGTTCGAACTTCATGAGCAGTCTCTTCTTCCTGAATCCGGGACGTTTGATACCCACTGCCCACATGGAGGGCGATGGCGCTGCACTACCTCCCCAAGGCATACCTGCATCCTTGCGGTGGTCGAACCCGATCAAGGTAGCGGGTCCTGACGTGTTTACCTAGTGCAAAAGACCAAACGCATGTCAGCCAGCGCCCGCACTGTGAATGGGATAAGATCGCGCCCACCAATGAGAATCATCCACAAATCCTCTCCAGCCCGTGCCGCAGGAACATCATGATGTGCGCGTCAACTTCATCTCGCCCGGCCCCACGCGTTCTGGTGGTGGATGATCATCGCAAGATCCGCGACCCGCTCGCGGTGTACCTGCGACGTCATCTGTTTCAGGTGCGCACGGCCGAAGACGCGGCGGGCATGTGGCAACTGCTCAAGCAGCAGAGCTTCGACGTGGTGGTGCTGGACGTGATGCTGCCGGACGGCGACGGCTTCGATCTGTGCAACCGCCTGCATCGGCGCGAGAACATTCCGGTGATTCTGCTCACCGCCCGAGACACTCCGGCCGATCGGGTGCGCGGCCTGGACATCGGCGCAGACGATTACATCACCAAGCCTTTCGAGCCTCGCGAGCTGGTCGCGCGGATCAACAGCGTGCTGCGCAGATGCGGACCGGCGCGCCCTGAAACTACAGTCGTTACACCCGACGAAACCGCCACGCTGCATCGGCACTACGCGTTTGCAGGCCTGCGCTTTGCCGCCAGCACCGGGACGCTGGTACGACGTGACGGCTCGACTGTCAGGCTCAGTACCGTGGAGAGCCGCTTGCTGGGTGTGCTGCTCCACCACCCCAACATCATTCTCGGCCGCCAACGCCTGATCGACCTGACGGCGCGGCCCGGCAACGAAGTCTACGACCGCGCCATTGACCGGCAGATCAGCCGCCTGCGTCGCAAGCTCGACGACAATCCGCTCGAACCCGAGCTGCTGCGCACCATCTGGGGCGACGGTTATCTGCTGGCCGCTGACGTGACTGTGCTCGACGCATGAGGCGGCTGAAATGCCTGTGGCCGAAACGCATGACCCAGCAACTGGGCGTGTTGTTGCTGCTTGCGCTGCTGGCGTCCAATGCCATCGCCATGCTGTACCTGCAACGCACCGGCGCCTTGATTCACCCGTTGTCACGCACGCTGGCCATTGAACGGCTGATCACTGCGTACCACGCCGCCCAGGGTCTGTCCGCCGACGATGCATCGCGCCTGTTGAGCGCCATGCAGACGCCGGACTCGGAGCTGTGGGTGTCCCGATATCCCATCGCCAATACACTGGACATGCGCGCCGAAGAGCATCGGCTGGTCGCCGACCTGAGAAAGCGCCTGACCCTGCCCGACGAAACCACCATCGGCATGCAGCTTGAACGCATCAGCGGCGGTCCCGCCCGGGAGCACGTG
>Ga0065712_10068178_pt1 | contig 13421 bp, 8 predicted proteins | sample MisRhiReplicate1_FD_59099 | JGI IMG/M metagenome (GOLD analysis project Ga0065712, IMG submission 59099) | Miscanthus rhizosphere microbial communities from Kellogg Biological Station, MSU, sample Rhizosphere Soil Replicate 1: eDNA_1 v3... | ecosystem: Host-associated > Plants > Roots >...
AAGCAGCCACTCACGAGCGACCGTTTCCGACCCCGAGCTGCGGATGGTGATCGTGTCAGGCGGACGCGAACCATTTACGGACGGCGATCAATGTTGCATTCGATCCGGCTAGGTTCTCGGATTATTTGTCATCTGGAAAGTCATCAATATCCGGCTTTGACGCTTCTTCAGGCGATGCTGATGCGGCCCCTGTCAGCATTGAATGAACTATGAGTCGAAGGATCATCCACCAAGCATAAATCGTAGCAATACTGGATGCAGAGTCATCGTTCAGTAATCCATGAGCAACGTCGTTCCGTAGGTTGAAGCCCAATGCTTCTGTGAAAACGCTCTTAAGTTCGAAAGTTAAATCTTCACCAAAAACTTTAAGTGCCTCGGGTAAATCCATAAGGGTGCTCAGACCATTTTCGTTTTCAATACCTTCTTTATCAATGTTGCTAGTTTGTGCGCCGGCTTGTTTTAATCGAGTTCTAACTATGTGTTCAACCTGCGGACATAACAGATGGATGGCATCTCCGAACTCAAACTCGAAGCCGCACCATAATGCTGAGGCAAGGAGAGAAATTCGTTCCTTGGGTACAATTGGTGAGCAATAGCAAAGTTTTTCTAAAATATCTTTTGTTACCCTATGCTCCATTAAAATTTGATTCAGGGCTGGAAGAATTTGACCTTCTACTACCAGCTTAATCTCAATGGAAAAAGTCTGCTGAATCTGTTGGATTAGCACCCGTTGATTGGACGGGTCATCTTCTCCTGCATGCAGGTTCATTGGCGGGGTTTTTGCGACAACTCTTCCATCGCTTCCTATCTGGCTCGATCCAAACAGCGCGCTAATAAAGTGATCTTTTATCTTTTCTTTGGAGCCGGATTCTAACTTGCAATAGCTAGGGCCGCTATAAATCCCTGAAAAATACAAAACGGCCTCCGTTACATTGCTCTTACCTGAAACATGAGCTTGAGAGGACTTGACAATTTCCGTGATATCTATGCGATCTGTTGTCACCAGATGCATTTCATCCAATGAGGCTTGCCCAGAGATTGTGATTTTAGTCCGGATTGATCGAACTCTCTCCTCTACGCAGTGTTGGACTCGATTCTTTACTGGTATACGACGATATGCCTGAATGGCATTTTCATACAGCATGTTCGCAACAAGACTGCTGGTCTCCTGACGAATATCGGCCTCTTTTTCAAAACAGTCTGCTATTGAGACTAGGCACTCTAGTCGGCCTACTTCATTCTTGATCTGCTGATACTTTTTGGTGGCTAACTCAAAGTAACTTCTCGCAGAAGTAAAATCCCCCTTCTCTTTTAGCTTTTGTCCGGACGCAAATAGATCGGTAGTAATCCTGTCAGCTAATTCGCTGCCTATTTTCAACTTGTCCAGCAAATCCGCGATCCACAACGACATAAATATGCTGCCGGCATGGTCCTTGGAAAACTCAGAGAAAAGCCGATCTCTGATTTCGTTGAGTCTTTCAAATTCTTTAATTTGAATGCAAAGTCGTCCGGCCCGCTCCCAGCAAGAGTCGATATCTAGTCGCCAGTTTTCGGCGCAAATCGGCAATGAAATGTACGCATCTATTGCAATTCTGGCATGTTCTGGATTTTTGGGTTTCTTGCATAGCCATAACAAGTCAGCCAGTCTCGCTATTAACCATGGATTATCAATGTCGTTCAAAATGCTCTCAAAAAATGCTAAATTTTCTTCTGAGAAGTCATCAGGAATGGCAGAGCGTGTTTGGTTCTGGAAGTTTTGAAAGTATGGTTTAAAAGGTTCATTAATGCTTTTTGGCTCAATCATCATAGACGATGCGCGGGCTAGCAGTTCAAGAATTTGTGCGTGTTCCTGCTGGCCAGACTCATGCTTTTGTCTGGCAAGACTTTGAAAGCTCTGCATGATAGATGAGTAGCCATAGTGATCCTCAGCTATTACGGCGTGCTTCCAGTCACATTCACTAAACTTCTCGCGGGTATAAGCACTCATGCCATCCTTGCTCCAATAACAAAAGCCTAGTAGATACTAAAATGAAGGGATTTTGGTATAAAAATTCATGTAGTCGATTGCTCGCTATCGCGAAGGTCTCCAGTCTACCCATAGCGCACGTCCTTCAAACCTACTCCCTTGGCATCACGCCGCTTTTGCCAGGCAGTAACTTATTGAGGTAGAGACACCTGCAATGCCTGATTCTGGTCGATAGCTACCGCTCGCGAACGATTGCTTTCGCCTAATAGCAGGCAGTGGAGTTTTTGTTACTGTGTCAATGGGGATCGCAAGAGCATCCAAGATTCGATGTGTCGAGCTTTGGGTTCGCAGGCAGTTTTCTCCTGTATCGAGACATTCGTTTGACTTGAGCATAAATGAATAATTAAATATCGGATTTGGCGCGGAGATATCTTGATTCTGCAACTGCGACAAGTGTTATCTTGTCTCAAAAAACAGATATCTAGTGAAAAAATAATTTAAATTTATTGGTTTGGAGGGTGGCGTGTATGGATGCATTGATCGAATTGTTTGAGAAGGATGATGTATTTTGGCGAGCAGATAGCAGTAAGTTTGAAGGAGGATTGGCATTGTCGGAAGAGTGCTCAATGCTTGGGAATCCCAATTCTAGCCAATGTGTTAATGAAATAAAGAATAAGCTAATACTGATCCTTCAAGGGCACGCCCTGACCGGACACGAATTCGCTAATGTCATCAATCATCTTTCATTGCTAAAGAATTTATCAAAAAGCCAGGGGGGCGCACTGTCATTTGTCCAATGTATCCGCCAGCTTTCGGGTGTGTTGCCAGGGTATACGGACTCTAAAGAAGCATGGTGTGAGGCCAAAGATTTGATTGATCAATATCTCTGTATTCAGCCCGATCTAATACCTTGTGAAATTCCAGGTATGGATGAGGATAAACTGATCGCAGAGTCGATTTTGTATCTCAGGAAATTTGGTTATGAAGTCAACGTTCGCCGCGGTGTGGCAGTCATGTCCCTGCGCAGTGAGGCTGAATTGCTGGGAAGGCTAAAGCGAGAATTTAAAAAACTTGGCGGACATGCCGTCGACATGGTGCTGAGCGTTATTAGTGAACATTATAATTTTCCAATGCAGCGTTTTTTCCTACGCCCCGAGCCAAGTATTTCGACGCCATACGTGCGAGAGGTGCCGTGGGGGTATTTGTTCAATCTTGCGCTGACGGAACTCCATCAGCAAAGAGTGGCAAAGAATAAAATCGAGATTTTTGCAAGATGCGCTGAACTCTGTGCTCATTATTTTTGTATCCAGCGAATTCAAGTTTTTAGCAAAATTCAAGATAGCTACCACCGGCCTGATACGATATTGGCTGGGGTGCAAAGAAATATTAGTTTCGATCAACATTTTTCGATTGATCAGCTTTCGAGTAAGCATGCAATAGCAGTGGTTAAAGGAATCTTTGGAAGTCCTTTATTGAGTCAAATTGAAGTTGATGTCAAAACGTATATTGAAATTTTGGAATGGGTCTCTAGTCGTGCTAGCCACGCGGCACCGTTTCACTTCTCTTTAGCTCGAATTTATAAAGAATTAATGGGGCGTGTATCATTAGCTGACTTGAAAGACGCGTTGGCAACGTTGACGTTTTCTGCTGAGTCAGTTAATGCTCAGTACCTCATGCCGAACGATATTAGCAAACGAAACTATTTCGAGCGGCCCTTCATTGCCTATGGTACTGATTTTATCTATGTCAATCCCGCTTTCTGTAGCTACGGTTTTTATAGTGCCTTATTGAGGTTGTATCAGGGCAAGGGAGTGAATGGCTCGTTGCTGGGTCAGGTGGCTGAGCAGTTTGTTTATGAGACTTTAACTTCAAGGGGGATTAAAGTTTTAACGAACAAGACATACAAAGTTCCATTGTATGTTCGAAAGGAGCTTGAGATTGAAAGCAAGTCTAGGGAGTGTGATTTTATAATTGAGTCTGAATCTGCCGTGTATTTTGTTGAGTTGAAAAGAAAAACGTTGACATCGGAGGCTCGGTCCGGGAATCAGCTAAAATCACTCAAGGATATATCTCAGTCATTCTTGCATGCTTTAGTGCAGGCGGGTATTCATGAGTACACTCTGCGGCGCGACGGGATTTTAACATTTACCGACGGTGAGACTGTTTCTTTAAATGGTCGAGATGTTATTCGGGTTTCACTTTCGATGTTTGGTTTTTTTGGAATACAAGATAGTTTCTTTATCAATCAGATGCTGTCCAATCTTGTAGGTTCGCAAATTCAAGATCCTGTTGATAAGGTAGGGCAGGAGGTTAATGAGTATTTGCGAAATATTCAATGTCAGTATCAGTCTGAGACATTTTCTTCATTGTACGGTCATTATGCGAATCCTTTTGTAAATTGCCGTTTTATGAGCGTGCCTCAATTGCTTGAGGTATTAGAGGATGCGAAGGATAACGAGCAACTTCACCAGCAGTTGGAAATAACAAGGCGAAGCGGGACAGGTTGTAAGGACTGGTTTAAAGACTATGAATTTCTTCGAGGGTTGCTGCGTGGTCAGAAATTATATTCATAGGATAATCGTCAGTAACTGGTAACGCTTCATGCCTGAGAAGCAGCTCTGGAAAATGACAGTCTATGGCAGCGACCCTGGTTGCCAGATTTTTTCAGAAGGAAGAGCTTCCGGGTTTATGTCCGCTATTGGTCGATGTCTGCCCGTCGCGAAGGGCGGACATCGGCCAGTAGCCGACATCTCAACGGAACGACTGAGATTAAATATGGAAATTTTTCTGGGTTGAACATATGCCTATGTCCATAGGCCCTGATAAGGCCCGCTCCAACCAAACAAAGATATGGCGATTAGTTTATAAGCTAATCAGGCGAGCATTTGCTTTCTACTTCTGCAGATTCTTACCTGTAAAAAGCTTTTTGAAATCGCCTTCGATAAAGTGGTTTGGCTTCCACCCAGCTACCCATTTTTCAAGCAAAAACGTGTCAGCAGCCCCGAGCGCAATGCCTGCAGCAGTTCCGAGACCGCCAGCACCGAGTAAATCAATACCTAGCCCAGCAGCAGTAAAGCAGGCCCATCTAGAAGTTTTGATTGGCAACTTTTCAAACTTAGAGTCTTTAACAATCGCCTGGTAATAGGCTCTCTTCAAATCCTTGTCGTCCGGAACACCCGCGACCCAATGCCTAAACTTATCTGCGGTTTCCAGTAATGCTAAGACTTCGTAAAATGTAACTCTGCCAGAGTTAACCGCCTCTCGTATTGCATAAGTATTCTCGAGTGTCAGCTCTACAAACTGCCCTATATTCTGCGCTCCTGCTGCACGCCGACTTAAAACACCTTCTAGAGCATGAAGCCCAAGAACTGCCTCGAGAGCGCCGGTGGAAATTTCTGAGTTGAAAGCAGCACCATAGAATGCTGATGTATATGCGCTTTGAAGCTGGCTGACGATGAGCGCTGAAGTTAAAGTCGAATGGCTCGGTGGTATCCTCAGATTGTATGAGAGATTAACCTTCTCGAAATCAATATTCGTATCTACAGTGAATGTGTTCGAGTGCGTCAATTTTATTTTGAATTGAAGGTTTTCGGCCTGCTGGTATTCTGGTGCAAGGTAACGAATCATGCTTTTGACGGAAGACTCTGTCGTGCTACTTTCTGCAAGAGCCTTAATCACAGATTCTTGACCAAAGCTATCATGTTCAAACTTTTTAATTAATCTACCAAACTTATAGCCCGCAAGACGTGCTTGAGGGGATCGCGCAGCCTGTCTGAAGACTTGTATTGCTCTATCCTCATAGGAGACGTCAAGCAAGGTGAATTTAACTAAATCATGAACCTCCCCAAGATAGGTTTTTTGCGTCCTCACGCCTAGCGTGTCATGAACATATTGGAATTCAATGCGCCCAGACTCTATTAAGCCAATAAGAATTAGCGGGGGGATTTTTCTTACAAGATATTGTACAACGCCAGCGTCACCTAACACCCTGACTTTCCCGTAAAAAATCAAGCTCTCAGCAAGGGCACCGATATCAATAACTTGCTCATGACTGCCCGAGTTTTTGAATAAGATACTATCTAACACGAAACGCCCTCATTCCTTTGCCAATATTGAACTGCACCAGATTATTCGCTTTTCGCTGATAGCCGCGTTCAAGAGCATCCGCTACTGACCGAAAGCGACGATACCGAATCACAATTTTCGACCTTGGCAGTGTAAAAAATGCAGGCGCCATTTTAAATACTACATCGGACCGAACAATCAATATGCAAACTAAATGTTCTACGTTATTAAGGCCTGCAATACTGGGATGATTATTTTTTTACTTCCCAAAACTATTTTTTACTTCTATAAGATAAGCAAGGTCATGTGTTTTTTCAAAATTCCTCACAGAAAATCGTTGTTTTGCGAATGTTAGAGCCATATTTCCAAACTCAATAAATACAGCTGAAGAGACCCCGGTAAGTGGGCCACCGACAAAGGTAGCAGCTATTCCCGCAGCAGCAGCAGCCTGTAAGCTCTTAGCATCAAGTAGCGCGGAAATACTACCAGTCACAGTCTCAAAACCCATTTTTTTTCGCACAGTGTCGTATTCGTCGATTCGACGGCCCAAGTCATCGACGACGTATGAGGATGTTTTGCCTTGATAGGTATTGTGAAAGAAAAGTCGAAGGTTCCTCAGCTTGTTACATGCGCCAACATCTTTTCGAAACTCAATAATTTGTTCCCACGAAGCCTTAGAGGAATCAACAAGAGATAATCCTGACAATACAAGCGCTCCATATGGTGCACCTTCCGCTCCGCTGGGGGCTGTTGGTAGCAAAACAGTCGAATACTCCTTTCCTAGCTTTCTCGTAAGATTTTTAAATTCTTGTCTGACGGAGGAGTTTGTTCCCAGCGGGGCATCATCTAAATACAGTTTTTTGATATCAGCGAAGAAGTCTAGCTCCCCTTTAACATGCTTAGTTCTAGCAGGGCCAACTGCCTTGATGAACTCATCCCACGCATCAATGTATCTACCGAGATACGTCCACTTCTCGCCACTATTTTTATAAGAAATATCCTTAAATAGTAGATTTAATAGCGCTTCACCAGGGATCTCTTCAGGAAGCTTGAATAACACATCTTTGTGTTCACCCCTGCCCTGTAAAGATAGAAAGGAGATTGGAATGACACTATCGAAATACAAGGCAGCATTTTTCAGATCATCAAAACAAACAGCATTTTGGCTAGATGAGTAAGTCATTTTGGCCCAATTATGTTATTGACTAAAGTCGAGATGGATTAAGTCTCAATCCAAGCATCTAAAATTAGTATGGTCAAGTTTTATCCTGCGGCAGCCATTGACAATTTTCTGACTTTCGCTATGGGTAACTATGCCTTGTCAGCAGTTGCTCGCGAGTGTCTGGCCCTAGCAAACGGCTGCCGTTCGCGACCGGCGGCTTTCGGCCGATTGTGTTGAAAAAGTTGGTTTGCCTAAAACGCTCGAGTACTAATGGGTGAAAACGCCTATTTTGCACGTTGCTACGTGAAATCCGAGTCCTGAACCTTTGCGCAAAACACAGATTTCGATCTCAGGCGCGTACTTTTCTGCAGTGGAAGCCGAGGCCGACTTTTTCAATAGAATCGGCCACAAGCAGTCGTTCGAATAATTAAAGCGGGGCGGTTCACTTATTCATAGCGAACAGCCCGCTGGTCGAGCCATTGCAGCCGGCGGTCGAGCTCGATTGATGGTTCTGATCCAATCATCCGTTCAAGAATATTGGGCACGCCGTAGAGATTACTAGTGGTGCCCGGGCCGAAGAGTTGCCATAGCAGAGTAAGGGTCTCGCGAGGAAAATTCTCTGGCGAAGCGGACTGTTCGATAGCATAGAGGTTTCCGTGCCCTTCCAGCCGTGTGAGATAGGGGAGCAGCTGTTCTAACGCCTCGGGAAACGCATCTGCTGAATTGACCGCCAGGCCAGAGAAAGGGCGCGTCAGCTCTTTCTCGCGTAATGCACGCTCACGCGGCCAAACCTTGGCAAGTAGCGGACCAATGCTAGTGCGCCATGCCTTAGCGGGGCCACCCTCGATCTGGCTGATCCATTGCAGGAGGATATTAGCTGCCCCCTCGCGCAAGGCCGGTGGGCCATTCCGAAGCCCGTGAGCAGTATCTGCAAGCGTGATACCCCAACCATTTGCATCTTTTTCTTTGCGAATGATTGATAGCGCCGGAGCCATGATTTTAGCCGCTGCGGCTGACGCGGCTTGTCCTCGACCGTCAACTTCGATAACACCGCGCAAAATATGCTTGCCGAATGCCTTCGATGCAACTACAGACAAGCGCGCTTGATTGACCAGAACTGCACGCAGCGCTACTCCTTCAGCAGTATCATCACCGAGTGCTGCATCAAGCATCCCGGCCACATTCTGCCCTTTTATTGTTAGAACAAAGCCGGCTGCATTGACCAAAACAGCGCGCGCTAGTGTGCCCTGCCGGCCTTCAGCGCTGGCGACCTGCGCGATAGCATCAAGTAGATTTTGACTAATTGCTTCATTCGCTTGCCGACTACGCTCGATGTCGACCAGCGCAGCTTCAGTTAGCCGCCCACCTGGCGAGTTGATCGCATCGTCATAAAGTTTGCGGCTCTCATCGAGCGCTGAGTTGTCGTGAGCTACGGCAATGGCGAACAGCCGTGGCCACCAAGCGGTGATCTTAGGTACCCCGTGCCGCGGAAAACTCGAGTAAAGGTCTGATAATCGGCCGATGATGAGGGCGAGGAAGGATTCGGTCGCCGGCTCGAGCGCTACAAAAATGCTGATTATTAGCCCATGGATGATCGAATCGCGTTCTTCCTGCGGAAACGATAAAGATCCAATGAGAGCACTCCACAGTGGCGCGTTTGAAGCATCGAGCGATGCTTTTCTTAGAGTGTCGAAGGCGCCGCTCGGATCAGTCCGGCAATAGACGCTCCAACCCAGTTGCTTCTCGATATCAGGACTGTGGATGATCTCGCGTGCTACCTCAAGACGTTCGTCATCCGCCGCGTCGGTGATCGGCAGGGCGTTACCGATCACCGTTCGAATGCCGGTCGAGTAAGATCTGAAAAAGTCCCGCTCTTCTACTTCACGATCAAGATAATCACGACGTCTCTTGATAGCTGCGAGCTCAGCGATACCCGCTTCAGACAGAGCGCTGGCGGTGCCGAGCATGTTGAGTCTCAGCCATACCTCGGCATCCCGCGCATGACTGCGCCAATCAACTTGTCCTTGCTCGATCGTATAACGCGAGTAATAAACGTCTCCCTCACTAAGAATACGCCGCTCGATTCGTGCCACCTGCGCTTGATCTGCGTCGGTTGCACGATCGCGCAACACCAATGCAAACTCGCGCCGGGCACTCCAAAATATATCGAGGGGTAGTGACTCTAGCCCGGTGATTGCCTCGTTCGCCGTGAAGAGCGTCACATTACGCAAAGCGTGCAACCACAGCCGGAGGCCAAGAGTTCCCGGCATATGACGCCATGTTTCCGCCAGCGAACGGCCTTCACTTCTATCAGATCGGGCGACTGCTGGGAGTAGCTGCGCAAGAAGCTGGATGAGAAAGACCACCCCATCATGATGTTCGTTTTGCGTGTGTGGCTCTATCGACGGCACAGAGGAGTCGTTGATATCGAAGTCTTCGCCGATCCCATCAATGTCGAGAGACACTCCGACGACCTCTTGAAGCTTCGCCATTGCAATAGCCATGATGACACCCGGCTGTGGCACCGCGATAAGTGCATCGACAAGGCCCGGAGCCCCACCCAAGTCCTGAACCGTCCAGTTCGGCCAAAATAAGTCGGTGAGCCTCTTTGGAGAATTGAACTTGGGCTCGCTACGAAGCTTATAGAGATCGGCTTTTAGTCTGAGAACTGGTGTAAGTAGCCCTACGGCCATATGAAGATCGGCATTAAGCACGACTGGGCCACGAAGCCTATTCTGGGTGGCGTAGTATTGCCCCTCCAACTTCATGTCACAACGAGGTTGGCTGATTGCAAGCAGGCGCCAGGCACGGACCCAAAAATCCGGTAAGCCATTCGTATGAACAACACGGCTAGCGATCACGTTAGCGAACGGCTGACCGAGCCGCTCCAACCATGTGATGGCTAACCTAAACCGATGCACCGACTCAAAGTCGCGGGCAAGCCAAGAAGCAACGATCCATGCCGTATCTTGGTCGCTCCAGAGTTTGCGTTCGACGAAAAAATCGAACCAGGTTGCATCCTCAATCGTGGTGATTGCGACCGACCATAGGTCTTGGTGGCCGCTGAGTAGCCACAAAACTCTATCTAGCTCGGCCGGTTCAGCAGCAGCAAAGGATTTGGCGAGAATCGCTTTAGCCCAGGTACGCCGGGTAGTTCGAGGGCGTTCCACAACGTCGGCGAGTTGATCAAGGTCGCGCCAGAGTGCGCTGTGGTTCTTCTTGCCGGTTTCAGAATCGGTTACGCGTTCATACACGATCGGTTCGACCGCAAGTGCCCCCCACCGTGCGTCGGGCTCATCTCGTGTATCGACCGCATCTAGCGCATAGACGGGGCGTAAGTCAGGGAATCTCAGTCGATCCGCTTCGAGAACGTTCAGAAAATAACGGACTGGCGCATCGCCGGCGCTGTAGCCGACCAGCACGATAGTCTTGCAGCGGCACAGGTCGAACAAAAAACGAGATGCCCAGCCCGAGCGCATATAGGCGTCGCCATAGTCTGCGCTTGTCACTACAAGCGGTGTCTCTTCAAGCTCGATACGCTTGTCGGCTACGCGGCCGTGGAGATGGATGATCCCGCCGAAGCCAGCGCTTCCTGGGGAGGGTAGATCCTGTCCAGCAAAACTGAGAGCTCGTACCTGCTTGGCATCATCGACTTCGAGAAGTGCCTTCTCAAGCATAGTGTCGAAGTTGGTCGTGACAATAACCGGTCGGTTATCGAGGTTGCGAGAAAGCCGTAGAATAGTGCGGTGATTAGCAAGGTCGGGCTGCATCGGAGGTTGAAGTAATTCCACCACCATCCGAATCATATCGACCGGATCGACAATGCGACGACTGAGCGATCCCAAAACCTCCTCAAATCGACCGTCTTTAAACGACTTTTGCTCGGATGTACTCATTTCCAGATTGAGTCGGTCGAAACATTGTTTGACCAAACCTTCAAATCCAGGAAGCTGCGGCGCGCTGACACCCGCACCGCACAGAAAAACCACGTCCCCCGTAAGCAAAGCATCGACTAGTTGTTCCGGGAATGCCGGACCCTCTTTAGAAAAACAGAGACTCACGACAAGCGTACTTTGGCGATGCCTAATGTCCCGCCGTCTTCATCATCAGAAGCCTTCGGAGTGGAGCACCACTTGAAACCCTGCCGAATGGCCTGCTCTAGATTCGACAATACAAGGCTGGAATCGATGATGACTGGCATGACAAATCCTTTGCCTAGATGAGTAGGAACCATGATCTCTGACGGAAGCGTGATTTGGCAATCGAAAGGTAGCCCAGTAACAGCTGACACCTTGCTGGGACCGCTTTTGGCCGCGAGTGCCCTTCAAGAAGGCAATCGGGTCGTTAGGTGTTTTTCACGAATGACAGCGTTTGATAGACGTCAGCGCTTACCTACAATCCACCGACCAAAGCTGATCGAGCCTGGTCGTATAGCTCCTACTCATCATCTCGCGGCGCATTCCCCAATCAGGATCTAACGGCACACTGGCTGAGCGCAGTGTTCCCCTTCCCCACCGCCCGTTGATCTGATCGAGCACTGTCATCACCCGTGTTGCCTCCGCAGGCTGCGATATAGCGAACAGATCATCGGTGTACTCCCCAGGCTGGCAAAGGTTGAGCAACATCACCTCAGCCTTGCTGTACTTAAAACCTGGCCTAAATATGCGATCAAGCGCACTCACCGCCGCCTGGGTGAGCAGACGCACATCATCAGTCGGGTACGGCATATCCACCACCACCCCATTGGCATACTTCGCCTCTTCTGGATTGAACATGCCGGTGCGGATACATACGCGAACCTTCTTGCACAACGAATTCTGAGCGCGAAGCTTCTCAGAGGCGCGCATCATGTAGGTTGCCACTGCCTCCTTGATAGGCGGCAGCTCCGTCAGCCGCTTGCCGAACATCCGACTGCAGCAGATCTCCTGCTTTGGCGGATCGGGCTCGTCTAATTCGAGGCAGGACGTACCACCCAGCTCCCTGGCAGTCTTTTCGATTACGATGCTGAACTTCTTGCGGAGCGTCCAAGGATCGGCCTTAGCCAGGTCCATGGCAGACTTGATGCCCAGGGCATCAAGGTGCAGCTTCATCTTGCGTCCAACGCCCCATACTTCCGACACATCAGTATTGCGCAGCACCCAGTCACGCCTAACAGGGTCGGTGATATTCACCACTCCCCCGGTTTGAGCTTGCAAGCGCTTTGCGGTGTGGTTAGCCAGCTTGGCCAGGGTTTTGGTATTGGCGATACCAACGCCCAACCGAATGAGGTGGGGCTAGATCAAGAAGACTCATACCGCAGCTCTCCCCAAGGCCACCCTATTCGATAACAACGATATGTTCTGACTCAGACGCTCTTCGTTCAGCGCTTCAAATTTCGAGCGCCATTCGGGAAATAGCTCGATTGAGAGGTCTTTGATGACTTTGAAGGCGGTGGGTGAACGGCGGTGAGTCGGGAGGCGATACTCCAGGCGGTGCGCAGGAATGCCTTCTGTGGCAGCCCGACGAAAACTCACTGCCGCCGGGATCGTGGTCTGGATCATCTGAACCTTCGGATGATCAGCAAAGGTTTCGGTCAGCGTGTGATAAATCAGGTTTGCATCGTTGGTTGCATCAAGCTTGTTGATCACGACATTCAGCATTGGCGTCACTGCGCCCAGTGCGGCCAACGGCTCAAGGTCTCGATAAAGCTGGAGCATTCCACGCTGAAACTCTCGTGCAGTCAGCATATCCGGGGTGATGGGCGAAATCGCCATGTGTGCCCCAAGCAAGGCCATCTCCAGCACGATGGAGCGAGCGCCTTGGGTATCGATCAAAATCAGATCAAAGTCCTGCTCGAAAGCAGGCAACAGATTCTTGAGACGAAGGCGCCCGTCAGCAGCATGGAGCAACAAATTTCCCAGCTGATTGAACGGATCATTGGAATGGATCAGTGAGAGATTAGGAATGCAGGTGTGCGAAATGACTTGGTCGGCCCGGGTCTCGTTGTTCGCGATCAGTTGATAGGTTCCACCGGGCGCCTCGTGCGATAGCGCATAGAACGACGACAGCGACGGCTGATTAAAAGTCATTTGCTAGCTGTTAGTCGCAACGGTGCCACGGAAGAGCGTGGTGGAGAGATAGGGTTGCTGCATAGCGTGCGCTGTATGAGCTCAGCACGCCACGAAAGTTAGTCGTGTTGGATTGGGTGGTTGTCAAAGCGTGGTAAAGCAATGACTTGTAGGAAAAGGA
>Ga0065712_10068179_pt1 | contig 13414 bp, 14 predicted proteins | sample MisRhiReplicate1_FD_59099 | JGI IMG/M metagenome (GOLD analysis project Ga0065712, IMG submission 59099) | Miscanthus rhizosphere microbial communities from Kellogg Biological Station, MSU, sample Rhizosphere Soil Replicate 1: eDNA_1 v3... | ecosystem: Host-associated > Plants > Roots >...
GAAGTGCAGCCGGTGACGGGCAGGATTCGTTTGCGGCAGGACGATGTCGTGTTGCTTTGTAGCGATGGATTGTCCGGGAAATTACGCGCGGAAGATATTCAGCACATCGTCGTCAATAGCAGGAACGATCTTTCGAAGGCGTGTGATGCGTTGATTGAAGAGGCAAACAATCGCGGCGGTGAGGATAATATTACTGTCGTGCTGGCGCGCTTCTCCGGTGATGATTTAGAAGCGCCTTCAACGGATCGGATCACGATCGAGCTGCCACCACTCGAAGAAGACAAGACTCTCGACGACACCTACGAAGCCGACACCGAACCGCACTAGTTAGACAGGATTTACAAGATTTTTCAGGATGAACAAGTTTATGTTCATCTTGAAAAATCTTGTAAATCCTGTCTACATTTCCGGTGAAGATTTAGCCCGCCAATCGGGCTCGCCACCGATCCTCTTAACGTAAATCGACGCGCCTTCAATACTCTCAACACAAACGCGCTCGCCTGCTTCCAGCGGCGGTTCGCCGGGCGCGGGATACGCGGTCCACGTCGATCCAAACACTTTCACCGCGCCTTCCTGCAGCGCTCCCCTGCTCGACGAAACCACAGTACCAATCTTCCCCGGCAACGCATCAACACCGCTGCGCAAGGTTTGTCCGCTCTTCTCACGTGAAAAGTAGTTGATGAAGATCGTACGTGAGGCGGCGGTCAACGCCATCGACACGACCGCAAAAATCGCAAACTGTATCGCGAGACTCTCAATCCCGATAAATCCCGCGAAAGCAGCCGCGAGCGCGCCGATGCCGAACCAGAGCAGCACGAAACCCGTCGTGAAGATTTCCGCCACGATGAGTATCGCGCCCAGGATGCACCAGAGAATCCAGATCCAATCCATCGTCTGACTCAGCCCTTCGCCAGATTCTTCATCACGAACCACACATTCGCAGGACGCTCAGCCAGCCTGCGCATGAAGTAAGGATACCAGTGTTTACCGTAAGGAACATAGATTCTCACGTTGTAACCATCGCGCGCGAGCTGTCGCTGCAGGTCGCGCCGGATGCCGTAGAGCATCTGAAACTCAAACTTCTCTTTCCCGATTCCTTCACGTTTGACGAAGTCGACCGTCGCGTCGATCATCTTCGGATCGTGCGTCGCGATGCCGTGATAAGTGCCGCTGCTTAAAAGCAGTTGCATCACCTTGACGTAGTTCGCGTCGACATCTTTCTTATCAGGAAACGCGACTTCCGGCGGCTCGCTGTAAGCACCCTTGCAGATGCGAATGCGCGCGGGCAGTTTCACCAGTTCCTGCGCGTCGGCGTAAGTTCGATACAAGTACGACTGCAACACGATGCCGACGTCGTTCAGCCCAAATTCAGCGCGTAGTCGTTTGAAGATGTCGATCGTCACCTGAGTTACGTCGGAGCCTTCCATATCGACGCGTACAAAGTTTCCTCGGCGACTGGCTTCTTCAACTATTCGACGTGCGTTTCGGTAAGCCAGCTCCGGATCGAGACCCAGCCCAAACTGCGTGAGCTTGATCGAGACGTTCGAGCGAATGCGACTCTCGTCGATCTTCGCGAGGATGTTTAGATACTCAGTGACTTCCTGCTCAGCTTCAGCAGCGCTGCCGACCGACTCGTTCAAATGATCGAACGACGCAGTACAGTTTTCTGAATTGAGCTGACGAATTAGTGGAATTACTTCGTCAATAGTGTCGCCGGCGACGAAACGAGTGGTAAGTTTTTTGAAAAATCGGAAGCTGGTGGCGAAATCCTTTAACCCTTCCCGTTCGGACAACCAGAGCAGCGCGTCTCTTGTGATCATCTATTTCAGTCCGTTATGTGGTCCGTCCCTGTGGTATCCTTGGCGGCGCCTTTCTCCACCCAACCAAGGAGGAGCATTTGCACACGAGCATCAAAACGAGGAACCTGCCCGGATGCGATTGAAGCTCGTAATCGCCGCTTCGGTGCTGGCGGCAGTTGTGGGCGCCGGCATCTCCATCGCGCTCGTGTTAGGTGTCTTCTCAGTCAAGGCCCTGTCTAATCCGGGCCTGCTGGTTAGTTCCACTCTCCTGCTTCCAATCGCGACGATTGCCTTCGCTTCGATCTTTGTTTACCGCCACACGGCGCGTCGCCGCAAGTTGCAGGCATTCATTACTGCGATCCTCGCGATCATACTGACGCTCGCCTTTTTCATCGCCGCTTCGATACTGACCGGACGCTATCGACCGCTCGAGCCGCGCCCTCCCGCCGAACATATCGCTACGTGATCTGATTCAATCCGATCTCTTTCTGCACTGGCCGCAGCGCGTCGATCACGAAACGTATGTGGTCATCGATATTGACGCCCAACTCTTCGACACCTTGTTTAATGTCGTCGCGATTCACCGAGCGCGCGAATGCTTTGTCTTTCAGTTTCTTCTTGACTGACGACACTTCCATATCGTCGAGACTCTTTGAAGGCCTGACGAGGGCGCACGCTACGAGAAAACCACAGAGCTCGTCAGTGGCGAAGAGTGCGCGGGCCATGTCTGTATCGCGCGGAACGCCGGTGTACGTAGCGTGGCCCATGATGGCGCGAATGATGCGATCGGAATAACCGCGGCCGCAAAGTATATTTGCTCCCGTGAACGGGTGCTGATCGGCCGTCGGAAACATCTCGTAGTCAAAGTCGTGGAGCAGCCCGACCAGCCCCCACTCATCCTCATCCGCCGGTCCCTGGTTGTAACGCTTAGCGCACGCGCGCATCGCGGCCTCTACAGCGAGCGCGTGTTTACGCAGGCTGTCGCCCTTTGTGTATTCACACAACAATTCCCAGGCTTCAGATCGGTCAGGCATGAGTGAGTTTTGTAGCACGCCTCAAGCCGCACAGCAAGAAAGCATCGCCACAAAAAGGCACAAAAAGCGCAAAAACGAAATTCGAGCTAATATCAGTGGGCATCTTCGATCAATAATCAGGGAGTTGTATGAAGTTACATAGGATTTTCAGCTTGGCGGTAATCCTACTGGCCTACTCGTATCAAGGTGCTTCGGCTCAGGAGAGTCGTGGCCCAGCGTGTCCCGTCATCAGCGTTTCTCAAATCGGGTCAGCTTCAACAGGTTCGACCATAATCTACAAGGTCACGATTCAAAACGGTGACCCGTTAGTAACTCCGAAATTTAATTGGACGGTTTCGGCAGGGAAGATTACGGGTGGACAAGATACGGCGCAAGTGTCGGTTGAAGGCAATGACACCATCACTGTCACTGTCGAGGTGATCGGGTTTGCGGCCAACTGTCCAAACAAAGCATCGTATAGCTCAATTGTTGAGAGAATGCCGTTATCACGTAAATTCGATGAGTACCATTACCTGAAATTCACTGAGGAGCGGCGACGACTGGATCAGTTTGCGACGGCATTACGCAATGAGCCGGGCTCCGCCGGATACATCATAGTTCATGACTTATCGGATGCTCGCAGACCTTCAGCGCGAGAGCGCGGCGAGAGAGCTAAGAACTATTTGGTTAAAAAGCATGACCTCCCGGAAGCACGGATAGTAGTAGTTAATTCGGGCCATAGAGACGAGCGTTCGATCGAGTTATTTATTACGACCGTCGGGGCACTGCCGCCAGAATAAAATGCATGCCAAAGGGGATCTCTAAACTCGGATTTTTATTTTGCGGTTTTTGTGCCTTTTTGTGGCCCAACTATTTCACGACGATCAAGATCTCAGATCCGGCAGCGGTCTTGCGCCATTCGGTGGCCATGTTCTGTGACGCTTGCACGTTTGCGTAAACAGTGTAAGAAACGTTCGGATTAGGAAATTCCGCGTTGCCGGAACTTCGAAGTACTGGTAACTCAAGCGTGGCGCCGGGAGCAAAATCGAAGATCAGGAATTTCTCACCAAGCGATGCATATTCAACCTTCAATACCTGAACGCGATCTGGTCCATTATTTATGACTACGATCTTATCGCTCGAGTTTTGTCCAGCCCTTTCTTTTCCAAGCCTCAGAACGGAATCACTCAACCATTCATGAACGGGAAACTCTTTTGAAAAAGGATGATCTGTCTCCTCGCGATAAAACTTGTCTTCGACGAGGATCGTTTCAGCTCTTTTGATGACCGTAAGTTTGACTTGCTGAACAGTTGACGCGAGAGATTGGCCTCTTCCCTCCAGTTTGACGAGGTAGGTTTTCTGCGGAGAGGCCGTGTCGATGTTGAAGTCCAGCCCTGATAACGAACAGGCAGACGCAATCAGGCATACTGCCAGCAGGCAAAATTTGACGGGAGTTTTAGGGATCACTATTTTGCGGCGGTGGCGATGTAGCCGGGGCGGGCGCGGACCGCAACGTTCTTGCGTGTCGTCTCGACTTTGATCTTTCGGTAACGCTCATCACGCTCTTTGTTCAGCGGGTAATAACCGAGCATGTATTGCGTCCGTAGTTCAGCCGCGATCTGTCCGAACGCATCGGGCAATGACGCGAGCGTGTCCGCGCGCAATAGTCGCCCACCTGACTTCTCCGCCAACGTTTTTAAATAACTGTCGGCAGTTGCATAAGCCATGTTCAGCGTTCTCTCGATCGATTCATCGGGAGGACGACTCGTCGGCACAGGCACTCCTCCGGGCCCCGAATCAGGGACGCGCGGGATTGTCTTATTGCGATCGGAAGGATTGGGCGGCATGTCCTCTGGACCACCAGTCGGCACTGGACCACGACTCGGATCCGGATAACGGTTGCGCTCTTCGTCACGACGCCGGCGCATGATCTCGTCAGGCAGCGGCAGTCCTAATGGACCACTTTTGCGCGGCGTGCCCGACGTTGGCACTCCCTCGCCGCCGGGGAAAGTCGGCGCAGTGGTTCCGCTTGGCGGTGGTTGCCGGATGGTTCCAAGTGTCGGTAACGTTGGCGTGGATTGCTCCGATTGCTCACGCGCCAGTTTCTCAGTGGTGGCGCGCGTGTCGTAGCGAATCGGATAGATGACAATGCCTTCCTCGTCAAGATAACGCACCGTGCTTTCGAACGTGGCTTTGTCGCTGAACCAGTCCATGCCGTCACTAAACAGCACGATCGCTCGGCGGCCACGAATCTTCCGCAACGTATTCATCGCAATCTCAAAGGCGTCGTAGACCTTGGTTCCCTCGCCGGGTCGCGTGCTGTTGATCGCGGTGCGCAAAACCTCTCGATCGGAGGTGAACTCGTTTAGCTCTCTAATCTGGTCGTCAAAAGAAATGATTTTGACGCGGTCGACCGGCTGCAACTGCTGCACGAAAGCATAGGCTGCGTTCTGAATCTTCGTGAGATGATCTTTTGTGCTGGAACTGGTGTCGAGCATCAGCACGACATGAAACGGCGCGGCGACCTTGCCGAAGAAAGCGATCTCCTGCGGCACACCGTCTTCCAAAATTTTGAATTCTTCCTGGCGGAGATCGGTTATGTAGAGGCCGCTGCGATCGGTTGCGATTATCGGGACGGTGACGAGATCGGTGTCAGTCTTGAGTGTCTCGACGTCTTCAGGTTCGGGCGGTGGCGTCGGAGATGGTTGCGGCAGCGACTGTCTTTGACCGCCTGGCTTCGATTGAGCGAAGACGGCAGTCAGCGCAAGCGCGACCACCAAAAAAATGGAAAAGGCATGACGCGACGCAGGCGAAAGCATTCAGAACCCCCTCACGCGATAACCGTCAAGCAGACTTTAGAAGAAACGAGGCGCAGAAACCAGTCGGGGCTAGGATGTTGGCATTGGAGATAAAGTTTCCTTTGCGTCTTTGCGTCTTTGCGCCTCTGCGTACTGTTCACGCAAAGGCGCAAAGAACGCAAAGAACGCAAAGGCGCGCAAAGTTCATGGTGATGGCCTGAAGCGGACGCGGCTGATGCGTCGTCTTTCAACTCGCTCGACGCTGAACACGCCCGCGGCGTCTACGATCCGGTCGCCGGGACGCAATAAACGTCCGGCCTTTGCGAGTAAAAACCCGGCGATCGTCGTGTAACCTTCGTTTTCCGTCAGTCCTATGCCGAAACGCTTGTTGGCGTCGCGCACGGGTAGCATTCCGTCGAGGATGTATGTCTCACCATCTTTTCGAATCTGCTCGCGCGTTTCTTCGTCATACTCGTCGTTGATCTCACCGACGATCTCTTCAAGCAGATCTTCGAGCGTGAGTATGCCTTCGAGTCCGCCATGCTCGTCCACGACAAATACGAAGTGGACCTGCGACGCCTGCATCCGCTTCAGCGCAATACCCAGCGACGCAGACGACGGAATAAACACAGGCGGACGCACCCAACGACGAAGACTGAACTCTTCATCGTTCGTGACGCGCCCCATGTCGAGATCTTTTCGAAACAGCAAGCCCACAATGTCGTCGAGATTTTTTCCGTAAACCGGCAGACGCGAGTAACCGCCGGTGACGAAAGCTCGCCTGACGTCGTCGAGAGTTGCTGTAACTGGCAACGAGATGACTTGCGGGCGCGGCACCATCGCCTCCTTCACTTCGGTGTCAGAAAAGTCAAAGACTTTGTGGATCAACTGCTGTTCTTCAGATTCGAGATAACCACTCTGTCTTGATACGTCGATCAGATGTCGCAGCTCACCTTCGGTGTAAACCGATGCATGCTCGCCGCTCGGATGCAGTCCAAACAAACGCACGACGCGCGTGCCGGACCAGTCAAGCAATCGTATGGGCCATTGAAACACTTTATAAAACGCCTGCAGCGGCCATGAGGTCGCGAGCGCAACCGCTTCCGCGCGTTCGAGCGCGAGCGTCTTCGGCGCCAGCTCTCCGAGGACGATGTGAAGAAACGTGATGATCGAAAACGCGATCGCAAACGAGATCGTGTGCAGCGTCACTTCCGAGACACGACCTCTGAGCGGTTCTTCGAGCAAGTGTGCAAACACCGGCTCACCAACCCAACCGAGCGCCAGCGACGCCATCGTAATGCCCAATTGCGTCGCGGAAATGTAGGCATTCAGATTGTCGAGCAGCGCGAGCAAACGTTGCGCACGCACGTCTCCATTCGCGGCCTGAATCTGAATGCGCGACCGCCGCACACCCACCAAAGCAAACTCCGAGGCGACGAAGAATCCATTCGCCAACACGAGCACTATCACTAACAGAACGTAGAGCGCGGTCATCATCAATTGTTAGTCTCAACCACCTGGGCTCTCGGGAACATGAACGACAACAGTATCGACAAACCGATCACGCCGCAGATGATTCCCAGCGAAACCCAGATCGGGAAATGCCCATCGAACAATTGATTCAACCAGACCATCTTCAAACCAACGAATACGAGCACAACGCCGAGTCCGTACTTCAGCAGGTAAAACTTGTCGACTGCGTCTGCGAGCATGAAGAACAGCGCGCGCAAGCCGAGGATCGCGAAGATGTTTGAAGTGAAGACGATAAGCGGCTCTTTTGTTACCGCAAAGATCGCCGGGACTGAATCGACCGCGAAAATCACGTCTGTCGTTTCAAGAAAGACGAGCGCGACGAGCAGCGGTGTCGCAAAGTGTCTGCCGTTGACGTTCGCAAAAAACTTTCCGCCTTGCAGCGTAGGCGTCACCGGGATTACGCGACGCAGCAACCTGATCAGCAGGTTCTTTTCCGGATCGACCCCCTTCTCTTTCGCGAAGAAGATCTTCAAACCGGTGAAGATCAGAAATACGCCAAACAAGATGACTACCCACTGATACTGCATCAGCGCCGCGCCAAGCGCGACGAAGATCGCTCGGAAGATCAACGCTCCGAGAATGCCGTAGAACAAAACTCGATGCTGGTACTTCGCCGGTATCGCGAAGTAAGAGAAGACCATCACGAAGACGAAGATGTTGTCGACCGACAGAGACTTCTCGATCACGTAGCCGGTGAGAAACTCGAGCGACACGCGCCACGCTTCGGCGTTCGGGTCAAACCCGGGTATCGCCATGAGACGCGGGTCCTGGGGAAACTTCCAGAGCGCGTACTGGTAAAGAAGAAAGTTGAAGATCAGCGAGAGCGTGATCCAGACGACGCTCCACGTCGCTGCTTCACGAAAGCCGACGGCGTGTGCTTTGCGGTGAAAGATGCCGAGGTCGACGGCGAGGAGAACGAATACGAGACCGACAAAACCTGCGTAGAACCACCAGTATTCAGAAAACGGAAAAAGCTCAACCATACCTCACCCTTTCATAATTGAAAGGTCTTGGTCGTTGAGCTTTGAGCTTTTCCCGATAAGCCGGGCGCCATTTTGGCACCGTGTTGACGACTTACCGGACCCTTGATGGGTGACCTACTCCCCTTTGAAACCTCGGTCACTCTACAGCAAAACCAACCGAGAAGCCACAAAAAGGCACAAAAAGCACAAAAGAAGAACAAGCTTTACCTTGCCTGCGTGACTACAACAGCAGCCTAAACACTGAACTCTGAACTCCTTCCTTTGTGCTTTTTGTGCCTTTTGTGGCTAAAATGCGATCTACGTTGAGATCCCTACTTTTAGCAGTCGTAGCGGCGTATCTGATTGCCGCAATCCATTCGATTCTGGCGTTCGTAAATAAACGCCGCTCTCTGCAACGCGTTGCGGAGTGGTCGATTATTGTCGGATTCGTCCTGCACACCGGCGCTCTGATGGCTGACTGGGCAATCGACGGTCATTACCCGCTGTTCGGCTTGCGGGAGGCGCTCTCGTTCCTGGCCTGGGCTCTCGTCTTGCTGTATGCGCTGGCGCGTTATCGCTACCGGACACAGGCAGTCGGCGCTTTTACGCTGCCGCTGATCTCGGCGCTCACTTTTGTCGCGTTACTAATGGGAACAAACCCGAGCAATACGCCGCCTTCGTTTTCGGCGACGTGGCTGTTCCCGATACATACGACGCTTTTGATCTTTGCGTATGCGGCATTTTTCATTGTCTTTATGGCGAGTGTGATGTACTTAGTCCAGGAGCGCGCATTGAAACTCAAGACGTTTGGCGCGTGGTTTCACCGGCTGCCGTCGCTGACCACGGTCAACGCTCTCGCGACGAGTGCTTCGGCTCTCGGATTGACGTTGCTGACACTCGGAATCGCGACGGGGATGTTCTGGTCGTCGGCGCGCACTGGTCGCTTCTGGAGCAACGATCCGAAAGAGATCTTTGCGCTGCTCACGTGGCTACTTTATTTCAGTCTGACTATCTATCGTTCGACTGCGAACTGGCGTGGTCGCAGCGCCGCGTGGCTCGGCGTGGTGGGCTTCGCGCTCGTGTTATTCACTTTCATCGGCGCACCGTTTTTGGGTGGATACCACGTGTTCCGCTAAGTCGTTTTTGTGGCTAAACAGATGTCCATTCTTCTCATCGGAGTCAATCACAAGACCGCTCCGGTAGAGATCCGCGAGCGACTCGCCTTCAACGACGAGGCCTGCGCCAGTGGCCTGCGCCAGCTCGTCGACGGCGATATCGTGCGCGAAGGGCTGATCGTCTCGACCTGCAATCGCGTCGAGATCCTAAGCGCGACTGCAAGCGATCAAATCAAGTTCGGCGCCGACCGCATCACGCAGTTTCTCGACACATCCGGCCACTTGCCTACAGGTTTCCTCGAAGCACATCTCTATCACCATACGGACGAAGAAGCCGTTCGACATCTCTTCCGGGTCGCGTCGTCGCTCGATTCGATGGTCGTGGGCGAGCCGCAGGTGTTGGGCCAGGTGCGTCACGCATACGCGCTCGGTGTCGAGGCCGGCACCGTCGGTCGCGTGCTGAACCGTTTGGTCCACCACACGTTCAAGGTCGCGAAACGAGTTAGAAGCGAGACAGGGATCGCCGCGAGCGCCGTATCGATCAGTTACATGGCGGTCGAGCTCGGCAAGAAGATCTTCGACTCGCTGAAAGGCCGCGCCGTTTTGCTCATCGGCGCGGGCGAGATGGCGGAGCTTTCCGCACGACATCTCGTGAACGCCGGCGCCTCGCGTGTCATCATCGCCAACCGCACCGAAGAGACCGCACGACAGATGGCAACCGAGTTTGGCGGCACGGCTGTTTCGCTCGAGCAGGTGGACCAGGTGCTGCATGAGGCTGACATCGTGATCTGCTCAACCGGCGCGCCGGACTACGTCGTTACCACGGAACAGGCACGCAAAGCACTCGTGCGGCGGCGTCGCAATCGTCCGACCTGCTTTATCGACATCAGCGTCCCGCGAAACATCGATCCGGCCATCAGCAACATTCCCAACGTCTTCCTTTTCGATATCGACGACCTCGAGTCTGTGATTTCGTCGAATATTCGCGAGCGCGAGCGTGAAGCCGAGCGTGCTGAGCTGATCGTGCAGTCGGAAGTGATGCAGTTTCAGCAGAAGCTTCGTTTGATGGACATTGGTCCAAGCATCGGCGCACTGCGACAGAACATGCAGGACGTCGCGCGTGCGGAGCTGGCGCGACAGCGCAAACGGCTCGGCGTGCTGACGCAGGATCAGGAAGCTGCGATCGAATCGTTGCTGATGTCGACCGTCAACAAGATCTCACACCCGATCATCAGCCAGATGCGTCGTTTCTACGAGACGGGCGAGCCTGACTCAACCGATCTTCCTGAGGAGTGATCGACAATGTCTCGCCCTTTGATCATCGGTTCGCGCGGCTCGAAACTCGCTTTGTGGCAGGCTGAACAGGCGCGCGAACGTTTGCGAACCCTGAATCCTCAACTCGACGTTCACATCGAGATCATCCAGACTACCGGCGACGTTAAGAACGATCCGCTTTCGGTGATTGGCGGCAAGGGTGTGTTCACAAAAGAGCTCGAAGACGCGCTGCTCGACGGCCGCATCGATCTCGCAGTTCACTCGCTCAAGGATCTGCCGACGATCTTGCCGGATGGACTCTCGATCGCTGCGATCTGTGAGCGTGAAGACGCGCGCGACGCGTTAGTGCTGCGTTCGGGATCGAAAAACGGTTCGCTGCTGCATTTACCCCAGGGCGCGATTGTCGGCACCTCGAGCCAGCGGCGTCTCGCACAACTGAAAGCGTTGCGAAGCGATGTGGTAGTTAAAGATCTGCGTGGGAACGTCGATACGCGGATACGAAAGCTGGATGAGGGACAGTACGATGCGGTGATACTCGCGTCCGCGGGTCTGGTGCGGCTCGGTCTGCAGGAGCGGATCAGCGCGCGGATCGCGATCAGTGAGATGTTACCGGCAGTCGGGCAGGGCGCGATCGCAATCGAGACTTGCACCGATAACGAGTTTGCCAATCAAACTATCGCTCAATTGGATCACCGCGAAACCCGTCTCGCCTGTCTCGCTGAGCGTGCGTTTTTACGTGGATTAGGCGGCGGCTGCCAATTCCCGATCGCCGCACACGCTGTTTTAGACGGAGACGCGTTGCAGCTCGACGGCCTCGTCGCGCGGCCCGATGGATCTCGAATCCTGCGTGATTATTTATCGGGATCCTCGAGCGACGCAGAAGCTCTCGGCTCCGCACTCGCCGGACAATTAATGTCTCAGGGCGCAGGCTCGCTCTTGCATCAACTGTAGGGGTGGCCCTCTGTGGCCACCCGATCGTTATTCTCCTGTGGATCATAAATCTCTTGAAGGGCGAACCGTTATCGTCACGCGCGCGGCGTCGCAAGCTGCAGACCTGACCACATTGCTCGAGGATTTCGGCGCAAACGTCATCATGTGCCCGACGATCGAGATCCGCGAGCCCGATAACTACGATCGGCTCGACGAAGCGCTCGACCATCTCTACGGTTACGACTGGCTCATCTTCACGAGCACCAACGGCGTCGAATATTTCCTGAAGCGTCTCACCGATCGCGGTCAACAAATCGCCGACCTCGACGAGATCAAAGTCTGCGCCATCGGACAACGAACCGCAGACAAACTTCACGACGCTCACGTTCATGTCGATCTCGTCCCGTCACAATCAACTGCTGAAGGCGTGTTTACAGCGCTTGCCGAATTTGCCGGGGGCGACGATCAGCTTCGCGGTCTGAACATTCTCTTACCGCGGGCTGCCGTCGGACGTGAAGTATTGCCGGAAGCGCTGCAAAAGGCGGGCGCGCGTGTGGACGTCGTGACCACGTATCAAACAGTTCTTCCGGACAACATCGATCGCGGTAAACTCGCCGCCATGCTCGCCGGCAGCGGTGACTGCATCGCCTTCACGAGCCCGTCAACGATCAAGAACCTCGCGAAACTCTTCGACACGCACGATCTCGGCAAAACACTTTCGGGAATGGTCGTCGCATGCATCGGCACCGTCACCGCCGAAGCCGCCGCCGAGTACGGCCTGCGCGTCGATATCCAACCGGATCAGTTCACAACCAAAGATCTGGCCCAGGCGATTGCCGATTATTTCGACGCGGAAAAATAGGGATAATACCTGTGCTACACTGGCGCGGATGTCAACGGATCGCATCGCCTACGGTGAACTCGTCGGTAGCTCGGATTCAATTCGCAAGATCTACACACTCATCGAACAAGTCGCGCCTTCTTCAGCTTCTGTTCTGATCACTGGCGAATCAGGCACCGGCAAAGAGCTCGTCGCTCGCACCATTCACTACATGAGCCCGCGTCGCGAAAAGCCATTCGTCGCGATCAACTGTTCCGCCATCCCCGAAACGCTGATGGAATCAGAGCTGTTCGGACACGAGAAAGGCGCATTCACCGGCGCCGCCTCGCGACGACAGGGCTGCTTCGAGCTTGCCGACTCCGGCACGCTTCTCCTCGACGAGATTGGCGAGATGCCCGCGGTGCTGCAAGCAAAACTCCTGCGCGTGATCGAAGAGCGCGCAGTGCGACGTCTCGGCAGTCGCAAAGAGATCGAAGTCGACGTGCGCCTGCTCGCCGCCACGAATCGAATGCCGCAACAGGCAGTTTCAGAAGGCACACTGCGCAGCGATTTGCTCTATCGTCTCAACGTCTTCAGCATTCACTTGCCGGCCTTGCGCGAGCGAAAAGAAGATCTGCCAATACTCGCGCAGCATCTCGTTACCCAGCTCGCTGAGAAACATGGCAGGCCCGCGCGCTACCTGAGTCCCGCGGCTTTGGACGCGTTGCAGTTTCACTCCTGGCCCGGCAACGTGCGCGAGCTTCGCAACGTTATCGAGCGCGCGGTAATCATCTGTTCCGGCGAACAAATCGAACGCAACTATTTCGCACCTTACCCGATCGACCAGCGCGAGCGTATGCGGAACGAAGACACGCTCTCGCTGCCGGTGGGTACGCCACTCGAAGAAGTAGAGCGCCAGATGATCATGCGCACGCTTCAGAAGACGAAGAACAACAAAACCCGCGCGGCTGAATTGTTAGGCATCAGCCTCAAGACACTCCACAACAAGCTCAATCTGTATCGCGAGCGTGGGCTCCTTAATGACAACATCGGCGACGACTGACAAGAACGACCGCCGCGAGATCTTTGGCTGGAAGATGTATGACTGGGCCAACTCCGCGTTCTACACGACTGTCGTGGGCGCGCTCTTTGGTCCATATCTCACGCGA
>Ga0065712_10068181_pt1 | contig 13403 bp, 20 predicted proteins | sample MisRhiReplicate1_FD_59099 | JGI IMG/M metagenome (GOLD analysis project Ga0065712, IMG submission 59099) | Miscanthus rhizosphere microbial communities from Kellogg Biological Station, MSU, sample Rhizosphere Soil Replicate 1: eDNA_1 v3... | ecosystem: Host-associated > Plants > Roots >...
AGAAATCGGGTGCATGGTACTCTTATAACGATACCAAGATCGGTCAAGGTCGTGAGCGAGTAAAAGAGTTTTTGCAAGAGAATCCTGACACACTTGATGCCATTGTTGCGGAATTGGAGGCAGAGTGATTAGTGTTGGAGAAGGTGGACTTTGTAACGCACATGGTCCATACAAGAAAGGGATGCAATGTCCAGAATGGCCCTCTTGTGTTCATGCAACTCCTAATCCATTTTACGCTGCCGCAGGAAACTGGTTTGTAAATTATCCTCGTGTTTTAGAAGAAGTTAAGAATGAAGTAGTAGACGCTGCCGAGGATTTTATCTTTAACGTTTCAAGAGACAGGACACGTCTAACAAATGCCCTTCTCAAACTAACACACGTTGAAGCAAAGAATGAAATGTTTCGCAAGTTAGCGGGATGGGACGATGTTTCTTGAACTGTTAATCCTATGGAAGTTATTTGAAGATGATAAGCCTCCGACGAGGGCGCACCGCTACAGAAGTACGCAGGAACAAATTGACAGAAATGTTGAGGAGAATCGCATTCAGAGGGAAAGAGACGAACGTGCTCGACAGGAAGCGAATGGAAACCGAAGAAATTTATCATCCTGATAATGGAACGTACATAAGCGTTCCAAAGAAAGACCATATTTGGTGTACTTATTGCGAGCGCCAACATCATCCGTACCAACCCTGCATTGCGGATGAACAAACGAAGTGTCACACATGCGGGGAGTACGGACATTTTGAATGCTTTCAGGATTGAACATGAACTTTGTAATCAGTGAGATAAAACCAGGAGTTTGCCCTGAGTGCGAGCACTGTCACGGCGACCCCAATGTTAGTCAATTTCTAAAAGAGCGTGAAAAGTTACGTGATAAGGTAATCCAAGAAGCAAAAGACTTCTTTGGTTCAATAAACAGAGATGACACGTCGTTGCTTTTGGAAGCAGTGGGCGAACTTTTAATTCACGAAAATCATTGTTAAGGTTGACAAATTGACAAACTGTGATACCATTGGACAATGGACCGCGATACAAAAATCAGGTTGGAGAGCCAAGAGCGTATACTACCTAAGTTTGCTCGGACTTTTCATCTTCCGCTTGAGCCTAATGCTTCGCGGGATGATCTAATCGCGCCTTTGTCGAGTCTTTCGATTCTTAAAGATCATACTCTTGTTGTTGAGGAAAAGGTTGATGGGGCCAACGTTGGAATAACTATCCATGAGGGACAGCCTGTTATCCGCAATCGCAACTACATTCTTAATAAGGGTTACGGCAGAAAAGATACTCCCGCAAAGAAACAATACGCGCCATTGTGGAACTGGTTTTATTCCAACACTTACAAGTTTTTGGCGTTAGAGAAGCTGCTTGGTTTTACTCCGTCCGTCTACGGGGAATGGTTGTACGCACGACATACTATTGAGTATGACCGCTTACCCGACTATTTTATAGCTTACGATATTTACTGTCCTGATGAACAGAAATGGCTTGCTCCCAGCCGTTATCGAGCAGCCCTCGAAGAAGCAGGATTCTCAGTGGTTCCAAAGGTAGCTTGGGGACCAGTATCTCAAGATGAACTGAAGTTGATGCGGGACGAACGTTCGGAATTTTCGAGTACCTCTCAGTGTGAAGGTCTTTATCTGAAAACCGCGACCGATCTTTATGGATTGGAGTATTGTGCTACAAGACTAAAAATGGTCCGCAATGCTTTCATTACCGACGACCACTGGAATAACAAATCGTTGGTAACTAATAAGTTGACAAATTAACATCCGTCGGTTACAATGCTATCATGGATGTTTCGTTGGCCGAAATTGAGAATCTGTTTGTTAACTCCTCGTACACACGAGCGGAGATCATACGGATTTTTCGTGCTTACGAGAAAGCGAATCGTCCCTCGCGTGGTTCAGTCCTTGAAGCGGCCTTAGAAGTGGCCGAAGATTGGAAAACAGTGATGGAAGAACCACGAGCCATCTTTGATGCAAAGCGTATCAAACTAATCAAACGGGCTTTAGAGAATTATACGGTCGATGACCTGAAGTTGGTTAATCGGGGATGTTGTTTATCACCGTGGCACATGGGCACCGATCCAAATAACACGACCGGACAGATTGTGAATTGGCCTGAACTTCTTTACAAAGACCCTGAACATATCGAAAGATTCAGAGGTATTGCAATTTCTCAGAACATTGAACCAGATGCAGAAATTAGAAAAAGTGACTTCGACGGAACCAAGCCTCAACAAGTTTCTGAATACACCGAGTTCGTTCCTAACAAACGAATTTGAGTGTGAGATTTGTGAGGATAACGGCTCGGTATTTGGCACGTACTTCGACACTTTCTCAGGACAAGAACTAGAGTGTATGAAGCCCTGCTCTTGTTTAGAGCCAAAGAGGGCAGCATTTATTCTTGGACAGATGCCGGATCTGTATAAAGAGGCTGACCTTCAGAGTATTGAACCGTGGGACCACAAACACAAAAAGCAGAGAGCAATCTTAGCGGAGATTAAAAGTAGTCCTTTTGCGTCATATCTGTTTTTAGGTAATTCAGGCGTTGGTAAATCATATATCTCTTGGGCAATCTGGAAATATGCGGCTCTTTCAGGAAGACGTGCAGTCGCAACGACTGCGGCGGAACTTATGAAAGAGTATCGAGATTTGGAGATTGAGGATGAACCAAAAAGGCCAAAAGTCGTTCCGTCGGATCTTGCTCAGAATCAATTTCTGTATACAGTTTACATTGATGAAATAGAGAAGATTCGAGTTTCTCCGTTTTCAATGGAAAAAATGTTTGAGTTGATTAAGAACGCTGTTGACTATGGACATCAGTTGATTGTTACCTCAAACATGCGGGAAGCAGAACTGGAAAAAACATTCGGTAAGATAGATAAGGTTTGGGGCGAGGCCATGATGCGTCGTCTAATAGAGAAAACTACAGTTGTAGGAATGTGGAGATAATGGAACCAGTATCAATCGAAGAAGCATTGGGGTTTGATCGCCCGATTGTCGGAATTGAATTATTCAAACCAAACGCTAAGATTCCTTCGTATGCGTATGACACAGATTCGGGAGCGGACCTGTTTTCGTGTGAAGCTATAAAGATTTTTCCGGGCGAGACAAGAATTGTCAGTACGGGAGTCAAAATGGAATTCCCTGACGGATGGGCGGGAAGGATACTTGAAAAATCGGGACTAGCTCTCAAACAGAGTGTACAAATTATGGGTGGTGTGATTGATTCATCATATCGTGGTGAGGTCAATGTCATAATCCATAATGCTTCGAACACTGCTATTCTATCGTTTGAAGTTGGAGACAAAGTAGCGCAAATCGAGATTTATCCTGTACATCAAGCCAAGTTTGAAATCGTGGAGAATGTCGGTGATACTGAAAGATCCGCAAACGGATTTGGAAGCACAGGACGATAGACTCTTCCCGATGTTTGATTACGGGATGATGAACATCGTAATCTTTTGTGATGGTTCTGGAGGTTCAGATGGAGATAATGGAGGTTGGGGATTCTCCGCTCAATCGGAACACGGGAACATTTTAGATGAAGCATGGGGTGGACCAGAAGGGTTGTCCACGAATAATGTTTCCGAGTATCGTGCGGTTATTGCAGGATTGAAGTGGTCCAAAGGTAAAACGGCGGGTAACATCACGATCAAGACAGACTCCGAACTTGTCGTAAAGCAATGCTTAGGACAATGGAAATGCAAAAAACCGCATTTAATGCCTTTATGCCGCGAGGCAAAGCAGTTACTATATGATACTCGTGCAGTGATAATGTGGATTCCACGAGAGGAGAATAAGAGGGCTGACGAACTAAGTCACGCTTGGGAGACGAATGGACCTACTAAACAAACCCAAGATAACTAAAGGCGCATTAGATGGTTCTATGGGTGTGCTGATGCGTTATTACACAGGAACATTGGCGGCGGTTGATCCATCTTCTGACATGCCTAAGATGGTAACGAAAAAGTTTCGCACTTTAGAAGAATTGATTGACGCAGCCGAGGAAGTTCTTACGCGCAATCAAGACACAATGATCACTCTGACATCGCATCAAGTTTCACCAGAAACATACGAGAAAGTTTTCAGTGATGGGCAAGCTAATTGATTTTCAGGAATATAAGAACAGGAAGGAAACGGCAGACGTTGAAGCTGTGTTCTCTCCACCGCCCATTCGACATGAGGGATACTGTCCCTTTTGTCAAGCACCCACTCTAATCAAATTGACGATGGCGGGGACACCGATTCATACGTTTGATCCAAATAACATGGAACAATACCAGAAACTTCGGGAGTTGATGATCATTGTTGTCGATTATTTTCGTCAGCAGGATGCAGACGTGACAGATGATGCTCTCATTGAGGCATTCGGTGAGGGAATGGCGGAGTTTTTGAGGGAGTTGGAGCAGGAACGTGGACATTGATGACATCAAAAGTTGTAGAGCTAGATTTGAACGTGACTTATACGAAGTCATAGAAATGTTTGAAGATGAAACAGGCATGAGAGTGAGAAGTATTGACATTGATCGAATCACGACAATTGGTGCGATTAATGATCATGTTGCTCGTATAAAGACCCAAATAGAGTTGCCATGATTAACTGGAAAGAGGCTGCAAGACATTACCGCCAAATTGCTACAGAGGCAATTCACAGATTTCTACAGGAACAAGCAGTTCGGCTTAAAGAAGAACAAGTTGTGCTCGCTGCGAAGAACTATGTGGACATTGTAAACACTCCTCACACACCGTTTGTTCCTTTAGTCACAGGAGTCAACATTCACGAGCAAAAAGCTCAGCAAATTCTCATAAATGCAGTGGCGGATCTTGAGTCGTTTATTCAAACTTATAGCCAAACCACACCCAAAAGTACGACATCGGACAGATCTTGACAATACCTTTCTGGTGTAGTATTATAGTCATTACCCGCCAGTCGGAGAATAATCTAAAAGGACATCGTGAGCATGAGTGTGGATATACTCGAAGGGGAATCTCTTTCTTCAAATACAGTTTTTGAGCTATCAAATTACATCTTTACTTCCAAATACTCTCAGTACAGAGAGGATCTAAAAAGACGTGAGACTTGGGACGAGTGTGTTGATCGCGTGAGAGATATGCATCTTCGAAAGTTTGAGCATCTCCCCATAACTGACAAGCTGGAAATTGAGAGGGCATTTGAACTTGTTCGGCAAAAGAAAGTCCTTCCGTCTGCTCGAAGTTTACAGTACGCGGGCAAAGCAATCGAAAAAAATAACGTTCGTATTTTCAACTGTGCCACTCGCCACATTGATTCAATTGAAGCGTTTGGAGAATATTTCTTTATGCTTCTTTCAGGCTGTGGTGTAGGAGTAGGGATAACCAAACGGCATCTAAGTAAATTGCCGAAGTTTGTTAATTATGGTGGACTTCCCGTATATTACAGAATTCCTGATAGTATTGAAGGTTGGGCCGACTCTCTCAAGGTAGTTTTGGAAAGCTACATGGTATCGGGTGTGCCTGTCGTACCTGACTATTCACTTATTCGTCCCAAAGGTGCTCCGCTTAAAACGTCGGGCGGAGTAGCACCTGGTCCAGACGGACTGCGAGCAGCCCATGAACGCATTAAAAAGATACTTGATAGAGCGAACAAAGAATCCGAAAGACTTAGCACGATTGATGCTTATGACATACTTATGCATGTGGCTGATGCTGTTCTTTCTGGAGGGGTGCGTCGTTCTGCTGTACTTGTTGCATTTGATCGTGACGACGATGCTATGATGCGAGCCAAATCAGGAAACTGGTTCGATGAAAATCCACAACGTGCTCGTTCAAATAATTCTGTTGTTCTTTTAAGAGATAAGGTGGGACAGGAAGATTTGGAGGAATTTATCGAACACACACGTTCACATGGGGAACCGGGTTACATTTTTGCTGATGATAAGGAAGCTCTATTCAATCCTTGTGGCGAGGCTGGGTTTATTCCAATCTTGGAAAATGGAGATTGTGGCGCACAGTTTTGTAACCTTACCACTATCAACGGCACTGTTGTTGAGAATGAAGAACAAATGATTGAGTATGCCAAAGCTGCATCCTTAATCGGAACACTCCAAGCCACGTATACGGATTTTCCCTATCTGTCATACGCCAGCAAAGCCCTTACAGAGGACGAGGCGCTCTTAGGAGTGTCAATCCTCGGCATTCTGTCCAATCCCTTGTTGTACAGTCCTCAGACGCAAAGGAAGGCCAGTTTAGAGGTTGTCAAGACTAATCAAATTTGGGCGGATAAGTTGGACATCAATCCAGCGGCTCGTTGTACGTTGGTCAAGCCTGATGGTCAATCTGCCTTATTGCTCGGTTCAATGTTTAGCGGAGTTCATCCTGCACACGCACGTCGAATGTTCAGACGTGTACAGGTGAATCGCACTGATCCTGTTTATCAATACTTTCGTACTTATAATCCACTGTTTTGTACAAAGTCCGTTTGGTCGGCCAATGATACCGACGACATTATCTGTTTTCCAATTGAGTTAAAGGGCCAACCAAAAGTCAAATCTGATTTGACGGCCATTGAACATTTGGAAATTATTCGCTCGACTCAACAGAATTGGGTAAATCCAGGCAACACTTCGGTTAATCGTAAAGCGGTTAGCCATTCAGTAAGTTGTACGGTAACTGTTGGAGAAAATGAATGGGACGAAGTTACACGTTATTTATACGAGAACAGGGATTACTTCTCCTCGGTTAGCTTAATTCCACAACAAGCTGACAAACTATTTATGCAAGCTCCAATGGAAGCAGTCACAACTTATGACGATATGATCCAGTTTGGCACTCTGATGAATAACATTGTTCCCGTGGATTATTCCCAAATGTATGAGACAAAAGACAATACTGTTCGACAGGAAATGTTGGCCTGTGCAGCGGGTGTTTGTGAATTGACATAAACACGATTCCGTGATAACATGTAGAAATGAGAAGACTGCTGCGGAAGTTTGTCTTGTTACTAATTGATGTCAAGGAATGCTACGGCTGTAAAACTCTGTGCAGCGCGTACTACCTAGATAAACAAGATAAGAAGTACGCTTGCATTCGATGTATCAATAGTGTATAAACTTCTAAAAACCGAAGAAGAAATTCGCAAAATGTGTTCGGTCCTAGCTGGTTTAGATGCCATAGGACTAGATACTGAAACGACTGACCTCTCTCCACGTAAAGGTGAGTTGCGTTTGGTTCAATTATCAGACGGTAAGATCACCTATATCATTGACTTACGAGATTTTCCTCGCGGCCTTCCTCCATGTTTCAAAGACCTTCTTGAGCTAGAAGAACCACGTAAGGTAATGCACAATGCCAAATTTGATTGTTTGTGGATTAGAATCAAATTAGGTATTGTTGTTGGTGGTGTTTTTGACACATATCTTTCCGATGTTATGGTTGCTGCTGCAACGTTAGGCATCAACATGTATGAACACGGTTTGGAAGATTGTGCTCGTCGTTATCTGAAAATTGATGTAGATAAGGAAATGCAGAAATCTGATTGGAGCGGTTCATTGAGTGCTGCTCAGTTGGAATATGCCTCTATCGATCCACGAATCACGTTACAACTTCGACCAGTTTATATTGATCGCATTATTCAGAATGGGTTGCAGAACACAGCACGAATTGAATTTGGTGCGGTTCATGCGTTCGGGGAGTTGGAGTGGAATGGATTTCCTATTGATGTTGAACGCTACAAAGAATTGTTGATTGAACTGAAAAAGAATGAGAAGTTAACCCACGCTGCATTGAATGCGGTTATTCGTCCAACAAGACCAGACCGTGGTATTCAACAGAGTATGTTCGATGACATTGCAGAAATTGATTACGGTGCTGCAAACTTGAATTCTCATATTCAGATTCGTCAAGCGTTTCGTGCGTTGGGTGTCCCCATTTTTGATCCAAAGGTTGATATGGCACTGATTGAGCAGTATCGAAAACAGGATAAGCCATTTGCAACTTCTACAGCGTTCAAAGAGATAGAGCCTTTATCAGTTCACTATCCGATCCTTACTACACTTATTGACTACCGAAAAGCGGAGAAGTTAATAACGTCGTATGGTGGATTCATCGAAGATGGAATTATTGAAGATGGGCGTATTTATAGTAATTTTTGGCAGTTAAAGGCTGAAACAGGTCGAACGTCAAACACCGGGCCCAACCTCCAACAGATTCCAAACCCACCTATATTTCGTCGTTGTTTTAGAGCGCCGGAAGGAAGAAAACTTGTAGTAGCGGATTACAGTCAATTCGAATTACGCATTCTAGCGGAACTATGTCAAGATCCGGTGATGATTCAACTTTTCCGTGATGGAAAAGACATGCACAGCATGACGACTGCTGGTGTGTTTGATCTTGATTATGAAGAAGTTATGGCTAATCCTAAAGTCTATAAGACTCAAAGAGGATTCGCCAAACAACTAAACTTCTCCGTGGCGTATGGTATTTCGGCATTCGCTTACGCACTGAAGATGCATTGTTCATTGGAGGAGGCGGAGACGTATCTTGCAAAGTTTGCTGAGACATATCCTGTAGCTGATGAGTGGTTGAATGCGGAGGGTGCCAAAGGTCTAAGAACATTACAATCACGCACTAAAGCTGGAAGACTGGTTGCATTTCTAAAACCAACAGGAGCGCCTAATAGTAAAGAACTTCGCGGACAACAAGGTGCCGTGCGACGAAATGCTCGCAACACTCCAATTCAAGGATTGAATGCGGACGTGTTGAAGATAGCCTTGCCACGAGTATTTAAGGCAATTCAAGGATATGATGCTAAACTGGTCCATGAAATCCACGATGAAATTATTGTTGAGTCGGCGGAAGAATGTGCCCAAGATATTGCACTTATCCTCGAACGGGAAATGAAGGAATCTGCGGAACTTTATGTTAAGACTGTTCCTGTTGAAGTGGGAGCGGATATTGTTGACGACTGGAGCCAAAAAGGATAATGGAAGATAACGAAGCAAGAGTGATTGACGAAGCAATAAAATTTATTCAGTCAGCTTTATGGACGGGTGGAGTTTTGGACACCAAACCCGTTCCATATCCGACCGAATTGGCATTGGCAGTAAAAGATTATCTACACGCAAACGGAGAAACTTTGGAGTCGTACTAATGATCGATTCACCAAAAGTGGAAGAACGGATCGAGGGATTGATAGGCATTGAGTGTAATTCGTGTCTTGATACTGGATTTGTTCAGGAATGGCGTGATGGGATTGGATGGTGCATGGTTTATGAAATTGATCCAATCAAGGACGGAGAAGGAAAAGAAGTTCGTCGGATGAAAATGTGTAATCATGGAAAGTTGAATGACTTCTAATGAGTGTTAGATTGAATAAATTTCACCTTAGGATTCCAGACGAATACAAAGCTTATTTTGAAGATGGGCGGCAACGAATGTGTTCTACAGTTATAAAAGTCCAATCTTCTAAAACCTCTGGAGGATACTTTGTCACTGATGTTGATAATAAAGTGAGGTTGAGTAGAATTTGTCTGCGGTGTTTAAGAACTTATAAAGATTTGGAATGGTTATACGGTAGTTAAGTTGCTTTAGCTCAACCGTTTATGCTATTCTTACGGTATGAGCTTCCGAAAACGAGTGGACCGGAACCAACCGGAGATAGTTGATGCTTTACGTCAGGCAGGAGCCAGTGTGGGACACACGCATACCGTAGGTCAAGGGTTTCCTGATATTGTGGTAGGAGTTCCAGGGTTGACTTTGGTTGGAGACTTTAATGCGAAACGAGTTAAACAGTTACTCCACGCTATTAACGGTCTTACTATTATCGAAGGTGCTACTTTATTGATGGAACTTAAAGACGGTTCTCAATCCGCCAGCAAACAGAAACTGACAAAGGATGAGGTCGAGTTTCACGATAACTGGAAAGGACAACTTGCTATTGTAAACAGTGTGGAGAGCGCGGTTAATCTGATTAAGGGAGTAAAAGAGGAATCGGATTGACAAATTGTCAGCAAGTAGTATAATTGGTTTATGAAAGTTTTGGGTATTGATTTTGGTAGGGTGATTAGTGGCGGAGAAGGCGACGACACAATCTTTACAGACAACTTTTTAGAAACGCCGGAACTTGAAGGTGCCACTGAAACAATTGCTCGCATCAAGCCAATGTTTGATGATGTAGTAATTATTTCAAAGTGTGGGCCGAAGATTCAAAGAAAAACAAATCTCTGGTTGTATCATCATAGGTTCTTTGAAAAAACAGATATTGATTCTGATAGACTGTTTTTCTGTCGTGAACGTTCTGAGAAGGTAGGCATTGCTCAGAGATTAGGCGTTACTCATTATGTGGACAATCGAATGGACATTATTCGTTCCATGATTGGAGTTGTTCCCAATCTTTTCTTATTTGCTCCAAACGTCACTGCAACGGTTCGACAGGGCAACTTTCATATCGTCCCTTCTTGGGCTAAATTGGAGAGAGTTATTGAGGTTATTGACAAATGGTCGAAAGCGTGAGATAATTGCTTTGTTAGGCAATAACCTTAAGCCACAAGAGCGGTTCAATGCCGACGCCAATCCAAGTTGAACTGCTCTTGACAGATTCGGAAAAGCGTGAGATAATAGGTTCAGTCAAGAAATTCTCCTTCTTGTGTTCTCCAAGTCAAGGGGCAAATTGAAACAAAATCAAAATGCTCCTTGACAAAGAAAAAGAAATGAGATATAATGGCTAAACGGTTGAGAAAAAGAGCTATGACAACTTCAAGTTTTACATTTCGTTGCAAATGGTCGCCATCGGCGGCAAGCGATAGCTCCCCTTATGAGGGTCGCGCATAAATCTCGGTTCATTTGATGGTTGACAGCCATCCGTAAGCCGAGGCCAAAAACCTCGGCTTTTTAAGTTTTAGGCTCAGATGAGCCAACGTTCATTGAAAATTGAAGTACAACAAACCACGGGCGGTAAGCGAACCGCCCAAACATTCGGAAGATCCAGGTCCCGTACTTGGCAGCGCCCCAATTAACTTATGGTGCTGTAGTTTAATGTGGTTATAAAACATCCGAGCGTAATTCGGTAAGGTGCGGGTTCGAATCCCGTAAGCCGCGAGAGCGGTTTTGGTGTAATGGTAGCACGTCCGAACGTTTTCTGCATCGAGTGCTGGGACACAACGGAGTCTGTAAAACTCTGGCCCTTTGGGGCTGGCAAAGTTCGATTCTTTGGCGATGCACCAATTATCCCTTCGTGGCGTAACGGTAGCGTAAATGGCCTTTAACCATTGGGTGCCAGTTCGATTCTAGGCCGGAGGGACCAAGTTAACCCTTGTAAACATTGTGTGTGATGTAATCGCCTCTTAAGCGATGAAGCGGAGTTCGATTCTCCGACAAGGGACCAGATTAAAAGTTGTGGTTAATCCTTTAATTATGGTATAATATAGTTATGCCGTTTGCTAAAGAGTTCTACAATGAAAAGATGAACGCCTATATGAAACAAGGGCGACAAGATGATCCCGAGAAATATCGAGAACGTGAACGTCGATACTTACAAAGATTAAAGCAGGAAGCATTTACTAAACTTGGAAACAAGTGCTCAAATTGTAAGTGTGATGTTATTGAGATATTGGAAGTTAATCATATTAATGGCGGTGGACGCAAAGATCGACAAAAATGTGGACAGAAGGGTCTTTATAGGAAGATTATAAAAGGTTCAAATGAATACAATCTTCTTTGTCGTGTTTGTAATTCCCTACATTATGTTGCTGACCTTTTGAATCATACAGGACATAAAGTAATTTGGAAAAGATCAAGAATTATAGCTCCGAAGCTTTAGTGGATGAGCATACGCCTTTTAAGCGTGGGAAGAGGGCTCGATACCCTACGGAGCTACCAAATTATGGTTCGTAAGTACCTAGCAGTCGCGACTTATACCGTTGACCAAAACTTACAAAATTGGGGGCATAGCCTCATAGAATAAGCGTAGCGATACGCCCAAAGCGGTAGCGTCCTACACGCCCGCGCTCGAAAGAGTTCATCTATGCAAGCCTACTCGATGCCGCGAGGCATTCTTCATCTACAAAATGGGTGGAGATAACGAGGACGCTGACGTAGTGGAAAGAATACTGGCTTAAACGCCACGCTCCAGTTGAATCTGGCGTGGGAACGTTAGTCGGTGGAGAGTAGTTAGCACCTACCTCACTACACGCTAAGTCAGTTAATCGGTACGAGAAAAGGTAGTGCTCGCGTTCGAGGAATCGCAACCAAGAGCTAGAGCGCAATTTGATCGGTGAACGGCAGTGCCCTTGACTGACGTGAATCGTGAAAGATGTCTGAGTAGCCCGCGAGGCAAAAGGAACGTGACGTGTTGTATTGCGTATCTAACAAGATATGTAGCAACTGAGGCAGCACGTTATAGTAGGTTGATAATGCTCATTGGTAGGGCATCTATTGCTTAAATAGAAGGTTGTTGGTTCGATTCCAACTATCATAACAAAAACGCAAAGTCTGCCTCGGTTGTATGTGAAAGGCGTCTAAAACCTGGGGCTTCGGCCAATCAGGTCTAACAAGGCTCGCAAGGCTAAGTTAGTTTGTAGCGAATGCTTCGTAAACGGTTAGCGCCGTTGAATGGCTCGCAAGGCCAACGTAGGATAAACTACAGAATAGCATACAGCGTCAAGTCTACTGCCTGACTCTAAACGGCGATGTTGATAACGTACTGGATTAGTTCTTTGGAACGGTTCAGTGGATGTCGAGAGAATAGTGGTCGCAAGCCATGAATAATGCTCGAAGCGTTGTCATAAACGGTGTAATCTCAGCCGTAACAAATTTTGGACGTGTAGCTAAGTAGGTTAAAGCGACTGTCTGCAAAACAGTCAATGCGTCGGTTCGATTCCGTCCACGTCCTCCAATTTTGCCAACACGTAAAGTTTGCAAACGCCTCAATAAAGGTTCGAAACTTTAACGAGGTATTCAGAAATGGCTGACACCGTTCGATTCGGAAATCTGGATAGTGTTGGCAAGCGTATTTGAGGTATAGCCAAATGGGAAGGCGTTCGTCTGCAAAACGATTATTCACGGGTTCGATTCCCGTTACCTCATCCAATCGTGACCTAAGCATTGCGTCACTATAAACGGCTTCAAGGGCAGAAGGCACGCCTTGTTAAAAAGCCTCGCCAATTTTGGGCCATTAGTGTAACGGCAACACGCTGCACTTGCAATGCGGAATTTGGGTTCGAATCCCGATGTGTCCACCAATTTATCTTTGCAAAGAGAAACCTGAGCATGTGTGAATCGAGCATGTTCACCGGAAGGGGTAAGAGGCCCAATTGTTCACGAATTTAGGTCATATCGTTCAGTGGTAGGACGGTGGCTTGTCACGCCATTCGCCGGAGTTCAATTCTCCGTATGACCGCCAACTTTAAGGGCTATTAGGGG
>Ga0065712_10000401_pt1 | contig 13340 bp, 13 predicted proteins | sample MisRhiReplicate1_FD_59099 | JGI IMG/M metagenome (GOLD analysis project Ga0065712, IMG submission 59099) | Miscanthus rhizosphere microbial communities from Kellogg Biological Station, MSU, sample Rhizosphere Soil Replicate 1: eDNA_1 v3... | ecosystem: Host-associated > Plants > Roots >...
CCTGAAGACGACGTTAAATTGCTGAAAGCGATCGCCGCGAGGGATGAGGCGGCCCTGGCGAAACTCTACGATCGCTATCGTGTCATCCTCTTCGGGCTGTTGATGCGTATATTGAACAACCGCGAGGAAGCGGAAGACGTCCTCCAGGAAGTTTTTCTGCAGGTTTGGCGCAAGGCGGGGGACTTCGACGAGAATCGCGGTCGCCCGTTTACGTGGCTTGTGACTTTGGGACGCAGTCGCGGCATCGATCGGCTGCGTACACTTGCAGCGCGCGATCGCGTTGCCGAGGCAGGCGCGAGAGAAGCAGTGGATGAGATCTCAGACGCCGCCACCGATGCGTTCAAGTCAGAACAGCGCGGCCTCGTCAGTAAAGCGCTCGCCCAACTCCCCGACGAGCAAAAACGGCCACTCATGCTCGCCTATTTCGACGGCCTGACCCAATCTGAAATCGCGACGCGTTTGGGCGCGCCGCTGGGAACCGTGAAGACGCGCATGCGCACCGGTCTGATGAACCTGCGCGAGCAACTGGCGGGCAAAGGAGAGAGTTTCGGGTTTTAGCAGGATGGTCCACGACGACTACAAGGAGATGATTCCGGCGCGCGCGCTTTCCGCGCTCGACGCGGCGGAAGAACGTGTTTTGAACGAGCATCTCGAAAGCTGTGCTGAGTGTCGTAAGGAGCTTGAAGACTGGCAAGCGACCGCTGCCGCACTGTCGCTCACGCCTGATCCGGCTGAGCCGTCGCCGCAAGTTCGTGAACGCATCCTGAGCGAAGTGCGGAAAGATTTGACAGCGAACGTGATTCCGTTGAGATCCACTCCGCGACGGAACGTCTGGAGTTCTTTTGGCTCGCTCGGAGCGATCGCAGCCGTGGTGCTCCTCACTGCACTGGTCATCGGATTGGCTGTTCTGTGGCGACAGAATCAACGACTCACGCGTGACCGTGAGTTTGTCGAACTGGTTAACACACCGGGTGCGCGCGTGAGTGAGTTGACAGAGGTCCTTGGTGGAGCTGCAACTGCGAAAGTTGTCTACGATCGTGATGGTCGCGCGATATTGATGGCGAGGAAACTCGCGGGCCTCCCGCCGGGAAGGGTTTACCAGTTATGGTTCCTCGTAGCAAACAAGCCGCCCGTACCGGGGAAGACGTTTGTGCCGGACAGCGGCGGTAACGCAGCGTTGAAAGATGAGATGCCGAGAGAGGCGGTGGATGCGAACGTCTTTGCGATTACGGTAGAGCCTGAGCGCGGATCGATTGCTCCTACCGGCCCGATTTACCTGCGCTCATTCTAACTGCTACACTCACGCATCATGGACAAGGGGAAGAATCTACCACCAGTCGATAACTCTGTCTCGGACTCAACCGGGCAGTACGATCTCCGCTTTGTTTTGTGGCGTCAGTTCTGCTCGCAGTATCAAATTCCCGTCGACACTTTGCCGAGCCAATTGGATGATGAGCAGAAGGAATTGTGGGAAGAGATGAAGGCGAAGCGGCTTAAATAAACCGGTGCGTCAGGAACGGGTTGGTTAATCTTTCCTCACCGATCGTCGTCACGGGTCCATGTCCTGAATAAACTTTCACGTCATCATCGAGCGTCAGCAGTTTAGTCTTGATCGAGCTGAGCAGTTGTTCTGTAGATCCACCCGGAAGATCCGTGCGTCCAATCGATCCCGCAAACAGCACATCACCAACAAACACCACTCCTTCATTGCGCTCGTAAAGCACNACGTGACCGGGCGTGTGACCCGGACAATGAAGCACNTCAAATTCGAGCTTACCAACAGAATACTTTTCACCATCAACCCAATGATGATCGACCGGCGGCGGCTGTTCGAAAGTAAACCCGAGCGCCGCCCACTGCGAGCGTGGAATACCAATCCACCCCGGTTGCTCCGGCAGCGCCTGGTACATGAACTCGTCACCTTCGTGCAGGTGGATTTGCGCCTTCGGTTGCAACTTCTTCAGCGCTGCCACGCCACCGACGTGATCGAGATGCGCGTGAGTCAGCGCGATGGCTTGTAGCTGAAGACCACGCCGCTCGAGTATCTCGACTATCCGCTCCGCTTCATCGCCCGGATCGATGCAGATCGCCTGTTTTGTCTCTTCACAACCAACGATGCGAGTGTGCTGTTGAAATGCAGTGACGGTGATTTCTTCGATAATCATTGGCTTTGTATAATACTGCACAGAATGCCTGTAAGCACTGAAGCAGCACCGCTGGCCGCCGTCCTCGATTCGATGACCGTGGAAGGTGCGCCCGAGCTGACTGAACATCTCGACGCGGGCGCGCTGAAGTGTTACGCCTGCGGCCATCGCTGCCTGATCAAGCCCGGAAAACGCGGCATTTGCAAAGTTCGCTTCAACGAAGGCGGGCATCTGCGCGTGCCCACGAACTACGTAGCGGCGCTCGCGTGCGATCCAACGGAGAAAAAGCCGTTCTTCCATGTTTTACCGGGTTCAGACACGTTGACGTTCGGCATGCTGGGCTGCGATCTACATTGCGCTTATTGCCAGAACTGGCTGACGTCGCAAGCGCTGCGTGACGATTCTGCCGGTACAAATCCGACGATTGTTTCACCCGAGCGCCTTGTGTCGATGGCGAAAGCGTACGGCGCGGCGATGGTTGGCAGCAGTTATAACGAGCCATTGATCACGGCTGAGTGGGCGGTCGATGTTTTCAAACGCGCGCGGCCGGCGGGATTTCGCACGGCGTTCATCTCGAATGGAAATGCGACGCCGCAGGTGCTCGATTACCTGCGTCCGTGGACTGACTGTTACAAGATCGATTTGAAGTCGATGAACGATAAGAACTACCGGCAACTGGGAGGCGTCGTCGACAATATTCTCGATACGGTGAAGATGGTCCAAGAGCGTGGTTTCTGGGAAGAGATCGTCACGCTCGTCATACCGGGTTTCAACGATTCGGAAGATGAGCTTCGTCGTGCGGCGGAGTTTATTGCTTCTGTGTCGCCTGATATTCCGTGGCACGTGACGGCGTTTCACCAGGACTACCGCATGACTGAAAACTCAAACACGACTGCGGCGCAGTTGATCCGTGCGTGTGAGATTGGTCGTGAGGCGGGGCTCAACTACATCTACGCTGGAAATCTTCCGGGCAGAGTCGGACGTTGGGAGAATACTTACTGTCCGTCGTGTGATGAATTGCTGGTGGAGCGTTTCGGTTATTTGATCCGGCAAGTCAACGTTACTGGCGAAGGCCGCTGCCCAACCTGCTCAACAGTCATTCCCGGAATTTGGAAATAACTTTGCGTCTTTGCGCCTTTGCGTGAAACTTTTCTTAGGCGCCTAACTAAGTTTTCACGCAAAGACGCAAAGAGCGCAAAGACGCAAAGGTTGGTTATTGCGGAAGAATTTTCGTGGCCTGCGATGCGACTACCTGCCACTTACCGTCGCGTTTCGCGTAGACATCAAGAAATCGATACTCACCACTGATATCGATCGGTTTCTTCTGACCCGGAACGACATTCTTTCCATTCTTGATCACACCGCGTCCGGTGATGAATGCTGAATCAGCATCGATCACCGTCACTTTCGGATCCATGATCTCGAACGAGTCGGCGGTGATCGAGCCGGATTCAATCGTTTTCACTTCATCAGCCTTAGTCGCTGTCGAACCGTCTGGATAAACGATCACTGCGCTGTCCGCCAGGATGCGTTTGACGGCCTCGGAACTATGCGTCTTGTTTGAATCGGCCCACTCGCGCTCGAGTTTGATAATCTCTGCTTCAATCGCCGCGGCGTCATACGTCTCCTTCGCGGGAGCGGCAGTTGCGACTGCATTATTGCGATTGGTATCGAGTGCGGGCTGGCATCCATTCATCACCGCGACAACGGCGACGATCAACAACGCGGGGGTTAGTCTGTTCATAAATTTATTACTACGATAAACAACCGTTTTGAGTCAACTTTTCGGTGCCTCCGAGACATTGACAGCGCCCAATTCTTCGGATTATTGTTCGGCACATATAAGTGCGTTTCCTGCCTGTTTGTTAGTGAACACGTTAACGTGGAAAGGAGTAACCATGACTCGCGTTTTGAGATCCTCCAAATTCTGGTTACTAGGCCGAGCTTTGCTTGTGGTGATCGCTTTTTCGATTGCCGGAGTATCTCAAGCTCAAGCCCAGCAAAAACGGTCGGCTTTGGCGCCGGAAGAAGATCCAGTCTTTCAAGAATATCGTGGAGTAAAGATTGGGTGGCTTGCGGACGAGGTACGCAAAAAGCTCGGCAGTCCAGCCAACAAGGGTGACGAGCAGGACTTCTACGTCTTTGGTGAAAAAGAAACTGCTCAGGTTCTTTATGACAAGGGCCAGGTGTCGGCGATCTCCATCGATTTTATGACCGGCGCCAAGGAAGTTATCACCCCGCAGCAGGTGTTTGGCGCTGATATCGAAGCGAAGCCCGATGGCTCGAAGTATAAACTCGTGCGCTATCCGAAAGCTGGTTACTGGGTTTCGTATAGTCGAACCGCGGGCGACACTCCGATCATAACGGTGACAATCCAGAGACTTCCGGCGCAGTGATCCTGGCAGAGAACATCAAGCAAAGGGCTCTTTTCGAGGGATTCAACAAAGTCGGAATTGTTGGCGCCGAGTCGCTTGCAGACGAAGGGCGCCGGTTAAAAGAGTGGCTTGCGCGAGGCCATCATGGCGAGATGCGCTGGATGGCCCGCGACGTCCACAAACGCATCGATCCGCGCGAAATCTTTCCACCAGCGCGATCAGTTATGGTGGTTGCGCTCAACTACTTTACGCCTCACCAGCACCAGCAGAAGCCTGCAACGGGCAAGGTCTCACGTTATGCGTGGGGCGACGATTATCACGACGTCGTCAAAGAGAAGCTTGTGTCGCTGCTTGCGTGGATCAAGGAGCAGGAGCCGAGTGCTGAAGGAAAAGTGTGTGTCGACATTCAGCCAGTGATGGATAAAGCGTGGGCCGTGCGGGCGGGGTTGGGTTGGCTCGGTAAGCATTCGAACGTGATCACGCCGGAGCATGGCTCGTGGGTTTTCATTGGTGAGTTGTTGCTCAACCTCGATCTCGAGCACGACCGCGAGCGCATTGAAGACCACTGTGGTACGTGTACGCTTTGTATCGATGCGTGTCCGACGGCAGCGATTACGGAGCCGTATGTAGTTGACTCAAACAAGTGCATCTCGTATGCAACGATTGAGCTGCGCGCGCCGGAATTACCGGTTGAGATGGATTTGGCTGGATGGATTTACGGGTGTGATGTCTGCCAGGATGTTTGCCCGTGGAACCGGTTTGAGCAGGCGACGAGTGAAACGCGATTCGCGCCGCGCGAGGGGAATGTCGAGCCGCGCCTTTCTGATATTCTCGAGCTGACACCCGAAACGTACGCCGCAAGATATCGCGGGAGTGCCATGAAGCGCGCGAAATTAGCTGGCCTGCAACGCAACGCGCGCTCTTTGACGCAGGATATACATGATTAATCCTTCCTTCGCTGACGAAATCAAGCAAAGCTTCGCTAAACAAACGATCATGGGCCTCATCGGCGCTGAACTAATGCGCGTCGAACCCGGCATCGTTGAAATCAGTTTGCCGTATCGCGCCGATCTGGCCCAGCAACACGGATACCTGCACGCCGGCATCGTGACGACTATTGCCGACTCAGCCTGCGGTTATGCGGCGTACAGCTTGATGCCGCCAAATTCAGAAGTCCTCAGCGTTGAGTTCAAAGTGAATCTCCTGCGACCAGCGAAGGGCGAAACCTTCACAGCCGCGGCGGAAGTTGTTAAGTCAGGCAAGACGCTGACTGTCGTACGCGCGGATGTGTTTGGGATCGAGCAAGGGCGACGTGCTCTGGTGGCGACGATGCTCGGCACGATGATCTGTTTGAGTAGATGAGATGTGTTTGATCCATTCCATCGGCGGCGCTTTCACGAAGCAACCTGAAGAGCTGAATTTGGGGCTCAGCGTGAAAGCCTCCGATCTCGTCAAGCTCGCTTTCTACGATATCGATTCGTCAAAACTGGTCGATCACCACGTTCACATTGCCGGTCTCGGCGCCGGTGGCACGAATGCGTTTGTCAATTCGAAGATGCTGACGTGGCGACATCCGTTTCATCGTTTGAAGTTGAAGGTTTATATGAGCTCGGCGGGTGTCGCGGATGAAGAGAAGGCCGATCCGCAAGCCGTGGCGCGACTGACGAGATTAGTGGCGAGTATCAAGGACCACGGCAAACACAGGCTGCTGGCGTTCGACAAGCATTATCGCCGCGATGGATCGGTCAATCTCGAAAAAACCGAGTTTTATGTTCCGAACGAGTATGTGTTTGAGCTCGCGGAACGGCATCCTGAGTTGTTCGTGCCGAATATTTCCGTCAATCCTTACCGGCCGGACGCGCTTGCCGAGCTCGAGAAGTGGGCCCGGCGCGGCGCGCGCGTTGTGAAGTGGCTGCCGAATGCGATGGGCATCGATCCTTCCGATCCGAAGTGTGACTCCTTTTACGAGAAGATGAAGGAGCTCGATCTGATCTTGCTGAGTCATGGTGGTGAGGAGAAGGCGGTCGAGGCGGAAGAAGATCAGAAACTCGGAAATCCGTTGTTGTTGCGGCGTGCGTTGGACCACGGCGTGAAAGTGATCGTGGCGCATTGTGCGGGCCTCGGCACGAACGAAGATCTCGACAGCAAGGATCGGAAGGTTGTCGACAATTTCGATTTGTTCATGCGTTTGCTGGATGAGAAGCGTTATGAAGGGCTCGTGTTTGGCGAGCTCTCGGCGATGACGCAGTTCAACCGATCCGGAAAGCTGCGGACGATGCTCGCGCGTGAGGATTTGCACGAGAGAATCGTGAACGGCAGCGATTATCCGTTACCGGCTGTGAATCTCCTGATCCGTACACGACCGCTCGTCAAACAAGGTTACATCAATGCTGACGAAGCTGCTTCTCTGAAAGAGATTTACGATTACAACCCGCTGCTGTTTGATTTCGTTCTGAAACGCACGCTCAGGCTCCCGGGAACTTCCAAACGTTTTCCTGCTTCCGTCTTCATGACCAACTCAGCTCTGTCCGTGTGAAAATCCGCGTGGGAAACGGTATCATTGCCCCGATGTCTTTGCGCGATTCATACAACCGCCCGATTCGCGACCTCCGCGTGTCGCTTACGGACCGGTGTAACTTCCGCTGTTTCTACTGCCTGCCGCACGGCGAGCCGCCCATCGCGCCGAAAGAGAAGATGCTCTCCTACGAAGAGATCGACTACGTTTGCGAGATATTCGTCAGTCTCGGGATTGAGAAGCTTCGTTTGACGGGCGGCGAGCCGATGTTGCGACGCGACATCGAAACCATCATTCGAAAGCTTTCGCGTTTGAAGTCTTCCGGTCTTCAGGATCTCGCGCTCACAACGAACGGCTACTACCTGCCGGACCGCGCGCAGAGTTTGAAAGATGCGGGGCTGGATCGGGTGACGATCAGTCTCGACAGTCTGAAGCGCGATGTTTTCAAACGCATGACGGGCGTCGACGTTTTAGACAAAGTGCTGGCCGGAATCGCGGCCGCGAAAGCAGCCGGACTAGAGCCGATAAAAATCAACGCCGTGATCGTGCGCGGGCACAACGAAGATGAGGTCGCTGATTTTGCTGCCTTCGCGCGCGAATACGATGTGAAGATGCGCTACATCGAATTCATGCCGCTGGATTCCGGGCACGAATGGTCACGCGAAGACGTTTTCTCGGGAAAAGAAATTCGCGAGCGGATTAGCGAGCGCTTTCCCCTTGTTCGTGTGGATGTTGCTCGAGGTTCTGACACTTCTGCGCGGTATGGCTTCGCTGATGGTGCGCCCGGCGAGATCGGAATCATCGCACCGGTGACGGAACCGTTTTGCGGCGCCTGCTCGCGGATACGTTTGACGGCAGACGGTCAGATCCGCACGTGTTTGTTTTCGACAGTCGAACACTCGTTGCGCGATGTGGTTCGCAGCGGCGCCTCACGTGCCGAGATCGTCGAATACATTCACTCAGTAATAATGAAGAAAGAACCCCGCCACTTCATCAACGACCCCGGCTTCGTCGCCCCCTCACGGACCATGAGCTTTATCGGTGGTTGACATAGCTCTCAGTAAGGAATAGTATGCCCTCCAAGTTTTACAACACTCACAGAACACCTATGAGCACCAAAGTCGAAGCCACAATCGAAGATCTCTATAAAGTCGAGGGCAAGGCTGAGCTCGTCAACGGAGAAATAATCCTCATGTCTCCAACAGGCATTCTCCCTGGCTATGCGGGAGATGAAATATATTCCTCGCTACGCGAATACAGTAAGCGTCACAAAAACGGAACCGCGATTGGCGATAACAAAGCCTTCGTGGTCAATCTTCCGCACCGCAAATCATTTAGTCCTGACGCCGCTTTCTACATTGGTCCGGCCACTATGAAGTTCGGTGAAGGCGCGCCGGTATTTGCCGTCGAAGTTCGCAGCGATGGCGATTACGGGCCGCGGGCAGAGCGGCGGATGGCACAAAAGCGTGCCGATTACTTCGCCGCCGGGACACTGGTGGTTTGGGATGTGGACCTATTGAGCGACGATGTGGTTCGTGTTTTCCGCGCTAGTGATCCGGAGAGCGCCGTGATTTACCGGCGCGATGAGATTGCCGAAGCGGAGCCAGCAGTGCCAGGGTGGACCATGGCCGTTGATGATCTCTTTCTGGAACAGTCCTAAACCTTCACAAACTCATCAATCTCTTTCACTGCTCGCAGGCCTGTCGACAAAGCTCCCTGCATCCACGAAGGCCACTGCGAAAGGTGCTCGCCGGCGAAATGAATCCGCCCCTCGCGCGCGATGGCTGTGACAAGGTTACCAAACCCAACAAACGCCCACGCACCGCGCGACCACTCATCTTCCATCCAGCACTTCGTCGTGCCGCGCTCGAAACTCTCGCGCAACCCGCCAAACATCTCGTCCAACTGCTTCAACGTCGTGGCTACACGCTCGTTCTCTTTGAGCTTCGTGATTCTCTCGGCTTCGCCCGGCCTCGCGTAAGTCATCAGAATCCCGCGTGGTCCAGGCTGGCTCCAAGACGGTTGCCAGATCTCGATGGGTCCGCTTGTAAACGCGAACCCGTTCAATCCTTTATCTTCCCAAACGCGACTACGAGTTTGCAGGTAAACGCGCGCGACCGCGTCGTATCGAGTCTTCTTAATCACCTCTCGCTTCTGCGACGACAGCGCCGGCAACTCCACATCGCGCAAAAGCGAAAACGGAATCGTGCAGAGCACGTTATCCGCCGTCATCGTTTCCTTGCGTCCAGCCTTCAGAAAAACAACGCGCGCCTGTTTCTCATCCTGCTCGATCCTCACCACCGGCGAGCCGTAGTGGATCTTGTTTCCAAGCCGCTCTGCGAATGCTCTCGGAAGCATATCGGTGCCGCCCTTGATCTTCTGCCAGCGCTCCGGATTTCCACCGAGGTCGTAACCAAAATGCCCTTCCATCGCACTTGTAAAACCATCGATCGGAACTTCTTCCCGACTGCCACGATCAAACCGCAACGCATGCAACCGGCTCGGATAAAACGGCTCGAGCGGAAGCGCAAACTCCTTCACATACTTGTGCGTCAGATCGTGATCGTCAGGAATACGCGCCGCCCCAGCTTCAGCAAACAGCCCATCGGAGAACGGCTCGCGCAACGTATGCACACGCCCGCCGGGACGCGTGCGCGCTTCGAGAATCGTCACGTCATGACCGAGTTTCGTGAGTTCATAAGCAGCAACAAGCCCGGCCATTCCGGCNCCCAAAACGAGCACCTTCCTGGCCGGGCCACTCAGTACGATCGCTCTAACNGCGCTCTGATTCAGACTCGCAGCNGCAACTGCAAGTGCNCTTCGCCTTAAAAATTGACGGCGAGTTATTGCCAAGTACTATTGTCCTCTGCCTGATGACCGGTTCGCGCCTGAATCTGTACGCGTCGGACGCGGTGCCGGTTGCGGATTTTCCTCAGGCGGCTTCGGCGGCATATCACTCTTCGAGAAGCGCGGCAACATATCATCGCGCATTGCCAATTGGTAAACGGCCCACGCGACGACCATCGCATCCTTTTTCACGTCGTCTTCGATAATTCGTTCATAAGTATCGAGATTCGTGTGCCACGTGTGTGTGCCGTACTCAATCGGATCCTGGCCCATGCCGATGCCGGGCAGACCGGCCTGACTGAACGACGTGTTATCGGAGCCGCCGAGTCTTCTGCTGCGCGACGCGGCCGCACCGGCAACTCCATCATCTTTGAACGGCGCAAGAATCTCGCGCAGGATGTCGGCCGCTCCGGATGGTCCAAACACGTTCGCGCCACGCACACGCCCAGTGCCGGAGTCGATATTGAAGTAGCCGCCAAACTTTTCGTAACCGGCTTTCGGCTCTTCAAACGAGCCAAAGTGTTCCTTCACGTATGCCTGCGAACCGAGCAGGCCCTGCTCTTCGCCACTCCAGAGCGCGACACGAATCGTGCGGCGCGGCTTAACACCGAGCGTCTTCAGAATGCGAGCTGCTTCCATCATGATCGCGCAACCGATCGCGTTGTCAGTCGCGCCTGTCGCTGCGTGCCACGAGTCGAGGTGACCACCGAGCATGATCACTTCGTCGGCTTTGTCAGTGCCGCGGATCTCGCCGATCGTGTTGTAAGACGTGGCGCCTTCCGGAAAGACGCGATTGACGATATTAAACTCGAGCACGACGTCCGTGCCGTCAGCGAGAATGCGACTGATGCGTCCGAAGTCTTCATTGCTCATGACAACTGTCGGGACCACTTTGTTAACATCAAACGTCCTGTTATTGAAGGCGCGGATCTGGCGGAACTCGCGACCAGCGTCGTTAACGCGAACCAAAGCGCCGCTTGCTTTTAGAAACGCATCGAGCTGCTCGTCGACCTCGCGATTCGTCAACGGTTTCGGCGCGTTCGGTGCGAGCGTCGGAGTCGGCGACGGCGTGGGGAAACTGGGAGGTCGTGCATTTGGTCCATAACGTTGCTGCGCCTGGTCGTCAGTCTGTCGCTTCGCAGGTGGATTTATATTGACTGGTATCGAAGCCGCTTTACCGACGAGTACGATCTTCCCGCGCACCTTCGCTTTGTAATTGTTCAGGACCATCGTGAGCTGTTCCTGTGTTGGTCTTTCGGGCAAGACTAGCTGGTAAGCCGAGGCCTGCACCGTTCCTTTCGTGCTCGGAGTCCACGCGAGCACCTCGCAAACGAGCGGATCTTTAACCGGCGAGATCAGGTGCGCAGTCAGGCGCTCGTTCAGCCAACCGGGATGCTTGAAGTCCCACGGCTCGAGGTGCGCATTCTCGAGTCCCCATGCGGTCATCTGTTTGACGGCCCAGTCGGCCGCGGCTTTGTGATTGGGCGAGCCCGTCAGCCGTGGACCATAAACATCGGTAAACATGTGCATGGTCTTCATGATCTGCGAACGTTCCATTGCTTCGCTGCGAATACGGTTCAGCATGTCGCTGCTGCCGTTCTGAGCGACGATCGGAAGCGAGAGCAGCGAAATGATCAGTAAAAGGGCGACTACGCGTCGATTCAACATGTTGTTGTCTCCGGAAGATCGGGTGGGTTGGATTACCAGCGCCCAAGATTATAGACTACATCCATACCGATTGGAGAATGTTGTCTATGAGCGCAGGAATCGAACTAACACAAGCTGATACTACTGAAACCACTTCATTGCCAAATTCGCGACGCATTTACGTCGATGGCGAGCAGCCCGGCGTGCACGTTCCGTTTCGCGAGATCGCGCAGAGCCAGACGCGCAATTTCGATGGCACGATGGTCGCGAACCCGCCGGTTCGTGTTTACGACACCAGCGGCCCGTGGGGCGATCCGGAGCTTGAGTGCAACGTCCGCGAAGGACTGCCGCAACTGAGACGCGAGTGGATTGTTGGTCGCGGCGACGTTGAAGAGTATGCGGGTCGTGAGACGCAGCCGATTGACGACGGCTATCTCACGTTCGACGCTGTGAAACGCGCGCGTGTCAAAGACGTCGGCAGGCTGGAAGACTTTCCCACGATTCGGCGCGCAGTGTTGCGCGCGAAGCCGGGTGCATCTGTGACGCAGCTTCACTATGCGCGTCGTGGCATCATCACGCCCGAAATGGAGTTCATCGCGATCCGGGAGAATCTCGGACGCGAAGCTGCCCTGGAGACTGGTGACGCGCCGCGTGATTCGTTATTGCATCAACACAAAGGACAATCGTTCGGTGCAGCGATCCCGCAGTTTGTCACGCCTGAGTTTGTGCGCTCGGAAGTCGCGCGAGGACGGGCGATCATTCCGGCCAACATCAATCATCCTGAATCCGAGCCGATGATCATCGGCCGCAACTTCCTCGTGAAGATCAATGCGAACATCGGAAATTCAGCAGTAGCTTCGTCGATCGAAGAGGAAGTCGACAAGATGCGCTGGTCCATTCGTTGCGGCTCTGACACCGTGATGGATCTCTCGACTGGTAAAAACATTCATGCGACGCGCGAGTGGATCATTCGCAACTCGCCGGTGCCGATCGGGACGGTGCCGATCTACCAGGCACTCGAAAAGGTGGGCGGCAAAGCTGAAGAGCTTACGTGGGAAATCTTTCGCGACACGCTCATCGAACAGGCAGAGCAGGGCGTTGATTACTTCACGATTCACGCTGGTGTGCGCCTCGCTTACATTCCACTAACAGCGCGACGCACAACCGGAATTGTGAGTCGTGGTGGCTCGATCATGGCGAAATGGTGCCTGGCCCATCATGAAGAGAGTTTTCTCTACACGCGCTTTCGTGAGATCTGCGAGATCATGGCGGCTTACGATGTCTCATTTTCTCTCGGTGATGGACTGCGTCCTGGCTCGATCGCGGATGCGAATGATGAAGCGCAGTTTGCCGAACTGGAAACGCTGGGCGAGTTGACGAAGATCGCCTGGGAGCGCGACTGCCAGGTGATGATCGAAGGCCCGGGTCACGTGCCGATGCACTTGATCAAGGAAAACATGGACAAGCAACTCGAGACGTGCCAGGAAGCGCCGTTCTACACGCTCGGCCCACTCACGACCGACATCGCGCCCGGATACGATCACATCACGTCGGCAATCGGCGCGGCGATGATCGGCTGGTTTGGGACGGCGATGCTTTGCTACGTGACACCGAAGGAACATCTCGGCTTGCCGAACAAGAAAGACGTGAAAGACGGCGTCATTGCCTACAAGCTGGCGGCGCATGCAGCCGACCTGGCGAAGGGCCATCCCGGCGCGCAGTATCGTGATAATGCGTTGTCGAAAGCGCGCTTCGAATTTCGCTGGGAAGATCAGTTCAACTTATCCCTCGATCCTGAAGTGGCGCGCGAGT
>Ga0065712_10000960_pt1 | contig 13334 bp, 11 predicted proteins | sample MisRhiReplicate1_FD_59099 | JGI IMG/M metagenome (GOLD analysis project Ga0065712, IMG submission 59099) | Miscanthus rhizosphere microbial communities from Kellogg Biological Station, MSU, sample Rhizosphere Soil Replicate 1: eDNA_1 v3... | ecosystem: Host-associated > Plants > Roots >...
TTCTCCCAATATCTGCGCTCGATTGTAAAGTTCTGCTTTTCAACCCAACCGAGGTCGCGAAGTTCCTGAAGGAAGGCTTTCTCTCTGGGAAGGGTGGACGGAGACCGATCGGTTCCGAGAAAGCCGATTTGAGCGACCTTTCCGGAGCCCTGCTGGGCCTGGCTACTAACGCTAACGCCGCTAGGAGAAGAATGAGGAGACCGACCCGGATCATGCGTTCCGTCACTCTCATCTGATCACCCGATCCGCCCTCGCCAGCACATTCGGCGGAATGGTGAGGCCGATTTGCTTAGCCGCTTTCAAATTGATTATCAAATCGAATTTGGTCGGCTGCTCCACGGGCAGGTCCGCGGGTTTGGCGCCTTTCAAAATCTTGTCCACATATATAGCGGCGCGGCGGTCTAGATCGTTGATGTTCGGGCCGTAGCTCATAAGCCCACCGGCCTCTACAAATTCTCGCCCGCTGTATATCGCCGGGAGCCGACTGTTTACTGCAAGTTCCGCTATCTCTCGGTAAGGAAGGGCGACAGGACCCCTCACCAGCAAGAGAATAGCGTCAGCTCTGCTCTTGTTTGCGGCTCGGAATGTTCCCTCCAGATCTTTGGAAATCCTCATTTCTAGATATTCAACCTTCACCCCGAACGCCGCGGCAGCGAGTTCGGTCTCTTTTGACATTTGCGCATTCCCAGGGACGGTGGCATTCCCGAAGACGGCCACGCGCGAGAGCTTGGGAACAATCTCCTTTAGAAGCTCGATCCGTTTTCCGCTCAACTCCGGAGCAAAGTTGGGACTCGATCATTTTGAAGAAGCACGGTGACATCTGTTTCCCCAGGTATTTCGGTAACCATCATTCCTCCACATTCTAATGTAGCTTAAAGCAACTGTGTGCTTGGTTAATCATGCAATCTCGCCTGCCACTCACCGTAAGTCACGTGGAGCGACGACTTATGCGACATGTGCTGCCAGACGTGTTATGCGGTATTTTGTTCCAATCGTCACGAGACAACNGATACAAACAGTGTAAGCGCAAAGGGCTGTCCACTGGTATATGAGGGNGCTCAAACGTACTAGGAGCTTCCCGCATTCCGAGTCGTTCCATCACCGCGCGTGATCGTAGATTGCGGACCGCAGTAAATGACACGATTTCCGGCAAGTTAAGCAATCCGAAGCCGACCTGAAGAGCGCCACTTGCGGCTTCCGATGCGAAGCCTTTGCCCCAATGCTTAAACGCGAGCCGCCAGGCAATTTCTACACAAGGCGAAAACGGCAGCTCGGAAGGAGTATGAAGACCGACGAACCCGATGAATTGACCGCTGCCCTTTACCTCAGCAGCCCAAAACCCCCAACCTCGCTTAGCAATCAATGCTTCGCAGTAATCCGCCATAGCATCGCTCGTAGCTCGATCGAGAGTGGCGGGAAAGAATTCCATAACTCTTGGATCAGCATTCAGCGCAGCGAATGGCTCGCGATCTGTTGCGAGCCACTGACGTAAGCGAAGGCGGTCGGTCTCAAACTCAATTATCTCGGCCATTCTCCGATTTTCGCTGGTCTATTTGGTTCCGACCCCGATAAGAACCGCACCGGGGATTTCAAGGCCATTCGGCCCTTCAAATTGCTTAAATTGTTGCTCGACGTCCGCCCACGCCACTTCGCGACTGGACTCGTTAAGTCGGTTAATCAGTTGCCTTACGTCACCGGCACCACTCCTCATTCTGCGAATCGCGTCAGAGGCAGACGAAAAACGTCTTACTATAGGAACGGTCTGAACTGAGACATTCAGAAAACCCGCCCTACTGTACACACTTTCAAGCGCCGCTTGGTTTCCCAATGCGTAAATCCACGGTTCTCCCGCTGCCGGAAGCGGTATGTTCCCAATGCGGCGGGCAGTATCGTAGACAATCCCGTGGTAAGGATTCTTTTCAAGCGCGGAGAACACAATCGCTGCGACTTTGCTCTTAGGCTTTACCACTCGTCGCATTTCGGTTAGGGCTTTGGCTGGACTCGGAAATAGCATTAGCGCAATGCGACTTATCACCGCGTCGAATGAGCCTGCATCGAGTTCAAGGGCCTCGGCATTCATCACGCGCGTCTCGACGTTGTTGATGCCCTCGTTGCGAGCGGCCTCGGCAGCCGCATTTAACATGCTCGCTGAAAAATCAACGCCGAGCACATAACCGGTCGGGCCAACGCGGCGTGCTGCCATAAGAGATGATTCGCCTGTGCCTGCCGCTACGTCAAGCACTCGGCTGCCTGATTGCACACCCGCCATATCCAGCATCATCTCCGTTGCACGTCCTAGAGTTTCCTGCCGTCTCGCTTGTCCGGCACTCCACCAATCGGCTTTCTCTTTGACATCCCATTGTTCACGTTTAAGAGTTGTCACGTTAGCCTCCCGATATTGCGAAATTTAGGTTAATCGTGCGTCGTGCCAAGACATCTCGAGCCCATCCCGCCGATCACAGTCCGGCTATGGGCCACCCAGTCCAACGTTGCTGCTCCTGAGGAGGAGCGACAAATAACAAGCCATGCCGGCGGCGGCCAGAAAGTTTCCAGTCAATACTATTGGCCAAGCCAGCTCATCTAATACCGGCTTCGCAACAATAAATGCCGTCCCGATAAAGCCAAGTTCGAGAACAGCAAAAAGCGCTATGAGCATTACGCCGAGATGGAGCTTTCTTTTGGGTAACAAAAGCAAATACGCCGCAATCACGCCCAGCACCATAAAAATTAGCCCGTGAACCACCGAGTACATTAGCGTTAGTTTTAAGGAAGCCTGCTCTACTGCATTCGAAGCGAGACCGTGTTCTCGAAAAAGGAGTCCTTCGCCCAATACGGTGGGCGTGTAAAGAGGCAGGCGTGTGACGGCGTCCATAAATAGAAACCAAATAGCAACAATGGCTGCTCCGATAAGTCCAGCAATGCCCCCGTCCAAACCGATCATCGCTCTATTTGACATACTCACCCCTTTTCTCACGTCTCGACATGAGTCGGTGATGAAAAAACCAGTAGGTTTCTGTAACCCGCAGCAGCCGATTTTTAAATTTCTTCTACCATTCGCCTCCGTGAGGCCGCCCGGGATTTGCGCCAAATGAGCCTTCACCTCAGACGCCAATCGGGTAAGTGGTGAGCTTATCGATCTTAGGGTGCTCCAGTGACAGCTAGGCAGGCTTAGACCTATTAGGTTGCGTTAGCCTGATTTGCATCGAGCACTCTGCATACCTCTTCGAGAAAATCCTTCGCCCTGATCGGCTTACTTTGAAAGCCGTCAAACCCTTCAGCCATCATCGTAAGCCGGTTGTAGGTCATGGCTGATGCGGTGATGGCAATGGCAGGTATGTTTTTCGTTGTTGGCTCGGCCCTGCGTTTCTTTAGGCCGTAATACCATCCATCCCGGGGAGTTGAATATCCATGAGAATGAGGCTGGGCGATTTCTCAATAGCGAGCTTGAGCCCTTCCTCGGCTGTCTCGCTCTCTATAGTCTTGTAACCCTTGACGTTGAGCACGTCGCGCACGAGCTTTCGGTTTTTCTCATTGTCTTCGATGATGAGGATCAGTTCGCCGGCCATCTATGCTTCCATCACTGGTTCACTAGGATATTTGTTCTCGGATTTCATGCTCATTTTGCGTGATCGTGATGAACAAGTAGTCTTCAGAGTATCTATGAGAGCCTCGCCTTGGCGACCTCATCCCAAGCGCTTCGGCTGAGCTTCCATAGCACAGTTTCTTTGACCGTAGTCACGGTTGCGGAACGGAGCTGCCCAGTAAGCAGACCCCTTTGGCCAAACCAAGCCTGTGGTCCGAGTTCGGAAACAGCTTCCGGTCTTCCGGTCGCGCTTTTTACCGCAACTTGGACCGACCCCGATTCGATAAAGTATGACGCGTCGCTAGTGTCGCCTTGCGAGAATATGATAACTCCAGCACTGAAAGAGCACTCCTCCATTTTGTCGAGGAGTTTGGCTACGTCTTCTCGCTTCAGGCCGGGAAAGATAGGGACCTCTCCGATTTTCTCGCGCAAACTTTTCATATCCACTTCTCCTTTGAGAGTATAGTGTGGTGTTTCCTGTCATGGAGCCACTAGTCAGACGTTCGTCTCTCGGGCAACGTGAACGTAAATATGGAGCCCTTGCCGAGTTCGCTCTCCAGCCAGATTCTGCCTCCATGCAGCTCAACAAATTTCTTTGCCAACGTAAGCCCCAGCCCAGTGCCTTCTTTCTTGTGAGCATAATCGCCACCCACCTGGCGAAACTCTTCAAAGATCATCGGCTGTTCAGTTGGTGGGATACCGATACCGGTATCGCTCACCGAGATCTCTGCACCGTTCTCGGTTTTGTTGGCGTTGATGCTGATTCGCCCTCCCTCGGGAGTGAACTTCACGGCGTTGGACAAAAGATTGAGGAGAATCTGTTTAATCTTGCGCTCGTCACCAACGTATTCGCCCAGCCGCTCGTCCACGTCGACATCCAAAGTAATGCCGTGCTTTACGGCGCGCTCACGCACAAATGTCCGTGCGTTGTCGATTGCCAATGGCAAATCAAATGACGACAGCTCCAGTTCCATCCGGCCAGCTTCGACCTTGGACAAATCGAGAATCTCGTTTATAAGCGAAAGCAGATGCTGGCCCGATGTCAGAATATCCGATGTGTACTCGGCCTGTTTCTCGTTTAGCTCTCCAAACAGTTTCTCCTGCAAGACCTCAGAAAAACCGATGATGGCGTTGAGCGGAGTGCGTAGCTCATGAGACATGTTGGCGAGAAATTCCGATTTGTGACGGTTGGCGGCTTCGATCTGCCGGCTCTTATCCTCGATTTCACGGAACAGCCGAGCGTTTTGGATGGCCAAGACAGATTGCGTCGCAAACGTTTGCAAGAGATTCACCACCTCTGGCGCAAAGGTGCCGGTGTGCCGCCGGTAAATGGTCAATGCTCCCATAATATTCTGATCGAGAAGTAGCGGCACCGCCAGGAGCGATTGATAACCGAGCCGAGACAAGATGGGTCGCATTCCCCTGGTTGCAAATTCTTGCTCTTGGCGAAGGTCGGTAACCTGCGTTGGTGCTCTCATCTCGGCTGCTCGACCCGTAGCCCCTTGTCCGAGCCGAAGCGGGGTTGCCTGATAGGCGTTGACCAGCTCTTCTTCCATTTGATAGTTCGCCCGAAGATGAAACTCTTGCGTTGGTTCATCGTACTCATAAATAATTCCGCAATCGGTTCCAGAGAGCTGAACCGCACGGCTGACGATAGTGCTCAGCACAGTCTGAAGATCAAGCGTAGAGCTGACAGCTTGACCCACCTCACCCAACGCTTTGAGTTCTCCAACCGACCGCGCCAGCTCGCGCGTGCGCGCTTCCAGTTCTTGGAACAGCCGGACATTCTCAATGGCGATGACCGCTTGATCGGCGAAGGTTTCGAGCAGCTTAATCTGGGCCGGAGTAAAGGGGCGAATTTCAGTGCGACGGGCGATCAGTACTCCAATAAGCTCACCTTTCTGAAGAAGGGGAGCACCTAAGAAGGTGCAGAAGATGCCGGTCGTACCGACGTCTGGAAATTCCTTTTGGGCGCGAACGTCGGGAATATGGAGCGCGCCGTGCTCGCGCATCCAGCGATGTTGAGGCCCCATACTGATCTCGCGACGAGCAACGGTTACCGAACCAAAATGTCCGTGGGCAACCAAAGCGTTCCCCTCACGGAGCCGCAGCACCACGTCATCAATCCCACAAACCCGTGCCGCGCTCTCGACGATCGCATCTAGCACCGGCTGCACATCCGTCGGCGAACGGCTGATGATGCCGAGCACCTCGGAGGTTGCGGTCTGATGCTCCAGCGCTTCGCGCAACTCTGCATTGCGCTCTTGAATCTCTTTGAACAGCCGGACGTTTTCGATTGCAATGACGGCTTGCGCAGCGAAAGTCTCCAATAGTTTTATCTGTTTTTCCGAGAAGGGGCGCACTTCGGTTCGCCGAATCATGATTAGCCCCATAGAAACACCTTCACGAACCAGTGGTGTAGCCAGTATCGTGCGCGAACCGGTAGCCAGGTGCTGCTCTCGGGAACCCGGAAATTCCGTATCAAGCTCTGCCGCGATGTCATGCACATGAATGGTTTTCCCATCGATGATTGCACGTCCGGGAGGAGTCCCTCGCGTATCCCGCAAGAGTTCTCCCAGCGTCCTTGCCGACGGCATCGATCCAAACTGCGCCGCACGCCGAGTAACGCCGCCTTCCCGGAGATTGATAACCGCATCCGTTGCTTCGCATAATCGCGCGGCGTTTTCGGCAATCGTATCCAATACCGGCTGAATGTCTGTCGGCGAGCTGGCGATGACGCTCAAAATTTCACTCGTCGCCGTTTGCTGCTCCAACGATTCTTTGAGTTCGTTGAACAACCGCACATTTTCAATAGCGATCACGGCCTGGTCGGCGAATGTTTGCAGTAGGTTGATTTGCTTTTCTGAAAACGGTCTTACCTCTGTTCGCCTAACGTTGATAACGCCTATAGCGACACCTTCACGAAGCAGAGGAACCGCGAGCACCGTTCGAGTTCCGGTTTTTTGCTGAAGTTCTTTCGTATCTGGGAAATTATTTTCGACCTCCGCCAAAATGTCCCGGACGTGAATGGGTTCCGCGTCAACAATAGCTCGCCCCATTGGCACGCCACGCGTAATCGTCCGCCGGCCTTCGGCCACCGGCACTGGACCAAAATGAGCTACGCGCTGCATGTAATCACCATCGACTCGATGAATAACAGCGTCGTAGGACTGGCAGAGCCGGGCCGCGTTCTTAGCGACAGCATCCAAAACTGGTTGGATTTCCGTGGGTGAGGTGGCGATCACGCCCAAGATTTCGCTGGTCGCGGTCTGCTGCTCTAGTGACTCTTTGAGTTCTTGGAACAGGCGCACGTTTTCAATAGCGATGACGGCTTGATCTGCAAAAGTTTCCAGCAGCTTGATCTGTGCCTGAGAGAAAGGGCGCACCTCGGTGCGGCGCGCCGTCAGTATTCCAATAAGTTCCCCACGTTGGCGAAGGGGAACCGACAAGTGGGTTCGCCAGCCAGTTACGGAACCCAATACAGGGAAATCTCCTTGCGCGCGCACGTCCGTTATGTGGAGCGCGCCGTGCTCCTGTATCCAGCGAAACTGTCGTGCATCAATACTGACCTCGATTTGTTCGACTTCTATAGAACCCAAATGAGCTCGCGAAATTAGTTTGGTCCCGTCGCGGAGTCGCAGCAGCACATCATCAATTCCACAGACCTTTGCTGCGCTCTCGACAATAGCATCAAGCACCGGCTGCACATCTGTGGGTGAGCGACTGATGATGCCGAGCACTTCTGATGTCGCGGTTTGGTGTTCCAGCGCCTCACGCAGTTCGGAATTGCGTTCCTGCAGTTCTTGGAATAGCCGGACATTTTCAATGGCAATGACAGCTTGGTCGGCGAAGGTTTTGAGAAGCGCGATCTGGCGGTCGGTAAACGCTTCGACCACATCGCGCCAAATGGTGATCGTTCCGACGGCAGTCCCTTCTCGTAGGAGAGGGACTGCTACCAGCGTGCGCATTCCGCCACGTGCAGCTCGACTATCCGGTCCGAACTCCCTCTGCGCATCGGCAAGCTGGAAAGGTTTTCGTTCGAGCAAAGCGCGACTGGATGGACTCCGCCTTCCCAATTGTAGCGGCCTACTTTTAAGTAACGCGACTTCTTCAGGAGTCTCGCCATAATCAGCGACGACGCGGAGTAGCTCGCCATCAATTTGTCGAATATGACCTTTTGTCGCGCCAGCTAGCTTCACAGCATTGGCAATAAGGGTGTCGAGCACTGGTTGGAGGTCAATGGGAGAGCCAGCAATCGCACGAAGAATCTCGCTTGTTACGGCCTGCTGCGCCAATGTTTCGGCGAGCTGTTGGTCACGATCCTGCACTTCTTTGATCGCTGATTTCTCCCGCTGCAAAGATTCAGCGAGATCGCGGTTACGCGCTTCTAGCTCCTGACGTAGCTCCGCAATCGTCTGCGCTTGTTTAGTCACAGACGTTTTCATTACGGGACGGCGGAGTGTTGTTTTTTTATTCTTCGAGCCTTTTTTCTTCGTGGTTGCCATAAACCTCGAATAGAGAGCCTACTCACCGGAGAAACGAAAAATATGACAGAAGCAGTGACGCTGTGGCAATATGCTTTCCTAGCGTTGCACTGACTTCTACTGCAGGTGTTTGGTGGCGTCAAACGAGACAGCTTTAGGATGAAACCTCGTCTTTGAGTTAAGTGAACCGCCCTGCAAACTACAATCCGATGAAACGATTGACTGCCGCTATTGCGCTCTTTGTCTCGGTTCTGACGTTGCCGTTCGATCTGTTCGCCTGGAACATCCCCGGTCACATGCTGAGCGGCGCGATTGCGTATCAAATCCTGCAGCGAGAAAATCCAGCTACGATTACAGGAGTCCTATCAGTGCTGGAGAAAAATCCCTGGTATGCGAGCCGCTGGAAAATACAACTCGATAAGCTGCCGGAAGCCCAACGAGAGGAAATGCTTTTCATGCTCGCTGCGCGGTGGGCAGATAATGTCCGCACTCAAGACCCCACCGAGAGCCGTTTGCCGTGGCATTACATTGATTTCCCGTTCAAGCCAGAAGGCGAGCCGGCGAGCGTCCCGACCGTACAGCCGCCGCAGGAAAACATCCTGACAGCCATAACAGAGAATGAGCGGATTGTGCGAAGCGGCAGTGACCCGGCAAAGCGAGGTATTGCTCTGAGTTGGCTGTTCCACCTGATAGGAGACGTTCACCAGCCGCTCCACGCTGTCCAACTCTTCACGCGGGAATACCCGAAGGGGGATCGCAGTGGCGGTGATTTCTGCGTTCGTGTTGCTCAGGATCGAGCCGCGCTGTCGCTTCACCGGCTCTGGGATGGACTGATCACGTCGAGCAACAACGTTGGTCAGTTGAGAAAGATCGCAGCCGCCCTTCTCAGCAGGTTTTCCTCATCGAGATTCAGGGAACTCGATCATAGTGAGCCGGAGTGGTGGGCCAAAGAAAGCTATGCGATCGCGACCAAGATCGCCTATCAGGACGGCAGCATACGCGGCACCCCAAAGGGTCAGCGGACGATTGCAGAGAGGTTACTGCAGTGACTTATCTGTATCGCGGCTATCCGGCTACAGCCAGGCTGATAGCTGATCGGAGGATGTACCTGGCCGGATACCGATTGGCCGATCTGTTGAGGACGCTTGAGCGTTGATGGGAGCCGCATTCCACTGAGCTGGTTGCTGAATCAAATCTGATACTCCCCCGAGTCGATTTGCCACTCTAACCGCCGTTCTCTGGCGGAAAAATATCGGTTTTCATTACGTTTGGACTGTGGCATATCCATTGCCCTAAGGCGCGCTATGAATAAAAAGGTCTTTTGGCTGATCCCGGCTATCGTTCTCGCCTTACCACATTGTGCTTTGGCGCAGCAGCCGACAAAAATCGCTCGAATCGGGTTTTTGATTTCTGGCGTCCCTTCTGGTGCTGCTCAGCGCATTCAGGCATTTCAGCAAGGTCTCCAAAAGCTCGGCTATGTTGAGGGAAAGACCATCACCACTGAGTACCGATATGCCGAAGGAGAGCTGCAGCCACTCGCCGGCCTTGCCAATGAGCTGGTCAGTCTCAAAGTCGATATCATTGTTACTGACACGTCAAATGCGATCCAGGCGGTGAAGGACGCGACTAAGACGATTCCTATTGTTTTCACCACGGCTAATGATCCTGTGGGGGATGGTCAGGTCGCCAGCCTTGCCCGCCCCGGCGCAAACCTCACCGGGTTGTCGATCCTTACGCTTGATTTAAACGCGAAGAGACTTGAGCTGCTCAAGGAGGCAGTTCCCAATATTTCGCGGGTGGGTTTTTTAACGAGAATAGGTACGGCAATTGGAGAGCAGCGTTTCAAGGAAGCCGAGGCTGCGGCAAAAGGATTGGGACTGCGGCTCCAATTTGTAGGCGCGAAAGGCGCCCAAGATCTTGAAAGTGTATTTGATACCGCAAAACGCGCTGGTGTTCAGGCTTTGCTTGCGCATCCAAGCTCGTTTGTAGTTACTAACCGAGGTCGGATTATCGAACTGGCAATTAAAAACCGGCTACCAGTGGTTTATGGATCGAAAAATCATGCCGAGGCCGGAGCCCTCATGAGTTATGGACCGGATCTGGTCGATAATTACCGACGCGCAGCAGTTTATGTTGACAAAATTCTAAAGGGCGCAAAGCCCGCCGATCTACCGGTGGAGCAGCCAACCAAGTTCGAGCTCGTGATCAATCTCAAAACCGCCAAGCAGATCGGCCTCACGATTCCGCCGAATGTGCTGGGAAGAGCGGATCGGGTGATTCGTTAGGCATGAGCGGTGAGGCGTAAGTCGCTAGAGAAAACAATGACAGTTGTTCGTGGTCAGTGGTCAGTAATCGGCATAAGCGTCGTCTACCTTGCTGTAGGCGCTTTGCTCTCTGCACTCTGCGTTCCCGCGGAGGCGCAGCAGCCTGGCAAAATTCCACACGTAGGCTTTTTATCGCTGTCCGGTGCTAACCAAGAAGCATTTCGCCAAGGCTTGCGCGATCTGGGCTACATCGAAGGAAAAAATATTGCCATCGAATCTCGAACGGCCGCCAATAGAGCAGATCGCCTTTCTGTCCTCGCCGGTGAGCTTATAGATCTGAAGGTTGCCATCATTATTGCGGCCGGTTCGCAAGCGGTCCGTGCTGCACAGCGTACTACTAAGAGTATTCCCATTGTTATGACTTCAAGTAGCGATCCTGTTGGGACCGGCTTTGTCGCCAGCCTTGCGCACCCCGGCGGAAACATCACCGGCCTCAGCTTACTGGGTCCAGACCTCAGTACAAAACGATTGGAAATCCTGAAGGAGATCGTTCTCGGAGTTTCTCGGGTCGCTGTATTCTGGAATCCTGACGACCCAGCAGCAAAAATCTCGCTGAGAGAAACGGAGGATGCCGCCAAAGCTCTAGCAATGCATCTGCAAATTCTGGAGATACGAGAGGCTAGTGATTTCCAGAGCGCTTTTCGGGCCGCAAACCAGGGGNGCGCGCGGGCGCTCATTCTNTTGCCGGCCCCTATCATGGCTACTCAGGCAAAACAGATTGCGGAGNTGGCGTTGAANAATAATCTACCCGCGATTTCCCCTGTTAGCGAGTTTCCAAACGCGGGTGGGCTCATGTCCTACGGGGCGAATTTGGCGGATCTGTACCGGCGCACGGCAATCTACGTGGACAGAATTCTGAAGGGAGCCAATCCCGCCGATCTCCCGGTAGAGCAGCCGAAAAAATTTGAATTGGTCATCAATCTCAAAACAGCCAGACAGATCGGCCTGACGATTCCGCCGAATGTGCTGGCGCGAGCGGACAAAGTGATGCGGTAGGCGTAGGGCGCAATGCCTGAGAAACAATAATGAAGAAAAACATCTTCCGTGCAGCTCTTGTAACTGCGCTCTTTTCACTTAGCGCTGGTGCCTCCGCCCAGCAGCCGAAGAAAATTCCGCGAATAGGATTCTTATGCGTCGCTGACTGTGCTCGACCGACTTGGACCGCATTACGACAAGGCCTCCGCGAACATGGTTACGTCGAGGGCCAGAACGTCGTCATTGAGTACCGATCGGCGGAAGGAAAACTGGAGCGGCTCTCCGAGCTGGCGGTCGAGTTGGTTCGTCTCAAGGTCGATGTCATCGTAACGCAGTCCACGCCGGCGATCCGCGCGGTGCAGCGGGCTACGAACATGATTCCGATCGTTATGGCGAATGTCGGTGATCCCATTACGCAGGGGTTCGTGGCGACCCTTGCGCATCCTGGAGGAAATATCAGTGGGTTCACGAATCTTTCGCCCGATTTGGGCACGAAACGATTAGAGATCCTTAAGGAGGTTTCTCCAAAAATCTTCCGCGTGGCCGTCTTTCAGAACGCGCTACAGCATGGTCCCGCAACAAAGGAGATGGAAATCGCTGCCAAGTCGTTGCGTGTTCAACTGCAAATTTTAGAGGTGCGTGGTCCTAATGACTTGGAAAGGGCATTTGAAGCGGTAACGCTCGACCGAGCCGATGCATTCATTACCCTGCCCAATCCTCTCCTCCGCGAAGATAAGATTCCGCGCAAGCGAATCGTGGACTTCACATTGAATCACCGAATCCCGTCAATGCATGAGGGAAGCGAATACGCTGAGGCCGGTGGCCTCATGTCCTATGGGCCGGACGATAACGATAACTTCCGCCAGGCTGCCACTTACGTTGACAAAATTCTGAGGGGAGCTAAGCCGGCAGATTTACCCGTCGAACAAGCGACAAAGTTTGAATTCGTCATCAATCTGAAAACCGCTAAGCAGATTGGTCTGACGATTCCGCCGAATGTACTGGCGAGAGCGGATCGGGTGATCCGATGAAAGTAGTCGGTCGCCAGTGGTCAGCAGTCGGCCTGATCCTGACCGTGGTGCTCTTTGTGCTTTGCTTTCGAGTCGAGGCGCAGCAGCCAAACAAGGTGCCACGGGTTGGTTATCTGGGAAGCGGTTCTCGCTCGTCTGCAGGTGCCGGTTTTACAAGCGGCGATGTCGAGGCATTTCGACAGGGGTTGCGTGACCTTGGCTATATCGAGGGCCAGAACATCACCATTGAGTACCGTTATGCTGAGGGAATGGCTGAACGGTTGCCGAACCTTGCGGCTGAGCTGGTGCAACTCAAGGTAGACATCATCGTTGTCGGTGGCTCTCCAGCAACTCAAGCTGCGAAGAATGCTACCAAAACGATTCCCATTGTCATGACAAATGTTACCGACCCAGTGGGAATAGGGCTGATTGCTAGTCTTGCACACCCCAGTGGGAACGTCACAGGGTTGTCTAATGTCGGTTCAGACTTAGGCGGGAAACAGCTGGAGCTGCTCAAAGAAGCATTTCCTACGGTCTCCCATGTGGCGGTTCTCTGGGATTCAGCTAACCCTGGCAATGCACTCTGGCTGGGACAGATGAAGGTCGCAGCTGAGGGATTGAGGATCACACTTCAACCCGTGGATGTTCACGGTCCCCGTGATATCGAGCCTGCATTGTCAGCTATTAGGAAAGAGCACGCCAGCGGCCTTGGCGCGCTAAGGACTTCTGTCACCAATAATTACCGAACAAGGATCGTGGATTTCGCGGCTAAAAGTAGACTGCCAGCGATGTATCCAGACAGAGAGTTCGTAGAGGTTGGTGGCCTCATGTCTTATGGGCCGAACTTTAGGGATCTGTACCGCCGAGCCGCGACTTACGTGGATAAGATTCTCAAAGGCGCAAAACCTGCGAATCTTCCTGTCGAGCAGCCTACGAAGTTCGAGCTAGCAATCAATCT
>Ga0065712_10068191_pt1 | contig 13291 bp, 12 predicted proteins | sample MisRhiReplicate1_FD_59099 | JGI IMG/M metagenome (GOLD analysis project Ga0065712, IMG submission 59099) | Miscanthus rhizosphere microbial communities from Kellogg Biological Station, MSU, sample Rhizosphere Soil Replicate 1: eDNA_1 v3... | ecosystem: Host-associated > Plants > Roots >...
AAAACGCCCCCGCAAGCAGGCTTGCGGGGGCGTAGTTGACACTTTCCAGTCAATCAGACCGAACGGCGGCGATAGGCCCGGTAGTCCGGCAGCCAGAAGTTGCGTTCGATAGAGGCCAGCAACACCTCTTCGGTGGTTTCCAGCGCCAGCCCTTCAGCCTGAGCCTCTTTGGCGACTGCCAGCGCGATCTTGCGGCTGACCTGCTGGATTTCCTTGAGCGGCGGCAGCACCGCGTCGCCCTGCCCTGTCACCATCGGCGAGCATTCGGCCAGTGCGTTGGACGCCGCCATCAACATGCGATCGGTGATGCGCGTGGCTTTACAGGCCACTACGCCCAGACCGATGCCAGGGAAGATGTAAGAGTTGTTGCACTGTGCGATATGCACGGTGCGTCCGTTGATCTCGACCGGAGCGAATGGACTGCCGGTGGCGACCAGTGCATTGCCGTCGGTCCAGCGCAGGATTTCTTCCGGCGTGGCTTCGACCTTGGAGGTCGGGTTCGACAGGGGCATCACCAGCGGCTTGGCGCAGTGCTTGTGTACCTCGCGAATGACCTGCTCGGTGAACAGACCCCGCTGGCCCGACACACCGATCAATACGGTGGCGCCAGCGTGGGTGACCACGTCGAGCAGCGTCGGGAACGCGTCGGAGCCCGAGATCCAGCCAGACACGTCGGCCGTCTTCTGCGCCAGACGCTTCTGGAAGTCCAGCAGATTGTCCATGCCATCGGTCAACAAACCAAAGCGATCGACCATGAAGATACGCTGACGGGCTTCGCTTTCGCTCAGGCCTTCGATCTGCATCGCCGCGATGATGTGCTCGGCGATCCCGCAACCGGCGGAGCCTGCACCGACGAACACGACTTTCTGCTGCCCGAGGGTTTCGCCCTTGGCCTTGCAGGCCGCCAGCAAGGTGCCCACGGCGACCGATGCGGTGCCCTGGATGTCGTCGTTGAAGCAGCAGAGCTCGTCGCGGTATTTCTCCAGCAACGGCATGGCGTTGGACTGGGCAAAGTCTTCGAACTGCAACAGCACGTCCGGCCAGCGACGCTGGACAGCATCGATGAACAGGGCGATGAAGTCTTCGTACTCCTTGCCCGACACGCGCTCGTGACGCCAGCCCATGTACATCGGGTCGTCGAGTAGTTCGCGATTGTTGGTGCCCACATCGAGCACGATCGGCAAGGTGTAGGCCGGGCTTATGCCACCGCAGGCGGTGTACAGCGACAGCTTGCCGATCGGGATGCCCATGCCGCCGATGCCCTGATCGCCCAAGCCAAGAATGCGCTCGCTGTCGGTAACCACGATGATCTTGATGCGATCCTTGGTGGCGCTGCGCAGGATATCGTCGATGCGGTCGCGCTCAGGGTAGGAGATGAACAGACCGCGGTGCGTGCGGTAGATCTTGGAGAATTCCTGGCACGCCTGGCCGACCGTCGGGGTGTAAATGATCGGCAGCATTTCGTCCAGGTGCGAGTCCAGCAGCCGGAAGAACAACGTTTCGTTGTTGTCCTGAATCGAACGCAGGTAGATATGTTTGTCCAGATCGGTCGCACATTGCTTGTACTGACTGTAGACCCGCGTAACTTGCTCTTCGATCGTCTCTACGTTCTGCGGCAGCAGCCCGATCAAATTGAATTCGACCCGCTCTTGCGGGGTAAAGGCACTGCCCTTGTTCAGCAGGGGCATTTCCAGCAGTGAAGGTCCTGCGTAGGAAATATACAAAGGTCGCGAAGTGTTGGTCATTTTTTCTGATCGCCTTTTTCGTCTACTCATTGATTCTGTGCGTCGACCGGGGCGGGCAGCCTGGCTTTTCTTCTTTTTCTTTATGTGCCAGTTCGTTCAGGCCATACCGGACAGGATTCGGTGTTTTAAGTCAGGGCCACATCTTACTCGTCTGAAGGCCGATTGCGGCATTTTGTCGCGTAGAGAATGGCAAGATGATGCTACCGATTCAACAAGCAGACATGCTTTCGCGCCTTGCGCGGAGACGGCGCGGCCGGGCATCTTTACCGCTCATTCGATGATTGCGAGACCAGCATGCCTGACCATAAGCCCTTCGCCGCCTTTCTGTTCGACATGGACGGCACCCTGCTCAACTCCGTGATCGCCGCCGAGCGCGTGTGGGCGAAGTGGGCACAGAAACACGGGCTGGATGTGGACCGCTTTCTGCCAACGATTCACGGCGTAAGAAGCATCGACACGGTCCGCAAGCAAAACATTCCAGGGATCGACGTGCAGCAGGAAGCGGATGCCATTTCACAGGCCGAAATCGAAGATGTGGAAGGCGTGGCCGCCATAGAAGGCGTGGCTGATTTCCTGGCCTCGTTGCCCGCCGACCGCTGGGCAGTAGTCACCTCCGCCCCGCTCGCACTGGCGCAAGCGCGTATGAAGGCCGCAGGCCTCACGCTGCCTGACGTCGTCATCACCGCCGAGGATGTAACGCAGGGCAAACCCGCACCGGATGGTTTTCTGCTCGCAGCACAGCGGCTGGGCGTGGAGCCCGCGCAATGCCTGGTGTTCGAGGACGCGCCGGCCGGTATCGCGGCAGGCAAGGCTGCGGGCGCGCGAGTAGTAGTGATCACCGCAGCTCACCTGCATCCCTATGAAGCACAGGACTGGACCCTGCCCAACTATCTGGGCTTGAAGGTCGGTGTCGAGAACGGGCAACTCATCCTGAATTCATGAATCCCTGAAGCGTGCAGCGGGTCGGCTCACTGATCGAAAACACTGAACCATGGTTTTCACTGTCGGCTCAGAAATAGCGAATACGAGAGGTATCTGATTATTGGAGACAAGCATGTCCGACCCAACGAGTAACACATTCATGTCCAATCTCGCGTTCTTCGACCTCCTGCTTGAACAGTTCAGAGGTGCTGAAGGCGAGCTGCCCATGGCAACGGCTTATCTGAGCCAGGCGATTACTGAAGATGATCCGGTCCACAAGGCAGCCCTCATCCGAATCGCCAAGGAAAAGATCAAGAATGCACGCGTTCTTGCGTCGATTCTGCTGGAACTGGCCAAAGGTCATACTTCAAATCTATCCGCAGGGCCTGACAGTGCGAATTTCGGTGCCTTGCTCAAAGGTAAGGGGATTATCAGCAACCCACTGGAAGCGACTGAAGCATCGGTAGAGCAGATGGACGACAATCCGCAACAGCCCTCAGACAGGGCGCGTGGCGCCGCGCAGCTTGGTCACTATCTGCGCTCGAACATTGCCACAGAGGAAAAGCAGATAGCCGTGTATGAACAACTCACGTCACTCACTTCAGACACAAACTTCATCAGCGTCTTGAATCAAGCCAAACGACGGCAGGTGAAGCACCTGAATGAATTCGAAGCGATGCTGAAGAAAATCAAACGCTGAGCGATCCATCACCAGAAGCCCCGGTGTTACCGGGGCGTCGTGCACTGTCTGGAAACGCCCAAAAAGCGCTACTTCTTGGCAATCAATCCAATGGTGAAACCATCTACCGCAGCGATCCTGCCACGCCACAGTACCCCTGACTCGCAAATCGGATTTCCGTCGCTTGAGTAGGTCTGGCAATCCTTGAGATGAATGAAGTGAAAAGCGGGTGTGTCTTCGGACGAGTCGCCAGGCTTGAACGAAAGGATCATTTCCTTCATCGAGGCGTCGGCACCGTTCGCAAACTGGGTGAACGGAGCGGAAATGTCCTCGGCCAATTGTTCGAAATAGGCATCATGGGAAATAAGATTACCTGACACAAGATTGCCACCGACCGTCAGGGTGACGCCCATTTCGACTTTGGTGTTGGCAACAAATTTGACCAGCCACTGCAGCAGCCAATCGATCTGCTTGCCCTGCCACTTGATCTGGGCAACGACATCGTCGTGGTTCTGATTGGGAGAAGGTTGCGCTTGCTGGGTTTGATCGACGTCCGACATCTGAAAGCTCCTGGCTTCACATAACGTGAACCCAAGGTATAGATCACATCGGCTGAAAGCGAAACCCGGTCAGCAGGTAATTCCTCTTTGCATCGTCATAGATCACGCATCACTTGAACCGGCGAGTCGGAAAATAACATCAGGACGGTTTCGACATCTATTTTCCCGCCGACCGCACAACCGGCATTTCAGCCAAAACCCGTGAAAATTAACTGCGACACAACGCCGCATTCGGGTATCGTTTGGTAAATTGCAACAAATTGTATCAGTGCCTGCCATGGTTGCCTTGGCCAGAACCCGAATAGAAACCGATTGATAAGGGGCTCCGTGTTGGATCTGTCGTCCGCTGCCTGGGTATTTCACGATACCCGTCTGATTATCTGCTGCCTGATTGCAATCGCCACGATCATCGTGCTGATCAGCGCTACCAAACTCCCACCCTTCCTGTCGATTCTGGTTGGTACGTTCATTGCCGGGATAGGCGCAGGGCTGCCGGCCGAAGCCGTCGCCAAAGCGTTCAGCAAGGGCGCGGGTGGTATTTTGGGCGAGGCCGGCATCATCATCGCCCTGGGTGCCATGCTCGGCGCACTGATGGCCGAGTCCGGGGCTGCGGACCGCATCGCATCTACGCTGCTCGGCCTGGGCAAGGGCAAGATGCTGCCGTGGGTCATGGCTGTGGTGGCGATGGTCATCGGCCTGCCGCTGTTCTTCGAAGTCGGCCTGGTGATGATGGTGCCGATCATCTTCGTCATGGCGCGCCAGTCGGGTCAGCCATTGCTGAAAATCGCCATCCCGGCGCTGGCCGGCATGACGACGCTGCACGCGCTGATGCCTCCCCATCCCGGTCCGTTGATCGCGGTCAGTGCCTTGCACGCCGATCTGGGGCTGACCATGCTGCTGGGGCTTTGCGTCGCGATCCCCGCAGTCATTCTTGCTGGGCCCCTTTACGGTAACTGGCTGTCAAAACGCATGCACATCGAAGAGCCTGCCGATCTGGGCAAGCTGTTCAGCGCCAAGCCTGACGTCAGCCGCCAGCCCGGCTTTGGCATGTCGTTGCTGATCATTCTGTTGCCGGTGATCCTGATGCTGGGCAGCACGCTGGCCAAAGTGGCGATGGAGCCCGAAAGCAGCGTTGCGCTGACCTTGAAATTTCTCGGTGAACCGCTGGTTGCACTGAGCATCGCCGTGCTGGCGGCAACCGTGTGCCTGGGCTGGGCCAATGGTCTTTCTCGTGAACACGTCGGCGGCACCTTGCGCAAAAGCCTGGCGCCGATTGCCGTGTTGCTGCTGACCATCGGTGCCGGTGGAGGCCTGAAGCAAACGCTGCTGGATGCAGGTGTCAGCCAGACCATCAGCAAAGTGGCCGAAGGCGCGCACATGCCGTATCTGCTGCTGGCCTGGCTGATTGCCGTTGCGCTGCGTCAGGCCACCGGCTCCGCCACCGTGGCGACGACTACGACAGCAGGCATCCTGGCCCCGATGATGGCCGGTCTTGCCCCCGTCGAGGCCTCCTTGGTGGCGCTGGTGATCGGGGCAGGCTCGGTGTTCTTCTGCCACGTCAACGATGCAGGCTTCTGGATGGTCCGCGAATACTTCGGCCTGCAGTTGAAGCAGACACTGTGGGTCTGGTCTGTGCTGCAGACCATCGTCTCGGTGGTCGGTCTGGTGGGCACGTCGCTGCTGTGGTATTGGCTGACATAAGAGATGACGGTATGACTGCTCAGCTTGCGCTATGTCAGACGGACACCCGCCTCTCGTTCCCACCCTGCTGATACTCCCTGGGCGTGCAACCGAACTCGCGGCGGAACACGGTGTGCAGGTACTGCGCCGAGGTGAAGCCGCAATCGCGGGCAATGTCGGCGATGGCCGAATCGGTGTTCTCCAGCCCGCTGGCCGCTGCGGCGAGCTTGAAGCGCAGGATCTCGTCATGGACGCTGCAGCCCCGCACCTTGCGAAAGTGCGATTCCAGCGAAGAGCGCGAGATTCCGACATAGGCTGCCACTTGCGCAGTCTTGATGCCTTGACACGCATATTGGCGGATGAACAGCAGCGCCTGCATCACGTAAGGATCGCCCAACGGCTGATGCAGACTTGAGGCCTGAACGTTGATCGCATCGGGCGGTATCAGAATCTGCTTTCCGGCGGACGGCATGCCGTGCAGCATTTGATGCAGCAGGTGCGCAGCGGTCCGACCCATGGTTTCGGTGCCCTGGATCACCGAACTCAGTGGCACTCGGGTCAGGGTGCGGGTCAGCGGATCGTTGTCGATGCCGATCAGCGCCACCTGCTCCGGCACGGCAATGCCAGCCGTCAGACAAGCTTGCAGCAACTGCCGGGCGCGGGCATCACTGACGGCGATGATGCCAATCGGCTTGGGCAGGCTTTGCAACCAGGCGATCTGCTGCTCGACGGCGCTGTCCCAGAGCGGCGCGCTGGTGCCCATGCCGCGATAGATATCGACGTGCAGCCCATCGCGCTGCAGCAACCTGCGAAAGGCCTTTTCCCGCTCCTGCGCCCAACGGTTGGCTTGTGATTCCGGCAGGCTGAAGCAGGCGAAACGGGTCAGCCCCGCTTCTATCAGGTGCTCGTACGCCAGCTTCATCAGCGCGTCATTGTCAGTGGCGACATAGGGGATGCCCTTCGGGTACGCCCGGGCATCCTGATAACTGCCGCCCACCGCCACGACGGGCAACTTGATTCCGGCCAGCGCCTCGCCAATCAACGGATCGTCGAAATCGGCAATGATCCCGTCGCCCTGCCAGCGCTCGATACCGCGCAACCGACAAAGAAAATCCTCCTCAAGGAAAAGGTCCCAGGACGCACGGGTGCTGCTCAGGTAATTGCCAATGCCGCTGATGATGCCGCGGTCGTAGATCTTGCTGCCATTGAACAGCAGCGCGATGCGGTGAACGGGAGGGACAGTTTTCATTGTTTTTATACTGCGTCTTTAAACAGCGCGTTTAAACACAGCCTAGGCGTGCAGGACGCGAATCTCAACTCAAAATCGCACTGCCTGTTGGTGACTTTCATAATCCATGGCGACAGGGCCGTTGCTAGTATCGGGAAACCACCAAGAACAATAAGGAACACGCCCATGTCGTACTTCCCCACTGTCGACAGGATCGTCTATGAAGGTCCTGCCAGCGATTCGCCCTTTGCTTTCCACCACTACGACGCCGACAAGCTGATCCTCGGCAAACCTATGCGCGAGCATCTGCGCATGGCGGTCTGCTACTGGCATACCTTCGTCTGGCCAGGCTCGGACGTATTCGGTGCAGGCACCTTCAAGCGCCCCTGGCAGCACGCCGCAGGCCCGATGAAGCAAGCCATCGGCAAGGCTGAAGCGGCCTTCGAATTCTTCTCCAAACTGGGCATCGACTACTACTGCTTCCACGACACTGACGTGGCACCGGAAGGCAGCTCGCTGAAGGAGTACCGCAACAACTTCGCGCAGATGATCGATCACCTGGAGCGCCATCAGGAAGAGACCGGCATCAAACTGCTGTGGGGCACAGCCAACTGTTTCAGCAACCCGCGCTTTGCCGCCGGAGCCGCCAGCAACCCGGACCCTGAAGTGTTCGCCTTCGCCGCCGCTCAAGTGTTCAGCGCCATGAACGCGACCCAGCGCCTGAAAGGCTCCAACTATGTGCTGTGGGGCGGTCGTGAAGGCTACGAAACCCTGCTCAACACCGACCTGAAGCAAGAACGCGAACAACTGGGCCGCTTCATGCGCATGGTCGTCGAGCACAAGCACAAGATCGGTTTCAAAGGCGATCTGCTGATTGAGCCCAAGCCGCAGGAGCCGACCAAGCATCAGTACGATTACGACAGCGCCACGGTTTTCGGTTTTCTGCAGCAGTTCGGCCTGGAGAACGAGATCAAGGTCAATATCGAAGCCAACCACGCGACCCTCGCCGGACACAGCTTCCATCACGAAATCGCCACGGCGGTTTCACTCGGGATCTTCGGCAGTATCGACGCCAACCGCGGCGATCCGCAGAACGGCTGGGACACGGATCAGTTTCCCAACAGTGTTGAAGAGATGACTCTGGCCACGTACGAGATTCTGAAAGCTGGCGGCTTCAAGAATGGCGGCTTCAACTTCGACTCCAAGGTTCGCCGCCAGAGTCTGGATGAAGTCGACCTGTTCCACGGCCATATCGCGGCCATGGATGTCCTGGCCCTGTCACTGGAGCGTGCAGCCGCGATGGTGCAGAACGACCAGCTTCAGAAATTCAAGGATCAACGCTACGCGGGCTGGCAGCAGCCGTTTGGCAAAGCCGTGCTGGCGGGTGATTTCAGCCTGGAGTCTCTGGCGCAGAAAGCGTTCGCCGACGAACTGAATCCTCAGGCAGTCAGCGGTCGACAGGAGATGCTCGAAAACGTGGTCAACCGGTTCATCTACCGCTGATCAAACGCTGTAATGGCTAGACTTTGGAGAGAGCTGCAGGCCCGGCGAAGCGGTTACATTCTCACGACAAATCTCCGCTCGCAGCGCCTCGCAACTCTCTACAGTTTTACCGGCAACCTGCTCCACGTCATGCAGTGTCTTTCAAACAACAATAAAAGGACGCACCACCATGAAAAAGCTACGACTCACGTTACTCGCCAGCGCGCTGGCCCTGCTCTCTCTTCCGGCCATGGCCGATTCCGCCAATCCGAAAATCGGTTTTTCCATCGACGACCTGCGCCTTGAACGCTGGTCCCGGGATCGTGACTACTTTGTCGCGGCAGCGGAAAAGATGAACGCCAAGGTCTATGTGCAATCCGCCGACGCCAATGAGCAGAAGCAGATTTCGCAGATTGAAAACCTCATTTCCCGTGGTGTCGATGTGATCGTCATCGTGCCGTTCAACGCCACCGTACTGACAAACGCCGTCGCCGAGGCCAAGAAAGCCGGGATCAAGGTGGTGTCCTACGACCGACTGATCCTCAACGCCGACATCGATGCCTACATCTCCTTCGATAACGAAAAGGTCGGCGAGATGCAGGCCAACGGCGTGCTGCAAGCTGCGCCGAAGGGCAACTATTTCCTGCTCGGCGGCGCGCCCACCGACAACAACGCCAAGATTCTGCGCGAAGGCCAGATGAAGGTGCTGCAACCGGCGATCGACAAGGGCGACATCAAGATTGTCGGCCAGCAGTGGGTCAAGGAATGGAACCCGACCGAAGCCCTCGCCATCGTCGAAAACGCTCTGACCCGTAACAACAACAAGATCGACGGTATCGTCGCCTCCAACGACGCCACGGCAGGCGGCGCCATTCAGGCCCTCGCTGCACAGAAACTGGCGGGCAAGGTACCTATCTCTGGTCAGGACGCCGACCTGGCTGCGGTCAAGCGTGTGATCGACGGCACCCAGACCATGACCGTTTACAAGCCGCTCAAACTGATCGCCTCGGAAGCCGCCAAACTCTCGGTGCAGTTGGCGCGCAACGAAAAACCGACCTACAGCTCGCAGTACGACAACGGCAACAAGAAGGTCGACACCATCCTGCTCACGCCTACCCCGTTGACCAAGGACAACATCGACTTGCTGGAGAAGGACGGCTTCTACACCAAGGCGCAGATCGCCGGGCAATGACCGATCAGGCTCGCTTGAACGCCTGAGGATGAACCGCAGGACCGGATGAGACCTGTCCTGCGATACGTCTTGTGTTGCCTCTGTGTGAGTGCCTCGCCATGTCCGATTATCTGCTGCAAATGAACGGCATCGTCAAAACTTTCGACGGCGTCAAAGCTCTGAACGGCATCGACATCAAGGTCCGCGCCGGTGAGTGCGTGGGTCTGTGCGGCGAAAACGGTGCCGGTAAATCCACGCTGATGAAAGTCCTGTCAGCGGTTTATCCCTACGGCACCTGGGAAGGTGAAATCCTCTGGGACGGCCAGCCGCTCAAGGCGCAATCGATCAGCGAAACGGAAGCCGCAGGCATCGTCATCATCCATCAGGAACTGACGCTGGTGCCTGACCTGTCGGTGGCCGAAAACATCTTCATGGGTCACGAACTGACCCTGCGCGGCGGGCGCATGAACTACCCGGCGATGATCCATCGCGCCGAAGCCCTGATGCGTGAACTGAAAGTGCCGGACATGAACGTGGCGCTGCCGGTGTCACAGTACGGTGGCGGCTACCAGCAACTGGTGGAGATCGCCAAGGCGCTGAACAAACAGGCGCGGCTGTTGATCCTGGACGAGCCCTCCTCGGCCCTGACCCGCTCGGAAATCGAGGTGCTGCTGGACATCATTCACGACCTCAAGGCCAAGGGTGTGGCGTGCGTTTATATCTCCCATAAGCTCGATGAAGTCGCTGCGATATGCGACACCATTTCGGTGATTCGCGACGGCAAACACATCGCCACCACCGCGATGGCCGACATGGACATCCCGAAGATCATCACCCAGATGGTCGGCCGGGAAATGAGCAACCTCTACCCCACCGAACCGCACGACGTGGGCGAAGTGATGTTCGAAGCGCGCCACTTCACTTGCTACGACGTCGACAACCCGAAGCGCAAACGCGTAGACGATATTTCATTCGTGCTCAAGCGCGGCGAGATTCTGGGCATTGCCGGGCTGGTCGGTGCCGGACGTACGGAACTGGTCTCGGCACTGTTCGGTGCCTATCCCGGTCGCTACGAAGGCGAGGTCTGGCTGGAGGGGCGGCAGATCGACACGCGCACGCCGCTCAAATCGATCCGCGGCGGGCTGTGCATGGTCCCGGAAGACCGCAAGCGTCAGGGCATCATTCCGGACCTGGGCGTGGGCCAGAACATCACCCTTGCCGTGCTGGACAGCTACTCGAAGATGACGCGCATCGACGCCGAAGCCGAACTGGGCAGCATCGACCGGGAAATCTCGCGTATGCACCTCAAGACCGCGAGCCCGTTCCTGCCGATCACCAGCCTGTCCGGCGGCAATCAGCAGAAGGCCGTGCTGGCCAAGATGCTGCTCACCAAGCCGCGCGTGCTGATTCTCGACGAGCCGACCCGAGGCGTCGATGTCGGAGCCAAATACGAGATCTACAAACTGATGGGCGCGCTGGCAGCTGCTGGTGTGTCGATCATCATGGTGTCCTCGGAGCTGGCTGAAGTGCTGGGCGTCTCCGATCGCGTGCTGGTGATCGGCGAAGGTCAGCTGCGTGGCGACTTCATCAACCAGGATCTTACCCAGGAACAGGTGCTCGCCGCCGCGCTCAGCCATCCCGATGGCCATAACAATAATGATCGGAAGACCGCGTAGATGAATCAGGTCAAACAGCTTTTTTCCCGCTACAAAATGCTCGCACTGGTCATCGCCGTGGCGATCATCTGGCTGTTCTTCAGCTGGCAGACCGAAGGCGGCTTTCTGACCCCGCGCAACCTGTCCAACCTGCTGCGGCAAATGTCGATCACCGGCATCCTCGCCTGCGGCATGGTGCTGGTAATCATCAGCGGCGAGATCGACCTGTCGGTAGGCTCATTGCTCGGTCTGCTGGGCGGCCTGGCGGCGATTCTCGACGTGATCTACCACATACCGCTGCTCGCCAACCTGAGCATCGTCGCCCTGTGCGGACTGATGATCGGCCTGGCCAATGGCTACATGACCGCCTACCTGCGCATCCCGTCGTTCATTGTCGGCCTGGGTGGCATGCTGGCGTTCCGCGGCATTCTGCTGGGCATCACCGGCGGCACCACCATCGCGCCGGTCTCGCCGGAGCTGGTGTACGTCGGCCAGGGCTACCTGCCGCATGCGGTCGGCACCGGCCTGGGCATCGTCCTCTTCGCCCTCACCCTGTTCCTCACCTGGCGACAACGCCGCAACCGCGCCCTGCACGGCCTGGCCGCCCACTCCATGGCCCGCGACGTTTTACGCGTGGTGTTGATCGGCGCCGTGGTGGCCGGGTTCGTCTACACCCTCAACAGCTACGACGGCATTCCGGTGCCCGTGCTGCTTCTGCTGGTCCTGCTGGGCGTATTCAGCTACGTCACCAGCCAGACCGTGTTCGGCCGCCGCGTCTACTCGGTGGGCAGCAACATGGAAGCTACACGCCTGTCCGGCATCAACGTACAAGCCGTCAAACTGTGGATCTTCGGCATCATGGGCGTCATGTGCGCCCTCGCCGGCATGGTCAACACCGCCCGCCTCGCGGCAGGCTCGCCGTCGGCCGGCAACATGGGCGAACTCGACGCCATCGCCGCCTGCTTCATTGGCGGCACCTCCATGCGCGGCGGCTCCGGCACGGTCTACGGCGCGCTGCTGGGGGCGCTGGTGATCACGAGTCTGGACAACGGCATGTCCATGCTGGATGTGGACAGTTACTGGCAGATGATCGTGAAGGGCAGCATTCTGGTGCTGGCGGTCTGGGTGGATGTGAGTACGCGGACGGGGCGGCGGTGAGGGATGGGGGCGCCTCTCAGTTGGCAGCATCCTGGCGCAGAATGGCAGAACTGAACAACACGAAATCGACCAAATGCTGGGTGATGATAGCCACCGCTATAGGCAATTGCAGCGTCTGGTATTCATGCACTGCTATGTTGCGAAAACCCACCATATTTTTCATGACGGGGAGCAGTGATGCCTCAAGCAACCACCCCGATGAAGCAGTTCGAAAACATCACGAGCGCTTTGTGGAACGCCAAGGGCTTCACGCCGGATGAGGTGTTGCCCCATGTCTAGCGCGGCTTCACAGGCGCGCTGGATATTCAGGATTGCGGCGTCCTGACGTGTGAAATCGAATTCAAAACTGCTTGGACCTTTCTCGTATTCTTCCCGAGCTCGCGCCACACAGCGCTCGATAGAGGCAGCTTTATTGATAAGCACATCATCGGCCATGAACAATCCCTTTTGCTTGAATATCCTCGATCAGGCCCGCTCTTGAGGCGTCCAGCGAGGTTTTTTCGCTAAGCACAAACGCTTCAAATATTCCTGCCGATTCATTTTTGGCCCAAAGGCGCTGACCTTTGGTAATAATCTGATATTGCATGACGGTAGATGCTGCACGCAGATCGACCAAATCGACAGACAGATTGACGATGTCTGCAATTTCTCCCGACAGATGCCAAAGCTCGACCGTGTCCAGCACACCTGACACGAGTACAGCCAGATCCAGATCGCTTTCGGAATTCGCATGGCCGTCAGCCTGACTACCGAACAGGTAAATCGCAATCAGACCTGGCAATCGGGCCTTGAGGTGTGTCAGAACATGCTGGAAATCCATCTGTCGCCTCTCGGGAATAGGTTCAGAACTTAACAGACCGGAAACGAAAAAGCCCCAGAAGCATCGCTTCTGGGGCTTTAGTATATGGCGGAGAGATAGGGATTCGAACCCTAGGTACCGGTGAAGGTACAACGGATTTCGAATCCGTCCCATTCGGCCACTCTGGCATCTCTCCAACGGCGCGCATCATAA
>Ga0065712_10000703_pt1 | contig 13284 bp, 14 predicted proteins | sample MisRhiReplicate1_FD_59099 | JGI IMG/M metagenome (GOLD analysis project Ga0065712, IMG submission 59099) | Miscanthus rhizosphere microbial communities from Kellogg Biological Station, MSU, sample Rhizosphere Soil Replicate 1: eDNA_1 v3... | ecosystem: Host-associated > Plants > Roots >...
CGCGTGCCGTCGGGAGAGACCGAGACACTGCTCGCTCTGCCTGGGGCGGGCAACGACGCTTCCGATCCCAAATCGACATCCAGCCGCACCAGCGGACGATCCACCACCGGCGTCTGCGTTCGCCACGGCGCCCACAGCAGCATCGCGACGACGGCGAACGTGCCAGCGACAGCCCACGGTAGCACCCGTGCAGCCGCCGTCGGCTTTGGCTCGAAGGCGATCGCGTGCGGCACCACCGTCTCGAACACGCCCTCGAGCGCCAGGCGCACGTCACCAATATCGCGAACGCGCTGACGCGGGTCCTTCACCAGGCACCGGCGCAGATACGTCCCGAGCGCCGACGGGAGGGCCGGCGGCAGGGCGCTCCACTCAGGGTCACGCTCGATCACGCGTGCGAGGACGTGCGAGATGTCCTCGCCGGGAAAAGGCTGACTCCCCGTGAGCATTTCAAAGAGCACCGCGCCAAACGCCCAGATGTCGGCGCGCTTATCGACCGTCTTCCCACGAGCTTGCTCAGGACTCATGTAGGCGGCGGTCCCGAGAATCATCCCGGCGTGTGTCATCGCGGGAGTCGTGATCGTTGGCGACGTCGACACGCTGGGTGACGAACCTGCCGGGGGCTCCATCGCTTTGGCGAGGCCGAAGTCGAGCACCTTCACGGTGCCGTCCGCGCGGAGTTTGATGTTCGCTGGCTTCAGATCCCGGTGGATCACGCCCTGCTCGTGCGCGGCTTCGAGCGCCTCGGCGATCTGCTTCGCGATCGGGAGCGCCTCTTCGATCGGGATTGCTCCGCGCGCAATGCGCTGTGAGAGATCCTCGCCGTCGACCAGTTCCATGACGAGCGCACGCATACCATCAGATTCTTCGAGGCCGTGGATATGCGCGATGTTCGGGTGATTCAGCGACGCGAGCGTTTGCGCCTCACGTGTGAACCGCGCGAGTCGATCGGGATCGTTGGCGAAAGAATCCGGGAGGACCTTCAGCGCGACATCGCGATTCAGCCTGGTGTCGCGCGCGCGAAAGACTTGCCCCATCCCGCCTTCGCCGATCGCCGCGACGACTTCGTAGACGCCGAGACGCGTACCGGGAGTAAGGGCCAAACCGCTGGATTATAGGGGCTAAGCGGACGCCACCAAGCGGCCTTTCGCCGCTCTTAGCGTCTTTAGTGCTGTCTTTAGCGGTCAGCTAAGGTCGAAGGACTAAGGACTTCACGATCTGTCTACCCAACGCATCATTTCGGAGGGATAGCGATCGCCCACGGCCGCATCCGGCTGAAACGCATGGTCGAGGGTCTTCAGGTCGCTCTCGCTCAGCTGAATGGTGGCGGCAGCGGCGTTGCTTTCGAGGTAGATTCGCCGCTTCGTCCCCGGGATCGGCACAATGTCCTGGCCCTGAGCGAGCAGCCACGCCAACGCCAACTGCGAAGGCGTGCACTGTTTTGCAGCGGCCAGCTGCTGGAGACTGGTGACGAGGGCGAGGTTGCGATCGAGGTTTTCACCCTGAAACCTCGGCAGCGTTCGTCGCATGTCGTCATTCGAGAGCGCGTCCGTACCGGTCACTGTTCCCGAGAGGAATCCACGGCCAAGCGGACTGAACGGAACGAAACCGATGCCCAGCGCGCGACAGGCCGGTAAAACGCTCGCCTCCGGCTCGCGCCACCAGAGGGAATATTCGCTCTGGAGCGCGGTGATCGGGTGAACGTCGCAGGCGCGCTTGAGCGTGGAGGGACCTGCTTCCGACAGCCCCAGGTAGCGAACTTTGCCGGCCCGCACCAGCGCCGCCATTGCGCCGACCGACTCTTCGATGGGGACCTTGGGATCGACGCGGTGCAGATAGAACAGGTCGATGACGTCGATGCCCAACCGCTCGAGGCTCTCATCGCACGAGCGCGTAATTTCCGCGGGCGACCCGTCGAGCGCGGACGGTTTCCCATCGGCGCCGCGAACGATTCCACATTTGGTGGCGAGCACGACTTCCGGCCGGCGTGTCGACAACACGCGGTTCAACAGTCGTTCATTGGCTCCCAATCCATAGACAGCGGCTGTATCAAAGAACGTCACGCCGATATCGAGCGCCCGATTCAGCGTTCGCACCGATTCTGTTTCGTCGCCCGGTCCGTAGCTTTGCGACATCCCCATGCAGCCCAGGCCGATTGCCGACACGATCAGGCCGCTCTTTCCCAGCTCCCGTTGGTTCATTGAACAGATCTCCGTTGCGGTTGATGAGTTGGGACACGCACCTCAGACGACTGACAGCTTACCGAGTTGCGAGGACCGGGCAAACGCTCTGAACCGGTTCGGCAAGCGTCAGACGCAACCTCGCTCGATCCGGAGGGGTGAGTTCGAACGGACGACCACTTGGGCTCCCGAGTGCAGAGCCTTTTTGACGAGCGCGCATGAGCCCGGCACTCGCGTGATGGGGAGAGCGCAAGAGGTAATGGCCGATCTCGTGCGCGAGCGCCCGCCCGAGCGCCCGCGCAATGATTTCGTCGCGCAGCCCCGCCGGCCACAACGCCGGATGCACGCCCATAACCGGCGCGCTGGTGGCGATGCGCGCCACCGCGTCGAGCCGCAACACGATGCTGGCATCCGGCATGCCGTCGGCCGCAAATCCAATCGCGCCGAGACCGGCGTCGCCTGATGACGACGATTCGCGGCTGGCGTCGATCGTCACCGTAATCGCCCCGCGACTCTCCGGTACACAGCGCCCGTCGTCGTCGGCGATCAGCGACACATCGTAGCGATTCCAGATGCGAGACGCCTCCGCGATCACCCTTGTCCGGGTCGCCGTGCTCAGAACATGTGCGGCATCGACAGTCAAACGGAGCTGCGTCAGGGTGTCCGCGCGCAGGCTGGCCAGGCCGGCCAGAAACACCGCGCAGGTACTGACCGCAAGACGAGGGCGAACGCGCGAAGCCACAGGAAGGCACGCATGATCGGCCCAGCCGGGCTCGCGGTCAAGGGAAAAAAGACGGAAAAGTCGTTAGTCGATAGTCACTAGTCGCTAGTCCCGCCAGACTAACGACCAACGACTAACGACTAACGACTAACGACCGGCGACTAACGACTCAGAAGAAGAACCTGACGCCGAACCGCACCTGCCGCGGTGTCTGGAATTGCGGCGGCGCGCCGCCCAGCACCTGCGTGACCGGTTTGCCGAAGTCCGGGTTGTCGGCTGGACCGGTCAACTGCGTCCACTGGTCGTACATCAACACGGTCTGCGCGTTGAACAAATTGAACAGGTCGGCGAGGACTGTGAAGTTTCGCGTGCCGCGCAATTTGAATTGATACGACGCCTGCAGGCTGACCAGACTCTGGAACGGTGTCCGCGTCTTGAAACCGTCGATGGTCTGGATGCCGGATCCTCGCGGCCCCTCCGGAATTTCACCGCCGTTGGTGTAATTGGGATTCGCGGCAAGCGGGGTCAGCGGCGCCCCGGAGCTCAGATCGAGGCCCGCGCCGAGGCTCAACCCGACCGGGAACAGATAGTTCCCGAACACCTTGACCTGGTGCGGTCGGTCGAGCGGGAGGATGCCGTTCTGCCCGAGGAACCGGATGTCGCCGCGATAGCCAAACTGCGGGACTCCGATCGCGGTGTAACTGGGATCGTTCGTCGGGAAATCGTAGAGCGACGTGATCCCAGGATCGGACTGTCCGTTGTCGTCACGATAGAAGCCCTCGAAGTTGCCGCGCAGGCGCGACCACCGGTACGACGACATCATCGTCCAGTTCGTGGTGAAGCGACGGTTCAACGTGAACTCGAGCGCCTGGTACTTATGGACCGGATCGTCGAAGCGGGCGCCGAGGAACGTCGCCGATTCAAGAATCGGCGTGCTGCTGCTCGGATTGGTCAGGATGTACTCGACACTCGACAGCCCGGGGACGCCCAGGTCGTAGGCCACCATCGGCGCGTTGGCGACGTCCTCGAGCACGCGCCCGATGTTCTTGTAGGTGTAACGCACGCCGAAAGTGGTGTTCGGGAAGAGTTCACGCTCGGCGCCGACGATGAATTCGTTCGTGTAGGACAGCTTCGCGTTCGGATCGATCGTGTCGGCGCTGATCCCCTGCGTCTGGAAGTGCTGGGTGACATTGCCAGCCAGCACACCGTTCGGAATCGGCTGCGTGAGGTTGGCATCGAAATAGTCGGCTCGGCTCGTTCCATCGTCGGCCGACAGCGAGCGCGCTGCCAGGTCGTTGGGAATCCGCGCGTAGTAGCGGCCGTAGCTGGCGAACAATTTCGTTCGAGCGTCACCGGTCACGTCGTAGGTGACGCCGATGCGCGGCGCCCAATTGTTCTTGAGGGTGAAGTTGTCGACGAGCGTACCGGCCAGTGTTTCCTGCTCATAGCGAAGACCAGGATTCACCGTCAGCCGATCCGTGGCGTGCCACGAATCCTGAACGAACAGACTGGTGTACCTCTGCGTGGTGGCGCGCCCGAGGTTGAAGTTCGCCCGGCTGACGCGGAAGATGCGGCCGAAAGTCGGGTCGGTAATCACGCGAACTTCCGCTCCGGTTGCCGTCGTGCGGCCATCCGGTGCCACGAAGGTCGGACCGGTGCGGTTGTTGAACTGACTGTAGTCGACATTGTCGTACTCAACTCCGTAACGCAGCTGATGTCCGCCGAACACGTTCGTGGACTTGAGGGCGTACTGATAGTTCAGGCTGCGGTTATCTTCGTAGAGGCCGATGCCGCCCGTGACGACGTTAGGCGTCACGGTCGTATTGATCTGCCGCCACTGGTTGACTGACGGCGTCTCCGACAGCCGGCTCAGCGCCCGCGCAAACGTCGCTTCGAGCAACCAGGCGTTGCCGAGGACGCCGTTGTAACGGACGGTCTGATTGTGACCGCCGTATTCGATCCCGCTGAACGACGAGGTGTCTTCGTTCAGCAGCGATGATGTGCGCTGCGGGCCATTGTCGCCCTTGGACGGATCGCCGAACAACGACACGTCCACACGATGACGGCCGCCCACCTGCCAGGTCGCCTTGCTCGAGTAGGTCAGCGTCTTGCGTATGCGATCGACGTCGCCCATGCTTTCAAGCGGGAAGCCGGCCGGCGCGTGCAGCGTGCGCACCTCCTGGCCGGGATCGATCGCGCCAAAGAAAAACAGCCGGTCGCGCACAATCGGTGCCCCTGCTTCAAGGCCCGCGTCGTACTGCCGCGACGCCACCGTCTGCACGCTGCCGTTTGTCGACTGGAACTGCGTCCACGGATTCTCCAGTTGATCGGGCCGCCAATAACCGAAGCCGGATCCGCGTACATTGTTCGAACCGCTCTTGGTGATGACATTGACGACGCCGCCGGTCGCCTGTCCGTACTCGGCTTCGTATCCGCCGGTCTTGACCTGGATTTCCTGCATGAAGTCGAACGGCGTCGCATTGCCGAGCGACCCGAAAATGATCGAATACGACCCGAGCGCGCCGTACCCCTGGTTGGTGACGTTCACGCCGTCGATGACATATTGATTGTCGAGCCCGCTGCCTCCGGCGATCGACGGATTGGCATGGCCGGCGGTGCTCGAACTGCTGACGCCCGGTGCGAGATACAACGTCGACCCGATATCGCGCCCGACCGGCACGCGCTCGAGCAGATCGCTGGTGATCGTTGCGCCGGTCGTGGTCGTATTCACGTTGACGACGTCGGTGGTGCCGACGACCTGAACGGTTTCAGACACCCCGCCGACTTCCAGTTTGAGCGGCAGGTCGAGCGCCTGGCCGAGCGCCACCGTGACGCCTTTTTGTTCAACCACTTTGAAACCCGAAAGTTCCGCTCTCACGTCGTAACGTCCGGGCGTAAGGAACGGCATGCTGAATCGGCCTTCGGCGTCGGTCGTCGCCGACTTCGTTCCCTGCGCGCCCGACACAGTGATGCTGACACCCGGCACCGCGAGTCCCTGGGCATCTGTGACGCGGCCGTTGATGGTTCCGGTTGTTTCCTGGCCGCGCGCGACGCCAGCGCACGCGATGACGAACGCGACGAGTAGTGCGAACGTCCGCATAGGTCTTTCCTCCCCATGATTCGAATTACGCGACTGAAGCTGCCCCGCGGCAGCCCAACCCGGCATGGCTCTGCAAGCCCTCAGCCAGAGATCGCAAAAATCCCATCATGGCCGCGACTTGCGATGCGCTGTTGAGCGTGAATTTGGATCGATGGTCAGTCGCGAACAATCGCGCCAGCGGTACAGGCGCGCTCGATCACGTCGAGGACATATGGCCAGAGCGCGGGCAACGCCGATTGGACCGGCGCCATCCGGGTCAGCACTTGCGACCGCATGACGCGATGGGTCGCCCAGCTGCCGCCACCCGATTGCGAATTCAGCAGAAGCGCTTGAAACCGATCGAGCGCGTTCGCGAACCGCGATTCCGGCGTCGCCTGTGCTTCAAACTCATCCCAGCGCGCGCGAAAGAGCTGGCGCTGATCAGACGGCAGCAATCCGAACAGACGATCCGCCGCAGCGTGTTCGCGGTCGGTCTTGGTGGCATGCGCGACCGGATCGTAAGCGAACGTGTCGCCGGCATCGATCTCGACCAGATCGTGAATCACGACCAGCTGCAGGACACGCGCCAGATCAACGCCGGCCGGCGCGTGCTCGCTCAGGGCCAGCGCGGCGAGCGCCAGATGCCAGGAGTGCTCGGCGGAATTTTCCTGACGGGAGTTGTCGGTGAGCGGCGTGCGGCGCAGGATGGTCTTGAGCCGGTCGGCCTGAACCAGAAAAGCAATCTGCTGTCCGAGTCGATCATCCGACACCGCTGGATCATATGTGAGAAATCGCTCACCACAATGGACACCAAGGACACAACTCGGGTCCCGACGCTTTTAGCAGCCGGCGCCAACCATCTTCACCTTCTCCACATTCACACGACGGATGAGAATGCGGCCCTTTTCGTTATCGCGGTCGGCGGCCCACAGGAACGAGGCGTTGGGGACGCGCGCTTTCATCGTGTGCCCGCTGGATGTGACCTCGACTTCGGTCCAGCCATCCTTGCGGAGGGTCCTGATTTCGCCGTCGCGCACATCGCCTTCGAGTTCGCCCTCTACGTCCACGCGCTGGCCGACGTGCTCGTTCAGCTCGTCGTTTCCGTATAGCCAGTAGAAGATCGTGGCGAATCCGCCGCTGGTCCTACGGCGCTCGGCGCGACTCGGTGGTCATCGGCCTTGAAAATCGCGGGATCGCCCGGCGCATTGGTCAGCAGGTAAGCGGCGCCCTCTTCACCACGGATCAGACATCCGGACAACTTGATCTCATCGTCGCGGCCGGTTGTCTCGGCCGCGTAGCCAAGCGAACCTGCGAAAAGGCCAAGGGTTGTCACGATCGTGAGAAGTCGGATAGTGCCCACCTGTAAGATCTTCATGGCTTTTCTCCGGTGGAAAATCAGTTTGCCCACACGGGCTTGATGTAGACTTCGGGAATCCTGGGGTGCTTGAGATGGTTCTCTTTCTCACTGCGTTCATGTTTGCCGCCGGCCTCACGGCCTCACCCGAACCGTTGCCAAGTCGCGTGTTGCCGACAACGCTCATGGTTCTCCCCGACACGCAAGGCCTGAACTTCGACCTCTACGACGTGCGTGCAGAGCTGACGCAAGCTGCGATCCACAACGAAGTGCCGCCTCACTCGATTTTTGCCATCAAGCGCCACGTCGGGATTGCCGCCGGCTACGACAACGGCATCGTGCATGGCAGCCTGGGCTTGTATCTGACGGTCGCGCAAGTCGGCCGGTGGAATTTTGGCGTGACGTCGCCCGAAATAGGATTCGGACGCTACCGAGTGCTAAATCAGCAAACCAGGCAGGCGTTGATGAAGACGCAGTCCACGGTGCTGATCAGTCTGGCATCGGTGCATTATCGGGGCGGACACATCCGGTCGATTGGCAAAGACTGGTACTTCACCCTCGAGCAAATCTACGACTCGAGAGCGAACCTTACCGGTTCGCAGTTTGGGTTTTCGTTCAGCAATCCTTAAACGGATGTGCGGTGCGATGCTCGTCTCTTGCGGGCACCGCACCGGCACCCCGCCGATCTTTTTTTCGTCCCTCCGGGCTTAGCGAATCACCAGGCCGATCGATGTCCGCCAGAAGTGGAAGTTGCCTTCGTCGAACCCGTCGTTGAAGTTACCGCTGAAATTACGCAGATAGCGGACGTCGCCGCGCACGCCGACATGGTCGGTGAAGTAGCCCATCGCGCCGGCACCCAGGTTCCAGCCCCAGTCGTTGTTCGAAGTCGACACGTTGAGAATGTCGAAGTGCGTCCGAATGAGTCCCACGCCGCCGGTCACGTAGGGCCGGAAGCCCGCGCCATGTGTTCCGCCGATCGGAATGCCGACGATCAGGTTGCCCATCAGATCGAGCTCATTGTTGCTGCCGAAATCGGTGGAGTCGCCGAAGAAGTTCGGGTTGAATCCGAAGGCAGCTTCAGCACCGATCACACCCGCGCCCATGCCGCCGGCGTTCACGCCGAATCCACCGCTGGTGTCTGACACACTGCTCGAAAAGTTGACGCCCGCCCAAGGATTCACATACCCATCGGCACGAGCCACGCTCGGCGCGCAGACGAGCGCCACCGTCGCTGATAGCACAGTTACTTTGATGAAACCTCGCATCACACTTGCTCCTCTCCTGGCGGTTGAGGCGCCGCCGGGAGAGGGTTCCTGCAAACGGTGTGCTCGCGCTATCGCCGAGGTGAAGCCATGGAATGGTGATCCACGCAGAGACCGCTGAAGCCCGCGATCTCTGCGCGTTCGGCGCGGTGGTGTCGGCGTGTTCTCAATGAGGGCGAACCAGGCCCAGCAGGCTTCGCAAGCCGTTCACGGCGTGAATGATCTCAGTAATCAGCGCAGAGTTCGGGCCGCTGCGCTCGGGAAAACTTCCGGTCGCGGTTTCAATTCGGCTCAACAACAGATCGGCTTTCTTTTTCTCTTCATCGGTCATGTTCGCTCCTCACTGTCGGTCGACGGTAGTCAATCACGAGGCTGTGCAACGTAGCCGTTCCGCGCGCGTACGCGGTCATCGGTGCCGCGAACCCTGACGCGAATACTGTGATATTTGCCATCCGCGCTCCTGGTTGACGTGTAGCCAATCAGATACTGGCTGTTCAGTTCCGTCGCGATCTCCTCCAGCGCGACGCTGAGATCGCTGCTGGTTCGGACCAGTCTCGTGCGGCCACCGCTCTGGTCGGTGATTTCCGACAGCGCGGCGGCGTTGACCGAGACATTGATCGGACGACGGTCCGGCGGATCGATCGCAATCGCGTAGACGAACGCATCGCTGCGCAGCAGCGCCGCGCGGACGTCGCGCAATGTGCGGTCGCTGGCGGTGTCGGCGCCATCGGAGATCATCAGAATGGCGGCGCGCTGGCGATCCCGAACGGTCATCGCCGGCAGCGCCGCCAGGATGGCATCGTAGAGCGCGGTCGATCCAAACGGGCGCAGCGGCAACATCACCCTCGACGCCATCGCCGGATCGCTCGTCCATCGGGTGAGCCATCGCTGCTCGTGGTTGAAGGCGAGAATCGAAAATTCGTCGCCGCGATCGAGAAGACTGCCTACGAATTGATCGACCGCTTCTCGGGCATCTTCGATGCGGCGGCCGTACATGCTGTCGCTGACGTCGAGCAGCACACAAAGACTGACCGGGACTCGTTCGTTGGTGAACTGCGTGATGGTCTGCGGCTCGCCATCCTCGAAGAGCTCGAACGCATCACGGTCCAACCCGCTCACGAGGGCGCCGTCCTTGTTCAGTACTGTCGCGGTCACCGTGGTGAGATCAATCGCCGATTTGAAAATTGGCAGCTGGGGTCCGGCCTGCTGAGCGGCAGCCATGCAGCTGAACACCACAACCAGCACGAGCACGCGGCGCACAGGAGAATTCTACAGGTCGCGGGGGGGTTGAAAAACATGGCGTTGGCGCTGGCTTTGCTCGTCACGTCGTTCTATGACTAGACGAACAACCCAGCCATTTTCGGTGCGATGGCTCGCGCTCCACGCCTTCGTCGCGACCAGTGTCTTGGTTGGCGCGGACTGTCATCCCACAACCACCATCGTCAAAACCACCAGCGCCGCTGTTGGCGGCACGATCGCGGGCGTGCTTCATGGCCCCAGCGACGATGCGCTCGCCGATCGCAACATCAGCGTCGTGAACATCGAGACCGGCGAACGCTATCAGACGACAACCGGGCCGAACGGCGGCTACTCCGTGCGTGTCCCGACGGGCACGTATCGTCTCGAAGTTCAGCTCCGCAAACGAGAGAAATTATCGGAAGACGAGCCAACGATCCTGATCAGCGCCGGCGCCGACACCGCGAAGACCGTCGACCTCACGGTCGGACCCTAGCCATTCCTTACAAATAGGAAGTCGGATCGCTGGCCGGGAACGAATCTTCGGATCCCCGATCGACGAGGTCTTTGCGAACGCCGGGAAAGATGCGGCGCATACCGGCTGTGAGCGCTGAGGCGCAGCGGTCGCCGAGCAGATACGCGCCGGCAACGCCAAGCCCGACGCCTACCAACCATTGCCGGTTGGCGCGCTGGCGCAGCGCCAGACTCGCGAGCACGGCGCCCGCCGTGACGCCAAGAGCTCGCCAATTTATCGAAGACGCCGGCCGGTCGTCCCAGACCGACGGCCCCCGTTTAAGTGTCAGATTGAGCGGAGTCGACATACGCCCCTCCAGAGCGGGCTGAGCCCGCAGCGTCAACCCTGGCGCGGACGCGGACTCCTGCGGCGCGTCGCGATCGCCCTGGCTTTCAATTCCTTCGACGGCTCAATAGCAGCCGACGTTTCCGGTGCCTTGCGATGTTTCTTGCCGGGCGCCGCCACCTTGGCGCGACTGCGTTCGCGCACGCGCGCCCGACCATCGTCGCTGGTCGACCCGTTGGAACTGAGGCGATGCAGCAACTGCGCCGCGCGGTCGCGAATCTTCGCGAGCTGCGCCTGGAACGCCCGCTGATTGATCCAGCCATCCGCCCTGGCTTGAGCCGTACCAGCAATTCGTCCCAACTGCTCGGCGATGGCGATTACCTGTCCTTCAATAACCTTCAGCGAATCGCTGTTGGCAACCCGCTGTTCCTTCGTCGTTGACGAAACATTCGCAGAACGTTTTCCCATTCGTGCTCCTTGCGCCACTCGTCCGGCGCTTCTCACACGACTCATCGCGGAGTAATGCACAGGCAATGCCGTTTCGAAACCCATCAAGAAACGCGAAGAAATGACGATCATCAGGGTAGACTTCGGCATGCACCGACATACCCTTCGCAACCTCGCGTTCGTTCTGCTTTCTGGTGCTGTCGTTTATCCCGAGCAGCGTGGCGCAACAGCTGACGACCCCGTACAGTCGCTGGTGTCACGTCTGGATCTCGAGCGCTACAAGGCCACCATCAAAGGACTCACCGCGTTCGGCGATCGGCGCGAAGGCACCGACCGCAATCGTGCCGCGGTCGATTGGATCGAGGCGCAGCTGAAAAGCTACGGCTGCACCAACACCGAACGGATCACGTACGACTTCCAACCGCGACCGCCGGCACCACGAGCGCCGGGTGCGCCCGAACCGCTGGCTACCGGCGTCGTCGGTCCGCAGACGCTTTCCGCCTCGGGCGGCGGACGGCCGCGTGGCACCCGTGTTGGCACCGGCGTGAATACCGACCCGATGAAGCAACCGGACGTGAAGCTGCGAACGGTCAACATGCAGCCGTCGACGCCCGGAACCAGACAGGAGGTCTACTGCACAAAAGTCGGGACCTCACATCCCGACGAGATGTATATCGTGGCGGCGCACATGGACGGTCATGGCTGGGGCGAAGCGGCGAACGACGACGGCTCCGGCACCGCGCTGGTCATGGAATTGGCGCGCGTATTCAACAGTCCCGATGTGCGAACCGATCGGTCGATTCGTTTCGCGCTTTGGAACAACGAAGAAACCGGACTGAACGGCAGCGCGGCCTACGTCGACCAGCGCAAAGATCTTCAGGGAAAAGAGACCCCGCCCGGCTCCGGCCGTTATCCGGAACCGCGCTGGCTGGGGATGATCCAGCACGACATGATGCTCTTCGACCACGGCGCTCCGAATGCCGATGGCACAATGAGCAAACGGCAACGTCCTGAAGCCGACGTGAATGTCGAGTTTCAGCAGAACTCGAAGCTTGCCGCCGAGTCACAGGCGCTCGGCTGGGTCCTCGAGCGGGCGAATGAAAAATATGCAGCGCGTTACCCGGCGAGCATTGGTAGTCATATGACGAACACCGATTCGTCTTCCTTCATGGACGTCGTGCCCTCGATCAGCGTGCGGGAAAATCAGCGCGGCACCGAAATCGGCAGTGGTTGGGATCCGCAGTGGCACCAACCCACCGATGTATTCAGTACGTATAACGACGACGACTTCCAGCTCGGGCTCAACGCGGCCCAAACGACGCTGGCCGCCGTGGCGCAGCTGGTCGGAGCGTCTGTGCATTAGACCGAGCCAGCTGGCGCACCAGTTGCACGGCTCGTTGGCATGGCTCGAGCTTTGTGGAAGGGTTCGCTCGCATTCGGCCTCGTCAACATTCCCGTCGAGTTACACACCGCGGTTCGCGACCATCGGCCGCGCTTCCGCATGCTCCACGCAACGGACAAATCGCCGATTCAATTTACCCGGGTGTGCGCTCGTGAAGGCAAGCCGGTCGCGTGGGAAGACCTCGTGAAGGGCTTCGAATATTCCAAGGGTCACTTCGTGATACTGACCAAGGAAGACTTCGAAGCCGCTGCAGTCGAGAAGACCAGAACCATCGATATTCTGGATTTCGTCGAGGCCCAGGAAATCGACGACCGGTTCTTCGAGACGCCGTATTACCTGGCGCCGTCGAAAGGCGGCGAGCGCGCCTATGCGCTGCTGCGTCAGGCGATGCGCGACACCAGCCGCATCGGCATCGCCAAGTTCATCTTGCGCGAGGCTCTCCACCTTGCGGCCATCGAGGTGATTGGCAATGCCATCGTGCTGACGATGATGCGGTTCGCCGACGAACTGGTCGATGCGGGAGGGCTGTCGCTGCCCGCCGACAGCGCAGTGAGGAAGCAGGAACTCGAAATCGCGAAGACGCTGGTCAATAACTTGAACGCACCGTGGGACCCTTCGAAGTACACCGACGAGTACCGCGACAACCTGATGCGCATCATCAAGGGGAAAATGAAGGGGAAGACCGTGGAGCTCGAGTCGCGCGAAGCGCCTCGCGAAGGCAAGGTCATCGATTTGATGGAGCGCTTGAGAGCCAGCCTCGCGCAAACGTCCGCATCACCGTCGGGCCGCCGAGCCGCCACAAAAGCG
>Ga0065712_10068192_pt1 | contig 13262 bp, 20 predicted proteins | sample MisRhiReplicate1_FD_59099 | JGI IMG/M metagenome (GOLD analysis project Ga0065712, IMG submission 59099) | Miscanthus rhizosphere microbial communities from Kellogg Biological Station, MSU, sample Rhizosphere Soil Replicate 1: eDNA_1 v3... | ecosystem: Host-associated > Plants > Roots >...
CTGCGAATCTCTGCGGTCCTCTGCGTCTCTGCGGTGAATCGCACTTGACGAATAAATTCACCGCAGAGGCGCAGAGGACCGCAGAGATCCGCAGAGAAGATCTTGAAATTTAGGGCACCACCGAATTCTCATTCCGTTTTTTTGTCCGGCGCGCTAGAATCAACGACGGTTAGTCGATGCGTCCACCGTGCGGACCGGCCAGCCTAAGTCCAAAGTCGCTGTTCCGAGGCGTCCTCCCAATCGCGTCAGGCCTTCACGGCTAGTGCATACATGAGCGACCGCAGAAGAGAAGAAAGACTGGACGTTTGTCTCGACGCTGTCTGGGACGGTAAGAGCGGAAACTACACTGCTCGCGTCACCGATCTGTCAGAAGGCGGGTGTTACGTTGACACTCTTGGTGAAGCCGCCACCGGCGAGATTGTCCATTTCAAACTGCAATTGCCGGACGGCAGTTGGCTGGACTTAGCGGGCAAGGTGGCCCACACAACTCCTCCGCTGGGGTTTGGTCTGAGGTTCGTCGAGCCGACTGATGAACAAATCGAAAAACTCCGGGCGCTGATCGCGATGCTCCAGGGTCCTCATGGTCCGGTTAGTGCGATCATTAGCTATTGAGAGCTTTCCAGCCACAAAGGCGCGTTTTTCGCGCTCCCGTGTTCGAACTGTAGAAAATCTGTCACGGCGAGAGACATGAATTGACCAGCAGAAGCCTGCCTCCTATTATCCTGCCCAAACACACGCTAAGTGAGGTTGCATTGCCCCGCAATTTCTCCCCCTTACTGCACATTGGCTAGTGCGGAGCCGCGGGCGGGTGTATCTGAGGAGCACCAGCGCAAGGAGGAGTTTGCAATGTCTCGATTTGGCAAATTGGTCTTTTCTGTAGCTGCGTTCCTGGTAATCGCCAGTGCCGGCGTTACCGCGCGCGCGGATACAATCACGATTACGGGAGTTAACTCAGGCCAGCTTGCGACTGCCACCGTAGTCTGTGAATTCAACTCTCAAACAAATACCTTCACCTTCACCATCACGAATACCTCGGCTATCTCAAGCCCCGGCTCGACATCGACGATTACCAGCATTGGTTATGACTTGCCACCGCTTGGCAATGCCAGTGCTTCGGGATTGAATGGTTTCACCGGCATGCAGGCGCCGAGCCTGTCATCCACTTTTAACTTTTCGGATGCGGATTTGGGTAACCTACCCGCCGGATTCAATAATGTAGTGCTCGATTTCGGCTTTACCACCGGACCCTCGGGCAATTTCAGCGGCGGGTCACCAAACGATGGACTGGCGCCCGGGGAGAGTGCGTCATTCATTGTCTCAGGATCAGCCTTCACAGGATTCACAGAGGCGCAGATCTGCAATGCGATCTTTGTGAGATTCCAGAACGTGCCGGTGCCTTTTGGCAGCGACGTGGGCGTGCCTGGCGTGCCGGAACCATCGACGATACTGTTGCTAGGCACCGCGCTTGTTAGCCTTGGTGGACTTGCACGCAAAAAAATGAAGTCACGACATAGGGAGTGCCGGTAGCCCCGTTCAAGAGTGTCACCGTCGTGCGGCCGGTGACGCTCTTTGTGGCTCTACTTGCGCTTCCAGCGGACGCCGTCTTTCGTGTCTTCGAGGATGATGCCGCGGCTGGCAAGGTCATCACGGATTTCGTCGGCGCGTGCGAAGTCGCGGCGGTGGCGTGCCTCCTGCCGTTCGTTGATCAACGACTGAATCTCGCTATCCAGCATCTCGCGTCGTTGCTCGCCAAAAATATTCAGCACTGTGTCAATGCGATCGATTGCTGCCAGCAACTCGCGCTGGTCCTCTGCTCGAACCCGTTTGCGAGCAAGCGCCGTGTTCACTTCGCGTGAGAGGTTGTGAACAACGGCCAGCGCGATCGACGTGTTGAAATCGTCGTCCATCGCTGCTTCGAACTCCTGCAAGGTTCGCGCGGCAGTTTCCGAAAGCTTTTCGTTTTTACCTGGTTCCGTCTTTGCTTCGCTCAAACGCGCGCGAAAGTCGCGCAGGCTGGCGACTGTTCTCTCCACTCCCGCAAGCGCGTCGAACGTGAAGTTTAACTGCTTGTTATAAGGGACGCTGAGCAGGAAGTAACGAATGGCAGCAGCCGAGAAACCCTTCTCGGTAATATCACGAAACGTATAGTAGTTACCTTTCGACTTCGACATCGTTTCCCCATCCACTTTCAGATGTTCGAAGTGGATCCAGTAACGCACAAACTGTTTCCCGGTTGCTCCTTCACTCTGCGCGATCTCGTTTTCGTGGTGCGGAAACACCAGATCGATTCCGCCAGCGTGAATGTCAAACGTCTCGCCCAGGTATTTCATCGACATTGCGGAGCACTCGATATGCCAGCCAGGCCGGCCACGGCCAATCGCGGTGTCCCAGGCGGGTTCGGTTTCCGATCCGGGTTCTTTCCAAAGCGCAAAGTCGCGGGCGTCTTCCTTTTCGTACTTGTCGGTATCGACACGTTCACTTGCGCCCGCGATATTTCCGGCGAAGTTGATCTTCGACAATTTCCCATACTCCGGAAACGAAGCGATGCGATAGTAGATTGAGTCTTCCGAACGGTACGCGTGGTCCGTTGCCAGTAACTCTTCAATCAGCGTCACCATCTCCGGAATGTGGCGTGTTGCGCGTGGAACGATCTCGGGGCGTTCGCAGCCGAGCGCGTCGAAGTCTTCCCAGAGAGCGTCGATGTACTTGGCCGTGTAGTCATCGATATTCAGCCCAGCTTTTTGCGACTCTGCGATAATGCGGTCTTCCACGTCCGTGATGTTCATCACGTGGGTGATTTTGAATCCTTTGAACTTCAGATAACGGCGGAGAATGTCAGCGGCCACGGCGCTGCGAAAGTTGCCGATGTGACCGTAGTTCCAGACAGTTGGACCACAATAGTAGAAGCCGACCTCGCCCTCCTTCAGGGGACGAAATTCTTCGACACGGCCGGTTAGGGTGTTGCGAAATCTAAGCATGGTTCAATCCACAGATTACACAGATTACACAGAATCTGTGTAATCTGTGAAATTTGTGGACTAAAAATGCATCCATCCACCGGGCTTGAGTTCCCAGGTACGCGCGCCCTCGGAAATCTTCACGCCTTCAGAGGCGCTGCGGATGGTGCCGATGCGTTTGACCTCGACTCCATCAACTCTCCGCGGCAAGCGCGTGACGTCGCCCGGTTTGATTGTGAAGAGCAACTCAAAATCTTCGCCACCGTGAAGCGCAAGCTGGAGCGGATCCAAAGCGCGCCGCCCACACAACTCCGTCACACGGTCGTCCACCGGTAACGACGACGAGTCGATCCATGCACCAACCCCGCTCGCTTCACACAGGTGATTGAGATCAGAAGAAAGACCGTCACTGAGATCGATCATCGAAGTGGCGAGGCGTTCCTCGCCAAGCACCATTCCCCAACCGACTCGCGGCTCGGGTCGAAGCTGGCGCAGCAATATGTGATCGAGTTTTTGCGAATCGTCGTCGCCGAGTTTTTGCTCGGCCAGATGAGCGCCGCGCTCGATTAGACGTAAGCCGGCTGCGGCCGCGCCAAGTGAGCCTGTAACAAAGATCTCATCGCCGGGACTCGCACCCGATCGCATGACGGACGCTCCTGCCGCACATTCACCGGTGACGATCGAGTCGATAACGATTTTGTCAGTGGTGCGCGATGTGTCACCGCCGATTAATTGCACACTGTAACGCCGCGCCAGGTCCAACACGCCGTCATAGAGTCGCTCGACAAAATCTGTTTCCCAGATCTCACCCGGCACGCCGATGGAAACCAGTGACCAGAGCGGCCTCGCGCCCATCGCCGCGATATCTGAAAGAGAAACTGCGAGTGCCTTATGGCCCAGGAGGTAAGGCGGTGTAGTGGTGCGACGAAAGTCTATGTCTTCAACCAGCAGATCAGCAGTAACGACTGTTTCGGTACCGGCAGTGCTACGAAAGACTGCGGCATCGTCTCCGATGCCTGCAACGAGTGATTGAGTAGCGAATGATCCGAGGCGTTGTCGAAGTGAGTTTATGAAATCGAATTCACTTCGTTGCGAGCCGAAGTGGGGAGGTTTTTCCTGCTCGTCTTTCATCCGTTAAAGATTACGACGAAGCGATTCAAGCCCTGCTTCTATAGTTTCGATTGAAGTTGAAAAAGAGAAACGCAAGTGACCTTCGCCTTCGGCTCCAAAAACAGTTCCGGGGACGGTGGCAACCTGCGCGCGGTCAAGCAATATCTCCGCTGCTTCGCGACTGTCTTTGCTGATGCGAGTGACGTCGGGGAAGGCATAGAACGCGCCTGCTGGAGGTTTGCACGGTAGACCAATCTCGTTCAGACCTGATAACAGCAGATCGCGACGCAAGCGATACTGATCTCTGATGTGTGCAAGTGTCGCAGTGTCGATACTCATCGCTGCGACTCCGGCCCACTGTGTTGGAGTCGAAACACCATTTGACGAATACAGGGTTGCTTTGCGGAGGCCGGTCATCCATGGCTCAGGCGCAACTGCGTAACCAAGCCGCCATCCCGTCATCGCATACGACTTGGAAAACGTGAAGCAAGTGATGGTGCGTTCAAACATTCCATCCAACGATGCGATCGAGAAATGGCTGCCGTCGTAGACGAGATCTTCATACGCTTCATCGGCGACCACAACGAGGTCGCGCTCCTGCGCGAATTCAGCAACTGCTTTCGCTTCTTCCGGCGTGAACACCACACCGGTCGGGTTCTGCGGAGTGTTGTAATAGATTGCTCGAGTTCGCTCGGTTGAATAGCGCGCGAGCGTTTTCTGAAAGCCTTCTTCGCGAGCCTCTTTTGTCGGCACGAAAACACTGCGGCCCTGGCAATGCGCGACGAGATCCTTGATCGGCGTCCAGTAAGGAGAGAAGAGAAGCACTTCATCGCCTGGGTTCACCACTGATTGAAAAGCGCCAAACAGACCCTGCATACCGCCGTTAACGACAATCACATCCTTGAACTGCGCGTTGATGTAGTTTCTCGTGCGGAGTTTTTCGGCGATCGCTTCGCGAAGTTCGGCTATGCCTGATGATGGCGCGTACCGAGTTTCATTGTCGTCGAGCGCGCGTTTCGCTGCTTCCTTAATGGACTCAGGAGTCGGCATGAAAGGTTCACCACCTTCAAACTGGTAAACCGTCGCGCCCTCATCGCGCAACTCCATGATGCGATTGCGAAGCTTTACGATATCGGAAAAGCCGACCTCGTTGAGTCGTGAAGCGAGGCGCAGAACCGTTGGCGAGGTTGTCACTGTTTGGAATCGTTTCCTTCCGGCATTATGCGCAGGAAGGCGAATTATAGCAGGTATCCGCAGATTCCGCCGAACGGTGAAAGCAGTCGCTGACCTTCAGGAGATACTTTTAAGAAAAAGTTTTAAGTAAGGCGCGCTAAGTGTAAGTGTTGACACGTCAAACTCTGCGCGGGTAACATGTCGCGGTCGCACGATGTTGGCGAACTCGCCAAAAAGACTTTCCCGATTTTGCAACGCCCGATATAGAGCCCAGCTCCGGAAATCGAATAGATGAGTCGTCCCGCGGTAGCCATACCTGAAAAGCTATTTTTCAAAATTGGTGAAGTTTGCGAACTGGCAGGTGTGCAAGCTCATGTGCTGCGCTACTGGGAGTCGGAGTTTCCCATGTTGGCGCCGCAAAAGAACCGTGCTGGACAACGTGTCTATCGCAAGCGCGACGTCGAAATGGCGTTGCGGATCAAAGAGCTGCTTTACGAGGATCAGTACACGATCGCCGGAGCCAAGAAGCGGCTGACGAATGAGCTTCGCGGTGGTGGAAAATTGAAAGTGGTTGGCGATGAGGATGGACATGCTGAAAGCACGGCCGCCGGGTCTGCGGAGGGTTTAGCGCAGCCGGCGAATTACTCGCGTACTGTCGCACCACGCACTGCGGAAGAGCGACAAGGATTAAAGCAACTCGCATCCGAGCTGCGCGAGTTGCTCTCTTTACTCGAGCAGGAGAATAAGGGCCGAGCAAAGTAAGCTCGACAGTTTTTTACAGGATTGCAGGATTAGACATGATTTACATGACAATCCTGATTAATCATGAAATCCTGTTTGACTTTTGTTCTTTGGCAGGATACTAACTCAGGGACACGGGACGTGGCGCAGCCTGGTAGCGCGCACGCTTGGGGTGCGTGAGGTCGCTGGTTCGAATCCAGTCGTCCCGACCATTTCTATTAATCATTAACGGCTGCCGGCTTTGGCAGCCGTTTTTGCATTATGGCACCTTTTGCGCAACACACAATTAGCTCAGGGTTTCAGTTGATATTCTTTGCCGAGCGGTCCGGCCTGAGCCCAGTGTTTGCGTGCGCGCACCAGTTCGGTGAGCTGGCGGATGTGTCCGAGATCATGCATTGCCCATTCATGCAGCATCTGCTCGAGTGTGATCTCGCCGACCTCCTGATGTACCGCGACTCTCTTCCCGGCGCCGGCCGGAAGCTCGCGCAGGTATTCGATGTTTGCCTCGCGCTGTTCTTCGAAATGATCGAACGAGTCCTCGGGATCGGCCTTGCTATAGAGCTCGAGATACATTTGCGCGTCGTCCGGTTCAAACTCGGGACGCTCTTCCTCCATGAATCGATCCACGCGCATGCGATAGCAGTGGCCTTCGGAATGGGAAAGATGCGCGAGGACCTCGCCGATCGAGAAGCGATCCGGGGCAGGCTTCCAGCGGACATCATCGTACGAAAGTCCGATCATCAGTCCGCGGAGAATCTCGGGTGTTGCTTCCAATAGATCGAGACACGGAAGTTGTTCGCTCTCAGCCATGACTTCATCGTACGATGTTTTCGCCGCAGGTACGAGTTAACGGCCGCAGCAGCGTGCCTCTCACGATTGTTGAATGTGCGGCGAGTGATGCCGGAAGTTATCCACCTTCTGAGGTTATGTAATGTTCAAATTTGCTATTCCCGTCCTGCATGTGACCAGTTCAGCCACAGCGGAAGAGTTTTACTGTGACCGTCTGGGTTTTAGGCAAGCTTTTGCTTATCGACCGTTTGGTGGCGCCGATCCCTGTTACATGGGCCTGACGCGTGACAACGTTGAGGTGCATGTTTCCTCTTTTTCTGGTGATGGAGTGGCGGGTGGAGTGGTTTTTATTGGGGTCGAAGATGTGGATGCGCTCCATAAAGAACTGAAGGCTACAGGTGTCGTCATTGATCTCGAACCGACTAAGCAAAGCTGGGGTAATCGCGAAATGTACGTCCATGATCCAGATGGTAACAGCATTCGTTTTGTGCATCGCGGTGATTAAATAAATGAATGCAGACAAAACCTCAACATACTTCTGGCAGGTGACCTGCTTGTTTTTCGAAGGGCAGTCGGCAGGTCACCGCCGCAGCGAGACGACCTAACAAGCCGCTGGAGTCTACCGCTTAAAAGCGCGGCGGCTCGGCCGGAATCCGTTAGGCGTCTAAGGAGCGTGCGATGGCAAGTGACCAACTCACTCTAGTTTTATTGGCTGCCTTCTGGGCGGATACGAGTGCGGTGCTTTCCGGCATCAAGATTCTGAATAAGACGCGGGACAGAATCGTTCTCGGAACAATGGACTGTCTATTGAGTCGCCGCTGGCTACTTAACCACGACTGAGTGCCCTTGCGACTTGCGCTCGCGGCAGTCTCTCTCGTGTTGGCTATTATCATCGTAAGTATTCCCCGTCTCGCCAATCAGGAGATAATGAAACCGAATTTCCCGTTCGTGTGCTATGTTGCTGCGCTGGTCCCATTCTGCGGGTTTCTGAACTTCTTCATCTTGGGAATCGCTGAGTGGCGATTCATGAGGCGCGAGGTGCTCAAGACAGCCGCGTAACAATGGCATGGGATGTAAATGAACGCGCCGCAGAACAACGCAGTGTTAGGCTGCCCTAAAGATGAAACTCGCACTTTGCCTCATCGCTATTTTTCTCTTCATCACTACCTCGAGCGCTCAATCGCGAATGATTAGTAAGGATGAATATGAGAAGGTATTTGAATTTGCAGTATGGGAAACTAATAAGGCCTATCCCGTTATTCTTAAGGTGACCACCGTCTTTATCGAGAACGGTAAGATAGTTCGCACGGTCACGGACTTAAATGAGAATGAGTCTAATTTACATCATCGAATCACGAGGACGATCCTTGCAGAGGGCCACAAGACGAATAAATATCAGGTATCGGCCGGATTTGGTAAGGTCTTTTGTAGCGACGACAGAGTGTCCTGGAGACCCTCGCAAGCTGAGTGCTTTGGCCCAGTGAGCGTCTACGGTAGAAGGGATGCTGAGAGCATCGAATATGGCGTTACTGTGAAATCGGTAAGAGGTAAAAAGGTCAGGGTATTTCGTGAGTATTCAGTGTTTGCTCCATCGGAAGGGAGTAAGAAAAAAGATTTTCGCGAGACGGTCTCAACTATCGATTCCCGCGGATTCTTTAGGACCGTCGTAGATACTGAGGGAACACTCTACCCAAGAACAGTTACGCTCATAAGAAAACAGGCTTGGCTTACCAGGGCCAAGATTAAGCCGGTCATCACTCCCATTAAGTAGATGGCGGCCTAACAGCTAGATCCCGATGGTCACCATGGCTTGGAGTTCCGTTGCCGGGCCGTTTGGCTGGCGTACAGCTTAAGATTATGGTGAGGATAATGTGATGGCTACGACAGTGCTTCTCATTCGCCATGCGGATAAAGACATCCCGCAACTTGAGTCCGATCCTTCTTTGAACGACAGGGGGATGGCTCGTTCAAGAGAGTTGGTCCATATACTAAGCACGGCAGGTATACAAGCTATCTACACGTCTCAGGCTAAACGGGCGAAGATGACGGCAAAACCATTTTTCCAAGCTCAACTCTCCCTCTCCATTCCTCTTCCGCTAGTGCGATTAGACTCGGCCACAGAACTCAGGGACGATATTTTGACGCACCGGGAAGGGCAAACCGTTTTAGTCGTCGGGCACGCCAACACGGTTCCCGAATTGATAGCGCAGCTTGGCGGGCCGTCTCTGTCAGAGATTGATGATTGTGTGTTCGATAATTTGTTCGTTCTCGTCCGGCGCAGTGCTACAGAGGTGAGTTTGACGACGTTGAAATATGGAGAGCCGACTCCTCCATGTTCAACTTAACGTCTTAATCTACGTTTTCAGATTAGAGTAATCATATGAGTTTTGATTTAGCGGTGATGAATATTAAGACGCCGATTAGTGGAGGCGGCGGGCTGAAATCTATGGCGAGTTGTGCGAAAGTAACTATGACGTATTTGAGCCGAGTGAGAGGCGTTCGGCGTTTCAATCAAATGCCAGGAGGATCCCAGTGAGCAAAATCATCGCAGCTTTGGCTAACGTTCTATTGGTTTTGATAGTTTGCGTTTCCTACGCACCTGCGCAGGAACCTTCGGCTCCTAAGCCGAAAGTTGAGAGTCCCCCACCAATGACCAAAACCGATCTACCAAAAAATGAAGTGGAGCAAACTCTTGATGAGGCCAAGAAGAACGGCGACAAAGTCCTTACAGTCTGCCTGGAAGATTGCGACAACTCGAATGACCTCATTACGAGCGGGATTGAGGTTGGACACGTTGTCGAGTTGCCCCAGCCAGAATATCCGGCGCTCGCAGCGCGGGCCCATGTATCTGGACAAGTGCAGGTACAAGTGGTGATTGGTCTTGAAGGTGACGTAATAGCCGCGCATGCCATCGCTGGCCATCCCTTACTACAAGCAAGCGCTGTTTCCGCTGCAAGGAAAGCTCGGTTTACGCCAACGTTGCTCGAAGGTAAACCGGTGAAAGTTGCGGGAGTGATTGCGTACAACTTTATTCGCTAGTAAGAGCTTCATTAAAGTCGCGCCGAACAAGCGCTTGCATCGGATTCGCCGTGAGCGGTTCTCCTCGTTAGTTGCGTGGGCGAGCTGCTGAAGCGCAGCATTAGATTGCTTTTGGTCCAACTAGAGCTATTTCAAAGCGCTATGCTATTACAGTCAGAGATTTATGCCCCATCCGGCGAGGAGATGTTGAGCAAAGCCATTGCTATCACCCTCCAAGCTCCTGCGCCAGATCGAGCAAAGCTTTTTGAGTTGTTGATGCGGGAAATTGTTGCCATCGTGTCGAATCCAAACTTGGGGATGAAGCCCTGGACGTGTTTTGTGCATAATGGTACTGACGGATCACGGATATTTCGCGGTGGGATAGGGACTTCTATCGTTATTGATCCGCAAGGCCGGATCTGGCGCGCGCGGACGTATGAAGACTTCGAGACGACCTATACGATTACAGCTACCTCCTGCGAGATTGCTACGATGAAGCCGAACTACAGTCTCATGAGAGAGTACGTTATCCGCCGAGGCCAGACCGCAGGGTAATAACTGCTTATCATGAATTAACACCTACTTTACTTTAGCCAAAGCCAATCGGCTCAACTTACGGAGGATGAAAGATGAACATTGAGCCGATTATCGGCAAATAGGAGTTGCTCTCACCCTCGCTCGAATTCGGAAACTTCAAGACGACCGCTGCTCAATATCAATATGAGCGATTAACTCGCCATGACTTGGCTATTATTGTTAATAGTAATCGTCGTCCTGGTCACAGGAGCTTGTCTGTCTTTTCGCGGCAGGGGCGCTGGTTCTGAATCAGCCGGCATTCCCAGCTTCACGCCTAACCCAGAAAACGACAAGGTCATCTTGGTCAAGGGCTGGAATGAAGCTGAAATTCATAAAATCATTCATGACTTTACTGAGACGTATAAAAATGATGGGTATCCTGCTTACACAATTGAACCTCATAAACAATCAGAGGATCTCTACCGGTTAACCTTCGCTCAAGACATGCAGCCGCAGTTATTCACGTTTCTTGTAAATTATCTCGCGTACCCGTTTGATTTGGATTTGAAGAATCGCTCAATCATAGTCAGCGGCAAGACGACGTTGAGTTCTGGTTTTGAAGGTATTGATCCTTCGCTCGTCGGGAAGAAAGCCATTCTGTACATTCCTGAAAACGATCAGGACCACGATGTCGTCTATATGCAAACAGAATCAGGAGCTAATCTGGCAAACTCGTTCACCGAATTGAAATGGAGAAAGGTTAACGATCCCAGGCTATCGAATGATGTGAAGAATCTAATCGGAGGCAGCTAGTTCCGAATACCGCCGCGGCTAACAACAGCATGCCGCGGACTCGCAGTGCCTCATAAATCTGATGCGGGCGCTCGCCGCTGATGCCGAGCGTTGGCTAGCCCGCTTGAACCACATGAGTTCTGAAAACAGAATTGAAATCGATGTGCTACTGGATTTTCGCGATTACTTGAGGGCAAATTATTGGTTCCTGTTGCATCGATTCAAATTGTTGTTTCTGATCCTGCTCATTGGTGGTGTTGTTTATCCTCTCCTTCTGGTAAGCCGAATAGCATCTCAGAATCCTACGGATCATTGGTGGGCGTTTTTGATTCCATGGGCCATGCTTTTGTTTTTGTTTGCCGGGCAGTACTTCAACGCAAAGAAACAAATGGCCAGTAATAAGGCACTAAGTGAAACGATCCATTACGTGTTCTCACAAGAGGGTATTAATGCCACCGCTGCTTCTTCATCTGGAAGCACTGCCTGGCACAATGTCTTTGAAGCTCACGAGACGGGAAGAAATTTCTTGATTTTCATTTCGAAGAACATGATGTACACCATACCAAAGAGATGCTTTCATTCCACGGGGCAGATAGAACCTTTTAAGACGCTGTTGCGTGCTCAACTGGGAGCAAAGGCGAAATGGAGATAGAGTGAACCGTCCGGCCGAAGGCGCGTCAACCCAACCGTTAGGACTCATTTGTGATCCACTTACAAGCAATGGTTTACATCTTGATGAAAGACAGACCGCAAAATTCTTACGAAGAGTGGCAGTCTGCCTGGTCAAAGTACTGTGCCTATCTTGAGTCAGTGAGAGAGCAGTTGCCTAACTCCGCTTACGAGTTTGCGGCCGCCCCATGGCATTACGATTTCGGTGACCACCGTGCGCCTCATGATGGGTGGGTTGAGGAGTTGATAATTCGTGAGCCTGCGGCCGGAGATCGCAAGCAGAATCGCTCCCTTGAGATCCATGTTCGGCTAGACGCCGCGTATCATGATGGCCATATCGAGTTAAGCTATTCAGGGGTGAGAAGTTATTCGCTGGATTCGGGTCTTACGAATGGCTTGGGCCATGGCGATTGGTTGTATGATGAGATCCGGCTATCTAAACATGGCGCTGTGTTGCATGAGGTGGAATGGTCCAACGGGGGTCTTTGGCTGATTGAGTGCGAAGACGTCGTCTATCAGTGGAGGCCAGTTGGAGCCGAAGACGCCGTCTAACACACGCTCGTAGCCGATTTGCCGGGAGCTGGCATGGAGTTGACCAAGCGAGAGCTAAGGATGGTCCTTGGCCTTGCATCCGGTAAAGTATGTTTGGCACGAGCCCATGACGCTTGGGCTGCGGCCTATGAACGAGAGCGCGCCAGAATTGTCGCCGCCCTCGGAGAGCATCTTCTCGACAGTCAGCACGTCGGTAGCACGTCCATACCAAATGTTCCTGCAAAGCCGATACTGGACATCCTGGTCGGTGTTCGAGATTTCGATGAAGCGACCGTGTGCGTCGGACCCATGATCGCAATCGGCTATACCTATCGCGGAGAGAACGGAATCCCGAGGCGCCACTACTTCGTGAAGGGCGATCCGCGGACGCATCACGTTCACATGGTAGAAATCGGATCCGATGCCTGGCGGGTAACTCTGAGGTTTCGCGATTTACTGCGTCTGAATCCCGCTCTCGCCAGTGAGTACGCTCGCGAGAAGGAGCGTTTGGCGCTACTACATGCCGGCAATCGCGAAATGTATCAACGAGAGAAGGACATAGTCGTTGAGAGCATCCTTGCCAGAAATGAATTGACCTAACAACGCGAAGGAGAATGGACTATGATTCTGCAAGTAAACGGGTACGCGTTGACTTATAACGTCAGCACCAACAATGGTACGTTGTTCCTGCACTTTACTACCAATCAACAAGTCCCAGTTCCGGTTGATTCAGCGCAGGAACTCATGGCGTTAGGAGATATTTTGCGTGCTTCGGCCAACGTATTCTTTGACCCAAGCACGCAAATACTGAGTACTCCGGTTAAGCCACCCGGTACTGGGGTGAACCCCTTGGGTGAGACAGTTTTCAATTGGCACACTCGCCATTGAATAAATTTGACTTCTCAAACTACCGCGCTTGTTTCAGAATCTTGGCCGGCTGGTGAAGCGGAGGCGAGCGCTGCTGGA
>Ga0065712_10068195_pt1 | contig 13224 bp, 10 predicted proteins | sample MisRhiReplicate1_FD_59099 | JGI IMG/M metagenome (GOLD analysis project Ga0065712, IMG submission 59099) | Miscanthus rhizosphere microbial communities from Kellogg Biological Station, MSU, sample Rhizosphere Soil Replicate 1: eDNA_1 v3... | ecosystem: Host-associated > Plants > Roots >...
AGCCGGAGGAGCGGCGGGGGGTGATTGAGGACTTGTACTGGAGCGTGCTGAGCGGGCGGGAGTTTTTGTTTAATCACTAGGCGTGCTGGTAATGCGGAAGACGTTTCGGGCGACTGAAGCCGAATTTCAGGCAGATAAGTACTGCCTCCTGGCCTTTGCAACGGGCCTCGATGCAAATGGCGATGAACATGGTTTCGATTTGCAACGCGGACTGGAAGATGAGGACCCAATTGAGGATTGTGGAATCTACTTTGGATTCGATGATCAGATTAATGGGGGATACAACCACGTCGGGCACTGCCGGATAAGTCGCACGTCTCTTTCGATTGATCTTGCAAAACCACTACGAACGATGAAGGAAATCGAAGGATTTGACATCGCCCTTGATGTCGATGAGAGTTCATTCACTCAGCTTCGCGACGGCCTGCCACGTATTTTCCGTGGCCACGAAAAACTACTGACTATTTCATAGGTCTAACAATAATGAATCGCACCTTAGTTGTCGGGCTTCTTTCTGTTGTGACAGCGTGGGCAGCAGTCTCTGTGGCCGCCGACGTACCCGACTACACCAAACAAATCCACCCACTCTTCACCAAGTACTGCACCGGCTGTCATAGCGATGAGGATCACGAGGGGAAGTTGTCGCTGGAGAGTTATGGCTCGCTGCTGAAAGGTGGGAGCAAGGGGGCGGCGGTGAGTCCGGGAAGGGCGGACCAGAGCCGGATGATTCTGGTGCTGACCGGCAAGGCGGATCCGGCGATGCCGCCGAAGGATAATGAGAAACCGAAGCCGGAGGAGATTGCACTGATCAAGGCGTGGATTGACGCCGGTGCCAAAGGGCCGCAGTGGGCCGGGCCGGACCCGACGATGCTGGTGACGCCGCAGGTGAAGCTGCTTGCGCCGGCCCGCCAGGTGGTGAGCGCCATCGCTGTATCGCCGCAAGGGAATGTCGTCGCCGTCGCCCGCTACGGCGAAGTGGAACTTCAATCGCTGCCGGAACGCAAGCCGCTGTTTAGGCTGAGCGGTCATCGGGGCAATGTCAACGCGGTGACGTTCTCCGCTGATGGACAATATGTCGTCTGCGCCGCCGGAGAGCCGGGGCTCTTTGGCGAAGCACGGCTTTGGAAAGTGGCCGATGGATCGCAAGTCAAAGTGTTTCAGGGTCACAAGGACAGCCTGTATGCCGTGCGGCTCTCGCCCGATGGAGGGTTGCTGGCAACGGGTTCGTATGACAGCACAATCAAACTCTGGAATGTGGCTGACGGGAAAGAAACAAAGTCTCTCGAAGGGCACAACGGAGCCGTTTATGAATTGGCCTTCCGCAAGGATGGCAAAGTACTGGCCAGCGCCAGCGGCGACCGGACGGTGAAGCTCTGGGACGTGGCCGCGGGCTCGCGGCTGGATACGCTCAAGGAATCGCTCAAGGAGCTGTATGCCCTGGCATTCAGCCCGGACGGAACGCGCGTCGCCGCGGCGGGAGTGGATAACCGCATCCGCGTATGGCAGGTGAGCGAAGCGTCCAAGGAAGGGACGAATCCAATTCTCGAATCCAAGTTCGCCCACGAAACGCCCGTCCTCCGCCTCGCCTGGTCGGCGGACGGCAAAACGCTCATCTCCACCGGCGAAGACCGGCTGATCAAGGTCTGGAACGCCGAGACGATGGCCATCCGCACGACACTCGAGAAGCAGTCCGACTGGGCCACCGGCGTGGCGGTGCTTCCGATGGGCGAAGAAATCGTCGTCGGCCGGATCGATGGAACCACCGGCTCGTACAAAATCGCGGCTGCAACCGCGGAATCTGAAAAGCCGCTCGTCTCACTGGCCGAAGTGCCGCCGGAAGTCGATTACGGCCCGCAGCCGAAGCCGGAGGAATTAGCCAAGACCCCCGAAGTCGAGCCGAACGACGATACGGCGCAAGCGACTCCGCTGAAGCTGCCAACCATCGCCCAGGGCCGCATCTTTGGCGGCGATCACGGGCAATCCAGCGATAGCGATTTGTATCGCTTCGACGCCAAAGCCGGCGACCAGTGGATCTTCGAGACCAACGCCGCCCGCTCCGGCTCGCCGCTGGATACTAAAATCGAAATCCTCAACAGCAGCGGCCAGCCGGTTCCGCGGCTCTTACTCCGCTGCGTCCGCGATAGCGAGCTCGAATTCCGCGGCATCAGCGGAGACTCTCGCGGAGCTCGGCTGAAGAATTACGAGGAGATGTTCGTCAACGACTACGTCTACATCGGGGGCGAAATCGTCAAGCAGTTCCGCCAGCGCCGCGGCCCGGATGCTGAGAACGATTTCTATCCCGATACCGGTGCAAGAAGCTGCTTCTGGGATACCACGCCGCGTGCCCACGCCGTCGGTGCGCCAGCCTACCAGGTGTTGCCGTATCCGGTCGGAACCGTCCTGCCCGGCAACGGCCTGCCGGTCTTTACGGTCAATTTCGAGAACGACGACGAGTCGCAGCGGAAGCTTGGCAAGGATTCGCGGCTGACTTTCATCGCTCCGGCGGACGGAACGTATCTGGTGCGGGTCGCCGATGTCCGCAGCTTTGCGGGGGAGGGCTTCAAGTACGATTTGGTCGTTCGCCGCCCGCAGCCGGACTTCAAAGTGACGCTCACCGGAGCGAATCCCACGGTGAACGCCGGCAGCGGCAAGCAGTTCAGTGTCAAAGCGGAGCGGCTGGACAACTTCAGCGGCCCGATTCGCATCGACATCACCGGCTTGCCGCCTGGCTTTCAGGCGTCAACACCCATCGTCATCCAGCCGGGCCTCTTTGAGGCCCACAGCATCATCAACTGCCTCTCGGATGCCCCCGCTTCGACCGAGCAGAACTGGGGGCTGACCAAAGTTACCGCCACAGCCACCATCGCTGGCAAGGAAGTCACGCACGACGTGAACAACCTCGGCGCGGTGAAAAAGGCCGACAAGCCCAAGGTCATCATTCACCTGGAGAACATCGACGCTCCCGTCCAGCCCGGCACACTGGCCACCGGCTTTCCCAAACCGCCGGAAATCACCATCGCCCCCGGCGGCAGCATCACCTGCAAGCTGCGGGTGGAGCGGAACGGCTTCAACGACCGGATCGCCTTCGATGTCCCCAACCTGCCGCACGGCATCATCGTGGACGACATCGGCCTCTCCGGCATCCTCATCCCCGAAGGGCAAACCGAACGGACCGTCTTCCTCCGTGCCGAGCCCTGGGTCCCCGAGCAATCCCGCACCTTCTTCGCCATCGCCCAGGTGGAAGGAAACCAGGGGAGCTGCCCGATGGTGATCCACGTCAAGGGGAAATGACACGGCAGCCGAATGACGAAGTCCGAATGACGAATGGCGAATAAGAGTCGCTATTTCTCTTGCCAATCGGCGACGGAGATTCCCCGCACTTCGTAATCCGTTGCCGGGTCGTGGGCCTGAAGCTGAATCACGCCTGGCTTGATTCGCTTCCCTTCACGGGGATTCTCGCTCTCCGGCCGCTCGTCGAGGAAATCGACGGTCTGATAGCCGTTGACCCAAGTGGCGATGCGGGGGCCGTCGGCGATGATGGTCATGTTGAACGGAACGAAATCGCGGGCTACCTGGCGACGGGCGTCCAGCCGGTCGTCGATGCCGCCGGTGCAGTAGCGGAAGGGCTTCGCGGGGTCATTATCCAGACAACGGTTGTGAAGCTGGGCTTCGTAGCCGTTCATGAAATCGCCCGCAATCGCGCGGAAGAAGACGCCGCCGTTGGAATGGATGGCGCGGGTCCGGACGTCGATTTGCAGGACGAAATCGCCGAACTGCTTTTCGGTGTACTCGATGGCTTCCGGTCCGCCGACGGCGCGGAGCACGCCATTCTCAATTTGCCAGGCGGATTCCTCCGGCGGCTTGGGCTTTCGCTGGATGTGCTTCCAGCCGGTGAGATCCTTGCCATTGAACAGCGGCTGGGTATTAAGCGGGCGGATGAGCAGTGACTTGATTGTCACTCCCTTTCCCATCCGAATAGCGTCTTTCTTACCAGTCTCTTGGAGATGCAGCGGCTTGTCGGCGGCGACTTCGTATTCCTTGCCGCCTACGGTGATGATTCCCGCGGAGTGGAATTCGCCGATCAGCTCGCAGTTGCCAAAGCGAATGGGAGTGATCCCCTTGTCGCTCATCCCATCGAACAGACTCAGCCATCCTTCCGCGGCTTGCTGCTCGGTTAGTCCCGCTCCGCGCTCCGGCGGACTCGCCGGCGTGCCTCGGCTGGAAGGAACCGCAATCATGTCCATTACGTAGCGGATGCCCTCCGTCCCAATTCCCGCCACGACCGCCTTGGATGCCGCCGGGGGCCGCGCGGGGTCGTAGAATTTGGGCCGAATCTCGTTGTGGGCTTTGCTGACTTCGTCATCGGTGACGTAATACGTTGCTTTCGCCAGATGCTTGTAATCGCTCCCGATCTTCTCCAGCAGCAGCTTGAGACGATCGAACGGCTGTTGCACTTGGCCAGCAGTGCCGGCCTTGGAATCCGAGGACAGGTCCGAAAAATAGATCGTCCCGCCGCCATGAATCCGGGCGACTCGGCAATAGAGCGGTGAGGCTTTGAAGCCTGCTGGCGTGAGATATTCAATCGGCTCAGCGGAAGGATTCTCTGCTGGCGGTCCTCCCCAGGCGACCAGCTCAATCTCAATCGGGGCGGATGATTTCCACTCCACATAGGAAACAGGCGGGACTACCTTGCCGCCGAAGTGCCTGGCAAGTTCCTCCTTCACCAGCCCCGCCGACTCCATCGGCGCGAGAAAGCACTTGAGCTGCACGATGTCCTGGTCGCTGCGGCCGTATTCTTTCAGCGTCCGGCTCAGGCTCTCCAGCGTCTTCTTCGTCGCCTCGGGCAGAGTCCCCGGCTCCGCCTGTCCGGAGACATAGATTCGCTCCCCCTTGGGCAAGATGGCCGAAAGCGGCCCGCGACGGACTTCGCCAGCTGTGCTTTTCGGCAAGGCAGCCACCGAATCGACAGCGACAAGCACATCATCGGCCGGGAGCTTCGTCACAACAAAACTGACTGCCGGACGCTGCTCGCCGGGGAACGTCTTCACCAGTTGCTTGCGGACCGCAGCAGCAGCTTCGTTCGAGGCGACGTAGAAGTTGAGCTTCACCACCTCCGCAAGTCCGGCGGAGCGATACTTGAGTTCCGTTTCCAGGCGAGAGAACATGCTCCCCACCTGCTCATCTAAGCTCTTTCGCTCATCAGGCGCTGCAAAGATTTGAGTAGTGTGGAGCAGTGGAACGTCGTCCACAAGCACGGCAGCGGATGAGGCCGTGCGAGGATAGGATTCGACGTGGCGAATTGCCTGCGCCAAGACTTCTGACGCACAGAAAGTGGAAAGAATCACGCCAGCCGCAAGGGCTGAATGGGATCGCGCCATAAAGCCCTCTTAAGCTATGGCCACCGCATCCAGGCGGTGACTCCAGGTTCGTCGCAAAGCACACCAATTTCCGCGCGGGCGGGGGTTAAGCTTTGACCCCGATATTGATATACGCATGCACGTGCGGCGCGCCGCGGAAGTGGCAGACGAGGGACGGCCCTTCCACACGCCAGATGTCCCACTCCTTGTCGCTCCCCAGGTCTTCCTGCTGATAGAAGGCCATGTGGAGCTTGTCGATGCCGCCGCTGCTCTTGAGGATCTCCATCACTTCATCCACGTCTTCCGTGCGGTAGGGGGACAGGATCGACTTGAGGGTCTGCTCCACCAGCTTTTTCTGATCGGCCGAGAGCTCACTCACGCCAACGCCGGGGAACCGGGGCCGGTCCCCTTGCAGCGGGACGTGGGCTTCGCTGGGGGCCTTCTCGAGCAGGGCCTTTTCGGCCTGTTTGGCATCGAGCGACTTGAAAACTTCGTTGGCGGCCTTGGTCTGATAGTGGAACAAGTTCTTTTGCGGGTCCCCCTCCCCGTGCCCATAAATGATGGGACCGCCGAAAGCCGCTTTGTCCACGCTATTGCCGTCGGCCCGCAGGGTGAGGTGGCGCCCAGTCAATTCCCATTCGCACTTGCCACTGCCAGGCGTGCCGAACAGGGCGATGCTGTAGTTCCCCAGACCGCCGTGGTCGTCCTGCGTCTGCTTCTTGATCCGCTCGTAGCCGTCGGCGCTCGTCACTTTCTTCACGATCTCGTCAATCAGGGCCTGCTGGTCCTTGGTGTAGAAGTCGCTTCCAATCGTCGGCTTGGTGATGAGCCAGTTGGCATTGATCCGCTTGCGGAGCTCGTTGTCAAAGTCGAAGCAGATCGTCTTCTTCTGTTCGTCGCTCAGCGTGCCGTACAGCTTGCCGACCACCCCCTCCGCGTCGCTCTTGTCGCTTGGTGCCGCATGAGCAAATCGCGAAAACAGGCCTGGCCCAGCCGCGGTAGCGAGGGCGGTAGCGCCAATCGCTCGCACAAACGTGCGGCGGTCGAGAGAGGAATCGCAATCCGGGCAGGAAATGGTGGGGCGATCGTTCATGGGACATCCTTTCTGGAGGGAGGGACGACAAGCCGCCATTGTAGGACGTTGCCGGCCGCAATCCAACTAGCCGGGAAAATCCAGGGCTAAATTTGCCTTCCGCCTCTGGTTCTCTTATCTTCGTGCCAATACTTTGTCTTGATCCCCTAATCCATTCCCTGAGCTTCACGATGAGACTCCTACCCCTTCTTTCCGTTTGGCTCTTGTTATGTTCCCTGAGCACGATCGCCCAGGACACGCCCATCAATGCCAAAACTCTCCTCTCGGCCGGCACTATCTGCGACGGCACCTGCGCAGAAGAGATCCTCGGCGAAGTCGCCATCCAGGGCAAAAACTCGTCCGCTGCGGCGAAATCGCTCGAGCTGCCGCTGGCGGGCGAAACGAAACTCGTGTTGGCCGGAGTTGAGGAGGGCAAAAATGTTCTGACAGCGAACGATGCCTTCACGCAGTCTCTAAGCCGATTCGACCTGCAGGTTCGGCTTAAGCGGACTGAGAATGCGACGCTCGAGGAATGGAAGAAATTCGTGGCGGGTGAGGTGCTCCCCTGGAGCGACGTGGAGGTTGCCCACGTCAAGCCGGCCGCGACCATGCTGGCGGAGAAACTGAAAAAGCTCAAGTTGCCGCTACCAGAGAAGGTATTGCTGGTACATACCTCGGGCAAGGAGGAAGCGGAAGCCGCTTACACACGGGCCAACGCGATTTTTCTGCCGAGTGTGATGCTGACCTATTCGCCCGAGAAGCTAGAGGAAAAGCTGTGCCACGAGCTGTTTCACGTTCTCTCCCGCCATGATGCCGAAACCCGCCAGCGGCTGTACCGCATCATCGGCTTTCGGGCGTGCGAAGAGATTCCGCTTCCGGCGATGCTGAAGGACCGGAAATTGACAAATCCCGATGCGCCGCAAATCAACTGCGTTATCGACCTGAAAGTTGACGGGCGCTATGTCACGGCCGCCCCGATCTTGTATTCCAGCTCGGAAAACTACGACTCGAAAAAGGAGTCGCTGTTTCGCTACCTGGTCTTTCGACTCATGGTGGTGGAAAAGCGAGACGGCAAATGGCAGCCGGCGGCGAGCGGCGGCGGACCAGTTCTCCTCGATCCTGAGCCGAATAAATTGCCGTCTTACTTCGAGCAAATTGGGATGAATACCGGCTACATCATCCATCCCGATGAAATTCTCGCCGACAACTTCATCAAGCTGGTCAAGGAGGAGAAGAATTTGAAGACGCCAAAGATCGTCGAGCAGATGCAAAGCGTGCTCAAGCCGTAGCCGGCAAGCTTTGTGCGAGCGCCGCGAGCACTTTTTGCATCCCTTCGCCACAGGCTCGGAGCGTGATCTGCCGCGACGATTCTCCAGTGACCTCGATGACCACGTTGAGCCGTTCGTCGGGCAGAGAAGCGGCAACTTTGTCGGCCCACTCGATCAGTGTGATGCCACCGGCGGAGAAGTATTCTTGCGGCCCCAGGCGCAGGAATTCCTCGTCTCCCGACAGCCGGTAGACGTCAAAGTGGTACAGCGTCCGACTGCCGATGTGTTCCTGGCAAAGGACGAAGGTGGGGCTGGTCACTTCGCTCCGGTCGATGCCGCAGGCGGCGGCGAGGGCCTGGACGAGTCGGGTCTTGCCCGCGCCGAGCGTGCCGCACAGAGCGACGACCGCGCCATCCGGCAGAGCAGCGGCGAGCGCAGCGCCGAGGCGGTCGGTATCGGCAACACTCGCGGAATAATAGGCGTATTCTTGCATGCTACAGCTGGTGTTCATAGCCGCGCGGCGCGAGCGACTGGGGGGGACCGACGCCAGACTGCTGCCAGAGTCCGGACTCCTTCACAATGCGGCCAATCCGCGTGAGAGGAACGTCGAGCGGCTGGGCGGCAACCAGCTTTTCTGCAACCACTGAAGCAACGGCCAAAATGAGTTCGAAGTCTTCACCGTCCCCCAGAGCATGATCCATAGCACTCTGACCATCCCGCAACTCCAACTCGTATGCAGCAAGAGCAATCGGAATCTGGCTCAAATTGAGCACGGCCCCGCAGCCGCTGGCTTCGCAGAGACGGGAGAGATCAAGCGAAAGCCCGTCGCTTACGTCCATCGCGGCATGAATCTCATACCTTTCCGCCAGCAACAGCGCTTCGCGGACTCGGGGCGTGAAGTCAAAGTGCTTCCCCAGGATGCTGCCGCCGAAGGAGCCTGTAACAAGGATTTCGTCCCCTGCTTTCGCTCCGCTCCGCCGCCATTCCTTGCCGGGTGTCACTTCGCCAATCGCGGTAATGCTAATGACTAGCGGCCCGTCCCAACTATTGGTGTCTCCACCGGCAATGGCGATGTCGAATTCATCCGCCAGCAGAATGAGTCCCTCGTAGAGCTGTAGAGCCAGTTCTTCGCCGCCACTGCGTGGCAGAGCCAAGGAAATCACGGCTCCCACCGGCCGCGCTGCCATTGCCGCGAGGTCACTGAGATTTACCGCGAGTGACTTGCGACCGATCCGCCGGGCATCATTATGGTCGAGTTGGAAATCGACCCCGTCCATCAGCATGTCGGTCGTCACGACGCAAGCATTGTCCTTGGCCAGCGCCAGCAAAGCGGCATCGTCCCCTGGACCGAGCAACAGCCGAGGATGTCCCGGCAAACGAGGAAGCAAGCGTCGGAGAAAGTCGCGTTCCATAAGACAAGCATAGCCCCGGAGGACCACGCAGAGAAACGCCGCCTAGATTCGGCCTAGAGCTTTGGCACTGGCGGAATGGGGGTGCCCGGCGGAATGACGGGGGGCGGGCCGTGGTAAATCTCAATCAACTCCACGCCGTAGCCTCGTTTGAGCTCATACTCCGCCCGGGCCGCCCATGGTGTGCCTGCGTGCGTTTCCATCACGGCGTTGAACATGGAGGTAGCCCGATCCACATGGTGCTTGATCTTGTCGCCGGTAATGGTCTTCTGCCGCGTGGTGATGTCCCAAGCCGCTAAGTGCAGCTCTGGGGCTTTCGTCTTAGGATTAGCGGCAATCGTCAGGGGGACCGTTCTCGGGTTGCGAATAAATTCCTCCAGGTAGGCTCCGTACTCGTACATGCGAGCCTGATAGGCGATGACCTGCGCGTACATCAAATCGTAATTAGCTTGCCAACGGGGAGAGGCCTCTTCTCGCCGGTACTTTTCCATCTTGGCGATGGTCTTTTCCACGCGAGCGAGATATTCGATGTAGATAATGGCCTTCGCCTGCTCGATGATGGCCTGCTGCTTGAACGAAGGATAGTCCGGCGAGAACCGGACTCGCATCTCAATGATCTTGGCGATCTCGGGATGGTAGGGATTGAGGTCATAGACCACCTTTTCCAGCATCGTCCGCAGGAGCGACTCGTCAATCTCCTGCTTTACCTCCAGTCGCGCGCGGAGGTCCGGAAGATAGCGACGCATCGCTTCCAATGCGTACTTTCGTTTCTCACCGCGGACGAGGTCGGTCTCCAAGCTCGGCAGCATGAAAAAGATGCCGCTAGTCTCCCGTCCCAGCCGGGAGCATTCATACGGCCCAAATCCGCTGGGGTGAGCGTCGTAACGCCGGTGGAATCCGTCCGTTTGCAGTTGCTCGGCGAAAGCGGTTTCCGGCCCGCGATCGATGGGAATCCAGTGCTCGTGCCCCGTCACCGGCTGAATCCAGCGGACATGTGCGAAGGGATAGCCGAAGACCGCTTCGCGGCCGAGGACGTAGAGCTTGCAGCGAGCGGCTTTGGCGACTGCGATGGCCCGCTCAAGCTGCGTGTCGTTATCAACCCGATCGCCGCTTTCATCCGTGAGGACGATAAGTGCCATCTGGCGGTCAGTCTGCCGGCAGTAGGGCTGAAAAACGGTGATCGACTGCCCAATGGCGGAGCACATCATTTCCTTGCCGGTTGGGTCGTTGGGGACCTCCGCGATGGCGTTGCGGATTTCGGCCATGTCGTGCGAAGGGCGGCGGGTGTGGTTCATCCACTTCTCGCCGTAGCTGGTGATGGCGGTTTCCAGCGAATCGTCCTGCCCTCGTTTGAGCAGCCCGAGCTCCTTGTAAACGTGCTCGATCCGCTCGCGGATTTCCTTCTGGTCGTTCTTCATGCTCTCGGACTGGTCGAAGTTCCAGATGACAAGGACCTTCCCCTTGTCGAGCATCCAGAGGATTTCCTGCGTGAGCTGGTCGAGTGCTTCCTGGTAGCTGTCGACGACGGCGCGGGCATCTCCAATCATGCCGTCCGGGGCTTCGACAATGAGCTGCCTGCTCGACGGAGTGTCGATGTAGATGCCTTCGATATTGACGTCGGCGTTGGCGACCTGCTCATAGAGCCCTTTGTCCATGGTGGGAGCCGCAACCATCCCCTGCGGGCCGGAGGCGCCAACTTCGCCCACGATGGGGGAGCTGCTGAAAACCTGGGATGTCTGCTGGGCGACCTCGGTGAGCTGCTTTTCTAGCTCAATGACCTGCATCTCCTTCTGCTCCGGCTCCTCGAGCGCCTGGGCAATCACCTCATGGAGTTCCTGAACGATCTTCTTATCGACGACAAGGAAGGACAACCCAATCACCATCACCAGGTGGACGGCGGCGGAAACGAACATGGCGGCCGAGCTGCGCAGCCAGCGTCGGATGCGGAATCCTGCGGAAAGGTCCTCGTATTCCTCTTCCTGCTCTGGAGGAGGGGCCGCTTTGGCCGTCTCCTTCTTGGCTTTGGCGTCTTTCTTACCGCTGGAGTCCTTGGGCGTGGCGCTGGGTTTGGCCGTCGCTGGCGGAGGTGGCGTCAGCAGGGCGGCGGAAGAATCCGCGGCAGAACCGGGCTCGAGAGTGGGATCCACGGGGAAATCTCGCGACTGGAGGTAGGCCCTCGGACGAACGTTGTCAGTATAGCCGTTTGGCGCGTAAAACACTGCGCCTTTCCGGCTTTTCCGTCATCTTCGCATTCAGCCCCCGACTATTGCCGGCTGGCTGCGGGCGGATCCGGAAGTACCTCTATGAACGACTTAACGGCTGCAATGTCCTCAACAAGTTCCTTTGAGCCAGTGGAATTGGCGTTCCGATGATAGTGGGGAGCGGCAAAGGGAATCGTGGGGAGCGCGTTATGAGCAGGGTGGAAGGCGGGGCGTCGGTTTCTCTTTCGATCGACCTGGAACTCGCCATTGGACGGCAGACAACTCAGGGGCAGCAGCGGCTGGGAGCAGTGACGGCCGGCCTCGTTGAGCTATTGGATAATCACGGCATTTCGGCGACATGGGGGGTCTCCAACCCCGCCCTATCAGCCGCCCGGGACGTGATTCAGGCCGCGAAATGCAAACAAGAGGTCGCGGTTCTAGGGGAGCGATTCTGGCTCGGCGATGGCACGACCCCTTCCCGCCTGGCTCAGGAGTTCGAGCGGCGGTTCGAGGGAGCACGCCGGGCGGGGCTGGACGTCTCTACCCTCGTGCTTCGCGAGGCTGCCGAGCACCTGGACCTGAACCTGCTCTTGGGACATGGCGTAACGGCGGTTCGCGGGCCGGCAGTGCCTGCTTCGTCCGACTCAGCAAGTCACCGCACGGGAGCCATGCGATACGGCATCTGGCAGGTGCAAAGCCCCGTCCTGGTTCCACTTTTCGGCTCCTGGTGGCAAGCGGAGCCGTGGGCCTTCCAGCAGCGGCTGAAATGGGCGGAGCGGTTTGAAGTGCCGCTGAATCTGGTTCTGGACGCCAGCAAGATGGCAGAGCTTTCAGACCTTGGGCTTGCCGCGGTCGGAGGGTTGATGCGTCAACTCGGCCAGATGCAAGAACTCCAGAAGTTGCGTTTTCTGACGCTGGGCGAGCTCGCCCGCCAGAATCTCAGCCGCCGTGCTTCCCAACCCAGTCGGTCGGTACTGGCGGCTTAGACCTGCTCCCGGAACGTCAGCCAGCTCATGGCGCCCAGCGTGCCGGCACAGATGATGAGCGAGATGTCCATCAGCCAGCTCACGCCCCGAAACGGGGCCAGCGACGGCGCAACGAGCGATGCGACCAGGTCGGTAAGAAATAGTAGTGCGATGAGAATGGACACTACCATCCCCGACAAACACAACGCCTTGGGCATTCGCAGCGTCCTCAATGATGCACGGCCAGCCGCTGATTCGCTCGATAACATACCGCGTAAGTATAATTCGGGTTCGGCGGATGTCACGTACGGTAGGGCCTTTCTGGCCGGATTTTGCGGCCTGTAGCGGCTGTGCAGCTCCGGCCCCCCATAGAGGCGAAAATGACTGCTCCCAATCTCATGGACGTTCAGTCCCGATTTCGGTCACAGATGCCCGTCACGGCGAAATGGGCCTACTTCGACCACGGAGCTGTCGCACCGCTGCCGCAGCCCACCCGAGTCACCATTGCCGCCTGGCTGAACGAGGCGGCTGAGGAGGGGGATGTCCCCTGGCAGAACTGGTCGCAACAGGTGGAGCGGACCCGTCTCGCTGCCGCGAACCTTGTCGGGGCGGGGGTTGAAGAAATCGCCCTCGTGCCAAATACGACCAGCGGCATCAGTCTGGTCGCTGAAGGCTTTCCCTGGCGAGAGGGGGATAATGTCGTCACCCTGGGCAACGAATTCCCGTCGAACCTCTATCCCTGGCTCAACCTGGCGAGCCGCGGCGTCCAGACGCGGAAAGTGCCCTTGGAGGGTGGCCGCGTGGACTTGAGCCGGGTCGAAGAGGCCATCGATGGGGGAACGCGGCTGGTGTCTCTGAGTTGGGTCGGCTTTGCCAGCGGTTGGCGAATTGATCCGGCGGCAGCAGCGGAACTTTGCCATCGCCGCGGTTGCCTGTTCCTTCTCGACGCCAT
>Ga0065712_10068197_pt1 | contig 13217 bp, 10 predicted proteins | sample MisRhiReplicate1_FD_59099 | JGI IMG/M metagenome (GOLD analysis project Ga0065712, IMG submission 59099) | Miscanthus rhizosphere microbial communities from Kellogg Biological Station, MSU, sample Rhizosphere Soil Replicate 1: eDNA_1 v3... | ecosystem: Host-associated > Plants > Roots >...
TCGCGTCATCGTTCATCGCCGGCAAGCCGCCTCCCACAAAAACGTGTTCATCCAGCAGATTACGTGTGTTTCACAAGAGGCGCGTTCAGTCAGTACGTTACGTGCGGCCCAATGAAGCATGGATAAGCCTACTGGTATGACCAGTAAAGCCAAGCGAGCGCCGATCAGTTCAAATACATGACAACTATTTGATTTATATAGACTAAAAAAAGAATATCTGAAATCAAATATTCAGAAACTGGTTCGACCAGCCGTTTCTACGATAGACACTACGACTCACAGCACCAATGATGCAAGCCAACCGATAGCCCGATAAAAACAATCCTGGGTTGCCTGATGAACATTCTTTACGACGAACGCCTCGACGGTGTGCTGCCTGTTGTGGACAAGCAACAGTTGCTTCACGACCTTCAACAGCAGCTGCCCCATCTGGACATTCTGCACCGTGCCGAAGAGCTGCGGCCCTACGAGTGCGACGGGCTGTCCGCCTACCGCACCACGCCGTTACTGGTGGTACTGCCGCGCCATATCGAAGAGGTGCAGACGCTGCTCAGAATGTGCCACGAACGACGCGTGCCGGTGGTCGCCCGCGGAGCTGGCACCGGGCTTTCAGGCGGTGCATTGCCGCTGGAGCAAGGCGTGCTGCTGGTAATGGCCCGTTTCAACCGGATTTTGGAGATCAATCCCGCCGCCCGTCTGGCCCGCGTCCAGCCTGGCGTGCGCAATCTGGCCATTTCCCAGGCCGCAGCGCCGCATGGCCTGTACTACGCGCCAGACCCCTCTTCGCAAATTGCCTGCTCCATCGGCGGCAACGTGGCTGAAAACGCAGGCGGCGTTCATTGCCTCAAATACGGACTGACCGTGCACAACCTGCTCAAGGTCGAGATTCTCACCGTCGAAGGCGAATACATGACGCTGGGCAGCGACGCGCTGGATTCCCCCGGCTTCGACCTGATGGCGCTGTTCACCGGTTCCGAGGGCATGCTCGGCGTCATCACCGAAGTCACCGTCAAACTGCTGCCCAAGCCACAAGTCGCCAAGGTGCTGCTGGCGGCGTTTGATTCAGTGGAAAAAGCCGGGCGCGCCGTGGGCGATATCATTGCGGCGGGCATCATCCCCGGTGGGCTGGAGATGATGGACAACCTGGCCATTCGCGCCGCTGAAGACTTCATCCATGCAGGCTACCCGGTCGAGGCCGAAGCGATTCTGCTGTGCGAGCTGGATGGTGTCGAAGCCGATGTCCACGATGACTGCGCACGGGTACGCGAAGTGCTGACGCGGGCGGGTGCCACAGAAGTGCGTCAGGCAAGGGACGAAGCAGAACGCGTGCGTTTCTGGGCCGGTCGCAAAAATGCATTCCCGGCGGTGGGCCGCCTTTCGCCGGACTATTACTGCATGGACGGCACGATACCGCGTCGAGAATTGCCGGGTGTACTGCGGGGCATCAGTGAGCTGTCCGAACACTACGGCCTGCGCGTGGCCAACGTGTTTCATGCCGGAGATGGCAACATGCACCCGCTGATTCTGTTCGATGCCAATCAGCCCGGCGAGCTTGCACGCGCAGAGGAACTGGGCGGAAAAATCCTTGAACTGTGCGTCAAGGTCGGCGGCAGCATCACCGGCGAGCACGGCGTCGGGAGGGAAAAAATCAATCAGATGTGTGCGCAGTTCAACAGCGATGAGCTGACCCTGTTTCATGCGATCAAGGCCGCCTTCGACGCCAGCGGCCTGCTCAACCCCGGCAAGAACATCCCGACGTTGCATCGCTGTGCAGAGTTCGGCGCCATGCATGTGCATGCCGGACAACTGCCTTTCCCTGATCTGGAGCGCTTCTGATGATTGCACAGGACAGAGACGCCAGCGCCACCCTGCTCGATCAGGTCAATCAGGCCCTGCACGACACCACACCACTGCGCATTCAGGGCGGTAACAGCAAGGCATTTCTCGGCCGTGAAGTGTCAGGCGAAGTGCTGGACACTCGCGCTCACTGCGGCATCGTCAGTTATGACCCGACCGAACTGGTCATCACCGCGCGTGCCGGTACGCCGTTGAGCGAACTGATGCAGACGCTGGAAGATGCCGGTCAGATGCTGCCCTGCGAGCCGCCGACCTTCGGCAATGCAACGCTGGGCGGCATGGTCGCGTCAGGCCTGTCCGGCCCGCGTCGGCCGTGGAGCGGCTCGGTACGCGATTTTGTGCTGGGCACCCGTGTGATCACCGGCCATGGCAAGCACCTGCGCTTCGGTGGCGAAGTGATGAAGAATGTGGCGGGTTATGACGTCTCGCGTCTGATGGCAGGCAGCATGGGTTGTCTGGGCGTGCTGACCGAAGTGTCGCTCAAGGTGCTGCCAAGGCCGCGCCTGTGCAGCAGTATTGCACTGGAAATGGACAGCGCCCGCGCGCTGACGAGCCTGACGCAATGGGGCCAGCAGCCGATGCCGATCAGTGCCGCCAGCCATGATGGAAAGGTATTGCGCCTGCGTCTTGAGGGCGGCGAAGGCTCGGTGGCCGCTGCGCACGACAGACTGGGTGGCGAAAAACTGGAGCCGACGTATTGGCAGGCACTCAATGAACAGCGCCTGCCGTTCTTCGACGACCCGCGCGCGCTGTGGCGGCTCTGCGTGCCGGCCGATACCGGTGTGCTGGATCTGCCGGGCGAGCAACTCATCGACTGGGCCGGGGGACAGCGCTGGCTGAAATCCGATGCCAGCGGCGAGTCCATTCGTGCCATGGTCATCGCTGTGGGTGGGCATGCGACCTGCTATACGCCGGGGCACCATGACTGCCCGTTCCAGCCCTTGGCCACGCCGCTGCTGCGCTACCACCATCAACTCAAAGCCAGGTTGGACCCGCAAGGGATCTTCAACCCCGGCCGACTGTACGCGGAGCTCTGAACCATGCAGACCACCCTGAGCGAACAGGCCAGACAACTGCCCCGCGCCGAAGAAGCCGAACGTATCCTGCGCAGCTGCGTGCACTGCGGTTTCTGCAACGCCACCTGCCCGACCTACCAGTTGCTGGGCGATGAGCTGGACGGTCCACGCGGACGGATCTATCTGATCAAGCAGGTGCTGGAAGGCAATGAAGTCACCGAGAAAACCCAGTTGCACCTGGACCGTTGCCTGAGCTGTCGCAACTGCGAGACCACCTGCCCGTCGGGCGTCGATTATCACAACCTGCTGGACATCGGCCGCGCTGTCGTCGATGCCGCCGTGCCCCGTCCGCTGGGTCAACGACTGGTACGTGAAGGCCTGCGCAACGTGGTGCCCAACGCAAGCCTGTTCAAATCGCTGACCCGCATGGGCACCACGTTTCGCCCGCTGCTGCCGGGTATGTTGAAAGACAAACTGCCAGACACGATTCTCCCGGCAGGTGTTCGTCCGGTCACTCGCCAGGCACGTCAGGTGTTGATGCTGGAAGGCTGCGTGCAACCGGCGCTGTCGCCCAACACCAACGCGGCCACCGCACGCGTGCTGGACCGCCTCGGCATCAGCGTCACGCCGATCAGCGAAGCGGGCTGCTGCGGCGCAGTGGATTACCACCTCAATGCGCAGGAAGCCGGACTGAACCGCGCACGACGCAACATCGACGCGTGGTGGCCCGCCATCGAAGCCGGCGCGCAGAGCATTGTCCAGACGGCCAGTGGCTGCGGGGCGTTCGTCAAGGATTACGGCCATTTGTTGCGTCACGACCCGGCCTACGCCGAGAAAGCCGCGCAAGTCAGTGCAAAGGCCCGGGATCTGGTCGAAGTGCTGCGCGACGAACCTCTGGAAACGCTGGGCATCAAAACCGACACGCGGCTGGCATTCCATTGCCCGTGCACCTTGCAGCATGCGCAAAAGCTGGGTGGCGAGGTCGAACGGGTGCTGACTCGTCTAGGCTTCAACCTGACCGCTGTACCGGATGGCCATCTGTGCTGCGGCTCGGCAGGCACTTACTCGGTCACCCAGCCGGTTCTGGCCCGCCAGTTGCGCGACAACCGCATGAACGCGCTGGAAAGCGGCAAACCTCAGGTGATCGCTACGGCAAACATCGGTTGCCAGACGCATCTGGCGAGCGCCAATCGAACGCCGGTGCGGCACTGGATCGAGCTGATCGATCAGGCACTCAACGGAACCCACTGAACAGTTCCACACCCCTTCTCAGGAGAACATATGAAAATCAAAGCCGTTTTGACCCAAAACGAAGTCAGCCAGATGCTCGTCGCTGCGCGTGAAGAAGCCCACACCAACGGCTGGGCGGTGGCGATTGCCATCGTCGACGACGGTGGCCACCTGCTGGCGTTCGAACGGCTGGACGACGCCTCGCCGATCAGCAGCTACATCTCGATCGAAAAAGCCCGCACTTCGGCGCTGGGCAAACGCGAATCCAAGGGCTACGAAGAGATGGTCAACGGCGGCCGCACGGCGTTTCTCAGCGCCCCGCTGCTCACCTCGCTGGAAGGTGGCGTGCCGGTGATCGTCGACGGCCAGGTGATCGGCGCGGTCGGCGTATCCGGCGTGAAGGCCGATCAGGATGCCCAGGTCGCCAAGGCAGGAGTCGCGGCACTGAATGCGGATTGAGGGCCCGACACCTTAAACAGATCGTTCCCACGCTCCAGCGTGGTAACGCCGCTCAGGACGCTCCGCGTCCGCTCTTGAACGTGACGCAGAGCCTCACAGGAGCATGCCAACGCGAAGCATTGGCACGATCAGAACCTTAACCAAGGACCTTTCCAATGACCGACTTCATCAAATGCCAACGCCTCAAGGTGGCCGTCAATCTGCAACGCTTCGTCGAGGAAGAGGTCCTGCCTGGCACCGGACTGGACCCGGAAGCGTTCTGGGAAGGCTTCGATGCGCTGGTCCACGAACTGGCCCCGCGCAATCGCGAATTGCTGGTCGAGCGTGAGCGCCTGCAGGCCGAACTGGACGCCTGGCACAAGAAGCATCCCGGCCCCATCAGCGACATGCCCGCCTACCGCGAGTTTCTGACCGCCATCGGCTACCTGCGCCCGGTGCCGGAGCAGGTCAAGGCAACGACTTCCAATGTCGATCTGGAAATCAGCGAACAGGCAGGCCCGCAACTGGTGGTTCCTGCCAGCAATGCACGCTACGCGCTGAACGCCGCCAATGCCCGCTGGGGTTCACTGTACGACGCGCTGTACGGTACTGACGCCATCGATACCTCCAACGGCGCCGAAATCAGCGCAGGCTACAACCCGCTACGCGGTGCCAAGGTCATTGTGTTCGCCCGCGAACTGCTCGACGAAGCCGCGCCGCTTGCCAACGGCAGCCACATCGACGCACGCCAGTACCGCATCGAGGACGGCCAGTTGCGCATCGCGCTGGCCGATGGCACCCAGACGGTCCTGCAACAGCCGGAAAAGTACGTCGGTTTTCAGGGCGAGCCAGGCAAGCCTGACGCGATCCTGCTCAAGAACAACGGCCTGCACATCGAGATCCAGATCGACCCACGCCACCCGGTCGGCAGCAGCGATGTGGCCGGAATCAAGGACCTGCTGCTGGAGTCGGCACTGTCCACCATCATCGACTGCGAAGACTCGGTGGCTGCAGTGGACGCCGACGACAAGATACAGGTGTACCGCAACTGGCTGGGTTTGATGAAGGGCGACCTTGCCGCCACCCTCGACAAGGGTGGCAAGCCGGTCACACGCACCCTCAATCCGGATCGCACCTACAAGGCGGCGAATGGCGGCGAACTCAAACTGCGCGGCCGTTCACTGCTGCTCATTCGTAACGTGGGCCATCTGATGACCAACCCGGCGATCATCGACCACGACGGACATGAGATCCCCGAGGGCATTCTGGACGGCGTGATGACCAGCCTGATTGCGCTTCACGACCTCGAGCGACGCGGCAACTCCCGCGCAGGCAGCATCTACATCGTCAAACCGAAAATGCACGGCCCGGACGAAGTGGCGTTTGCCGATCAGCTGTTCAGCCGGATCGAGGAGGTGCTTAAACTGCCTCGCCATACCGTGAAGATGGGCATCATGGACGAGGAGCGGCGCACCAGCGTCAACCTCAAGGCGTGTATCGAAGCGGCTTCGGCACGGGTAGCGTTCATCAACACCGGCTTTCTGGACCGCACCGGCGATGAAATCCACAGCGCCATGCAGGCAGGTCCCGTGCTGCGCAAGGGCGAGATGAAAAACGCGCCGTGGATCAAGGCGTATGAGCGCAGCAACGTACTGGTGGGACTGGCCTGCGGATTGAGAGGACGCGCGCAGATCGGCAAGGGCATGTGGGCGATGCCGGACCGCATGGCGGACATGCTGGAACAGAAAATCGGCCATCCGCAATCCGGTGCCACCACCGCCTGGGTACCCTCGCCGACGGCCGCGACCCTGCACGCACTGCACTATCACCGGGTCGACGTGCGTGCCGTTCAGCAGACGCTTGAACAGGTGAATCTGGAGAACGTCAGGGAACAACTGCTCGACGATCTGCTGACCATCCCGGTGGTCGCCGATCCGCAATGGACCCTGGAGCAGATTCGCGAAGAACTGGAGAACAATGCACAGGGTCTGCTCGGCTACGTGGTCCGTTGGGTCGAACAGGGCGTGGGCTGCTCCAAGGTGCCGGACATCCACGATGTCGGGCTGATGGAAGACCGCGCGACTTTGCGCATTTCCAGTCAGCACATGGCCAACTGGCTGCTGCACAAGGTGGTCGATGCCCAGTACGTGCAAAGCGTGCTGGAGCGCATGGCCAAAGTGGTGGACAAGCAGAACGCCGGGGACTCGCATTACCAGGCCATGGCGAAGGACTTCAAGCACTCGTCAGCGTTCAGGACCGCCTGCGATCTGGTGTTCAAAGGCTGCGAGCAACCCGCCGGTTACACCGAGCCGTTGCTGCATGAGTCAAGACTGGCGTTCAAGGACAGGAAGCATCCGTAGATCGCCCGCACTGCAGTGCCGAATATTTCTCTGGCCCGTACGCGGTGCCCGGAGAAACATTCGGCGTTTGTCTGACGGAAGATAATTGAAGCGCTGGTGACGGCGGGATCGGTGCAGGTAACGCTAGAGCGTGTAGATGGAGATCCAGTTCATATCGGTATGAGTGCTGTACAGGCGGGTACCTGCCCCGTTCAGCACCGAGCCTCCCATGGACGGAAAGAAGGCAACGCAACTGACCGTTCCCTTGACCGTGTCGATTCTGTACACATCGAAGTTGCAGGTATAAACCGCGTACACATAGCGGTCATCCGGCGTGATGCCGATGATGCTGACCGGGTAGCCCTGTGAGCCGATTTTCTCGCGGTAGAACATTCTGCATGTGGTTGCATCGACCACATACACCTCATCAATGCCTCCGACGTACAAACGGGTTCCGTCCGAACTGACTGCCAGTGACCTGGGATCGGTGAAGCCGAGAATGTCGTGCTGCAGGTAACTGACCGTACCGATGGCGGAGACGGCTGTCGTACCAATGCCGTCCGCCAGTGCCGCGGCGTATACACAGTCGTTTCCGGGACCGACGCCGAGTGCCAGTGAGGCGTTGGACAAGGTGCCCAGATCGAAATCGTTGACAACGCTATAGTGCTCCGTCTCGATCTGGCGAATCAGCCCGCCCGGTGCATACTGGAACGACAGGTAAATGAATCGGCCGTCCAGGCTGCAGACGATCCTGTTGACGCTGCCCGAGGGGATGACTCTGATCGCCTCACGCGTGAGGGTATTGATCACGAAGCACTTGTTATAGCCCGCCGTATAGAGCCGACTGCCATCGGGACTCAGGGTGATATCGCCCGCCCCGGCCCCCTTGATACAGCTCACCACACTCGATGTCTCGACATCGACCACGCTGATTTCTCTACCGTTTTCATGAGACACATAGAGCGTCTTTTCATCGGGGCTGATGACAATTTCCTTGGGCACGAAACCCAATGGAATGATGCCTGTCAGCCATGCAACGTCCAGCGGTACTCCTGCGCCGTCCGGATCTGCCATGTGGGTAAAAGCGTTTACGTCCTGAGATGCTTTTTTGTGCATGTCACTCACCTGTGAATAGGTCTCGCGAGACCGCCACGATGGGGGAAAGATAAGAAGGTATGGCCCCATCAACAAACGATGTGGCAACTGCACTTATGCCACTCGGATCCAAAAACCTCAGGTCATTGAATACTGGCCGAGACGGGTTGGGTACTGACAGAAATGACAGTTTGAGGCGGGCTGGAAGTGGTGGCAAAAAGCGTTTTTCAGGGTTGAGAAGCAACGCCATCGGGGGCTGGCGTCGAAGCCTGTGAGGCCTGTAAAGGCCGTTCACCATTGGTCAGCAATTTGCCCAGGGTTGAATCACGAACTCTCGCGAACCACCAGTTCAAACCCCAGATCAACCCTTGCCTGCTGGGGCGCACCGTCGAGCAAACCCAGCAGCAATTGTGCGGCGCGCTGGCCGACTTCCTGTCGCGGGGTGCGAATGGACGTCAGGCGCGGCACCATGTGCGCCGAGCCCGGCAGGTCGTTGAAACCCACCAGCGACACCCGTTGCGGAATAGCAACGCCCAAGCGTAAAGCCTCCAGCGAAGCGCCCTGCGCCAGGTCGTCGTTGCAGAAGAAAATACCGTCGACATCAGGGTGTTCATCCAGCAACCTAGCGAACAGTTCGCCCCCAAGGCCGATGGACGACGGCAGCGGTGTCGTGACTTGCAGTTGCGCGTCGAAACGGCCAGCGTCTTCCAGTACCTGGCGAAAACCCGCGCCACGCTGCAATACGCGCGTATCGAGCTGGGCCGCCATGTAGGCCAGCCGCGTGCGTCCCCGACCGAGCAGATGAAGCGCTGCCTGCGCGCCCGCCTGTTCCTGGGAAAAGCCGACACTGTAGGCGCCCTGACGAGGGTCCAGCTCCATCATGTGCACACAGGGAATGCCACTGGCTTCCAGCATCTGATGCGAAGCCGGTGTGCGGTCAAAGCCGGTGAGCAGAATCCCCCTCGGCCTGTTGACCAGGTGGTTACGCAGCAGCTTTTCCTCTTCTTCCGGGGAATAGTGATAGTTGCCGATCACCACATCCAGGCCTCGAGGACGCAACACATCCTGAATGGCTTCAAGGGTCTCGATGAACAGCTGGTTGGACAGCGATGGCACCAGCACCACCACCGTCTGGCTACAGGACGAGGCCAATGCACGCGCTGCGGGGTTGGCGACATAGCCAAGACTCTGGGCCGCGGCGCGGACCTTTTCCACCAGTTCCGGCGCTACGGTCGTGACGCCACGCAACGCACGGGATGCGGTAATGGGGGAAACCGCGGCAAGGCGGGCAACTTCGTTGAGGGTCGGACGGCCGGTAGAGCGGGAACCAATGCGTATCATGCGTTGCCAACTAACATAGGGGTTGCCAAATGTGTCGAATGCCCCATAAGGTAGCGCTGTCTCATGGACCGTGACAACGCTTTATCGCTGGTTTCACATTTGCCGCCCGCGCCGGGTCGCCACGGAGAACAGCCTCCGATGTGTATTGTTGAACCCAAAACAACGACAAGAACTGGGACAGCTCAGGCTGGACAAGATGTCCACCGGACAAAGACAGCGCTGTCTCCAGACGAGGTGCCTACTGTGACAACTGCGAATACTGCTATTTCCGCCCTCGTGGTGATGGGTGTTTCGGGCTGCGGCAAGAGTGCCGTGGGCGCCGAGATTGCCCTCAAGAGCGGAGGTCGCCTCATCGAAGGTGATGCCTTCCACCCACCGGCCAACATCGAAAAGATGAGCGCCGGAACCCCCCTCAACGATGACGACCGTGCCGGTTGGCTGACCCGCCTGGGTGAAGAAATGGTCGCGGCGCTCGCCCGTGGCGAACACCCTGTCCTGACCTGCTCGTCCCTCAAGCTGATTTACCGCCAGCGTCTGCGCGACGCCGTTCCAGGTCTGGGCTTCGTTTTTCTGGAACTGACCAAAGAACTCGCTGCCGAACGTTGCTCGCACCGTCCGGGGCACTTCATGCCGGCAAGCCTGGTCGACAGCCAGTTTGCAACGCTCGAGCCTCCGTACGGCGAACCGTTGACACTGGTGGTCGATGCAACCCAGTCCATCGAAGAGATTGGCACGCAAGCGGCAGCCTGGTGGAAAGACTCCCACGCCTGCTAAAGGCGTGAGTGCAAAAGACAGCGCTGTCTTGCACACACGAAGCACGGATGGCGCTAGCAGTTGCTGGTAGCACCCTAGAATAATAACCGGAGAGACACCCATGTTCGGTATGACCCACGAGACGTTTCTGCTAGTCGATGCGTTGGTGACCATCGTCGGCCTTGTGCTGCTGATCACCCAATTCAAGGTCCACCCTTTCGTCGCGCTGACCCTGGCGGCTGGCTTCCTCGGCCTGACCTCAGGGATGCCGGTGGAAAAAGTCATGAAATCCTTCCAGGACGGCTTCGGCGGCGTACTGGGCTTTGTCGGCATCATCCTCGGGCTGGGCACCATGCTCGGCAAGCTGATGGCTGATTCCGGTGGCGCGGATCAGATCGCGCAGACCCTGATCCGTACCTTCGGCAAGCAGAAAGTCCACTGGGCGATGATGTTTTCCGCGTTTCTGGTGGGCATCCCGCTGTTCTTCGAAATCGGCTTCGTGCTGTTGATCCCGCTGGTGTTCATCGTGGCGCGTCGCACCGGTGTGTCCATCGTCAAGATCGGCATCCCGTTGCTGGCAGGCCTCTCGGCCGTGCACGGTCTGGTTCCGCCGCACCCGGGTCCGCTGCTGGCCATCGGCATCTTCGGCGCTGATATCGGCAAAACCATTTTCTACGGCCTGATCATCGCGCTGCCGACCGCGATCATCGCAGGCCCGATCTACGGCAAGTGGATCTCCAAATACATTCCCGGCACCCCGTCGCAGGAATTGATGGATCAGATCGCCAAGGAATCGAGCACCGAGAACCTGCCAGGCTTCGGTATCACGCTGGTGACGATCCTGCTGCCGGTGTTCCTGATGCTGCTCAAGACCTTCGCTGACGTTGCGTTGCCGGAAGGCAACATGTTCCGCATCTGGATGGACCTGATCGGTCACCCGATCACTGCCCTGCTCGCGGCCTTGCTGCTGGCGTTCTACACCTTCGGTGCCGCACGCGGTTTCGACCGTACCAAGATCATGAAATTGCTGGACCAGAGCCTGGCCCCGGTCGCCGCCATCGTGCTGATCGTCGGTGCTGGCGGTGGCTTCAAGCAGATGCTCGTCGCCAGCGGCGTGGGTGACGTGATCGGCCACATGGCGGTGCAGGCGCAGATCAACCCGATCATGCTGGCCTGGCTGGTGGCGGCGGTGATTCGTGTCGCAACCGGTTCGGCGACTGTCGCCACCATCACCGGTGCAGGCATCGTGGCGCCCGTCGTGGGCCTGATCCCGGGCGTGAACCGCGAGTTGCTGGTGCTGGCCACCGGCGCGGGCTCGCTGATCCTGTCGCACGTGAACGACGCAGGCTTCTGGCTGGTCAAGCAGTACTTCAACATGACCGTGGCCGAAACCTTCAAGACCTGGACTGTGATGGAAACCATCCTCTCGGTTGTCGGCCTGATCTTCATCATGCTGCTGTCCATGGCGCTTTAAGCTTAAAACGTCCAGCATCTTTGCGGGCCAGCAGGCCTGCAAAGGTGCAAAACCTCACCGCTCTGCCCTTCCGTGTTTGCCGCCTGCCCCCCCTGATTATCTTCCTGACCCAGCCCCGCCCCCTACATAACCTGCGTTTGCTGCCGACAACATGACAGAGCGATTCGATTCGTGTCTGCGAAACCTGTCTGAAAGCTGTTTCCTACGCGAGCCTACAGCGCTTTCAGTTGAATTTTCGGAAAGCTCAGGCAATGTCTCAAAGTCATGCCTACGCTTAGGAACAACGCGGGATCAGGCCGTTCAATCGCCTCCAGCACAGTCATGGCAAACCCGATTTGTGCGCCGGATCACGTTACTTTTTAAGTTGCACCAGTAAATACGGGCATTCTCAGGCCAAAACGGGCAGAATTGGCGCACTCGTCGTACCGTGGATGCAAATCCCGATGACAAGAAAATGAACCGAGGGAATTAAATTCACCACCGCAACGTCATAAGACGGATGCATTTGGATGCACTCGGCAACAATCACCACGCAAAGGCAAACGCCAGCCTCTTGAGAGAGGCGTTTTCAAGAGGCCATCAAGGAAAAGATTATGTTGATACTCACTCGCAAAGTTGGCGAAAGCATAAATATCGGTGACGAGATCACCGTGACGATTCTTGGCGTTCAAGGGCTTCAAGTCCGGCTGGGCATCAATGCACCCAAAAATGTGTCTGTACACCGTGAAGAGATCTACAAACGCATTCAGGCAGAACTGGCTCCAAACCAGGACCCACAATAACGTCCTCGCAACACCCCCTTATTCAATGCTGATCTGCTCTCGCGGCAGGTCATCAGCCGTACGGCGTCTCTCATGACGCCGTTTTTTATGCCCGCCATTTCTCCGCCCGCTGCGGCACGACCATTTGTCACCCTCTCGGAACATCGCCAAAAAAACACCAGTCGACTCTCTGCAAGCAAGCACATCAATGCCAGCCCGTAGTATGCAGTGAGCCGAGCATTCTCTTTATCTGGGGACAGAAAACGGTGAATGATGATGGTGACTACCAACGAAACTTCCATGAGCGGCAATGCCCATACCGGCAGCACGAGCGGCCAGGATCATCTGCACGGACTGCAGGATGACGATCAGCGCAACGCACATGGCAACACAGAAAATGTCGCCCGACAGGGAGGCGAACACTTCGAGCAGTACCGCGACAGCGCTGCAGAGCAGATAGAGAACCTTGCGCAGAACGCTCAGTCGGCGGCGCAGCAGATTGACAGCAATGACACCTTGGGCCTGTCGGGGTACGTCACTGACATGGCGCAAGCGATGACCCGGCTTGCCGATAACCTGCGCAGCAAGAACGCTGAGCAACTGTTGCAGGATGCAGGCAGGCTTGCCCGGGAAAATCCGGTCCTGTTCATCAGTGGCAGCGTGGCGCTTGGCCTGGGTCTGTCGCGACTGCTGAAAGCGTCCACCTCTTCGAACGACGCGACCTCCGACACGAGCTTTTCTGACAGCTCAATGCCTGGAAGCTCGACATCGGGTACATCGGCATCAGATCCGTCGACATCCGGGTCGTCGAATCAGAGTGATCTGACGGATGTCGATTCGTCGGCCCCCTACGACCCCATCAGCCCGTCGGCGCTGGCCGCCGAAGAGATGGCCGCGACGCATCCCCACGACA